>CXWL01008009.1_pt1 | contig 40637 bp, 33 predicted proteins | sample 590931 | NCBI WGS metagenome assembly CXWL01 (sample SAMEA3498368, study PRJEB10139) | groundwater metagenome | biome: water well; material: biofilm material | place: Germany | collected 2015-04-27 | reverse complement strand
CGGCTCGCGACGCTTCCCCACCCGAACTGAAGGATGTTATATGCGCTCCGGGCTTGACGAGGAATAGCAGGACGAATCCGTATTCCCCTTTGAGGTGGGTGTCCTTGATCTTGTCAAAAGGTCGCATGTGCCCCGCGCCGCCCTCCGCGCCCCCAAAATACTGCAGTTCCATCATGTCGCTGCCGTTGACATCAGCGATCGCATATTTACCCACGACCACGTACACACCGCCGCTGGAGTCCTTCACCGAGTAGTTTTCAATCGTTCCGACGGCATGACTCATGATTCGCCCCAGCCCGCTTTTTGCTTCCAGTTTGCTGATGCTCAGTTGCAGCAACCGCTGGTCCTCCGGAACCGTCAGTTTCCGAATCGGCGGATCCTTGCCCTCTGCTTGCTTATCCAACTCCGCCACCAGTGAACCCGATGCCATCGCGCCGCCGCGCTGCTCGATGTTCGAACCCCGGTAGGCCTTGAGTTCAAGCGGCAGCTCATCTCCAAAAAATGATCGACCGGCCTTGGTGGTGATGCCGCGAATGTTACCGCCTCGCCCGCGTCCACTCGCTACGTTTTCTCCGGGCGGGGTTGTGGGCGGCGTCGGCGTCGCCGAGGGGGGAGTCGGAGGAGTTGAGCCCGCAGCCTCGGGCTTCTCTTTTTCGCGAGATCGCCGCTCATCGCTCTTTGCCGGGTCTTCAAACGAGATCGCCGTCCTCGCGCCGCGCTTGTACGAGACGTGCGTGGGCTGAAAGCCCTTGGGCACTTCGAAGACCACCTCCACGGTATCCCCCCCTTTCGGCGAATACACGGTATCCACGACCGGCAGGTCGGTTTTTCCCTTCTTGAACCGAATGTACCGGTTCGTCGGGTCGTTTTGCTCCTGCTGAATGCCGATCGCGTGTACTTCCGTCAGCGCATTGCTGTCCGGCTTGCGACCGGCCAGGCGGAATTGTCGGAGCGTAAACAAATGCGATTTACGCTCGTCCTTCGCTTTGTCGCCAAGCTTGACCTTTACGAGGCGGAACTCATTACCCGCCGATGCCTCAGTCGGTAGATAGGACGGCGGATTGTTTTTCGGATCCCGCGCAGGCTCAACGGTGTAAACGACCGTAAGCAACTCCGTGCCGACTACGGATATCGAGCCGGGTCCCGCATATCGCGAAACACCGGTCGGCACCGCGTTCGTCCAACCTGCCTCCCGCACCAAATCGGGGTGGTCGTGGTACAGGTTCGGTCCACCGCCGAAAATCCCCGCCGAGAGCATCGTACCGAGGCCCGCCGCAAATCGATCCGGACTGAGCCACAAATCGGCCTGCTCCATTCCCGCCGGTTTTTCGGCGGAGGGGTCGGCTACGTCCACGCGCGAAAATCCCAGAATCGCCCCTTTGTCGAAGGGGAGCAACTGCGCGGTCAGTGCAAAAACACCCACCATGGTGAGTGACGTGATGAACCCGCAAACTCCGCCTCCGACGCGATCGATCATCACCGGCAGCAGCGCGGTCCGTCGAATCGAGCGATCGAAAATCAGCCTCAGCACAATGAGCGGCACGCCGAACAGCGCCGCCAGCGCGATCCCATGCGCGTACGAGGGCTTCCAATAGGGCGCAATGTAGTTCACCGCCACGAAGTCGTAGGCCCCAAAGGCCAGGGCCGCGCAGGTGACCGTGAGCACGGTCATGATCAGGGCGCTGTACCATCCCTGCGAAGCCTGGAAGTACGCAATCGCAAGAATCAAAACCAGGACAATGGTTGATAGCAGCATATCCGCTCCGTCGCTCTACTTGTCGTTGCCACCCAGGCAGCGAAGAACCTCGTTCATGCTTGTCGTTCCGTCGATCACCTTCAGAAGTCCCTCTTCCTGCAGGTAATACATTTTATTCTTGCGGCACTGCGACTTGATACGGTTCATCGGCGCCCCTTCGGCGATCAACGCCGCAACCGAAGGATCGACCGCCATCACCTCGAAGACCCCCACGCGCCCGACATAACCCGTGCCCTGGCAGGTCGTACAAACGATCGGCTTTCCCTTGCGATCCAGTTTCTGCTCGCCGGGGGGGCGATAGAAACGTTCAATCTTCTCCGCAGGCAGGTTCAGCTTCTTGAGCGTCGCTTCGTCGGGCTGGAAGGCCTCTCGGCATTCCTTGCACAACACCCGCATCAGCCGCTGATTGGTCACGCCGATCAGCGCCTTGGCCGCCATCGCGTGATCTTCCAATAACGCCACATACTTGCTCAAGGCGTCGAAGCAATCCTTGGCCTGAATCCCCATGTAGATTTTGCGATCTTCCGCCCCCGCCCGTGATGCGATGCGTGCCGTTTCCCGATCCTCGCAGTTATCCACCAAAACAATATCCGGCTCGCGGCGAAGAATTGTTTGCAGCATCCGGGCAAAATTCACGTCGCTGTTCGCGCCCTCGTAAACCGTTTGCGTCACGTTGTCCAAATCGACCATCTTCCGACGCTCCAACGCATAAATGTTGTTCATGTAGGCGTCGTGACTTCGGAGAATGGCGTACTGCGTCGTGGTCAGCCCGTGCCGTGCGGCCGAGCTGATCAGCACCAGGCCGGTTTTCTTGCCCAGAAAGCCCTTCACGATCTCTTCGCGCTGGGCGGCCAGCCCAATATCGCCAACGCGCATCAGCGCCGGCCCGCTTTGCACATGGAGCATCAGCCGTTCACCGGCCGTCGATCCCGACGTCTTCACTTCCGTGAAGCCCGGCTCGCCGGGCGCATTCAGCAAGCCCGCCTGAATCCTCCCCGTCTGAGGTCGGCGAATCTCATCGACTTTGAGCCCCGCGAGTTTCTTCAAGTATTGAACGATCCGCTCCCCGTTGGCTACGGGAATACCGTCGGGCCTCTCCCCGGCCACCCCGTCGATGCGATACACGACTCGGTATTCTTCCTTGCCCGGCGTCATGTCCAAATCCGACACCCGCCGCCACAAAATTTCATACAAAAAGTCCTGCACCAGTTCGAACGATTTCATCTCGTCCGGCGTCGAGGGCATCTCGACGAACTTCCCGGAATGGTCATTCAGGCGAATCTGCAAGCCTTTGGCGGACTTGGCTTTTGCCGCGACGCCGGCTCCCGGTAGCAGCCGTTTCAAATGCCCAACCGTCAGAATGCGCGCGTCGGGCACGACCCGTCCATTTCGATGAAAAATGTAGGCGAGCATCGTAGCCCCCACGATCAGGAGCCAGAACGCCACACCCAAGGAAAACAACCCGCCCGACCACGGGGGAATGAAGAACACCAGAAAAGCAACGAAGCTTCCCGACAAAACAATCAGGTTCCAACGCTCCCGCTGGGTTTTGACCACGCCCGTGTCGCGATCGATCCACTGCACCGCCCAGGCCCAGGCAAAGAACAGCACGGCCGATACGGCGATCTTGATCGGATCAATATAAAGAGGTGTGCCCGTAGAAGCCGCCAGAAATTGCTGCGTCATGCTGGTTCCTGAAGAGGGGCTAGGGGATAGGGGTTAAGCTTTGCAGCCTCATTTAATCCTTAATCCCTATACCCTAACCCCTAGCCAATAATTCCGCCGCTGCTCACCGAAATCCCCTTGAGCCGCATCTTCAGCTCATCGGGGTTGGGGGCGGCCGTATACGCCGTCTTCGCCGAAATATACTCTCTGTCCACCAGAAGTCGAATCGACTCCGTAAAGTCGATCATGCCCTCGTGGGCGGAGTTGCGAATCACGGAGTTGAGTTCGTGGTCCCGCCCTTCGGCAATGAGCTTCCGTTGGATGCCAGCCAAACAATAAGAGAAAACAGAAGATAACAAGCGTAACCATGCGGTGGTTTGTATTAGGGAAGACTATTCGGCCGTTAGTGCCGACGATGCGGTTGCGATGTAGGATCAACGATCCCAGAATCAGCATGAGAAATGTCGCTATGACAAAACCCCACGTCGAGACTGCTGGAATCGGGCGAGAGAGTATCTGCATCGTCCGGAGCAGGATTCCTTCGTATTCCGGACCTTCCGGCCGAAAGGAATACGGCAAATACACTGACCGGCCCGTCTCCCAAGTGTTTCGCATCATTCCGACGGAATCATCCCCGCTTACCCATCGCGCCAGTACCTTCACGTTGGGAAAGCCCGATTCGCCTCCAATTCCCGAGCATGGCCCATCACCGCAATCGCTGATAGGTGTGCCGGGTGGGATTGAACCCAATATCGGATCTGAGTCAATAGTCCGGCAAAGGCCTCCACCGCCTGACAAGTAAGTCCCCCCAACCCACGCCTGGACAATTGCGTCTGTTTCAATGCCCAATGCTCGTGGAGCGCTGCCGCGCGTAATGACGCCTTTGCCGCTCTGTAGAAAGTCCGCAAGCAAGCCTGTGGGGTCCGTCCAAGTTTTTGAAAGGTCAATAACGACTTGAAAAGTATCCAAAGGCACCGTGGGTCCGCTTGGCGGGAAGATGGTGCATGGATACCCGTTGGCCGCCAGGAAGGGGCACCAGAAAACCCCTTCTCCTACAACCTCCTCAATAACCGCGACATTCGTGCCCGCGCGGGCAATTGAAGCTATGTAGGCAACGAATGTGAAAGTTACGATAAGTTTCGACCTGCTCGCGAACATGGGCCTGGCTCCTCGGAAAGCTGCCGCGATGGGAGCAGTCAGTGTACCAGAAGTTGTCTAGTAAATAAAGGCAAATCGTACAATCGAATCGGTTGCGGATTGTCGAACAGACTTGACTTACCCGATGATTCCGCCGCTGCTCACCGAAATCCCCTTGAGCCGCATCTTCAGCTCATCGGGGTTGGGGGCGGCCGTATACGCCGTCTTCGCCGAAATATACTCTCTGTCCACCAGAAGTCGAATCGACTCCGTAAAGTCGATCATGCCCTCGTGGGCGGAGTTGCGAATCACGGAGTTGAGTTCGTGGTCCCGCCCTTCGGCGATGAGCTTCCGCACCGTGCCGTTGCAGATCAAGACTTCGCATGCCGGAATGCGCGGGATTTGCGGATTGATCCCGGGCAGGAGCTTCAACCCGATGATCGCCTGCAGGTTGAACACCAGCGAGCTGCGAATCAGCGCCCGCGCCTCCTCAGGGTACAGTTCAAGAATCCGGGCGATCGTGCTCGACGCGCTCGATGCGTGAATCGTGCCGAACACCAGGTGCCCTGTCTCCGCCGCCGCCAGCGCCGCGCTGTATGTCTCCTGATCGCGAAGCTCCCCGATGAGCACCACGTCCGGGTCTTCGCGCATCATGTATTTGAGGGCGTCGGAAAAATTGTGCACGTCCAGCCCGATTTCCCGCTGGTTCACAAACGCCATCTTGTCTTCGTACAAGAACTCGATGGGGTCCTCGATGGTCATGATGTGGCACGCCCGCGAGCGGTTGATCTGCTCCAGCATGGCCGCGATCGTGGTGCTCTTGCCGCTGCCTGTGATTCCCACCAGCAGAATCAACCCCGTGTGCAGGTTGCAGAGGTTCGCCAGCGATTCAGGAAGATTGAGCTCCTTAAAGCTCCTGATGTCTTTCGGAATTCGCCGCGCCGCCATCGACATCTTTCCGCGCTGCCGGAACACGTTGACCCGGAACCGGTCTCCCGTTTCGAGCTGGTAGGCCATGTCCGCCGAACCCAGGTCGCGGTATACCCCTTGCTGCCGTTCGTCCATGATCTCGAACATCATGGCCTGTATTTCTGCGTTGAGCAGCGGCTTGCCGTCGATGTTGCGGATGTCTCCCTTCAGCCGAAATTTGGCCGGCGTATCCGCCTTGAAGTGCAGGTCCGACGCTCCATACTTGCACATCGCCTGAAAGTACCGGTCCACCCGGGGAGGTTTGCCGTTAACGGTTGTGGCGTCTTTACCCGGTGGCGACACTTCAGCCTTGAACTCAGGAAGCCCCTTGGTCGACGGGGTATTCTCCCTTGCTTCCTGTTGATTCAACTTGGGATTCTCAGCGCCGTTCGACACCACGTATTCGTCCCACACAATGATCAATCGATTGTCTTGATCGCCACGTTTGGTGACACGCTAAACGCAGGTGGGTTCAGCGGGTTTGACCCCGGAGGGGTCACCGATATAAGGGCGACCAAGGCGGAAGCCCGCTGCGGGGGTAAGCGAAGCGCCACCCCCGGAAAGCATCCGAACACAATTTCGACCCTGTAGGGGTCGCAGGCCACTCCAGCGTTTCCCTTCGACAACACGATTTCCAATTCGCGATGATTCATTCTATTCTCTATGACCTCAGGTTCAACCCTAACTGGGAGGCTACAGTGGATTGCGACATTTCATGGATAGTTGGGCAGACACTCAGCGAGATTACCTTCAGCGAACCCCATCATTGGTATTTTTCTTTTCGAAAAGGTGGTTTGATCCATGCCGAAACAGCGTGGCGGTTGATCAAAGCAGGTTCCATCAAACTAACCAACGAGGATCATGGCCAGCGGTTTGGCTTACCCGCACCTGTTGATGCCGAGGTACAACTCCGATCCATGCTACACGATCAAACGGTTTCTATGGCGGAAATCCGTAGCGATACGCGCGACATTATTCTGATATTTGAGTCTGGCGAACGACTTGAGGTCCTGCCGCTTTCATCCGGGTACGAATGCTGGCACATCAGTACGCCAGGTGGCGTCGAAACTCACTGCCAAGGCGGCGGAAACTTGATCCCCACCATCTTACATCAATAACGCCACCGCAAGTTCAATCTTTTTTTCGGCGGAGTGCCGCCGCTTGGCAGTTTTCCTTTGTGTAATTCGTGCTCTTCGTGCTCCGGTTTGGACTTTTGGACGTTTTGCGTTTCCAACACCGCTCCCTGGCGGTCGCGGTACCGATAGTGCAAATTGGTTTCGGCGTTTCGGTGTTTTGGCTTTCCGTGTTTCAGCGTTTATTCGATGATCGGCGGAGTGGCACAACTCGTACACAGCCCCGCTTGCGCACGCTTCACCGCGTACCCGCAGAAATGGCAAAACCGCGTCGGTGCGCCGCGACGCTCGAAAAACATCGAAAGGCAATATCGCCGCGATTGGGAGAACAGCGCCAAGGAGGAGAGGAAAAACAGCCCGACGTTCATCAGGAGCTTCGACCAGATGACTTCCTCGCCCGTACCGCATCCGCAATCAAACTTGATGTTGAAAAACGACTGCGGGACTTCGCGCTGGACCTCGAGCGCTCGCAGATACACCGCGGGAGTGAACGCCGCCAGCATGATGAGGAGAGCGAGAGCGGCCCCGCGTATGTGCAACCCAAGCAACAGCGCCGTCCCCGCGAACACCTCCATCCACGGCAACACAACAGCCGTAAGGTTTAAGTATATGCCCGGCGTGTCCGGCAACATGTGGTATTGGCGGACGGCTTTCATAAAGGCGATGGGATCGGCCAGCTTGTTCGCGCCCATGTACACGAACATCAACCCCAAAATGATCCGCACCGACAGCAACGGCAACCCTGTCCGATCCGCCCGCCGGATCGCGCTTAAAGAGGCTGTGGAGGTGGCTTGCAAATCCTGTTTCATCTACTTCCCGCCTTCGGTCGGCAGCCCGCGAGCGGACCATTCTTTCCATCCGCCTTCGAACAGGTACACCGCCTCTGTCGGCACGCCGGCCTCGGTGAGTTCTCGGCACATGAAGATGCTGTCTTCGCAATCTCCGCCGCCGCAGTACACGATCACTTTTTCCGCTCCGTCAGCGGTTGCTTTTACGCGGTCCAAACACTTCCTGGCCTCGTACGGAAAACACTGTAAGGCACCCGGAACATGCCCTTCGGCGAAATGCTCGTCGTCGCGCGCATCCACAAAAAGGTTGAGCCCTCGCGCTGTCTGCGGGTCCTCGAACACTTTTTGTACGTCTTCCAGGGAGATGGTTTGATAATCGTGTTCGAGGTGTTTCTTGCTCGCCGCTTTCGCGATCTCAACCGGTGCGATTTCCGCCGGGGTAGTAAGAGCCGAAGTCGTGATAGGCTTGATTGGCTTTGCGACTCCTTCTGGTTTGGGTGCAACAGTGGTGAGAGGAGTTTCACTGTGCGGCGTTTCCGCAGTGGATTTACGGGCAGCCGTCGATCCTCTGAAATGATCCTTGGTCAACTCGATCGACTTGTTCTCGCGGATTTTGTTGGCGGCCAGCGCCACTCCCACGCTTGCCACGGTGAGAAGTATGAGTTCGACCACGGCTTGTTTGACCATCGTCATCAGCCCGCCTCCATCGGCACGATCGACCGCTCGACGGCTTCATCGTACACACTTCGATCATGTATTTTACGTCCAGCCGGGTCAAATTTGCGGCAATTTTCGTTACCGCTTGGTGACAACCTATTCCCCTCTCCCTTTAAGGGAGAGGGCAGGGTGAGGGCAAGAAGATCCAATCAGAGAATGAGCAACGGGCTTAGTTTTCGGTCCCAAGAAAAACCACACGCACCGACATGGGATCGAGCCACATGCGGATTTTCCCCTCCGGGCCGACAAACTGCCTCGCTCCCGCCACGGAGAGTGGCCCGAATTCGCCATCAGACCCCGCAGCGCCGTTCGTTTTTTTCGTTCCGCGAGGCGGTTTCAGGTGCGGACTGCGAACGCCCACCACTTGTCCGGGTTTCCCGGCCGGGAGCATCACCAGTTGCTTCGCGTCGCCATAGTTCACGACCAGAATGATTTCCTGATCCGGCATGGATCGGGCAAACGCCAGCACGCCGTTCGCATCGTCCATGAGCACGCGCCGAAAGCCGCCTTTTCGCAGGACCGGGTAGGACTCACGCATCCGATGCAGCCATTGCACCAGAGAGAAAAACTCCGATTGGTAATGCTCCGTCTTGACTGCGCCGGAGATTCCGTCGCTCCACCACATCGGCGCGTCGGCATAGTAGCCGGGCCCGCCGAACATTCCGACTTCGTCGCCGTACCAGGTGATCGGGGTGCCGGGAAGAAAATGCTGCACGATCGTTGCCAGTTTCCATCGCGCCCGCGCGGCCTCATCGGGCACGGGGCCCGGAGACAATTGCCGTCCCTTGCGAAGCGGCCCGGTTGCCGCAAGCGCGGTCAGCAGGCGGGCGTCGAGGCTGCCGCCGCTCAAGGCAATGTTGCTCATCGCCGTGGGTCCGGGAGCCTGCGAAGCCGACGATTCATAGGAATCAAAAAACGAATTGGCCTGCCGTTTCGCGTCCTTTGGCACGCCAAAGAGCTCGCTGAGGGGGCCCGGCATGGATGTGTGCAGGGCAATATCAAACGGCCCTTGCACCAGTTGTCCCAGTGCGAAGGACCCGCTACAGATGACCACGGCATTGGGATTTGACTTCCACACCGCCTCCCGCCAGCGCGACCAAAACGCCTTGAATTTTTCGTCGAAAGCGCGCAGCGTTCCCTCTTCGATCGACGCGAGCCATCCGTCCACGCCGTCGAGCGGATTCCCGTCGCCGTCCGGGTCCATCCAACGACGGGTGGCCGCAAGGTAGTACGCTTCCGATTCCGACGGCGGAGAGTTGGCCGTCATCACCCCATAAAAAATCCCGCTGATGACCACGCGTATTCCCAGCTCATGGGCGGCGTGAATCAGCTCCCGCAACACCATGTCCGAGGAAGTCCATACCCACGATTCAGGCTTTGTTCCTTCACTATTCGCCTGACTGAATCCGCCTTTGACCCCGATCGAATCATCGACGTGCCTCAAATCGACCAGGTCCAGCCTGAATTCGCCCGCACCGTGAAAGACCGGCGAAAGGCAAATCGCGTTGACCCCCAGTTTTTTCAAATACGGCAGGCTGTTGATCACGCCGCGAAGATCACCGCCATATCGGCGGGGAGGCGGCAACAGGTACTCGCCGGTTTTATCGCGGGGTGCGGACTCGTCTGATTCCAGCGGAGGCCATTCGCTCGTCCAGAGCAGCGTCCCTTCCGGATCACTGGATTTGTCCGCGTTCCGAAAGCGCGGAATCTTGACGTAGTACCATCGCGCATCGGCGGTCCAAGGGGGGACCTGGCTCTCCCGCGCTTTTGCGGCAGGCGGTGACGATGCGTTTCCCTGGGCACGTCCCTGCGCCGTGCCCGGGGAGGCCAAACCGACAACGGCAAGGATCATCAGGATATTTTGCTTTGATCTGCGCATGGCTATTTTCTCCGGCACGGATTGTAAGGCCCGTGTCGGCGCTCGCAATTTGGACACGCCGGAGACGCGGATCGTGTGAGTGCGGAATCATGTGTTGGGAACTACCCTGCCTGTTCAATGGGTCTGTTCAGTGCTCTTGAATGGCCGAAAAACCGGGGTGCGGAATCCACCCAAGCCTGCAATAAAGCGATGATTTCTGGTTCCTGTCCGTTTTTGGTACAATCGCGCAGACCGCGCTGGGATGGTGCGGTTCCAGAGAGCTACATGGGGAAGGGGTCATTCAGCCATGAATGTGATGACGATGCGTTGGGCAGCGGTTCGTGTTTGCAGTGTGTCGCTCGCCTTATTCTCGGGCCCATCGCTTGCGCAGCCGGCCAAGCCAGGGGCAATCAGCACGTTTGAAACTGCGTCGAACGCGGACACCACGCTGGTCGTGGTCGACGAGCAGTCGCTTCGCGCCGCGGCGTTGCGGGGCGGCGAAGTTATTTTGGACGGACTCGCGTTGGAAGCGGGGCGGTTGGTTTCCCTGGAGGTAGAGCCGCTTCACGTCGTTGGTCCGAAGACCAGGATTGTCGTGGGCCGTCGCGGTGGGCTTGACCAGCCGGTTGCCTTCGATTTTTCAAGTGTCCAGTTGTTCCATGGAAAGGTGCATGGGCACCCCGACTCCAACGTGGTTCTCTTTACGTCGCCGCGCGGGGTTCGCGCCCACATCGACCTGGGTCGTACGGATCAACGGTACCTGCTTTCGACCGTGGGTTCGGACGCACGAAGAAATGGATCGGCACTTGCCGAGGTTCGCCCGGTCAGACCAAGCGCCGACCGACTGCCGGATGTTCCCATGTGCGGCAGGGACTCGGTTTCCCTGGAGGGTGAGAGTGGTTCGGTGGCCGGGTGTTGTTTTGAGCCGTTGCCGGAAGTGGTTTACCACAAGCGGCTTGCGGTGACGGAGATTGCCATCGAGACGGACTACGAGTTGTACGCCAACTTCAACGACCTCACCGTCACCACGGATTATGTCATCGAGCTGATCGCCCGAACCAACGCAATTTTCTTGCGCGACGTGGATACGCGATTTGAGATTGTGTTTCTGCGCTTGTTTGACAATCCTGCCGACGAGCCTTCGTTCATGAGCAATGCCGACCCTCTCAACGGGTACGTCAATTTTTGGAATGCAAACATGGGCGCGGTTGCGCGGGATACGGGCACGTTCCTGACCGGGCGACGCGATCTTCCGTATGGAGGGATTGCTTACATCGGCGCAGTGTGCAGCAGTTTTGCCTATTGTGTATGCGGTTATCTCAACGGGTTTCCCGATCCGACGCGGCCAAACAGCGGTGATTACGATCTGGGCGTGGTGGCCCATGAGCTGGGGCACAATTTCAACGCGTGCCACACGCCGGACTATTGCCCGCAGGTCGATCAGTGCTATCCGCCACCCACGATTCCGCAACGCGGGACGATGATGAGCTATTGCAGTCAGACGGTCAGCGGCGGAAACATGGTGACGGAACTTTGGTATCACAGGCGTTTGCGGCGGGTGATGCGCGATTTCGTGGAATTTTCGGCATTTTGCCTGTCGTATGACTGCAACCAAAACGGAGTGGACGACGCGATCGACATCGGTGCGCCCGGTGCGGATGGGAACGGCAACGGCGTGCTGGATGTGTGCGAGGACTGCAACACCAATGGAGTGCTCGATCCCGCCGATATTTCCTCAGCCACGAGTCTGGACTTGAACGGCAATGCGATACCGGATGAGTGCGAGCTTGATTGCAACCACAACAATTCGCCGGATGATCGCGACATTCTCGTGGGAAGCAGCCTCGATACGTGGGGGAACAGCGTACCCGATGAGTGCGATCCGGACTGCGACTTAGACGAGATTTCGGACTACAACCAGATACAGGCGAACTTGTCCCTGGACATTGATCGCAACGTGGTGCTCGATTCGTGTCAGGACTGCGACGCGGACGGAATCAACGACATTGTCGAATTGATGGGAGCACGAAACGCCTGGGTGGCCAGCGACGTGCTCAATTACATCGGTGAGTTTCACGCGGTGAGTGGCGTGCGGGTGAAGACTTCCACGACCGGGCTGCTGAACGCCGCGCAAGACCTGATTATTGCAACCGGCAATCGCGTACTGGTTTCGAGCGGAAATAGCAACAAGATCGTTGCTTATCATGCGATCACAGGGGCCCACGTGGGCGATTTTGTGCCCGCCGGCAGCGGCGGGTTGTCTTTTCCCACGGGCCTGACGATTGCACCGGACGGCAATCTGCTGGTGAGCAGCCGCAATACGAACAGTGTATTGAAGTATGACGGGACCACAGGGGGGTTCCTCGGGGCGTTTGTAGCGGCAGGTTCGGGAGGGCTTGCCGGCCCGTTCGGTCTGATTTTTGGCCCCAATGGAAATCTTTTCGTAGCCAGCGGGGGGAATCAGGTTTTGGAATTTGACGGCGCGACCGGCGCGTTCGTGAGAGTGTTTGTCAGCGCAGCGAATAACGGTGGTATGTCAAGCGCGAAGGGAATGGTCTTCAAGCCGGACGGCAACCTGCTGGTTGCGAGTTACGCAACGGACGCTGTCTTGCAGTTCGATGGAACGAGCGGTGCATTTCTGGGCAAATGGAACAGCGGCGGAACCACGAGCGCGCTCTATCTCGACGGCCCGTGGGGGATTCGACTGGGGCCCAACGGCAATGTGTTCGTTTCACGCGATCTTCCCGCAGTTTTTGGCGAAGGCGGCCACGATCACGATTACGATTCCGGCGCGGCGGAGTTGACGGCCCCGCTTCACGTGACTGCTGCACGCATCATGGAGTTCGACATTACCAACGGCCAGTACTTGCAGTCCTTTGTTCTCGGCGATGACACGGGGTTGCGTTCGACGACGGGTTTTGACTTCATGCCGGGGACGGCCGACTGCAATTTCAACATGATGCCCGACAACTGTGATCTTACCGCGTGCTCAGGAAATCCGGCGTGCGGCGATTGCAACGTGAACGGCGTTCTCGATTCGTGCGACATTGCCGGGTGCGGAGGGGCGGCCGCGTGCGGGGACTGCAACGTGAACGGCGTGCCGGACTCGTGCGATATCACAGCTGAAACCTCACTGGACGTGGACCCCGCCGACGGGATCCCCGACGAATGCAACGTCGTTCCGCCTCCGGCACCCGTTCCAGATGCCACAGGCGTGAGCAAGACGCGGTTTATTTCTTTTGCTGTTCCTGCTCCGGCAACAGCCGGCGGCGCCGAAACTGCTTTGCGCGTGAAGCTGACTTCGCTGCACCACGTCCTGCCGCCCTACACGGGAGGGGCTTCCGTCCCCTTCACGGCCTTTGAAGGGCAGGTTCGATGGGTCGGCCCACCAGCCTTTTACGTGGATGGGGAACTCCGTGGGTTCCGCGCGGCCGCATTGCAATGCGTGCCCCATTACCAGGACTGGAGCACGGTTGGATTGGTGCATGTAACCGGAAGCGCAATTGTCCCCAGCTCGGTTTACGAAGTGGAAAATGTCGGGGCAAGCTGCGCGGGCAGTGAGGCAAGCTGCACGGCCGTGTCTGCGCGGCTGTCGATCAGCACCACGCGATGGGGCGATGTGGAGCAGCCGTACAGTCCGCCGACGACAAACACGCAGCCCGACGCGGGGGATATCTCGGCATTGGTGAAAAAGTTTCGCAGTGCGGCCGGAGCGCCGATCAAGGTGCGTGCATTGCTGGCCGGGACCGATCAATCTGGAAATATCAATATCGCTCCTGACTTGGATTTCTCACACATCTCGGGCTGTGTCGATGCGTTTCGAGGTGTACCCTATCCGTACACAATCTCGGCGTGTCCGTAAGTTCTCGATCTGGATGGCAAGTGAGTCTAAGGGCTAAAGAGTTCAACGGTTCAAGGACGGAAAGGAAGAGTCTTCCAATTCAGGGGCGGAACGGGGATTGTTTCAACTTCCTTGAGCTGCCATTGCTCGCCGTGCTGGGTGAATCGCAATCGCCAGCGGGATGGTAGAGCCGTTGCGAATTCTTCGGCTGTGCGGATGTTGCATGTGGCATTGAATGTAGCGACGGCGCGGCCGTTGGTCTCCATCTCGACAATGACGCTCCAAAGTCGAATCTGGTCCAGTCGGGTGTGGGTCAGGGTGGCGGCCGCGCGGTCGAGGAATTCTTCGCGATGGATTCCGCCTGCGGTGAAGCCGGGTGCAAGTCGCGTGCCGATTTCCGCAATATTGCCTTCGTCGACAAGGTGAGCAAGATCGCGGCAGGTGGCGACGATACGTTCTCGTGGAGTGACAATCATCCAACTTGCGGCGACAAGAACCAGCGTCGCGATCGTTGCCACGCCCAGAATCTTGTTGTGCGCAGGTTCTCCCGTAATGAGTCGGCGCGCGAGCAACACTGAAACAAGAAGAAATCCCAGCACGGACACATAGAAGGTATTTTCGAAGAGGAACATCAGCCTGGGGCGTGGGTCTTGTCGGCGTCGGCGAGTCGGACGTGAACGGCGGGTAAGCGAATGACGAACATGGTGCCCTCGCCGGGGGTGCTTTCGACTTCAATCTGACCATTGAGCTCGGCGACGATTTTCCTGGCGGCGGCCAGGCCCAGGCCGGTTCCGGACTGACCCTTCGAGGATTGGAACGCGTCGAAGATGCGCTCGCGCTGGTCGGGCGGGATTCCCGGTCCGTTGTCGCCGATGGAGAGCGTGACGCGGGCGGATGCGGGCTGGTACCTGGTGGATATGTTTACGCGCCCGGTGTCGGCGGAACACACTTCGATGGCGTTGAGGATGATGTTGTGAGCGACCTGGTGCATGCCGTCGGGGTCGAGCGGCACGGCGGGCATTTCCTCCAGATCGGTGAGGATCATCACTCGGTGCTCGTCGGCCTTGCCCTGCACGAGGGCGATGACGTCTTCGACAATCTTATTGAGTTGGGCGAGTTCGATGCGCGGCTGACGATCCTTGCTGAAGGTGAGCATGTTCATGGTCAGCACGAGGATGCGGTCGAGGTTTCTGCGGATCAGGGACCAGCCCGACTCGACGGAGCGAACGGCGGCGGAGAGGGCCGCCAGCGGGCCAGGCGGCGCGGCCACGGCAATGCCTCCATCGCGAGCTGCGACGCCGGCTTCTTCGTTCTTGGAGTCGGAGTGGGCGTCATGGTCTGACGATTCGACGTGTGGGGGCATCTGATCGTCGCTTTGGGGAACGGCGATCGCGGCGGCCCGCTTCAAACCGAACTCGACCACATCGGCGCCACCCTGCATGCCTTGCAGAATGTTGCGGATGTGATGCGAAAGGTAGGCGACGGTTTCGCCGGCGGCGGCCAGGCGCTCGTTCTGCACGCGGGATTCTTGGAGACGCAAATTGTCGATGGCCAGTCCGGCGAGGCGGCCGATGGCGACGACCAGGCGAAGTTGCTCCTGGGTGTAGGTGTGCCGCGACATGGAACAGTCGAGATAAAAGATGCCGGCGGCTTCGTCTCGAACCAGGATCGGCACACAAATGATACTCTTGAGACCCAGGCGGTGGACGCTGTCCTGCTTGTTGTCGCCGCCGAAGCGGTCGTCGGTCATGGCGTTGGCGCAGAGCACGCCCTCCTTGGTTTTGAGAACGTGATTGGTGATGGTGCGCGAGGTGGTGAATTTGGGTCGCTGGGCGCCGCGATCGCGGGTCTTGGAGCGGACCACTTGCGGAACAAGCTCGCCGGATTGGGGATCGCGCAGGAGTAGTACGAGTCGATCGGCGATCAGGTGATCGAAGAGTATGTCGCTGATTCGTTCCAACAAAGCGTCGACTGTGGCCATCGAGCCGATGGTCTCAGCAATCTTAAAAATCACGTTCCACGCCACCACCGCGTCGGCGGTTTCCGGCGGCTGGAGGATCACGCTGTCTTCGGAGGCATCGACGGCGGTCAGGATCGACGACTCGCCGGTTCCGCTGGACATGTCCACGTCGAGCAGGTCGCGGATGACCTGGGCGCCGGAAAACCCCTCGACTTCTTCCTTGCCGGTAAAGACCAGGACCGTGCTGCCGACCTTGATCTGGTCGCCGTGCTTGAGGGTAATGGGGCTGATGACCCGCTGGCCATTCAGATAGGTACCGTTGGAGCTGTTGAGATCGACCAGGACCCAGGAACCGTTGGCCGGGCGAATTTCAGCGTGCCGTCTGGAGGCACCGTGGTCTGTTAAATGGATTTGATCGGAGGACCGACCGATAACTGCCGGTTCGTTGGGTGTCCGATAGGTGCGGCCCTTATCGGGTCCTTGAAGAACGTGCAATGTTGCCACGAGGGCGCCCTCAAACCATTAAATCGAGCCGGGCTTTGCGCAGCCCTGGCTCGCGTTGAATTCGATGCCGTTTTTTTGGACTCGTCACGTGTTGCATTGCTTTCCGAAACACATCCAGGAAGCGCATGCTGGCCTTGGATCGTAGGTTTGAGCCGGTAGCGTGTCAACGAACCCACGATTTGGCGCCGGCTGGAAACTTATCGGAACGCCGTTGAATCAAGCGTGACGAGGGACTTTCCGAAACGAATAATGGCCTGCGCTGGGCGATGAGAGGGGTCGGTCCCTGCATTCGCCCGGCATATTCGTGCGAAGAGGAAACTCAGTGGCCAGAGACCTGAATCCGACATCCTATCAGCAGTTGGTTGCGAGCTTGAAAGGTCATACGCACAAGCCGCAGACTTCCGAAGCGAATCTCGACACCCTGTTGGCAACGATCCAGGAACGCGAACGGAAAGCCCGCGAGGAAGCGTCGAGGCCGGCGCCCGATCCGATTCAATCGCTTCGCGAATTGGTCGTGCAGGAACTCATTCCCGTCTTCGTGGAGTTGGTGGAAAAGTACTCCGAACACGGGATTTCCATGCAGATGGACGCCTCAAGCCTTCTTGAAGGGGGGCGAGAACTTGCGTTCGAGTTTGGGCTGGGTTCGTGCCGCATGCAGCTTCAAGGCACCGTCACGCATGACTCCATCGCTTTTCATGAGGTGCGGCACTCCTCGGAAGTGCAAGGTCAATTGATGGCCGGCCCCATGCTGCGTCAGAGAAACCTCGATGCCAACACTTTTCGCGAATTCATTTGCGACCGTTTGACGATGCTGCTTCGATTTGCGGGCAGAAGAAAGTAGTCCCAGTCATCAAAACCACGGGAAGTTATTCTGGAATTCGGCGAAATCGCGAAGGTCAATCTGTCCATCCGCCTCCAAGTCAAAACATTTAATGCAACTGGGCGACGTACAATCGGATTGGCAGGAAACGAGCGCGGCGACGTTGTCATATGGATGCCGCCGGTCACCAATATAGTCTCCCAGCGGGAAATAGTCGCAGATGTAGGTCAGATCTTTCATGGGTTCGATGATGAGCGTGTCCCCGCTGAAGATTGCAAACGTGTAGCATTTTCCTTCGATTGCAGGGAAGAACGTCGTTCCTCGATCAATGACGCAAGCCGGGAAGGCCTCTTCAAGCTCCAATGGACAATCGCAAGCTGGGAAAACCAAGGTGAGCGTCCCAACATCGCCTTTCGATGAATAGGTGGTTAGCGAAACGACCTCGGTGCAAGTGGCAGTGTATTTGCCCCATTGGAATGGAAAGGACGGAAAGCAAGGCGTCCACTCGCATGGGTACCCCCAACAAAGCTGCTCCATGTAACGAGCCTCAGCATAACTAAGGTAATCAACAGGCAGGGTTTCGAGATCGCTATTCCCGTCGAATAGCTCACCCGCCTCATAACAGGGATCTCCGTTTGTCAATTCGGGAGCTTCGTTTTCATTGTTGAGATCGACGGAGGTGGTGGTGTTGTCCAGTTTGGTGTTGACTATTGCGGCACCATGCAAGTCTTCTTTGGGCTGCTGCGCTGAAGGGAGTTCCTGTGCACGGACATAGGCCGCCCACGCGCAAAAACATACAATGATACGGTTGATTTTCGACATTTTTTGAACCCCCAAGAACGCGTGTGAGAGATCCTAAGCAACATTGTCACCTACATTCTCCGCAAATTCAAGGTCATGCTTGAAAACCGCGGGCCGAGCCATAGAATCGACCCCCTGATGAGAAAAGTACGTTAGATCGCAAGATGGGCGAGCGTTGACTCTCCCACGTTCGATCTCTTGGCGGGAAAAGTCGATGTTTGAGCACCTAACTTCACCAAAGAACGGTTCCACCATCACCATGCAGGCGGGCAAGCTGAATGTGCCCGACCGGCCGATTATTCCGTTTGTTGAAGGAGACGGAACCGGGCCGGACATTTGGCGGGCGTCGGTGAAAGTCTTTGACGCCGCGGTCGCGAAAGCGTACGGCGGCAAGCGGGCGATCGAATGGTTCGAGGTCTATGCGGGCCAGAAATCCTTCGACAAGTACGGAACATGGTTGCCCGAGGACACGGTCACCGCGTTTCGTCGCTACCTCGTGGGCATCAAGGGTCCGCTCACCACGCCCATCGGCGGAGGCATTCGGTCGCTCAACGTCGCGCTGAGGCAGAAGCTCGATCTATACGTTTGTTTGCGCCCGGTCCGGTGGTTTAAGGGCGTGCCCTCGCCGGTCAAGCATCCCGAGCGCGTGGACATGGTGATTTTCCGCGAGAACACTGAGGACATCTACGCGGGCATTGAATGGGCCGCAGGCTCGCCCGAAGCCAAGAAGGTCGTCGCGTTTTTGCAGGACGCGATGGCCGTGAAGACGATCCGCTTCCCACAAACCAGCGGAATCGGGATCAAGCCGGTTAGCAGCGAAGGAAGCAAGCGGCTCATCGAAGCGGCCATTCGTTTCGCAATCGAGAGCAAGAAAAAGAGCGTGACGATCGTTCACAAGGGCAACATCCAGAAATACACCGAAGGAGCGTTCCGCGATTGGGGGTACGAGCTGGCCGAGCAGAAGTTTGGCGACAAGACCTACACCTGGTCGAAGTGGGAGCGGACCAAGAAGGAAAAAGGCGAGGAGGCCGCCAACGCCGAGCAGGAAGCCGCCATCGCCGCTGGAAAGATCATCATCAAGGACGCCATCGCCGACATCGTATTCCAGCAGGTACTTCTTAGACCATCGGAATTCGATGTCATCGCCACGACGAATCTGAACGGGGATTATCTATCCGACGCGCTCGCGGCACAGGTGGGCGGAATCGGCATCGCTCCCGGTGGGAACATCAACTACGCCACCGGACATGCGGTCTTTGAGGCCACGCACGGAACGGCTCCCAAGTACGCCGACCAGGACAAAGTGAATCCGGGCAGCGTGATTCTTTCGGGGGAAATGATGCTGCGGTATATGGGATGGAAAGAGGCCGCCGATCTGATCATCAAGGGCGTGGACGGTGCGATCGGCGCGGCCGAGGTCACCTACGACTTCGAACGACTCATGCGCGAAGAAGGCCGACCGGCCAAGCTCCTGCGTTGCTCTGAATTCGGCCAGGCGGTCGTGAAACACATGGGGTAGGTCGGTACGCGCCCGCGAGTTTTCCAGAGCAGTAAGTGCGACGCCTAATCTATGGCTGATCGACGGTTGATATTTCGGGACCATGCGTTGCGGCGAATGATCGAGCGCGGAATCTCCAAACCGGAAATCCTCGAGGTTTTGAATGGAGAGATGATTGAATCCTATCCGAATGATAGCCCATATCCAAGCCGGTTGATGATGGCACTGATCAATCATCGACCGTTGCATGTGGTTGCGGCCGATATACCCGAAACCGGTGAGACGGTTATAATTACGGTATACGAACCTGACCTCCGGCGATGGGACGTCACGTTTCGATTGCGAAGAAGGCTATGAAGTGCGTAATCTGCAAAATCGGTAGTACCAGCCCTGGGGAGGCGACGGTCACGCTTGAGCGCGGTGGGACCGTGGTCGTGTTCAAGTCCGTACCAGCCCAAGTTTGCGATAATTGCGGCGAGCGATATTACGACGAGCGGACGACCGATCAACTCCTATTGGAAGTGGATAAGGCCGCATGCGCAGGCGTCCAGGTCGAGGTACGACCATATGTAGCTGCGTGAGGCCACTTTCGGCGCGGCCGAGGTCAGCTACGACTTCGAACGACTCATGCGCGAAGAAGGCCGCCCGGCCAAGCTCCTGCGCTACTCCGAATTTGGCCAGGCGATAATCAAGCACATGGGGCCTTGATCTCTATGATCGCAGTTAAGGCGAGGTACTATGAGTGAAATCGAAGCCACCGCAGAGATTTTTTATACGGCGCTGAAGGCTCTTTCAAAGCACGAAAGGGATGCAGTTCTGGTGAGAATTGCAGGGGATAAGACGCTGGCGCGGGATCTGGCGGATTTGGCGATGGCGGCCACCCGACGCCGTGAGCGATCGCGCCCCTTTCGAAAGTACCTAGCCAAAAAGCACGACGCCTGATGAGGTCGAGCAAATACGAAGTCCGCATCAAGAAGTCGGCAGCCAAGGAAATGGATCGTTTGCCGACGGTTCTGCATAAACGCATTTCCACGACGATACTTTCTTTTGAAAACGACCCGAGACCTCGTTTAGCGATACGACTTCGAGGCAGTGACGTTTTCCGAGTGCGAAGTGGAGACTATCGAATCCTGTATACGATCGACGACCGGCTTCACGTTGTCCATGTGTTGGCCGTGGGCCATCGTCGTGAAGTATACAGGAACATGTGAGCCAATTATTTTGGCTTCGGCGTGTACCCCCAGTACAAGTGCGGGTTGTTCCAGATCGGGATGGGATGCTTGAAGTCGCCGTTGACGACAAACTCGGCGTCGCGGAATGATTGCACAGAGCCATCGAGAAAAAGCACGTTGCCGGCTCCGCGGTGATAAGTTGTGCCGACATGCTTTTGGTAACCAGCGGGTGAATTTTCGAGAATATCAAACATGAAAACGGTATTGGGTTTCTTGGCATAGATGTTGGCCATCAACTGATCACCCGTATCCTTGGACCCGGGAGTTTCCGGGCTGTTCATCCCATCCAGCACGATGTTCATTCCATAGTGAAATTGATTTTTTCCTGAGCTGCTCTTGTAAGCCTTGGACAAATTCTTCGACGGACAGATCCACGTGTGCAACTCAGGAAATTCTTTGATGTCCTTTCCCATGCCCTCCACGTCCTTGTAAGCGGGTGCGTTGAGGTAGGGAGGCAACAGGTTAAACCAGGTATCGCGACGCGCCACATCCAAATAGCTGCCTTCGGTTGGAAGGTAATCCCGATTATCGTCGCGGTAATACTGGTTCGCCAGGCCCCATTGGCGGAGGTTGTTCTGGCAAAGAACGCGGCGGGCTTGTTCACGGGCCTTGCTCAAGCCCGGAAAAAGCATCGCCAAAAGGAGAAGCAAGACTCCCACAACGACGAGCACTTCCATGAAGGTCACGCCGCGATGCGAGGTGGGATTTGCGTGCGGACGAGGCTTCGAGAGAACCTCGACGCCACGAGCGCTTTGCGATTTCGCTTTTTTGCCGAACATCGGTCGCTCCAGGACAAAAGAGCCACGCCGATTTCCACTTTGCAACTATGCTGCCGGGGCCAGGAACCTGACGCTTCGGCAAGTCATTTCAAACAGGGCATAGATTGGTTTATCGATAGGGCCACCCTCAACGCGAACCGCGACGGAATACGCCCAGCCGCTTTCCGAAACCAGCGTGCGCAGGATCATCGGAATCGTCGGGTCGAGGACTTCCAGCGCATCCCGGTTGCCAAGGCGTCCAACTGTTCTGGTGGGGGAAGGGCCCAGGAGCAAACTGAACCACGATTTGGATTTCTCCAGGATCGAGCGTGCCACGTTAACGGCGGACGCATCCCCCGCCCGCAGCCGCCAGAAAGTGAGTTCCACGAGTCGTTCATCGGGCCCGCGATGTTGGAACACGTAGGTGGAGCCAAATTGCTGGGGGTCGGGGTCAACTTCGTCGAACTGAGCAGGGGGTCGGAACGCCATTTCCCAACCTTGCGGCTGGATCAGGCTGCCCGCTGTCCACTCCCCCGAACCTCGTTGGACCATTTTTCCGGCCAAGGCCGAAGCCAGCAGCAGCAAGAAAGACGCAATTAGCCACGCGCGGTAAGGGGCCGGCGGCTTGGTCGCGGAATAGACTTCTGCGGGCATGTGGAAATCCTATAATGGTCACTTGGAGCCGACAACCGTTGACGCTTTCCGATGCGGGCCTTAGATTCGGTTCAGCGATGTGATCGCCAACGGGTATTGGTTTGGGCCCGGAATGTTTTTTTCTCGCGTTTCCCGGTCCTTCTATCGAGATGGAGAGTGTGGCCGTGCAAATACTGGTGACGGGTCGGCATCTGGAGGTCACGGACGAGGTTCGCGAATATGTGCTGGCCAAGGCGGGTAAACTTTCCAAGTTTTACGACCGCATCCACGAAATCGAGGTCATATTAGATCATGAATCCGAAGAGTTTACGGCGGAAATGATCGTCCGGGCCGATCACAAGCATACGTTTGTTGCCAGCGGAACCGGACCGGAGATCGTTCCGTTGGTCGATGTCATCGCCGAAAAACTCGAACGGCAACTCAAAAAACTCAAGGAAAAGCGACGCAACCACAAGGGCGGTATTTCTGCCGACGGCGTCGGAACCGAAGGCTGACTATTCTTGGATGCGTCCGATTGCCACTACTTACGGAATCACGAATGAGACTTTCCGATCTGATCGACGAGTCCTGTCTGGTGCCTGAGTTCCAGGCTACCGACCGAAACGGTGTCATCCGCGAACTGATTCAGGCGTTGGCCGATCAAGGGCATATTCCCAAAGAGCACGCGGAGACCGTCGCGCGCGCGGCCATCTCGCGGGAGAACCAGGGAAGCACTGGATTCGGCAAAGGCGTTGCCGTTCCGCACGTCAAGCACGAGTGCCTGAAGAAAATGGCAGCAACCATCGGACGTTCGAGCCGCGGGGTTGATTTTGCAGCTTTGGATCGCGCACCGGTTTACACGGTGGTCATGCTCCTTAGCCCATCCAGCGCGCCGGAGGACCACCTGGCGGCAATGGAACGAGTTTTTCGTTACCTTCAGCGAGAAAACTTCCGGCGGTTTTTGCGTCAGGCGGACTCTCGCGAGGCCATGATGGACCTCATCCGGGAAGCGGACGATTCGCAAGGTGAACCCTAGTGCGGGGCGATAGTCTCTCCGAGCGAGGAGGTTCGGCAGGAGCCTCACCATCCCCCGGAAAGGCGCGGACTCCAATATTGACGCCAATATGTTTAAAGATGCCAGGGTATCGAACAGGGAAGGTTTACACGCTCGCCCGGTGATGCGCTTTGTGGATATGGCTTCCGGATTCCAATCGGAAATAACGGTCATGAACCTGTCCCGCCGAGGGGAGAGATTGGATGGGAAGAGTCCCATGCAGATGATGTTGCTGGAGGCAACCGAGGGTTCGATTCTTCGAATTGAAGCCGACGGACCCGACGAGCAGCAAGCGGTCGACTTCCTTGCCGGGTTCATTGATACGGGTTGTCCAAGCGATTTTCCTTCTGATTCCGGAGGAATCTGAGGGTCCGGAGGTCAGCGGCCACAAGGCCCCGGCCGCCTTCACCGATCAGTTTACACATGGACATCCTTCGCGGCATTTCAGTAGCCCCCGGTGTGGCAATCGGCGAGTGTGTCGTGCTCGATGCCGAGGACTATCGTATCCCCTTCCGGGCCGTTCCGTTGGATGCGGTCGAGCCGGAACTGCGCCTTCTCGATGAGGCGTTCAACCTTTCCATAGAGGAGCTTGAGAAGCAGGCCGCATGGCTGAACACCAATCTGGGCAGCGACGCCGCCAATGTCTTCGAATGGCACGTCGGCGTGCTCAAAGACGCTCGTTTGCGTCAGTCGATAGAAACGCAGATCCGTGAAAAAAACGCGTCAGCCGCGTATGCGGCCAGCACGGTCATGCGAAACTACCAGCGCCGATTTATGCAAATGCGCGACCCGCTGCTCGTCGAACGAATCCGCGACGTGCAGGACATCGAGCGCCGCCTGCTTCGCAACATTCTCGGCGAGCAGCGCGAGGACTTGGCTCATTTAACCAAGCCGGTCATTCTGGTTGCCCACGACCTCACGCCCACCCAGGCGGCGAGTCTTGCCGGAACCAAAATCATCGGGGTGGCACTCGATGTTGGGGCGGCGACGTCGCACACCGCGATCCTGCTGCGGTCGATGGGGCGTCCGGGGGTCATCGGGCTCAACGACATTTCGACGAGAGTCAGCGGCGGCGACACGCTGATCGTGGATGGGTCCAATCAACTGGTCATTGCGAATCCGCCAGAGCCGACCATCCAGGAATATCGTTCGCGCGAAGCGGCCTACATTCGACTTACCGACGAGCTTGATGAGCTTCGGGCCCTGCGGGCCGTCACGCGTGACGGGCATCAGGTAAACCTGATGGCCAACATCGAGTTTCCGCCCGAGGTCGCGGTCGCCATGCAAAAGGGAGCCGACGGGATTGGTCTGTACCGAACCGAGTTTCTTTTTCTGCGGGCCGACGGTGGACCGTCCGAGGAAGAGCAGCACGAAGCGTATCTGGACACCATCCGCGGCGCCAAAGGCAAGCCCGTGACCATTCGGACCTTCGATTTGGGGGCGGACAAATATACCCAGGAAAAAAGCTACGAGCAGGAGCGTAATCCCATGCTGGGTTTGCGCTCGATCCGCTACAGCTTGCAGAACCTGGACATGTTTAAGGTCCAATTGCGAGCCGTCCTCAGAGCCGCTGCTCATGGCAAGGTTCGGCTCATGTTCCCGCTTATCAACAGCCTGATGGAGTTTCGCCAGGCCAAAATGACCGTCCATGATGCCATGGAGGACCTGGAGGACGCCGGGCTGCCCTGCGGGCGGAATATCGACATCGGGATGATGCTGGAAACCCCTGCGGCCGCGATCCAAATTGCAGAATTTTGTAAAGAAGCGGATTTTGTCAGCATTGGGACCAATGATCTGATACAATATCTGCTGGCGGTGGACCGGGGTAACGAGCGGGTTTCGCCCTTTTATACCCCATCCCACCCGGCAGTCCTGCGGACCATCCGAGAAGTGGTCCGGGCTTGTACACAGGACGAGGTAGACTGTAGTCTATGTGGGGAAATGGCGGGTCAGCCGCTGTATACCCTGTTTCTCATGGGGCTTGGTCTGCGGACGTTTTCGATGACGCCCGCGAACATCCCCGAAGTGAAAAAACTAATTCGCCTGTCGACGCTGGCTCAGGCCAAGCGGGTGGCACGACGGGCTCTGACGTTTGAAACGGACCGACAGGTGACGAATTACCTGCGGGATGAGACAAGAAAAATGCTGCCTGAGGATCCGATCTAACGACCGATCCGAAGGCGGCGGGGTGTTTTTGGAACGTGGTCCCCGGCTGCACCACAGTGGGTGAACCAGGGACGTTCATGGAAGGCGCCACAGAAAAAGATGTTTCGCCGCCCGGCGAACGGTTCCGATGGATGTTGGTCTTCGCGCTAGGTGGGGACCTTCGATTCATCTCGCACCACGACACGCTTCGGCTGTTTCGTCGGGCACTAGCGAGGGCGGATATTCCCGTTCGGTATTCGGAGGGATTTAATCCGCACCCCAAGGTAATGATTCCGCTGCCTCGACCAGTCGGAGTCGCCTCCCGGGATGAAGCCCTCGTATTGGAAACTCATCGGATCATCGATCCGGAACAGGCCCTCCAGCGACTCCAGGAACAAACCCCCAACGATATCGAAGTGATTTCGCTTCGCCGAATGGAACGCGGCGAGCAGATGGAACCGCAGCGCGTACGCTACCGGCTCGATCTGAGCGATATGAATATTGATGATCTGGAGGCTCGCGTGGAAAAGATGTTGACCGCGCAGACCATACCGATCGAGAGAAAAAGCCCCAAGAGCAAAGTCGCGCGTCTGATGGATATTCGTCCCTACCTAGTAGACCTTCGAGCGGCCGGCCAGGCGGTCGAGTTCACGCTCATGGTCACGGGGAATGGAACGGCCAAGCCGGCGGAGATTGCGGGGGCATTGGGATGCGACCCCGGTTCGATCAATCATCGAATCGAGCGCCTGGAGGTTCAATGGAGATCGACACCACAGCGAATATGACCATGGCAAAAGAATCGAAAGCGAATAAGCCCTCGCGCCCGCTGCGTCGTACGACGGTAAAACGAAGGCCCCCTAAGAAACAATTGGACGGAATCGTCGTAGCAAACGAAGCAGGTAGTGGCAACACGACAGTCCAAGCACCATCGGCTCCTTCCAGTGACTCCGCAACGATCCCGACAACGCCGGTGGCTCGGGCAAAGAGAACGCGCTCTCCAGCCAAAAAAGCGCGCGCTTCGGCAAAGGCATCTCAGCTTGTTTCCGCAGTAATGCCCGAAGCGGCCCCAACGGATGCCCCCCCCCTGCGAGTGAGTCAACCCCCTGGGAAACCCAGGCTCGAGTCACCATTGAAGGGTGCAGCCTCCGAGGCTCAAACAGCCAAAAAGGAAGTGCGCGAGGTCCCGGCTGACGCCGAACTTGCTCAACAGAAGCGATCGCGTCGGGGCCGGCGCCGAAGACGAGATGGTACGGAGGAGGGGGACAGCCGTGCTACAAGGACACGAGAGGTTGCTGAAGTTCGAGATGAGAAAGCGATCGGCGAAAGCGCCACTTTACCGGCTGCTACCGAGTCTGCTCCGGAACGCACTGCGTTATTGGTGACGCCCGCGGCGCCGCGCGACTCGGCTGGGGCCCAAGGACCGCATCGTGAGCGGCGGCGGCGTAGGGGTAGACGCGGACGGGGGCCAGCGTCGGGAGAAAAGCAGCGAACCGAAAAAACTCCGGTGCCTGGGCCCGCGGCCGTGAACCCCCTTGTTCTGAGCGATGTCGATGTCGATTTTGACGACGACATTCTCCTGGAGGAAGAATCTTTTGAGGGACGCGGCGGGGTCGAGTTGGAAGGCTCGGACGACGTTGACACACGCGATGATGAAGCAACCGCCGCGCCGGTTGGCTCCCGGCAGATGATGATTAACGTATCCGCCGGGACGGAGTGCCGAATCGCGATCCTGCACGACAACCGTCTCGAAGAATTCTTCATCGAACGCGATTCGACGCAGTCGCACGTGGGCAACATTTACAAGGGCAGGATCACCAATGTCGAGCCGAGCATTCAGGCCGCGTTCGTCGATTTCGGCCTGGAGAAAAATGGCTTCCTGCACATCTCCGACGTCCAGCCGCAATATTTTCCCAATCATACCGGGGAGCCCGAAGATGTTGGGCGTAAAATTCCGCGCCACCTACGCCCCCCGATCCAGCGCTGCTTTCGAAGGGGACAAGAGGTGATTGTACAGATCACCAAAGAGGGAGTCGGAACCAAGGGCCCGACGCTCACTTCCTACTTGTCGATTCCGGGGCGGTTCCTGGTGATGATGCCGGGGATGAGCCGGCACGGCGTGTCGCGCAAAATCGAGGATGAAGTGCATCGCCGCGAGATGCGCGACCTGATGGCCAAATTGGATCTGCCTACGGGCATGGGATTCATTCTGCGAACGGCTGGTCTTGGGCGCAATCAGCGCGAACTGCAGCGGGATTTGAACTATCTGGTGCGCCTTTGGAAGACCGTCGTCGAGCGAATCAAACGCATGGCGACTCCCGCGGAGCTCTACCGTGAGTCTGACCTGGTGACCCGGACCATCCGCGACATTTACAATGCCGATTTCGACCGAATCGTGATCGACGACGCCACGGTTGCGAAAAAGGTCGGGGAATTCCTGCAAATCGCCGTTCCCCGCAGCAAGACTGTCGTCGAGCACTACGCCGATCGCGAACCGCTGTTTCACCGTTTCGGCATCGAAGCAGAACTCGAGCGCATCAACATGCGGCATGTGCCATTGCGATCCGGCGGGTCGCTGGTCATTGACAGCACTGAGGCGATGGTTGCCATCGACGTGAATAGCGGACGATTCCGAACCCCCGCCGATGCCGAAGAGACGGCGCTGCAAATCAACATCGAGGCCGCCGAGGAAATCGCCCGCCAGCTTCGTTTGCGCGACCTGGGTGGGTTGATTGTGTGCGACTTCATCGACATGCGGCACGACCGGAACAAACGAAAGGTCGAGAACGCCCTCCGCGATGCGCTCAAAAACCATAAGGAACGAGCGCGCATCCTTCGCATGAGCGCGTTTGGCTTGATCGAGATGACGCGCCAGCGGCAGGGGCCTTCCCTCCACCGAAACCTGTACACCGATTGCCCCGAATGCCACGGCACCGGGCATGTGAAGCTGCCGGAGTCCGTGACCCTTGACGCGATGCGAATGATCCAATTCGCAGCCCACCAGGAGCAGGTGCAACGGATCGTGCTGAGTCTTTCGAGCGAGGTGGCATTTCGCTTGTTGAATCAGAAGCGCGGGTTCATCAGCCAGGTTGAGTCCGAGACCAACAAGAGCATCGTGATTCACGGCAATGGAGCTTTCACCAGCGATCAGATGGAAATCGCCTGTGAAGACGCTCGCGGCCGATCCGTTACCATTTCCGCGACCGCGCCGGTCCAGAATAACGGCCGGTTGGCGAACAAGGGATAGGCTTGAGTGGAATCGTCGCGATTTTTTGTCCTCGGAAAAAGATATTGCACCACGAAAGCACGAAGAAAAGTAAAAAAGGACTAGTGAGTAGGGGTTAGGGGTTAAGAATCTAAACCTTAAGCCCTGGACCCTCGCCAAACTTCGTGCTCTTCGTGTCCTTCGTGGTTAAAAAGCAATTTCTTGTCGCGGATCACGAAGCCGCCTGGAGTGGGAGTTTGACCGGCTCGATGGGACGCCCGGTGTGGTGGGCAAGGACGGAAGCCGGGGCATTGGCGACGGCCTTCTTCCACGCTGACCGCTCCGACCGAGTGAGCCATTCTTTCATCCTGGGTCGCAGTCGATCGGCCTTGCAGCGGGTAACATCGATGACACGGCCATCATCGAGCATTCCTGAATCCATGAGACGAACGAGGATTTCGAACAGGACCGCGCCCATTTCGGGCGAAATGATCCCCAGCCGTATTTCTCGATAGAGCCGGTCCATGGCGTTGCCCACCGCGGCCCGCTTCGAAAGCTTGCGAAGGTAGCCATCAGGCAAGCGACTCAGCCGGTAGCGGGCACTTTTGCGCGAAGGGAGGACTGTGCTGCGCCTGCGCTCGATGACTTCTGGATCGTGCAAAGCGCAGAATTCGGAGCCTTTTCGGATTTTTCCGCGACAGCGTTTCCCTGATTTCGTGATGGTGGAGCACCGCGTTTCGTACGGAAGCCGTTTGGAAAGGGGCAGCGACTGTTGGTTGTCGTTGCCTTGGTTGAGAATCCGCATCAGCGGCTTGGACAGAAGTTCCCACAGCAGCATGGTCTCTACTCCTTGTGCCCGCCGCGCGGGCAAAAGAGAATCAGATTCCACGCCGACGGTCGTCCGTGATGCGTCGGAGTGACGGGCCTATCGTCGTTGCGTTGCGGCGATCCGTCGTGGCATCCGCATATGATGGAGGCGTTTACTGCCTGTGAATTGTAAGAGCTACCGGACGCTTCGCAAGCCAAAAAGGATCGAAAACCAGAACTAATCGTCGATAGCGTGCCTCGATCGAAGTCGCTTCTGTTTCCCTGCGGTTTGCTTGTCTCGTAGGCGGCGGACTTTGGCGGATTTGGGAGCCTTGGTTGGTCGCCTCGACTTGCGGGTGCGAAGGGCGTCGGCCAGCAATTCCAATAGCCGCTCGGTCGCTGCGGCGCGATTGGCGGCCTGGGTTCGATGGCGTGACGCGACCACTTGCAGGATGCCCTCTCCCGAAATCCGGCCCGCCAGACGAGCTTGAACCTTGGCCTTCTCTAACTCCGTCAGGGTGGTGCATGCTGTCAGATCGAACCAAAGAGTGGCGCGGGTGCTTACCTTGTTGACGTTTTGCCCGCCGGGTCCACCGCTGCGCGTAAAGGTAAAGGAGACACCGCGCGTTCCGATTCGCTCGCGGAGATCGTCCAGTCGGGTGTTCGCGCCGCGGGCTATGGAGGAGTGACTGGCCATCTATGTACTTGCCCATGAATCTGCGCTAGTGGTTCGACACGACTCAAATTGCGGGTTGTGGGTGGCATGCCCAAGCCCAGCATCATCGGGCGCCGGCATGTGTCTCGAACCGCATGGCGGCGCCTCGTTTAGCCATGCCACCCGTAGCATTGATCGTGTCGATACACTACGATTACCACGCGAAGTGGGCGAAGGCCTTGTTGGCGTCGGCCATGCGGTGGACGTTTTCGCGGGTGGTGACGGCCGTACCCTCGCCCTTGAAGGCGTCGAGGATTTCGGCGGCCAGGGCGTCGGCCATGGGCTTGCCCTTCTTGGCGCGGGCGGCTTCGCGAATCCAGCGGAAGGCGAGCGACTGCTGTCGCCGGCGGTTGACCGGCATGGGGACTTGATAGTTGCTGCCGCCGACGCGCTTGGAGCGAACCTCGACGTTGGGCTTGCAGCGGTTGATCGCCCCCTCAAACACTTCGAAGGGCGGGGTTTCCTTGGCCCGCTTGGCCACGATATCCATGGCGTCGTAGAAGATGCGCTCGGCGGTGCTCTTCTTGCCCTCGTACATGAGACCGTTGATAAACTTGGCCACGATCAGGCTGTTGTAGCGTCCGTCGGCCTTGAGTTGCTTTGCTGAGTTTGTGAATTTTTTGAATCCCATAGTTCTCTTGCTCTAAGTCCTGAAACTAAACGCTCCCAACACCGCTTCCTAACGGTCGCGGTACTGATGCTGATCCCATACTTTGGTCAAGGACACCGCGAGCAATAGCTCGACGATGGCTTTTGGCAGAAACGGAATCAGGCCCGACGATACGGTAAACCCCGTGTCGAGCCAGAAGATTGTAGCGTAAACGAATCGCCATGCCAATCCGAAGGCGAAAAGCACCGACAGTCCGGTCGCTCCCGAAAATAACAAACGGCCCACGGAGGCTTGCTGTCGGCCGCGAAGGACACTGATGGTCATCGCGGCGAAAACGAACCCAACAAGGTAACCGCCAGTAGCCCCAAAAAGCCCAGCCGAACCGGGGGCAAAAACCGGCAATCCCGCCGCGCCGCAGCCCAAGTAGAGCAGCATCGCAGAGCAGGCCGCAACCGGGCCAAGCGTGAACCCGGCCATCAGAACGGCCAAAGACTGCAAGGTCATGGGTACGTCAGACCATGGCACAGGCACGCGAACTTGCGCGGCCAGGGCCGTCAAAGCCGCAAAGCCAGTTACAGAAAGTGCGAAACGGACGATGGGGTGAACCGAAGGCGCCGCATGAGCAATCGCCGGGGCACAAACCGCTGCATATTGAGCTACTGAAGATGGAACCACGGGCCGCACGCTATTTGTTGCGGCGCTTGACGCCGTACTTGCTACGGCTGCGATTGCGGGGCCGGCCGTCCTTATCATTTTCCACGCCGGCACAGTCGAGCGTGCCGCGGACGATGTGATAGCGAACGCCGGGCAGGTCGCGTACGCGGCCGCCACGGACGAGGACGATGGAGTGTTCCTGTAAGTTGTGGTCCACACCGGGGATATATGCGGTGACTTCCTTGCCGTTCGAGAGTCGAACGCGGGCTACCTTGCGGAGGGCAGAGTTGGGCTTCTTGGGGGTCTGAGTCTTTACGATCAGGCAAACCCCCCGCTTCTGCGGGCACTGTTCCAAGTCGCGGACCTTGGATTTCTTGATGACTTCGTTGCGTCCGGCCCGGATAAGCTGATTAATCGTCGGCATTCGCTTCCTCGTGTAATGGCCCTTCAAACAAAGACCAAGCTTTATAAGGCGTCGGGCTAATGCTGTCAAGCCGGTTCCTTACCAGCAAAAGCCGGAAAGCCAAAAGCCGGTTTTGAACCACGAAGGACACGAAAAAAGCGGATGTTTGAGTGGCAGGGTTTGCGAAAGATATCGGCGTGGGAGTGCAGAATCCGGGACCCTGATTACACGTCCGTAGCGAGTTGGGCTTACGGGCCTGCTGGGTTACAATCATCTGGACGATAGTTATTGAAGTTTGTTGCCTGGGGATCGAGAACCGAGTTTTTCGCGGAGACACAATATGTTGGGGATCAAACAGGAAGTAGACACACAACCACGATCGGGCGAAGGTTGGATCGGCCCCGCTCCCGCTATCGTTACCGACCTACCCGGGCCCATCGCCCGGCAGTTCATCGAACGCGACGAACGCTTCAGTTCGCCGTCGTATACGCGCGACTATCCCCTCGTGGCCAAGCGCGGTCTGGGGTCGGTGGTAGAGGACGTGGACGGGAATCGCTTCCTCGATTTCGCCGCCGGCATCGCCGTATGCGCCACCGGGCACTGTCATCCGAAGGTCGTTGCGGCCATCGAGCAACAGGCCAAGACACTGATCCATATTTGCGGCAGCGACTTTTACTATCCGCCGATGGTGGAGCTGATGGAGAAGCTCGCTTCGATCGTGCCTGGTCCAACCGCCAAGCGTGTGTTCCTGACCAACAGCGGCGCCGAAGCCGTCGAGGCCGCGTTCAAAGTCGCACGCCACCACACCAACCGAAAATGGGTGATCGCGTTTCACGGCGCGTTCCATGGCCGCACGATGGGGGCGCTCTCGCTGACCTGCTCGAAAGCGCGGCAGAAGGAAAAGTTCGGACCACTCGTCCCCATGGTCGCGCATGTGCCCTACGGCAGCGTCGATGCCATCGAGGCGACGCTCTTCAAGCACCAGATGTCACCGAGCGAAGTAGCTGCGATCTTCGTCGAGCCGATTCAGGGCGAAGGCGGCTATCTGGTTCCGCAGCCTGCGTTTTTGCCGGAGCTTCGCGAACTCTGCACGAAGCACGGAATTCTTCTGGTGTGTGACGAAATCCAGTCAGGCATTGGCCGCACCGGCAAATGGTTCGCCTTCGAACATTTTGGCATAGTGCCCGACCTTGTCACTGTTGCGAAGGGCCTGGCCAGCGGAATGCCTCTCGGCGCGGTCATCGCCTCGGCGGACATCATGAACTGGCCTCCCGGCGCACAGGGCAGCACGTTCGGCGGCAATCCGGTTTGCTGCGCCGCCGCACTCGCCACGCTCGAACTTGTCGAATCGAGCTACATGGCCAATGCGCAGCGAATGGGCAACCGCTTGTTGGACCGCCTCGGAACGATGGTGGACAGCAAGAAAGGAATTGCGAATCCGCGGGGTTTGGGCCTCATGTGCGGCTTCGACATTGTCAACCGCAAGACCGGCAAGGGGGACGGCAAGCGACGTCAGAAAATTCTGGTGGCCGCCTTCGAAAGAGGACTGATTCTGCTGGGCTGCGGCGAATTCGGCATCCGCATTTGTCCGCCGCTTTGCTTGAACGAAGGTCAACTGGACATCGGCCTTCGTCTCCTCGACGAAACCATCGCTTCGGTTCCGTAATACCGGAAAGCGAGCCGCAGACTAAAGTCCTCGCCCGAACACACGAGTCGCCAGCCAATGGGCTGCCGGCCCAACTGAGAATAGCCCATCGTTTCAGGGCCCGTCGAATTCATAGGAAATGTTTTTGCCATAGATTTCCAGTCGAATCGGTTACGCGGTGCTGCGTTAGCCGGGGGGCCTTGGTGGTGTGATGTCCTTGTCCGCATGTGCTCGCTCTTCTATGATTTGCGAATTGGGGCGTTCCGCCCACCTTGGCGGCGCGCGAAACGTAATGATTCAACGAGCACTGATTCTCGGATCGACCGGTTCCATTGGGCAAAGCGCGCTAAGCGTGATCGAATCATTGCGTGCCGAATGGAAGGTCGTCGGTTTGGCGGCCGGCTCGAAGGGCGCGGAACTTGCCGAGCAAGCAAATCGCTACCGACCTGACGCGATTGCCATTGCCGACGCGGATCGGGTCGGTGACGTTAAGGCGGCGTTGGACTATTCTCCGAAGCTGCTGACGGGCGCCAAGGCATTGGCTCAACTTGTCGAGGAAGTGCCTGCGGACTGCGTGATCTGCGCGGTGGTCGGAGCGTCCGGACTGCCCGCAACGCTTCGGGCTGTGGAGCTGGGCAGACGCATCGCTCTGGCCAATAAAGAAGCACTGGTGGTGGCCGGTTCGCTGCTCATGCCCCTGGCGAGGCAGAGTGGCGCGACCCTGATCCCGGTGGACAGCGAACATTCAGCCATTTTCCAGGTGCTCCAGGCCGGTCGGCGACAGGACGTCCGCACGGTTTACCTTACGGCATCCGGTGGGCCATTCCGCACCTGGAATGCCGAAGAAATGGAAGGGGTGACCATCGAACAGGCGATGCGGCATCCCGTTTGGAGCATGGGACCCAAAATCACGGTGGACTCGGCCACCATGATGAACAAGGCCCTGGAAATCGTGGAAGCCCGGTGGCTTTTCAACCTCGAACCAGAGCAGATCAAGGTCTTGGTGCACCCCGAGTCGATCGTTCACTCACTGGTGGAGTTCTGCGACGGCTCGACGATGGCCCAGCTCGGGTCGCCCGATATGCGAACGCCGATCCAGTATGCACTGACGTTTCCGCGGCGCATGGAGTGCCCATCGCCGCCGCTCGATTTGTTGCGAACGGGAACTCTGTCGTTTGAGGCGCCGGACCCGGAACGATTTCCGGCCCTGCGCCTTGGGTATGAGGTGGCACGGCGCGGGGGCACCTGCGGGGCGGTCTTGAACGCCGCCAACGAAACGGCCGTGGATTTGTTTCGCAGCGGCGCGATCGGCTTTCGCGACATCGCCCGGTTCGCAGAGCGGGCGCTTCAGGAACACGATTTCCAGCCATCGCCCACATTGGACGATTTAATGAAAGCCGACCGATGGGCTCGGCAAGAGGTGACTCGATGCACGACTTGTTAGCGCAAACTCAAACGACCCTCGCGGCTGCGTCCATCTTCGCGGTGTGGTCATCGGTGTGGCCCTATCTGGCGATGATCGGCGGGTTCTCGCTGATCGTCTTCGTCCATGAGCTGGGACATTTCGCGGTGGCCAAGTGGGCGGGCGTTCGCGTGGAGCGGTTTGCGGTCGGCTTCGGCAAGGAGCTTTTTGGGTTCACGCGGGGCGAAACGCGGTATTCCTTTAACGTGCTGCCTCTGGGCGGATACGTCAAGATGCTGGGGCAGGAGGACTTCGACGACAAGAGCGAAGAACTTCGCTTCAAGGACGATCCGCGATCGTTCATCAACAAACCGGTAAGTCACCGCATGGCCATCGTCTCCGCGGGCGTGGTTATGAATATCCTGTTCGCCTGTCTGGCGTTCATGGTCGTGTTCCTGATCGGGATGGAGGCCCCGCCGGCGCGCATCGCGGGGATCGAGCCGGACAGCCCGGCGGAGAAAGCAGGCCTGTTGCCGGGCGATGTGATTCAAGAGGTCAACGGCGAGAAGATCACTGATTTCAACGAGCTTCGAATGGCCATCCTGCTCGCTCCGCTTCATGAGACCATCGGGTTCGTGGTCAAGCGCGACGGCAATATCGTGAACTTCGATATCAAGCCGACCTACAATAGCCCGCCGAGCACGCGATCCATTCAGCGACTCATGGTGGGAATCAGCCCCGGCGTGACCGGCGAAATCGTGGAAGTGGGGCCGGAAATTCAAGGGGACAATCCCAATCACCCTCGCGTTGGCGACAACATCGTAGAGGTGGACGGAGTTGCGGTGACCGACGCCAACGCAAGCGGACTCTTTTACACACTTCCATTCGTCAAGGGCGGAATTTTCGTCGAGCGAAAGGATCCAAACAATCCAGAGAAACCGGCACAGCGCGTTCGCGTGGAGATTCCGCCGCTGCTCGCGCTCTATCCCAGCGATCCCAATGATCCCGGTTCGGTCAACGTGCTGGGACTCACTCCCCTGGCGCGGTTTCACCTGATCGACCCGCGTGGCCGGGCGCACCTGGCAGGCCTCGAAACCGGCGACACGATCCTGAGTTGGAACGACAAACCGCACCCGAATGTGGCCGACGTTGCTCGCGGCATCCGAGACAATGCCGAGTGGGATGTGCCTTTCACCGTGCAAAAAGCCGACGGACGCTCGGTTCGCGGTTTCGTGCGGCCCAAGACTCATCCGCGCGGACCGGCCACCATTCAAGCGGAATATCAGGCAATCGCGAAAGAAGATCAACAGGAAGGTCCCAAGGCAATATTCATCTCGGTTCGGCCCAAAGGCAGTGCGGCCAGGGCGGGAATCGAAGCCGGCGATGTCGTGCTCAAAGTCAGGGATCGGGACAACCCGACGCGTGCCGAGGTGAGCGAAGCGATTCTGGCAAACGCCGGCAAACTCGTCCCGCTCACCATCCGCAAGCCGGATGGCCGCGTCGTGCAGACGATGGTGAGACCTGTTGCTCCCGGCTCCATCGACGCGACCTACAACCTGGTGGCCGACAACTTACTCCGCACCGGTGAGCCGATTGCGACCCTCTACGGTCAGCCCAGCCCGGCCGCGGAAGCAAAGATCCCAGGTGGGGCGCGAATCGTCACAGTCAACGGCGAGAAGGTGAGCAAGTGGCGCGAGTTAATTCAAGCGCTGCGATTGGCGGCGGGCGGCACCGCACAGATCAGTTATACCACCCGCGACGGCGCCGAACACACGGCGCCCTTTCGCGTTCCGCATTCGTTGCAATCCTTACTGGGCGTGGGACCCGAGGCGCGCATCGTATCCATCGACGGTCGCGAGACGGTGGTCGTGGAAACCAATCGCGGCAAGGAACCGTCTTCGGTAGGGTATCATGAAGGGACTCGTGCAATCCTGAAGGAGCTTGTCGGGCGGACACAGGTTCCCGTCCAATATCGTGCCCACCCCATGGCGCCGCTTCAGACCGCCAATGTGGACGTGACCGAGGACATGGTTGACCCGTGGATGAGCCGCATCGCTTTTTCCCCCAGCATCGAAACCAACGAGGCGAAGACGATCTTACGCGGCGAGAACGCCCTCGACGCGGTGTGGATCGGAATGCACAAGACGTACTACTTTGTGCTCCAAGTCTACAAAACTATGGAACGGATGATTTTCACGCGAAGCCTGGGAGTGGATAGCGTTTCGGGCCCGCTGGGCATCATCGACATGGGGGGCAAGGTCGCCCAGGCCGGACTGGTGAAGTTTCTCTTTTTCCTGGCCATTATTTCGGCCAATCTTGCGGTGATCAATTTTCTTCCGCTGCCCATCGTGGACGGCGGACTCATGGTGTTTCTGATCATCGAAAAAATCAAGGGAAGCCCGGTGAGCATGAAGGTTCAGGTCGCTACGCAGGTTGTCGGACTCTTCCTCATCATCGGTATGTTTGTGTTCGTCACCTATCAAGATGCGCTGCGGCTGTGGGGCTAGGTTCACATTCCGTGAAGTCGGAAGGCTATGATCCGCCTGCGATCGAAGCATGCAGCGGCTGCTGGTATGTGCTGCACACCCGGGCGCGCAACGAGAAGGCCACCGCGGCCGATCTGACGCGGCTGGGAATCCAGAACTTTCTTCCGCTCATTCGCTATCGTCGGTTGTATGGCGGGAAGCGGCGGCGCGTGGAGATTCCGCTTTTTCCCGGATACCTGTTCATGTGCGGCGACCGCGTCGATCGGGAGGCCGCCTTGCGTACCAATCGCGTCGCGCAGATTCTCGATGTGTCCGATCAGGCGCGGCTTCGAGACGATCTGCAACAAGTCCATCGAGTCGTGACCAGCGAGGAGACGGTGGATTTTTATCCGCGCTTGCGGCGGGGCACGCGATGCCGAGTGGTGAGCGGGAGCCTGGCCGGGCTTGAAGGCGTGGTGATCCGGCGAAGCGGCCCGTGGCGGGTTTTCGTCGGCGTGGAGTTTCTCGGCCAATCCGCCGAACTGGAAATCGATCCCACCTTACTTTCGATTATCGACTGAGAGTTTCCCTCCGAACCCGGAGCACAAGCGACGGGCGGTGGAATTCACGGTATGCAAATCACCGCCCCGCGCTTGCGGGGTTCGGTTCGACGCGGCGGCATTTCTCACCCTTGGACCTCAAGCAAGCCGATGAATAATCGCGGTCCCATGGCGCGGTGGCATTGCGTCGGCAGTCAAAGTCAGGTTTTTAGCGAGGGCGTTCACCATGCGTGCACAAAGTTTGCGTAGGCACAATGGCAACGGTTGTATCCGTGTCCTTTGTGGTGTTGCTTGGCCGATGTTGTGTTTGCCGGCAACGGGGTGCAAGACAGACCACCGCATGTCGATGAGCGATTTTCTGCAAATGGAGGAGGCGTCGCGGCAGAGTGCGGCGAAGACCATCGAGCAGCTGCCGCCGTCTTCGGCGGACCAGCAATTCGGCCCGTACAAGGTCGGGCGCGGCGACGTGCTTCGCGTGACGATGACGACGACACAGGCCCAGCCGTTCTTGCCTGCGATGGTGCGCATCGACCGAAACGGCGAAGTCATGCTGCCTGTCATCGGCGGTGTGCAGGTCGGCGGCAAAGAACTCGAAGACGTGGAAAACGCCATTCGCATTGCCTACGTTCCCCGTGTGTTCAGCGAGGCGGTGGTTCACGTCGAATTGGTGTCGGCCGAGGCAACCAGCGTGGTCGTGGTCGGCGCAGTGACGCTGCCCGGCTTCGTTCAGCTTCGACGCACCGAGCGAAACATGCTCCATGCCATCGTCGGCGCGGGAGGGCTGTCGCAAGCGGCCGCCGGGCAGGCGACGTTGCGGCGGGTCCGCCATCCAGGCGAGACCATTACGCTCGATCTGACCGATCCCGTGCAAGTGAATCAGGCTTTGGCCCTGGCCCCCCTGGAAAACGGCGACATCATTTCCGTGCAGGCGGCCCCGCTCAACACGGTGTACATCGGCGGACTGGTGAATCGTCCGGCTCCGCTCGTGCTGCCTCCGGGCGTACACCTAACGGCCTTGCAGGCGGTGGCCGGTGCGTCGGGCCTTCGCACCGATGTGACTCCGTCGGAGGGCACGCTCATTCGGCGGATGCCTGACGGGACGGACGTGCACGTCAAACTCGATCTAGACCGGATGGCGCGCGGTGAGGAGCCCAACATCATGTTGGCGGCCGGCGACATTCTCTGGGTGCCCCCCACCTTGGAAACCAAGGTGCAGGACTTCATCAATCGCAACATCTTCATGCGGGCCGGCGTCAGCGTGACCTATAACGTCAGCGGCGTCGAATTCCTCAATCGCAACAACCTGCAAGGACGAGGCAGCGGGGGAAACAACAACCTGGAGAACAGCTTCGATCCGCTTGGATTCCTTAATCAAAACCAGGCACTGCAAGACCTCAACTCGAGACCGACAGTGCCGTAATCTGGGAAAAGGCGATACACCCAAACACTCCGAACACCGAACCGGCGGGCGGTGCAGGCTCACCGCGCGCTCCGGGGCAGGGGCCGTGAAACCGGAGTTTTCGGACCCGCGCAACGACTCAGAAAGCACCATAAATTGGGCCTTTTCATTTCCCGCCAATCAGCGGTAGGATAGCAGCCTCGGCGGGCCAGAGTCGTAAACTAGGGCGGGCAGGGTTCTTTCACTGTTCGATTTTTCCCTCACGCTACCTGCTCCCTCGGACGGAGCGAGGGGACCGATGGTGAGAAGTCGAAGCAGTCGTTTCTCTAGGGCGGCTCAGGTTTCCGAATCCCGGCGCGGACTGGCGGTCCACGGCTCATTCACGAGGAACCAAAGTGATTTTTGATTCGCTACTTGGACTGTTCAGCGTCGATATGGGCATCGACCTGGGCACGTGCAATACGCTCGTGTGCCTGAAGGGCGAGGGCATCGTTCTCAACGAGCCTTCGGTGGTTGCGGTGCGCAGGGGCACCAACCAGGTGCTCCGCGACGGCAACGCGGTCGGCCACGTCGCTAAGGAAATGCTGGGGCGCACGCCGGGTTCTATTCAGGCCATCCGCCCGCTCAAGGACGGGGTCATCGCCGACTTTGACATCACTGAGGCCATGCTCGGATATTTCATTCGCAAGGTTCACGGTCGCAGCCGGCTGATCAAGCCGCGCGTAGTCATTGCAGTGCCGTCGGGGATCACCGCCGTTGAAAAACGCGCGGTGTACAACTCCGCTGAGCGCGCCGGAGCGCGCCGCGTTTACCTGGTCGAAGAACCGATGGCCGCCGGAATCGGTGCGGGACTGCCCATCGGCGAGGCGACGGCCTCGATGATTGTGGACATCGGCGGCGGCACGACGGAGGTTGCGATCATGACGCTGGCGGACATCGCCGTGGTCAACAGCCTGCGCGTCGCCGGCGACGAAATGGACGCGGCCATCGTTTCGTACATGCGCCGCAAGCACGACCTGATGATCGGCTTGCAAACGGCCGAGCGGATCAAGATCGAGCTGAATTCCGTGATGCCGCTCGATCAGGAAATGAGCATGCGCGTCCGCGGACGCGACGTGGTCGGTGGGCTGCCCAAGGAATGCGAGATTACCAGCATGGAAGTCCGCGAGGCCCTCAGCGAGCCGATCGATCAGATCATCGCGTGCGTAATGCAGACGCTGGAAAGTGCCGAGCCGGAGCTTGCAGCCGACCTGGTCGAAAACGGCATTCACCTCGCCGGCGGCGGCGCATTGCTTCGCGGGCTGGACCGCGTGATTGCTTCGCGCACCGGGCTGGACGTAACCGTGGTGGACGATCCACTTTGCTGCGTGGCGCGCGGCACGGCCGTGTACCTCGAAAACCTCTCCACCTGGAAGCAGACCATGGAGTCCGACGCCGACGACTACTAGTGGTTCGACACGACCAAAACTGCGGGTAACACGGTGCGTTTGCCGATCCTTTTTCCGG
>CXWL01004250.1_pt1 | contig 40659 bp, 36 predicted proteins | sample 590931 | NCBI WGS metagenome assembly CXWL01 (sample SAMEA3498368, study PRJEB10139) | groundwater metagenome | biome: water well; material: biofilm material | place: Germany | collected 2015-04-27 | reverse complement strand
TCCGCCGATAATGTAGCATTCCGCCGATAATGCAGCGATCCGCCGATATTGTCGCATTCCGCCAATATTGTCGCGGTCCGCCGATAACGCCACGATGACAAAAAGGCCCCGCCTTTCGGACGAAGCCTTTCTTTCGGAATCGACGTTATGTCAGTGCTGATCCCTTTGTTAGCCGGTGCCCGGTCGTGTTTGGATTCTCCCTTGACACGCCTCTCGATACCAAATCCGTCTAGGCCATCGGTCAAATTTCAGATCAGCTATGCGATCGTCCGGGACCGTCGATCGACTGAGTTGTCTGGCACGCTATCGTGTCCCGGATTACTTAGTCCGGCGGATTCTCCGCGCCTGACCGGACCTCGGATGAAATATTTCCTGTTGTCATTCAGTATGTCCTCCTTGGCTGACATTCTCTGTGTGTTGATCGGTGACTTTGCTCATCGTCAACATTTACAATTAAAACGCTTTTAGCCTGATCGGAATGTACGCCAGAACACATTGTGGTTTCTATGCTAAAAACTTTGCCGATGAAAGCTAAAATACAATAGAATCATACAGATATGGCGAAGGAGCTGGTACTTTCACTCGACGGGCAGCGATTTTCGGTCAGCTTTCGCAAGATCGACCGCGAGCAGATCTATGGCTCGATCGAGATCGAGGCCTTTGACGAAAAGGGGAATCCGGCACAGCTACTGGTGCTGGCGGCGGATGGCAAAACGCTGCTCGACAAGGGCGGAACGGCGCTTGCAACTTTGGACGAGAAAGGGAATTCGGTCGAGCGAAACACTCTGAAAGCGGTCAATCTCGAGGGCGGCGAGCTGCCGTTGGTCGAATCTTCGTTCTCCGTGCGCAATGATCTGGTTGTCGCCGACGTGGACGATTATCTTGCTCAGCTCGTGAAATCGGTATATGTGCTCGACCCTTTTGAGGGGAGCGATATCAATTATTTGCTCGATCATCTGGCGTCGGGGCTGATATATCGTTTCCCCTTCAGCTATCGTGGCGGGACGGAATACGACAACGCTTTTGTCATCGGCAACGGCCAGGAAGCGTTTATGATAATCGGGAAACAGGCGAAGTTTCAGTACTCGAAACTAAATCAGGCGGCGAGGCTCGATTCGATCGAGGAAGAGGAAATTTCGGGTGATGACTTAGACTTTGATTTGTTTTAGATCTATTTGCGTTCCTCTTAGCGTTCTTCGCGAGCTTTGCGTGAGGTTCTTAAGAGATTTCACGCAAAGCTCGCTAAGGACGCAAAGAAGACGCAAATAAGAGAAGAATGGCGATCAACATTAGCAATCCGAAGAACCGAGATGCGGTCGTCGCCTTTGAGGCGGTCGTGCCGAAGCGTGAGGTGGCGTTTGTCGATCCTAGGGGCAAGCCGGTGCGGACGCAGAAGCTTTTGAAGACAGATATTGAACACGATCTGGCGGCTTTGCTAAAGAAGAAAAAAGATCTGAACGCGGTTGGCAAGGCATTGGTAAAGGACGATCCGGAGATCGACTTTGAGCATTTTGGAATGACGCTGACTGACACGTCGCGGGTCTATGTTTCGAAGAAAGGCATTATTCATCTGGTTGACGAATGGGAAGTGCTCAAAAATCCGGACGGCACTATTCGCGAACGGCGGCAGCGGCAGAAGCAGTCGCAGAATATTAATTCGGATATTCCCCTCAGGTGGAGCGGCAAATTTATCAAGAAAGAAGAGGCCGCGCATAAGTTTATTTTTACGCACAAGCGGCAGTTGATACACGTGAACGGGCTGACGTACGACTTTTTGTACGAGATGGCCAAGGAACTGCACGAGCGCAATTCTCTGATGCTGCTTCGCGGCGGCGAAAAGGGCGATCAGCCAATAATCATGACCCGCGGAGCCAAACCGTACAACGCCTTTCTCGAAGGGCGGATCGACGGCGACAGTTATTTGCTGGTGTTGCAATTGTCGAATATGGAACTCAAACGGCCACCACAGTCAGAACCACCTGCGTCAGCGGGTGGCAAGACCGCTGAGCCGAAAACGGCGTCAAAGAAAACCGACGACGCTAAACTGAAGGCCACTAAGAAATGAACCTCGATTTCGACAAAACGCGCCTGACCAAAAAGAAGGGCAATTATTTCACCGGCGACTCTATTCATCTCGCCGATCCTTCGCTGCATGCGAAGGCGCAGGATTATAAGCGTGAGTTGAGCGGGAAGATGCGCGCTGTGGCGGCGCAGGATATTGCGCGGATACAGGCTTCGCGTGGTTATATTGCGACGCGCAAATATGACGGTGAATTTGCCTTAGTTTTCTTTAATGGCGAAAGGTTGATCTCGGTCAATCCCGGCGGAACGGTGCGTATCGGCCTGCCGTGCTTTGAAGAGGCCGAAAAGCTGCTCAAGGCGGCGAAGGTAAAGTCATGCGTGCTCGGCGGCGAGCTTTACATTCAGGCCGAGAACAGCAAAGGGCTGCGGATCCATCAGGTTGTGAGCGTGCTCCGCAATCCCAAATCCGAAGCCGATATGGAACGCCTCGGCCTCGCTGTTTTTGACGTTGTCGAAAGCGACGGCGTAAAGGTTGACACCTTAAAGAAGTCTTTTGGACTACTCGATAAATGGTTTCCGAAAGGTAAACTCGTGCAGGTAGTCGAGCATATTCAGACGAAAAAGACCGACGAGATCCTCGCTCTGCTCGCCGATTGGGTCATCGAGAAAGGCTCGGAAGGGCTTGTACTGCAANNACGATACGGCCAATTGGTACAAGATCAAGCTGCGGCACAATCTGGATGCGGCGATCATTGGCTACAGCGAGGGAAGCGACGAGCGGAAGGGCTTGCTCCATGATCTGCTGGTCGCGGTCGTGCGAAACGACGGGACCTTTCACGAACTTACGCGTGTCGGAGGCGGATTCTCCGACGAAGAGCGAAAGACAATCGCTGCCGATCTCAAAAAACGCATCGTGCCATCCGATTACGTCGCCGTTAATAACGATTACGTCGCCTATGAAATGATCAAGCCCGGCCCGGTCATCGAACTGTCATGCCTCGACCTGATCACCGAAAGCTCGCGCGGCGGCCCGGTCAATCGCATGGTCTTGAAATGGGACGGCAAACGTTACAACGCTCTCTCTCGAATGCCGCTCGTAAGCGTCATCTCGCCGCAATTCGTCCGCATTCGTGACGACAAAGAAGCGACGATCGAGGACGTCAACATTCACCAACTGACCGACATGGTGCCGGTAGTCTCCGCCGAAAAGAGCGCCGAGGACACCACCTCAGCCCCGAGCCAGATCCTCCAACGGGAGGTTTATACAAAGACGATGAAGGACAAACTCATGGTGCGAAAGCTGCTGCTGTGGAAGACAAACAAAGAAGAAAAGCCCGAGTTTCCGGCTTACGTCGTCTATCTCACCGACTTCTCACCAAACCGGGTCGACCCGCTCCAGCGCGAGATTCGCATCGCCGAAACCGAATCCGCCGCACGAAAACAGTACGAGCGAATGGCGAAGGAGAATTTTATTGGTGGGTGGGGGAAGCTGGGGGAGTGATCGATGGTTCTGTGGTAATCTGTGTGTAAATTTTAACAGCGTAATAGCGATAAACTCGGAAAAATATGGCTATGAATGAAACATTCGACTGGCGGCGTTCCGATCGTCGGCTCTTTCTCGTTGTCGCGGTTCTTTTTGCGATCGCTGTCCTGATCGGCTTTGCCCGCACCTACTATCTCAAGTTCGCGTTCGACGCTCCGCCATTGCCGGGCCTGCTCGTTCACATTCACGGGCTGATGATGACATTATGGGTCGGATTTTTTATCGGTCAGGTATGGCTCATCCGCACGAAGAATCATCGCGTCCATATGAATATGGGAATGCTGGGCATTGCACTAGCGATCGCGATCAGCGTGATCGGATTTTTTACGGCGGTCGCAAGTGCAAAATACGGTTCGACCTCAATGCCGCCCGATGTACCGCCTCTTGTCTTCATGGTTGTACCGTTTTTCGACCTCTTGATGTTTGTGATCCTGTTTGGCGGAGCGATCTATTTCCGCACGCGGCCGGCCGAACACAAGCGGCTGATGTTACTCACCGTCATAAACTTTTTGCCGCCGGCGATCGCCCGTTTTCCGTTTGAGCCGTTCATCTCGGGCGGGATACCGGTTTTCTTTGGCGTGCCCGCGGCGATCACGATCCTGCTGCTGGCCTATGACACCTGGCGAAACCGCAAACTCAATACGGTTTTTCTCGTCGGGGCGTTGCTGCTGATCGCTTCATATCCCGTCCGAATCCTCCTTTCGGGCACCGAGGCATGGACCGCATTTGCCACCTGGCTGACGACCTGGGCCGCTTGAGATCTCGTTATGGCGCGTCAGCCCTTTGTCGAATTTGCCGGTAATAAACGTCTTCTCTGGATCGCGGAGGAGTGGATGCGGTACGCGCCGAAACTCGCCGAATGGGCGATGGAGCGGATCGTGAACCGCCGAGACGTTTGGAGCCAGTACACGATCAAGAACGACCGGATCTCTGTCGTGATGCTGCCGATACGCGAGCGGCGCAAATTGGGCACCGACATGGTGACGATCACCAAGCTCGAACGTCATTTCTCGGGGCGGAGCCCAGCGCATCTGATCGGGCTGCATTCGATCTCGGATCACGCGACGTGCAAGTGGTTTGCGGTTGACATCGATCTGCACAATCCCGACGTGCCAAATGCCGACGAGATCATTGAGGCGAACTGGGCGACGACGCTTGAGTGGGCGAACCGTTTACGTGCGAAGGGCATGGACCCCCTTGTGTTTGACTCGAACGGCGCGGGCGGCTTTCATATCTGGGTTTTGTTCGACGACGGGTACAAGCTTGCCGACGTTTTTGATTTTGCCGACGGCGTTCGCGCGGATTGGCGGGAGCAGGGTTTGCCGCGAAGGCCCGAGATCTTTCCCCCAAAACGCGAGGTCGGCCCCGACGATCTGCCCTATACGCTGCGACTCGCGGGCCGCCATCACACGCGGCCGCATTACACGAGGGTGTATAATTTCGACCGCACCGATGACAGCGAACCCGAATGGCTCGACGGTGGCGACGCTATCGAGGCGATGATGGCGGCGAGAACATCGGCTCTGCCAAAGCCGAAAAAGAAAAAGCAGCCGAAGGCAACCCTTCGCGAGATCGTGCCAAAACCGAAGAAAGGTGCCGCGGGACAAGCGCAAAATCGCCCACGCGTCTGCGTCGATCTCGACGGCGTACTCGCGACCTACACCGAGTGGAAAGGCTTTGATCACATCGGCCCGCCGATTCCCGGAGCGGTGGATTTTGCACGACAGTTAAATGAAGTTGCGGACATAATCGTGTTCTCAGCGAGGTGTTCGCAGGACCCAGGCCCCGGCGGTGACGTTCCGCTGCTAACCGTCGGCCAGCTTCGCATCAAGATCATCGAATGGCTCGAAAAACACAAGATCCCATACACGGACGTCTACACCGGTCACGGCAAACCCCGCGTCACCGCCTTCATCGACGACCGCGCCGTTTCGTGCAGCCCGCAGATCGATACAGAGGCGTTTGATACCGCTTTGGATTCTGTTTATAAGGTTTTAGGCAGGAAGGCTCGGAAGCGTTGAGAGTGCAAGCTTTAGCTTGTATCCGCTGGGGGCGAACAAGCTAAAGCTCGCACTCTGAGCTTTAATCGTCTTCCTCATCCATCGCCAACAGCGAAGCACTCGTTACGAGGTCGTCGTCGCCGCATTTGATGAGGGTGACTCCCTGAGCGGAGCGGCCGGTTTCGCGGATCTTGTCGACGCCGAGGCGAATTAACTTGGCCTGCTGCGTGATGATCATGATCTCGCTGTCTTCTTCGACCGGGAAAGCCGCTACGACCTTGCCGGTCTTGTCGGTGGTCTTCATGTTGATGACACCTATGCCGCCGCGTTTGGTCAGACGGTAGCTGTCGACCGTCGTCTGTTTACCAAAGCCCTTTTCCGAGACCGAAAGGATCTTCTCCGTTCCCTCGGGCGAGACCGAGCAGACCGAGACGACATAATCGCCCTTACGCAGATTTACGCCGCGAACTCCTCTCGCAACGCGTCCCATCGGGCGAACGTCCGTTTCGTTAAATTTGACCGCCATGCCGTCGTGCGTTGCGACAAATATCTGCCGCTTGCCGTCGGTGCGGATCACCTCGAGCAGCTCATCGCCTTCGTCGATGTTGATGGCGTTGATGCCCGAGGCACGGATATTCTGGTAATCGGCGAGCGATGATTTCTTGATCACGCCGTGTTTGGTGACCATCGTAAGATAGATCTCTTCGCCAAAATCTCGAACAGGCATAACCGCGACTAGCTTTCGTTCGCTCGATAGCTGAACCAGATTCACGACTGCCTTGCCACGTGCCGACGTGTCGCCCTCGGGTATCTCGTGGACCTTCATCTTAAAGACCTGCCCGTCGTCAGTGAAGATCATCAGATACGCGTGTGTCGAAGCGATAAACAGATGCTCGACAAAATCTTCGTTCTTCGCCTTGGCGCCGAGCCGTCCTTTGCCGCCCCGTCCTTGCCGCGTATACGCGGTGACCGGCGTACGTTTGATGTAACCGGCGTTGGTCACGGTGATGGCAACATCTTCGTCAGGGATAAGGTCTTCGATACTCAGCTCTACGCCGGCATCGACAATGACCGTGCGGCGGGCGTCGCCATACAGGCGTTTGACCTCAACGAGTTCGTCGGTGATGACCTGACGGAGAACGTGTTCGTTTTCGAGAATATTCTCAAGCTCAGCGATGTATTTGATGATCTCGGCATATTCGTCGAGGATCTTTTGACGCTCGAGTGCCGACAGGCGACGCAACTGGAGGTCGAGAATCGCCTGCGCCTGAACGTCTGAGAATTCGAGGCTGCCGATGACCTTGTTGAGTTCTTTGAGAAACTGCTCTTTAGATTTGTCGCCAGTCACACCGCGCCATGTTGTGATCTCGGTCGTGGTAGCGAGGTTTGCGGTTAACCACTGTTTAGCTTCATCGACGCTCCGCGAATTGCGGATGGTCGGAATGATGTAATCAAGAGCGTCGATGGCCTTATTCAAGCCTTCTAAAATGTGCGCACGAGCCTGAGCTTTTCTGAGATCAAACTCCGTACGACGCCTGACGACCTCGCGGCGAAACTCGACAAACGCCTCAAGCATGTCCTTAAGCGACAAAACCTTTGGCTGGCCATCGACGATCGCTATGTTGATGATACCGAAGGACGACTGCATCGGCGTCAGCTTGTAGAGTTTGTTGAGGATGACCTGCGGGATGGCATCGCGTTTTAGCTCGATGACGATGCGCATTCCTTCGCGGTTCGATTCGTCGCGGATCTCTGAGATACCGTCGAGGCGTTTTTCGTGGACAAGCTCGGCGATCTTTTCGATAAGCTTGGCCTTATTGACCTGATACGGGATCTCCGTGATGACAACAGCGTCCTTTACACGATCACCGCGGCCGATCTCGTCAACGACGGCACGGGCACGCATCTGGATAATGCCGCGGCCTGTCTTGTAAGCACGATGGATCTCTTCGCGGCCGTAGATAAATCCAGCGGTCGGAAAATCCGGGCCCGGTACGAATTTGATCAATTCGTCGATCGTGATCGCCGGATCCTTGATCAGGGCGATCGTCGCCTCGAGAATTTCGGTCAAATTGTGCGGCGGAATCTTCGTCGCCATACCGACCGCGATGCCTTCTGAGCCGTTAACCAAAAGAAGAGGGATCTTGGTCGGAAGAACTTTGGGCTCTGAGAGCGATTCGTCGTAATTTGGCTGTGTATCGACGGTCTCCTTCTCGATATCCGCGAGGACCTCATTGCTCAATTTCTCAAGCCGGACCTCGGTATAACGCATTGCCGCCGGATTGTCGCCATCGACCGAACCAAAATTCCCCTGTCCATCGACGAGCGTATAGCGCATCGAAAAATCCTGGGCCATTCGCACGATCGAATCATAGATTGCCGAGTCGCCATGCGGATGGTATTTACCCATCACATCGCCAACGGCACGTGACGATTTCCTGTATGCTTTACCTGCGGTATTGCCCGCCTCGTACATACCGTACAGAATGCGGCGATGCACAGGCTTAAGGCCGTCGCGTACGTCAGGAAGTGCTCGGCCGATAATGACAGACATTGCGTAGTCGAGATACGACCGCCGCATCTCGTCTTCGATATTGATCTGATTGCGTTCTAAGAGTGAATCCATTGTCTAAAAAATGCTTCTATCTGTCGGAATGAAAAAGGCGAGTTGACCAAACAAAAATTGGAATTAAGTTCGTCTTAACTATTTCTTTATTTTACAGGCCTAGAGCCTGTTTAGCAACCTCCCGCTTGACCGAAGATCGACCCATTTTCCCGGGTTTCCAAGAAAAATGTTCACCTCAGGATCAGAACAAATACGCTCGATCGACCGTGCTGTGCCAAAACCGGCGGTCGAGAAAGAAAACCGGCGGATACAGCGTATTTCGCTGCCGTTGCCGGTCCGCGTCGAGGTCAAGATCGACAGCAAGGTAAGCTGGAACGAGGTAACGAGGCTTAGCGACGTCTCCGCCTTTGGCTGCGGTTTTACGTTAAAAAGGCCTGTAAAGCGCGGGCGCCTGATACTCTTGACGATCCCTATGCCTCGCCAGCTACGGTCGTTCGACTATAGCGAACCGCAGTATAGGATCTGGGGCGTCGTTCGCCGGTGCATACCGGTTGGACGCAGCGTAGAGTCGCCAGAATATTCGGTAGGCGTCGCATTTACCGGTAAGACTCCGCCCGCGGGGTATCTTGAGCATCCGTCGATGCTTTTCGACGTTGCTCAACGAGATGACGCGAACGGATTCTGGAATATCATGCCAGCCGATCTAATGGCCGACGACAGCGACCTGCCAAAAGACCTGCGTAAACAAACCCGCTATTTTATTCCCGAAACTCTCCATCTGGCTCAGGTCGACGAGTCAGGAAACGTCCTTTTTTCGGAAACTTCTGTTACCGAAAATATTAGTCTCGGCGGAGCCGCCGTGTTTACTACGCTTAAAGCAGATGCCGGTAGTTTTTTAAGGGTGTCAAGTGAGCGTTTTGGTGTTACAATACTATCAGTCGTTCGCAGCTCCCGCGTGGGCGACGATGGGATAACCCGGCTTCACCTTGAATTCATCGACCGGCTCTTCCCGCTCGAAGGCATTGGATAACAACCCCTCAGTTGTCTCGAGTATCTTAGTAAACCCACTTAAAAATATGACTTACGTAAATCGCATCCGAAGCGCCGCGATCGCGGACAATCGGACGGCGGAAAGAGTGTCGGCGGAATTACAGACTATCGTCCAGGTAAAGGAGGGCGATGGTGAAGTGTGGAAAGAGGTCACCAAAGTAAATACGGTCTCGCGAAACGGAGCGGGTTTTAGCCTTACGCGTCCGTGCATTGTCGGCCGGCTGGTAACGCTGGTGATGCCGCTCGATCCCGAACTTCGTGCCTATGACCAGGATAAAGAGGTTTATCCGGTGATGGGTATTGTCCAGCATTGCAATCCCTCGACCGTCGATGACGTAACGATTTACCATGTCGGCGTTGGCTTTATCGGCAAGGAAGTGCCGGAGAGCTTTAAGGCCGACCCGCAGCAGAACTTTCGCATTTCCGGAATGACAACAGAAGGACTGTGGAAAGTCACCGAGGCTGAATCGCAATTCAAAAAGCGCCGCAACCCGAGATACTGGATCGGACTCGGAGCCACCGTCTCGCTGCTTCAGCGGGCAGAGAATTCGGGTGCCAAGGAGGAGACTTATACCGTAAACGTAGCGGCTGGCGGCGTTTCGGTCGTCTGCACACTCGAGCCCGCCGTCGGCGAAAAGGTAAAATTCGCGTGCCCGCGGTTAAACTTTTATGCGATCGCGGTCGTTCGCAACCGAAAGTTGGTCGAGGGTGAAATGCCGACGCTTCATCTTGAATTCGTGGATGCTCACTTCCCCGTCGAACGCGTGATCGCGAACCAATCCGGTACAGCTCTTGCCGCGTAGAATTTGGTTGTTCACGAGCGATGGTCTAATATTCGAAAGCGGAGCCCGCTTGCTCCGCTTTTTTTGTGTCGAAAGATCAACTCCAGGACAAGATTGCACCGCAACTCGTAATGGACGTGCTGCGCCTGATCGGTTATTTGATCAGCAAAACAGTGTGGTTCATCAAGTATCACGGCCGCGAAAACATTCCCGATAGATCGGCCGGGAGCTTTCTGATCGTCGCAAATCACCAAACATACATCGATCCTGTCTGGGTTTGCCTGCCGATGCGACGGCGGCTGCGATTTATGGCTTTTGACAGGGCATTTGAATGGCGATTTATCGGGCCGTTTATCCGATACCTTGGTGCGTTCCCGGTTTCGCTCGACACTGGCGGCACATTGAAAGCGATGAAAGAAGCATTGCGGGCCTTGCGTGGCGGAGCCGTGCTGACGATCTTTCCCGAAGGTGCACGCGAATTTGCGGACGGCAAATTCTTTCCGTTCAAGCACGGAGCTGTTCGAATTGCGATCCAGGCTAACGTGCCGATCCTGCCCGTAACGATAATCGGCGGCAATCGCATCTGGCCGCAGAAACAAAAATACCCACGGCTATTCCGGGCGGATCGAGATCGTCTACCACCCGATTCTAGTGGTCAAAGAACCTGAGGGTTGCGATCCCGACGAGAATCTCGCCGCTCTCACTGACATCCTCGAAAATACGATCGCGTCGGCCTACCGGCCGTAATCTATTGCGGCGGCGTGCGTTGCGGTTGCGGCATTGGGATTGGCAGACGTCCACGTTGTCTCATCAACTGCTGGAACTTACGACGCTGCTCGGGCGTCATCTTGCTCGGATCGATACCACGCGGGAAAGGATCAAAACCAGGCGGTGGCGGACGCTGCATATTTGGTTGTAGGCTTGGATCGACCTTCATCGTCTTGACGGTGCCGTCAGGATTCTTTGTGGTGATCGTGACATTTTTGGGGTCCTCGAGATCGTCCATCTCTACGGTCATGCCGTCGCCGAGTTCGATCTTTGTCGTCGGCTTATCTTCGACGGCGGCCTTGTCGGTTTTTGTAGCATCGACCGGCCGGTCCGTGGTGTCGCCTGGTCGAACCGTCTCCGAGGTCGACGGAGCGACCGATTGAGGCTGCGACTGATTCGACCCCGCCAAGACATTAGATGCGTTCGAATTCGCGACGGCAGTATTTGAATCGGCAGCGACAGGCACGGTCGCCAACGGCTCGGTATTCGAATTAATGTTCGAATCATTTCCTACGCCGAAAACCGACGGCCGCACAACATATATCCCGCCGGCGATGGCCGCTCCGACCAACAGCACTGAGAATGCACCGGCGGCAACTGCCAAACCGCTTCCTTTACGCTGTGGAGCATCGGTCTGCGGGCCTCTGACCGACGTCATTTGTGAGAGGCCGACGGGCATGACTTCGGTCTTAACATCGAATTGCCTTACCGCATCGGCGTGCGTCGTATCGGCCATAATGCGAGTCGGGTGGGCAAAAACGTGTGCGCTGGTCGGAGCATCCGCACTAAATGTCGCGTCGGCGAGGTATGCATATTTCTCGCTCTCGCGGAGCATCTGCCGCATCTCGGAGGCCGAGGCGGGCCGCTCACTCGCATTCAGGTCAAGTGCCTTTTGCAAGACACCGGCAACGCCAGCCGGTATCGCTGGATTTACAGCATTTGCCGGGACAAGCGGATCGGGCTTTTGGCTCAGGACGCTCATCGCGCGCGTGAGAGCGTCTTCCGGTGCGACGTTGGTCAGCAAATGATAGAGCGTCGCCGCAAGCGAATAGAGGTCGCTGCGCGGATCGGTTCCGGTTCCCTGTATCTGTTCAAGCGAAGCGTAGTTTCGCGAATAACCAAAAATGCTCTTGGCAGCGGTATTGTGGCCGGCATCGGTCGGATTCCCCTTCGCAAGGCCGAAATCGAGCAAAATTATCTGTCCGCGAGGCGTGACCTTGAGATTTTGCGGCTTGATATCGCGGTGAATGACCGGAATATCCTGATTGTGCAGATAATCGAGCGCCTCGAGCAGATCGTCGGCCCAGCTTACGACCTTATCAACTGGGAAAGCCCGTTGGTCGCGTTCGAGAATGCTGGCCACATCGTCGCCCGGAATGTATTCCATGACGAGAAACAGGCCGTTGTCTTCCTCAAAATGATCGCTGACACGCGGCAGAGCACTGTGTTTGAGGCTGTTTAGCAGGCGAGCTTCACGTTCGATCGCTTTGCGAAAGTTGTCATCCATGCAAAGCGTTTCTTTGATCGCGACCGTGCTGCCAAAACGCTCATCCGTCGCGACATAAACCGCACCCATACCGCCCTGGCCGATCTGTTTGTCGATCTTGTATCGCTGCTGTAAGGTTGTGCCGGCCTGGATCATCGGGTGCCCTCTGGGATGTGCTTATGATACTACAAAAAACGGTAAAGCTTAATAAAGTTCAAAGGCAGACCCTTATAGAAGTCTGCCTCTGATACGTAAGACGCTGGAGAGATGTTCTTAGTTGTAGGCATTCGCCCCGACACGCGGCAAATTGTAAACATCGGCCAAGGTGTTCAATTCGTATCTCACATTTGCCCAATTCGATTCGGTGGCCGCACCAAAGTTGTAACTTCGCATGTTTCGGTCGATATCGCTTGCGATATTAAGGCATTTGCGAACCTCTTCCTTGTTCTCGACCCATGCGTCGCGGCGGTCGAATTCGCGGCGAAGCTCGTCCGTCGCATGTTCGAGGTCCTTGGCACGCCCGTTAAGCCAGTCTTCACGGCTCGTGCCGTTGAGCTTGCTGTGGTCCAAGGCCTTGTCATAGTTCTTTCTAAAGTTATCGACGCGATTCTCGACTCGCACGATGATCGCCTTGACCTGGGCTTTGGTCAGTGCGCGGCCCCTTGCTTCGCGTCGCTGTGCATTCGCCGTATCCGCCGCTCCAAGTACCAGCAAAATTGCCGAAAAACCAACTAGAAATTTAACAAAACTATTTCGCATAAATGCTATCTCCTTGTTTATCAATCATTTAATGAATACAACCAAGCCAGCCTGCGCGGGCTCACGTCTTCAGACGCATTATGTCGAGATATAGTCGAAGAAATCATGCTGTCTTGCCTATCCACCGCTCTGTCATATCGCACCAGATCACGAGGCCACGCCATTGGCCGTATTTTTTGTAGTGCCGCTCGATCTTTTTGTCGGGGCACACCTTTTCCTTGTTATGCGTTTTGTAGAATTGCGATCGCAGAAACGAGTCGAGGGCAAGGCCGTCGTAGCGGCCGACGAGTTTGAGCAGATTTTCGGCGGCGTAATCGCCAACGCCCTTTACCTTTTTCATTTCTTTTTTTAGCTCCGGCGTCGGCAGATCGGATACGAGCCAGCTTTGGGGGTCCAATTCACCCGATGCGACCTTCTCAGCAAGCTCGACAAAATACGGCGAGCGATAACCGGCACGGATCTCTTCACGAAAAAAAGCCTCGTTCTGCGATGCCATTGCCTCGGCGGTCGGGAAGGCCTTCCTGTCAGAACCGCCTGCGTAAGCGGGCGGCACGACCGTAGCCATCTCCCACATCGGTTCCTTAACTCGATCTTTAACCACGTTAATTCCGCCCCCTAACGGAGGCGGTTCTGACCCGAGCTTACCAACCAGATTCGAAACCATGCTCTTCGTCAATCCCCACGAGCAATTCGTCGTACACATGGTTTTGACAAGGTCTTCCCAAACCGTCGGCGAACGCACGAGCCGCCCGGCACGGTGGTGTGCCATCCACGCCATTCGCTCGTCTTTGGAAATGGATCGGTAAAACCCGTCGAGATCGTCATCGAGCCGCAGTAAATGACGCGTGTCGGTGATGATCTTTTCATCCGAAATTGCCGAACTCGCAAGATCGATCCTCAATCTGCCGTTTTCCTCAAATATCACACCGGGAACAGCCGATTTCCCATCTGAAAAAACATAACTCAGCCGCCAATTCTCTTCATCAAGAGCAAACGGAGCCAGCTCGGACCAACCATGACTGTAAACCGTCGCCCGGAAGCTAAAATTGCCAGGAAGATCGATCTGAAGCCTTTTCATAGCCTCGTTTTCCCTTTTAACCGTTTTCCTTTTCACCCTTCTTTTTGTCCCGCTGTCCCACTGTCCCTCATTTCCCACATAGATCTTCCGGGTGTTTTGTCATCCTAAATAAAGTTGACACATTTAGGTGTTTGATCCTGGTATGGTCTGCACTCTAAGGGCAAAACATCCGCATTTCGCAGTATAACGCTTCGTTCCTGTGGAATGTCTTTGGATTTTCATATGGCTTTGCGCGTTGGCATCATGTCAGAGATTGTATCAGAATGTTGCATCTAATGGTACGAGTTCAATTTGTGCAACGGCGACTTCGAAACTTAACTGCGAATTAACCTTCAGTTGGATTTCTAATGATAAGCCCCACAGCACGTGAAAATCCACGCCTCAAGCGATACTTCACGAGAGACTAAACACCTATCTCTTTAACCACCCAAACAACGCATCCACGGTAATATCACGATTTGTCTCATAGATCGCTTTGGTGAGCGGGACTGACATTGGACAGACCTGGATACAGTTTTGGGCGTTGCCGCAGTTGCCGATGCCGTCTTCACCGAGAAGTCCGTTCAGGCGTTCTTCTTTGGTGATCTTGCCCGTGGGGTGCATGTTAAAGAGGCGGGCTTGGGCGATGGCTTGGGGGCCGATGTAATTGTCGTCGCCGTATTGCGGACAGGCTTCGAGACAGCAGCCACAGGTCATACAGCGAGAAAGGGCGTAACGTTCCTGGGCGGTTTCGTTGGGAATATGCGGCCCTGGGCCGAGGTCGTATGTACCATCGAGTTCGATCCATGCCTCGACCTGTTTGAGGTGGTCGAACATTTTGGAGCGGTCGACCTTGAGATCGCGCACATTCGGGAATTTTGACATCGGCGCAAGCGTGACGGTGTCGCTGTTTGAAGCAATAAGCAGATCATCGATCAGAGCCGAGCACGATTGCCGCACCTTGCCGTCAATAACCATCGTGCAAATTCCACAAACCTGTTCGAGACAAGACATATCCCAAACCGGCGGCGTTGTCTGTTTGCCCTCGACCGTGACCGGATTCTTCCGTATCTCCATCAGCGCCGAGATGACGTTCAGGTTTCGCCGGTACTGCAGCTCAAACGTCTCCCAACTTACGAGAGCACCTTCCTTCTCACGCCGCTGGATCTTGAATTTGACCGTCGCGGGCGGAGTGTCTAGGCGTTTCTTTTCGATGTGAACGTTGGTGCTCATTTCTTTTATGTTCAGAGTGAAGGCTTTAGCTTGTTTCTTAGAAAAAGCAGATACAAGCTAAAGCTTGCACTCTGAACTTAGCCTTTCTGTTTAGTCGACGAATAATCCCGCTTCCTAGGCTCGACGATCGACACATCGACCGGCTCGTAGCTTAATACCGGAGCCTCGGTCGAATACTCAGCGATTGTCGTTTTCATAAAATTCTCATCGTCACGATCCGGGAAGTCCGGCTTGTAATGTGCTCCGCGTGATTCGTTTCTATTCAACGCTCCGAGTGTGATGACGCGGGCGAGTTCGAGCATGTTCTTTAGCTGGCGTGCGTGCGGCACGGCCTGAGTCGCCCAGAGATTTGAATCGTTTATCGAAATATTCGTAAATCGTTCCTGCAGCTCGCGGATCTTGTCGTCGGTCGCCTGCAGGCGGTCGTTGTAACGGACGACGGTGACGTTGTCGGTCATCACCTTGCCGAGTTCTTCGTGCAGTTTATATTGATTCTCGCCGCCTTCGCAGCCAATGATCTCGTCGTTGAGAGCTTGCTGTTTTTGCAGCTCGGCGGCGTGAATGCCGTTAGTTTCCGTCGAGCCGCGTTCGACATTTTTTGCGTATTCAATGACTGAGGGGGCAGCGACGAAACCGCCGTAAACGCAAGAAACAAGCGAGTTAGCTCCCAAACGATTTGCTCCGTGGATCGAATAATCGCATTCGCCGGCCGCAAACAAACCCGGGATGTTCGTCCGCTGTTCAAAATCGACCCAGAGGCCGCCCATCGAATAATGAACGCCCGGAAAGATCCGCATTGGCACATATCGCGGATCGTCGCCGACAAACATTTCGTAGATCTCGAGGATCGCTCCCAAGCGCTCCGTCAGAACCTCTGCCGGAATATGCGTCAGGTCGAGATAGACCTGGTTTTCGCCAGCGACGCCATGGCCCTCGAGACAGACCTGGAATATCTCGCGGGTCGCGATGTCTCGCGGGACGAGATTGCCGTATGCCGGATATTTTTCTTCGAGGAAATACCAACGCTCGGCGTCGGGAATGTCTTTCGGCGCACGCGCGTCGCCATCAGCTTTCGGAACCCAAACGCGGCCGCCTTCGCCGCGGGCGGATTCGGACATCAATCGCAGTTTGTCTTCGCCGGGAATAGATGTCGGATGAACCTGGATAAATTCGCCGTTTGCGTAACGAGCGCCTTGCTGATAACACGCCGAGGTGGCACTGCCGGTGCATGTCATCGAATTGGTCGATTTGCCAAATATGAGGCCCGGGCCGCCGGTTGCCATTATCACCGCGTCGGCCGCAAACGACTTCAATTCAAGTGTTTGCAAGTTCATTGCGACGAGGCCGCGGCAGACCTGATGATCGTCTAGGACGAGCGACAGCATTTCCCACCCTTCGTATTTCGTAACCTTTCCGCCGACTTCCCATCTGCGGACCTGCTCATCAAGAGCGTAGAGCAATTGCTGGCCCGTCGAGGCTCCCGAGAATGCCGTTCGATGATGCAGCGTCCCGCCAAAGCGTCGAAAATCCATCAAACCTTCTTTTGTTCGCGAGAACGGCACGCCCATTCGATCAAATAAATAGATGATCTCAGGCGCCATATCCGTCATACGTTTGACCGGCGGTTGGTTGGCCAGAAAGTCGCCGCCATAGACGGTGTCGTCAAGATGCTTTGCGGGCGAATCGCCCTCGCCTTTAGTATTCACCGCACCATTTATGCCACCCTGTGCGCATACCGAGTGCGAACGCTTGACCGGAACAACCGAGATCAAATCGACCTCGTGCCCGGCCTCAGCGATCTTCATCGCCGCCGCGAGGCCCGCGAGCCCGCCACCGACGATCGCAATTTTTAAACCAAGTGCCATAAATAAATGTTGAGAGTGCAAGCTTTAGCTTGTAAATGCTCAACGTGAATACAAGCTAAGCTTGCACTCCGAACCTTAGAACTTCACCGCTCCCGCCGCGGGTCTTTTCGGTGCCTCGCACAGGGACTGAGGTAGCAACCCGCATGGCCGTAAAAACGCGAACGCCGCATTCACGCCGACCCCGGCGAGCATCAGAGCCAGGCCAAGGCATCCCGCGAGGGTGACTTTTTGAGCCTTCTCGCCAATCACTATTCCCCAATCAACTGCAAACAAGAAGAATCCATACGCAAGGTGCCACGCCGTTGCCAGGACACCGAGAATGTAAACGAACAGCACCCAGGTAATCTGAAACTCGCCGGAAACGATACTAAATGCCTTGTCTGCATTGCCCGCGACCGCCGTCATATTGAGGCCGGGAACGACTCCGAACCGAAAATTCAGAATGTGAAACAGCAGGAAAAAGAACAAGAAGATCCCGGTGGCCCTTTGAAAAATATAAAACCAGTTTCGGCCGTACGAGTAGTTGAGGACATTCGGCTTGGCCTCAGCCGATATCAAGACGCCATAAACAGAATGAAAAAGCAGCGGTAGAAAAATGCCAAATATCTCAATGAATAGAAGATACGGAATTTCATGTATCTCTTTTACGGCCTTATCAAAGCTCGCAGCACCGTTCATCGCCTTTGAATTGGTGAACATGTGGACGAAAAAGAACATTCCCAGCGGCACGATGCCGGTGAGCTGGTGCAGCTTGCGCAGCAAGAAAGTTTTTGAGAACTTGATCGCCATTCTAGAAGCTTATTACCGAAGTCTTATTAACGTGATTCCTGCATTCTACAGGGGAAACGAACGATCCGGCAACGCTAAGCCTAAGCTTTTCATTCTACGAGGTTTATTAGATAAGATAAAATGAATATTATTGCCGTCATTAAATAGCAATACTAATTAAAGTACGATGCACATCGAAACATTAAAGGTATTTTGCGACCTCGTCGATCTTGAGAGCTTCTCGCTTGCTGCTGAGCGGAATTTCGTTACGCAATCCGCGGTCAGCCAGCAGATCCGCACTCTTGAGGAAAAATTTAAGCGGCGTCTGCTCGAACGCATTCGCGGCCGGCGTGAAGTGAAGCTGACGGCGGCCGGCGAGGTGTTTTATCGAGAGGCACAAAAGGTCCTGGAGGCGTACGAGCATCTCAACGAGAGTCTTCGCGGCGTCGTTGGCAAGATCGGCGGGACGGTAAAGGTTGCGACTGTTTACAGCGTGGGGCTGCATGAACTTCCGAACAAGGTCCGCGAATTCATGACCAAGTTTCCTGCCGCAAAGATCGATCTCGAATACTCACGGACCACGCGTGTCGTTCGCGATGTGCTCAATGGCACCGTCGAGCTTGGCGTTCTCGCCTTTCCCGAACCGAAACGCGGGCTGACGATCACCCCGATGCCAGACAACCTTCTTGTATTGATCGCTCCGCCCGATCATAAGTTTGCAGCCCGCAAGAAGGTAAAGGTGACAGAGCTGAAAGGCGAGGACTTTGTCCATTTTGAGCGCGATGTCCCGACGCGAAAGGCAATGGACAAAATATTTAAAGCAAACGGAGTCGAGGTGAAAAAGGTCGCTGAGTTCGATAATATAGAGACGATCAAACGCGCCGTCGAGGTCGGATTTGGCCTCGCGATCGTGCCGGAACCGACGGTCATCGAGGCTCGAAACGCCGGCACGATAGCCGTCATCGAGCTGGCCGAAAAATACTGGATCCGCTCGGTTGGCGTGATTCACCGCAGCGACCGAACATTGTCACTCGCGGCAAAAAAATTCCTGCAGCTTTTGGAATCCCCCGCAAGAACCTAGTTCCGAACTACTTTTGAACGACAAAAACAGAGGCGTTTCATCAACGACGCCCATTCTAGGCAGAATGAAAGAAACCGAGTTACCAAAGCAGTTCACGATCACTTTCGAGGAACGTATCCACTATTTATACGCGAACGTTAGGGCCCAAACCTATAACTACGCGATCGTCAGTGGGTATTGCGAGGCAGTCGCGGCGGAATGTAGGGTGTCGGGCCACACAAAGGTCTTGATAGAGGAGGATATTGCCGAGAGCATTTCCCTAGTCGAGGCGTATGAGATCTCGACACAAGTGCCGCAAAAATTCTTTGCGGGAATTCAGGTCGCTTTCGTCGATACCGTTGCCGAGCAAAACGAGCTAAATAAGTTTGGAGAGATCGTTGCCGTTCACAACGGTGTTAACGGGAGAATGTTTCCAAGTGTAGCTGAGGCGGAACAATGGCTCATCGAGACTTGAACAGAAACGCCAAGTCCGGCGATCAGTGAGTAGGCCGTTCACCAACCCCGGCAGCCGCGGCAACATAGGTCATGGGCGTGGTTGGGATCATCTCGTTTAGCGTGTATTTTAGCTTGGTGGCCAATCCCTCGGCTTCCATATAGTCGCGGCCGAGCAGCCGACGAAATCGTTTGGCGCGGTCGTCACCGGTCAACTCCTTTAGCATTCCACTCAAAAATGCGGTCACGATCTCGGGTGAAAACTGCTTGCCGGCATTCCGCTTAAGATCCTCGACCACATCATTGGCCTGACGCCTCGCCCTGTATGGACGATCGGTCGTCATTGCGTCAAATGAATCGGCGAGAGTTACGATCTTAGCAATGTACGGGATCTCGCGGTCGAACAATCCGTCTGGATAGCCGCGGCCATCGAGGCGTTCGTGATGGTATTTTGCGGCAAGCGGCACATCGGTATATGGATGATGGATCGGCTGCAGGATCTCAAAACCGACACCCGGATGTTTGTTTAACTCGGCCGATTCCTTAGCGTTGATCCGATAGGGTGCATTGATGATCTTGCGCTCGACGGTCAGCTTGCCTACATCGTGCAGATAGCCGGCGACCGCTGCTCCCTCTGTTTCCTCGCTCCCCCAGCCGAGTTCGGCTGCGATGATCTCAGAGAATTTGCCGACGCGGACCGAATGGCCCTCGGTGTATTTGTCTTTACAATCGATCGCCGCGGCGAATGCCTTCACCGTGTCATGATATGTCGAACGCATCTCGTCAAACAGCCGACGATTCTCCTCGGCATGACGCTCGATCTCGGCCATAAGGTTTCGCTGGGCGATCGCGACGCCGATGTGCTGGCCCATCGCGCAGATGATCTCTTTGTCGTATGAGTTGTAAATTTCGCCGGTCGCCTTCTCGCCCAAAAAGAGCGCACCTACGATCTCTTCGCGAACGACCAACGGCACAAAAAGCTCTAATCGCCGTTGATCAAAACTCACATTATGGATCTGAAAAAACGGCAAAACCTGCGCTTCTCTGATCTCGATCGGATTCAATCCGTTATTCAAAAATTGGCGCTCGTCTTCAGCGGTCAAAAGCAGGCTAAGCGGAAAGTCATCGCCGAGGCCGCGAACCGCGAGCATATTTAACTCGTGCCCAAACCGCGAATACCTTGCCACCGCGCCACGCATTATTCCAAGCGCACCCGATATCAAATGCAGCGACGTACGGATCGTTTCCTGAAAATTGTTCTTATTGGTGATCTCCTGGCCAAGTTCGGCCAAGGCGCCAAATGCGTGGATGAGTTTGTGATCTGTTTCTGCCATAGCTTTGTCGCTTGCCGTCGCGTTACAGGATCTCTACGTGATTCGTTAACCCAAGCATCTCAAAAAGTTCAACGGTGTCCTCTTTGACATCTGAAAAAGCCACCGTCGCTCCGTTCTTCGACGCCGTGTCAATGACACCAAGCAGGATCGAGATGCCGATGCTGTTGACGAGTTCTGTCTGCGAGAAATTGACCACCAGTTTCTTACAGCCCTCCTCGATCCGGCGACGGCATTCATACTCGATCTGCTCGCCCGTAAGCTTGTTGAGGTAGTCGCCCGCATAGATCACCGATCTTTCTGCAGGCAATTGCGTTGAAACAGCGGCTCCAGTGTCTGTGATCACTTAAATATCGTCCTTGTTTAGTTTAGCTCGTGCGCTCGAAGAAACTACTTGAGCAATATGTTTAACACAAACGTTTCCGAAATACAATCAATTTAAGCGCCAAAAATCGAAAGGAACTTCAGGCCAAAGGCTTGTGAGGAACGCGGCCAAATTCTGCAAGTAGGGGCTTGAGGTGCTCGATCGCAGCGTTGTGAGTAATGGCATTGGTCGCGAGTATTCCGTTGTGGTTTTGCAGGTCGGCTTGATCGTACCTGATCTCGTAGCCAAAAAGGTCAGTAAACCGGCCCCCCGCCTCTTCGAGAATTACCTGCGGGGCGCATGTGTCCCAGAGCTTGGTACGCGGGCTCGGATGAATGTAAATATCACACGTTCGCTCGGCAATAAGCCCAACCTTAAGGCCAACCGATCCGCGGCGAACGATCGTCGAAAATCCAAAGTGGCCGATGATTCGAGACATGCGCGGACTGGCATGATTGCGAGACATCGCGAGTTTTAGCTCGCTCAGGTCTGCGATCCCAGAAACCCGCAAGGGATTCTGGTTGCCGCGAGTACCGTCGTCGATGAAGGCTCCTTGACCCTTTATGGCATAGGTAAGCACGTCGTGAAATGGCAGGAACACGACGCCCAGCACCGGAACTCCATCCTCGGCCAAGCCGATCTGAACACCAAAATCGCCGTCGTGATTTACAAATCCCGCGGTGCCGTCGATCGGATCAATTATCCATAACCGCCGTTTCGAGAGCCGCAGCTCAAGATCGTCTTTTTCCTCTTCAGACAGAATTCCGTCGTCAGGAAGCGCCGCGCTCAGCGCCTCGACGATGATCCGGCTCGCCTCGCGATCGGCTATGGTCACAGGCTCGCTGTATTGATCGACACCGACCTTCTGCTCAGTCTCAAAGCCGGCAGCGTAATGTTTAAGAATATTTTTTCCGGCGAGGCGTGCGGCGGCGATCGCGGTCTCGAGCTCGTGTTCAAGCATTATTTACAATCTAACACGGAGTGCAGAAGCCCGCACGTTAGTAAGCGCGTATCATCCAACCTGAGGGTTTCGCCCTTGCTTACGAGCAGGATTCTGCATCATGATTTCTCGGCAAGTTCCGTTACCCCGCACCGTGGACATTGGAGAAAGCGGTGTGTTTTGTCGGTCCATTTGGCGAGAGCGTGATTGGCTAATATCGGAGCCTTGCCCTCAGCCTCACCCTCACGAAAGGCACGCGAATGAGGCGAATGAGATCGGTCACTATTGCGGAGGTCAGGTTCACAATGCCGGCAGATCCAGCCAAAACCTTCATTGTAGAAATCGTTGAGTTCGATCATCAATAAAAATGCGGTGAGCATCAAACGCCCACCGCAATGTTTCTTTGCAAAGACAAACTAATTTATCCTTCGCGACGCCGGCGTCGTAGGGGTGGCAAAGAGCTTGACCGGAATGGTTACACTACGGCCGCCGCGATAAACCTCGAGGCTGACACTTTCACCGATCTGCTTCTTGTCGAGCAAGCGATAAAGATCGTCAAGGTCGTTCATTTTCTGGCCGTCAACCGACAAGATAATGTCGCCAAGGTTTCCATCCGAAGTTATGCCACGAAGTCCGGCACGTTCGGCCGATGCTCCCGGCACGACCTGGTAGACCATCAATCCATATTCGACCGGCATGCGATAACCGCGTTGGATAAAATCCTGGACCGACGGCAGGGTCGCACCAAGCTTTGGACGGCGAACCTCCCCAAATTGAATGAGCTGCGGTATCACGCGCTTTGCGGTATTTGCCGGAACGGCGAAACCAACGCCGACCGAGCCGCCCGCAGGCGAGAGGATCTGTGAATTGATCCCGATCATCCGCCCGAATTTGTCGAGCAGCGGGCCGCCTGAATTTCCGGGATTGATCGAGGCATCAGTCTGAATAGCAGCATCGATGGGACGATTGTTCCGTGCCCGGATCGGGCGCTGCAGCCCTGAGATGACACCTGTCGTCAGCGTGCGGTCAAGCCCGAATGGGTTACCGATCGCGAGAACTTTTTGACCGACCACGAGCTTGTCTGAATCACCCAGAGGCACGACTGTCAGGCCGGCCGGAGGGTCGATCTTGATCACGGCCAGATCCGTATCCGGATCACGACCGACAACCCTCGCGGGATATACCTTATCCCCACCAAAGCTAACAGTCAGCTTTTGGGCACCCTCGATGACGTGCGAATTTGTCAGGATGTGGCCCTGAGTATCGATGACCGACCCCGAGCCGTTTCCCTTTCCTTCCTGCTCATTGCCCCACCAGTCCTGTGAGACCGAGGTCGTGTTAATGAAGGCGACGCCCGGCGAGATCGTTTTGTAAACGTCAATGCTGTTCTGCTCGTCTGTAACCGTTGACGGATCTGCGATCACGGGCGGGGCCTGCTCCGCCAATGCGACAGGCGGATCTTTCTCTTGCCAAAACCTTGCAAGATTGTACAAAAGAGCCGTTGCTCCGACCGCGATCAATGCCGATGCAAAAGCAAGCAGCAGGATCTGGCGGGCCGAGATCTGATATACCGATTTTCTTAACATAATAAACACTTCCCTACCAAATAATTTACTGGATTTTTGATGATAAACAAATCCATTCGCGTTGTGTATTAGTTACGAAAAAAAACGGCCCGATGTTTCGGTTGAAACAGAACGGGACCGCAATTCCAAACTCAGATTGAGCCTATTGTATGAGGGCCAAAAATTGTCCGGACCAATCGGAGAATTGATGAATAGCATTGTTCGAGACCACGCCAAACGCCGCAAGCCCGGTAAGAAGGTGAATTCCCATCAGTCCTATGTAGACGGCTAAAGCGACTGCAAGGCCATAGCGTGCGAGCGGCCGGCTGCCCCACCGGAATAGAACTATCGCCGCCACCGCACCGATCGCGATCTTTACCCCGAGAAAAGGCCCATTGCCAATATCCAGGAGTGATGCCATTAGCTGATTTCCCTCGGTCGCGACGCCGCTTCGCACCCAAACGATGGTAAGCAAAGCGTCGAGCAGATTCAGGCCAAAGAGCAAAACGGTCGGTGCGAAGAGATGCATATTGACAGTGTCTCCTGAAAAAACTTGTTTAACTCTCTCCTTAAATGACCTGACCCCCGGTTTTTATACCGGGGGTCAGGCAGGATTGGAGATTGCGAACTTTTATCTTACGCCTGAGATATACGATCAATAAAGCCGGATTTCAGAAAATCCGGAGTTTTTGTTTTCGCGTCAGGCAAGGTGATATCCTTTGCTTGAAACACTGTGTGTTTGCCAGAATTTTTTTCCTGCAACTAAAGCGCAGGATTCAGACTCAAAAGCCTGCTATCCGATCGGCTTACGATCGTGAGTCGCAGGGAAAGGAGATAAAAGATCATGAAGAGAATTTTTAATATCGGTAATATCGCGGCCCTATTGGGCATGGTCATGATATTCGGTGTCGGTGCTGTGTCGGCCCAAAAACCGACCATTAAGAAAAAGATGGTGGTTAAGAAGACCGTCCCCGTGATTCCTGTCTATACCGTCGCTGCGGGGACGATAATGCGAGCAAGGATCAATAATACGATCACCTCGAAAACAGCTAAGGTTGGCGATACATTTACCTCAACGATCACCGAGCCAGTGTATTCGTCGAATGGCGTAGTAGTTATTCCGACCGGCAGCACGCTTACAGGCCGCGTCGACTCAGTCAAGGCCGCCGCACGCGAAGGCAAACCCGGCCAGATCGATGTCAGATTCGTATCTCTCAGGCTGCCAAACGGCCGTACGCGCACTATCAATGGTTCGTTGACCGAACTCACGTCAGGCAAGACCACCAGCGATAACGAAGGCACGGCTTCAGGCGCAAAGATGAAACATCGAAAGGTGATATTCATCGGCGGTGGAGCAGCCGGCGGAGCTGTGCTTGGAGCAATGGTCGGCGGGGGTAAAGCAACTGCGATCGGAGCGATCATCGGCGCCGGTGCGGGATTTCTTGGTGACAGATTTACAAAAGGGCCCGAAGCTGAGGTCAAATCAGGCACGGAATTCAGCGTTTACCTAAATCAGGCGATCGCACTTCCGCGATTTGTTGAGGCAACCCCGTAAAAATGTAATTGTATCGGAGTATGATATCGGCCGGTTGCAGCCATGCATCCGGCCTTTTTCTATACGGTATGCACCAGAAATTCCGGCGTAACAATTACCGGCGAAAAGAATCCGGCGGCCGTGTTGAATAATCTAAGGCGCGCTTGTTTTCGAACGTTTGCCAGATGTCCAAAATTCCATGTGACGATGTAATCGATCTTGTGAAATGAAGCTAGGGCAACGTGAACCGCATCGGCGATGTATTTGCGGTGAAAGATCCCGCGGTCGATGTATCCCTCGGCAAGGATCGCTACTTCTTCGGTGAGTTCGAGCCGTTCGAACGGCTTGATGAGATTGAGATAACCGCTGCGATGCGGTTCGGCCATTCGTTCGATCTCGCGTTCGACCAGAACTGAGCTGACCGCGCGATACTCGCTCAACTCGTGCTCCCACCAGCGGATCGTCAGATCGCGCCGAAAAGGTTCGCCATTGTCGAGATAGGCACCGACGACTGAAGTTTCGAGATATAGGCTAAGTTTCATCGAGGTGAGACGGCTATTCTGGCTCAGAATTGACTGACACAAAAGTGACCCTCGAATTCTTAAAATCAAATGTTAACCGATAGTTCTTGAGGAAATTGCCGCCGAGAATGCCGGACTGTTCGAAACCCGAGGCTTCATTTATCAGATCCAAGTCAAGAGCGACGGCCGTAATATCCGTTCGCGAATGCGTGCCAAAGGTCACGCGTGGCAGCTTGAACGTCTGCACATCATTCGTGATGCCCGCCGAGCCAATCACACGGAGCCGCTCTTCATTTGCAAATGGCAGCATAGCGTCGGCCCTTGCCACGTCCGACGAGATAACAGAAACGCTCGCACCCGTATCGACGATAAAATTCAACGGCGCCTCGACGCCCTGAAGATGGACTTCGCCGCTCAAAAATCCGCTCGACGTAAGCCGCAACGGAAGTGAGAGTTCACCGGTATTTTCACGAAAGTCACGTTTGTCAACTTCTTTCTTGGTCAGTGAAAACGTCTTCGCGCCGTAGTCTATGGTGGTTAGGAATTTAGATATCAAGGCGAGGCCTATGTAGCCGTCGACCTGATGGCCCTCAGTGTGAAATTTGCGCAAGTAAACGGGTACTTGCCTCATATTGACATCGCCGATCTTTACCTCGCGGAGCAAGCCGTAAACGATCTCAAATTTGCCGTTGCCGCCGATACCGCGTGCAAAACCGCCTTTTGTGATCGAGCGGATCTTTAGTCGCTTTGCGGTTGCCTCGGAGATCACTGAGATACCGGAACCCGTATCCAGCACAAATCTGAGCGGCTCGTCGCCGCCGTTCACGCGCATCTTAATGATCGGCCGGTTGCCGACGAGCTCAAACGGGATCGACGTTTCATCCTTACCAGTCGAGGTGTATAGCTTACCCGCCTGGCCGAGAAATCGCAGAAAGTTGATAAGGCCGCGGATCCTCGCCCGGCGATCGGCATCTGCGGCGTTCGATACGCTAAGGAAGTCCTTATACGCATCGGCCGCGTCCGCGTAACGCTCGGCACGCGCCGAGACCTGCGCTAATGCAAACAAATAATCAGGTTCCTCGGGCTCGTAAAAAACGGCTTCCTGTAAATTTTGCAGACTGTCGCCGATCTTATTCTCGTAAAAATCCAGCATCCCGTATCCGGCCCATGCCAGATCTTCTTTACGGTCGAGTTTGATAGCGTTAAAAAACAAGGCCCGAGCGTCGCGAAATCGCCCACCAGTCAACATCGTCGCACCTAGAACTGCAAACGCGCGGGCGCTGGTAGGATGATCCTTTGCGATCGGAAAAACTATCTCATACGCCTCACCCAGCCGCCGTTGCTTTGTGAATACATACGCGAGCTCGATCTTTGCCTCGATCCGTTTCTCGTCCGCAGCAATAGCTCGGCGCAGCATCGCTTCTGATTCCACAAGCTTTCCGGCCCGTGTCAGCTTAGTTGCTTCTTTGAGAAGTTTTCTTATCTCGGCAGGCACGCCCGGCGGAATATCCGAAACGTTTGCCGGAATGGAGGTAATGGAGGACAATCCCAAAACCGCCAAGACGGCGATTTTTCGGATCGGAAGAACGTTCAGGATATTTGCGAAACCGCTGTACCGCATACAGCAAACTCCTTTTGACCCGTCTCACGCGAGAGTCACTTTAGTATAACACCGGTTTTCATCGACCAGAGCACAAGATCAAGCTCGTCAAAATCGATACCGGTCATCTCAGTCAGCTTTTTAAGCTTTTCTTCGACCATTAGATACCTGAGACGCGTATTTGGTGGCTTTGGGTCGTCAATTATTTTAAGCTCGGCGAGGCAATTGAGTACGTGTTTGTCGAGGATGGCATAACCCTTAAAACCAATATTGCGAAGATAGTGGCTCGCCTCTTTGTAACCGAGCCCCTTGATCCCCTTTTCACGCACAAGCCAGTCGCGGCGTTCAAGGGAACATTCAAAGCTCCTAAGTCTCTTACGCAGCCGCAAACCGTATTGTTCACGCAGAAAGTCCCGTGAGGCTACGACGTACCTGGATCGCGCATTCGGATAGCGATGCGAGCCGACGAGAGCGTTGGCGATCTCCTGCTGATCGCCTGTCAACAATATAGGTTTGACGGCTTCCAGCGAATTTAATCCCATTCGAGCCGAACACCCGCCGGTAAAAAAGCAGAAGACCATCTCTTCGAACAGATTCAAGTCCGTCCCGCTTCGTCCGATCGCAGCAAATTCACGCAAACGGCTGCGAATTTCACGTTTCCGTTGTTTATGAGCGCGGACGATATTCTCGATGGTAATTGGTTGTTTTTCGCTTTTCACTTTTCGTTCAGCAGATTCTATTTGGCTACACGTTGTACTGTCAAAGCCGCGCCATCAGAACAAAAAAGCGGCCCGAGAGCCGCTTTTGATGACGTGGTAAGTCCAAACAAGATCATTCTTTCGCTAATATTCTGACGAAACCGTCAAAATATCTTGTTGAAAGATGATTGCCAGTAGCATCGGACACACCCTTTGCCGCCAACGATCCTGTTAGGTTGATCGATGCATCGCCGCTCGCATCGTCAGCCACGTCAAAGGTTACGAGGATAAACCGCTGCGGCATTGCAGATGCGGTCATCGCCTCAGTCGAATCAATGAGAATACCGATCCGACCTTTTTCACTTGAATTTATCGTTAGAGTCGAATCTGTAGGAACTGCATCCCCGAGCGTGATACTCGGACTCATCAGTTTCGATGCGTCGTACTCGATTGTAAAACTTGCTGCCGATTCATCCCCAAGAGGAGTGATCTCGACCGGAACCGTCACCGTCGATCCCCTGCGAGCGTCCGCAGTACCGATCTGCATCGTCCGCTCAATGAAGAAGGACAAGGCATCGTAAATGACCTCGGCAAACCGCTCGGTCACGAATAACGAGCCTCCGTTTGGGCCGTCGACCGGAGTCAACGGGTCGAGACCGGTTGCATATCTGCGAGCCTGGACCACATCGGTTGAATTTATGGCTCCGTCACCGCCGTTGGAGCGCGGCGCGCAATCTGCTCGTTGTGTCTCGTTCGTTCCCGGCGTCGGTGCATCAAGCCCTGTCGCGAACCGCCTCATCTGCGTGACGTCTGTTGACAAGATGATGCCGTCACCTGTCGGACGCGGAGCCACATCGGCCTCGAAACCGAGCGTTGGCGTCGGAGTCGGAGTCGGCGTTGCCGTAGGGGTCACAGTCGGCGTCGCAGTCGGCGTAGCGGTTGGCGTTGCTGTCGGCGTGTTGGTCGGGGTTGGCGTGCCGCCACCGTTGCTTGTAAAGAAGCGGACCGCGCCGTTGCCGCGACCTGTATTTCCGCCTTGGACCGATACAAGGGAGGTCAATGCGGTACCGTCGAATGGTGCCTTTACCGATACCACTTGTTCCGATGCTAGGTTCCCTGCATTACCAGTCAGCAGCGCCATCGTCCCGTCCGGGCTCATGCCGACGTCCTCAAGTCCGGCATTGATACCACCCGTCGGCAATGGAATATTGGTGACCACGGAACTCGCCGAAAAAGGAGCGGAGACTGCCGCTGCCCGCCGCATACTTGAGCTGACGACGATCGCTTTTTGCCCGTCGGTTGAGACCGCGATGCCGTCCGAAAAAGGGTGATTGAGGATCGATCTATCGGCAGCCACGCTTGTTTCGCTAAATGGGGCCTGAAATATCTGGACCCTATTGACTTCCCCATCAGTAGTCAAGAGCGTGGTGTCGTCGGGTGTAATGGCGATGGCTCCAGAACCGCCGTTCTGAGCGAGCATTTTGAACGCGACCGACGTATAGGGCGGATCGATCACATGAAGCCCCTGGGTAGTGTGGACGAATGCTCGACCGACACTGTCGAAGACAATTCCCTGAGTCTGATGTTGTCCCATGACCCCAATAAGCCCTTGCATCGTATCGAGTACGGTAATGTTTGAGGCCGGACTAAAAGGAGCATGAATGACGAATAGCCGCTCATCCGTGTTATCACGTTTCCCCATGGCAAGGGCTACTGAAGCATCCGGAGACACGGCTATTGTTCCCCAACCCGTGTAGCCGATGGCCGAGGTATCGATGGTTGAGACCAGACTGGCTGTCGACCGCTGAATAACAAATATTCGAGAATTTCCAGCGTCACAAACCAATGCATTGTCGGGTCCGTAAGTGGCGACGCCATGCGGTCTGGCCCCCGAGGGAAGGCCGCTAACTACATTTTGTATTGCAGGCGACGTAAAAGGGTCGGGGAATATCACGATACTGTTGTTAGCGGCCTCGGTGGTAAGTATTGCCGGCTGCGGTGCGCCAGGACTCAGAGCATCATCCGATTGAGCCGTGGCATCCCTCGCGATAACTAATACGGCTGCTAAATAGCTTATGGCAATCACGATCAAAAGCAATATCGAGCAGCGCCATGCAAAAAAGAAAGAACTTTGCGACGATTTTTTCATTTTGGTTCATAGCCTCCTTTATTCGGTTTAGTTCGAATGGAGCGATTCTGGCTTGACCTCAAATCAAAAATCTTCAAAACTACATCAAAACTTATCAAAATTTGGTTCGGGATATGATAGAGCTTTCGGAATCAACGATTTACGAGTTTGGCGACTTTCGGCTGGATGGGAAAAGTCACAGACTCTTTCGCCGTGAGACCAAAGAACTCGTTCCGCTTACGCCAAAAGCGGTGGAAGTTTTGCTCGTCTTTGCTCAAAGCGGTGGCGAGATGTTGACTAAAGATGAGCTGCTGGACAAGGTTTGGGGTGGTGCATTCGTTGAGGAATCAAATCTCGCTCAGACGATCTTTGTATTGAGAAAAACGCTGGGCGACGATACAAAAGAGCCTAAATACATCCTGACGGTACCCCATCGCGGCTATCAGTTCATCTCCACTGTAAATCAGCGGCACGCCGATGACGACATCCTGGAGGAGAGCCTTTTGTCGGAAACAGAACGACTGGCCTCGATCGAGCCTCAAAAATCAAAGGTTAGGCTGACATTGTTCGCATTGGCTCCAATCGTGTTAGTACTTGGTTTCGCCGCATATTGGTTCTTTCCAACCACAAAGGTCGCCAAAGCTCCTGAGATCAGGACGATCGCTATTCTGCCTTTCGAGGATCTGAGCGAACAACAAACGGAAAAGTATCTCGGTATAAGTATCGCAGATGCGCTGGCCAAGCAATTCGGCAGCCTAAAACAAATTACGGCCCGTCCGATCCAGGCTGTTCTAAAATACACCGACCGCCGGAGCGATCATCAGACCATAGGAAGGGAGCTTCAGGTTGATGCAATCCTCGAAGGGCGAATTCAACGCAACGGCGACCGGTTACGTGTGAATGCGCATCTTATCCGGATCTCTGACAATTCGACCGTGTGGACTGACAGCTTTGATGATGAATTTACCAACTTCTTCGCAGTTCAGGATTCGATCAGCAGTAAAGTCGTGACGTCACTTGCCTTAAAGATGGACGACAGCGAACGGCGGCGTTTCGAACAACGAGGCACGACAAGCGTCGAGGCATATCAGGCCTATATGCGCGGGCGATATTTTTGGAACAAACGAACAGGCGAAAACCTGCAAAAGGCTATCGCTGAATTTGAGCGGTCGGTCGCACACGACCCGCAGTTCGCCCTCGCATTTGCAGGACTTGCCGATTGTCATCAGCTGACGTCCGAGTACTTTCTTGCCACACCAAAAGACGCATTTGCCAAGGCACGCACCGCCGCCCAAAGGGCGCTGGAGATCGATCCGAACCTGGCAGAGGCACACACATCGCTCGCTTATACCAAAGCCTTTTATGACTGGGATTGGACCGGGGCTGATGCGTCGTTCAAACGGGCTCTTGAGATCAATCCGAACTATTCGATTGCTCATCAGTGGTACGGCGAGTATCTAACAGCCATGGGCAAACTCGATGAGGCACGTCTCCATCATGAAAGGGCTCTTCAGCTCGACCCTGCATCGCCGATCCTGATGACCGAGATCGTATCTCTTCTGCACATTCAAAAAAAATACGACGAATTGATCGAAGGTTCGAAACGGATCATCGAGATCGATCCTAATTTCGCGTATGCATATTTCTATCTGGCTATAGGATACGAGGGAAAGGGAATGCAGGCGGAAATGGTCGACAGCCAGATCCGTATGTTCACGCTCTTTGGCGAGCCGGCGGAGGTCACAAACGAAATTAGAACCGCATTTGATAGGGATGGAGTCCGCGGATTCTGGCAGAAGCGCCTCGAACAAATCGAAACCCGGCCGCATCTGAAATATTTCCCTTCGTTTACTAAGGCATTGGTCCACGTCCGGGTGGGCGACCACGACGGATCTCTGAGATCTCTATATAAGTCGTACGAGATGCGAGAGCATAACCTCGTTTATGCCAAATATGTTCCGGATCTTGAGCCGCTACGAGAGGATCCTCGATTTAAAGCCCTTGTGAGCAAGATAGGCCTGTGATTAATTCTTGCTTTTGTCCAACTAAACGCGGACAATCTGTATCTAACGTTACAGGCCGATTATATAAGGATAAAACTATGCAGTTATTGCTCTCTTCGCGTGTGTTCAGTACGGTCTTTGCGAGTCTCGTGGCGTTGGTTTTATTGGGCAGCTCGACCGCGATCGGCCAGTCACGCCCGCAGAAGAATGAGCGCCCAACTGGCGAAGGCAAAAAGAATGAGCGGCCGAAGCCGCTGACCGAAGAGGAAAAGAAAGCACTCGAAGCGGAAAAAGCACGCATCGAGGAAGAGAAAAAAGCCATTATCGATGACACCATCGAACGGATCGAGGCCAAGATCGTAAACGTCGATGCGGTCGTTTACAACAAAAAGAGCGGACAGATCATCTCCGGGCTCAAGAAAGAAAACTTTGCCGTCTTCGAGAATGGCGTGAAGCAGGAACTGTCCAGCTTTGCCGAGCCCGAATCGCCGATCACCGTCACGCTCGTGATCGAATACAGCAAGTGGACCGAACTTTTTGGTTCGGCCGCCGGCGGTTACTTTGAACCCGGCGCCTACGAAGCGATCAAGCCGGTCGCTTATTTCCTATCTCGCTTCATTAAGCCGCCAAACGATTACGCATCGGTCATCGCCTTTGACCTTAGGCCGACTCCGATCACCGACTTTACTAACGATCCGAAACGTTTGAACGATACGGTGAATTTGCTATTTAGGAACCAGCCGGCATTTCGCGAGAATAACCTTTACGATGCACTCAAATTTGCGCTGATCGGCGGTCGTGGCGATTCGGTCGTGCTTGAAAATTCAAAGGAAGAAAAATCTGATTATCAGGGCATGATCGCTGTCAAATCAAAGCGGCGTGCTATCATCCTCGTCGCCTCAGGCATCGATACGTTTAGCAAGATCAATTACGATCAGGCCCGCCGCATCGTACAGGAAGCGGGAGTTCCGATCTATATAATCAGCACCGGAAATTTGTTCTTTAAGAAATACGAACACCTTTTGCCCGCCACTGACGGTCTCACCGGAATGCCAGGCCGCATGACGTTTCTACAAGCACAGAACGTTATGAATACGCTTGCCAAGGAATCGGGCGGTGCTCATTTTCCGATGACTTTCGAGGGGGAGATACCCGGCTATTTGAATTCGATCAACGGAATGCTCCGCAGCCAATATTCCCTCGCCTATGACCTCGGTGATACTAAACGCGAACCCGGCAAGAAGAACAAGCTTGAGGTCAAAGTAGATCTTGACGGCGACGGCCTCTACGAAGACAAAGCCTTGGTCGTCCAACACCGCCCGTTCTACACCACGCCAAAACCGGCTGAAAACAAGAAGAAATAAGATCTGCCCGCGAAATACGCGAAAAGCACTAAAGAAGAACCGCCCGGAACTCACGGAAGCTCGGCTTGAATGTGTCGAGCTAGTTCCTTTTCGCCATTTTAGTGTGTTTAGCGGACAAATCTTCTGTTAGACTAACAGTTTGTTTAGATGAGTAGATTTATTACCGAAAGCTATAAGAAGAAACTCGCAGCCGAGGATGGCTATGTCATCGCACGTGGCGGCGGGCTTCGGATCGCTTTGTGTTATCCGAATACGCACGCGATCGGTATGGCGAATCTGGGGCTGCATACGATGTACGAGTTGTTTAACTCGATCCCGGATGTTGTCTGCGAACGCGTTTTCCTGCCCGACCCTGACGAACTAAAAGAATACGAACGCACTAACACGCCGCTGCTCTCGCTCGAAACGCAGAGCCGCGTCAAGGATTTTGAGATCGTGGCGTTCTCGATCTCGTTCGAAACAGATTATCTGAACATGGCGCGGATGCTGCAGCTCTCGGGCATTCCGGTTTGGTCCGAGAAACGCACGCATTTTGATCCGCTCGTTATCATGGGAGGTGCGGCGTCGTTTCTAAATCCCGAACCGATCGCTGATTTCACCGATGTCATTGCGGTCGGCGAAGGTGAGGTTCTGGCGTTCCAGCTTATTGATGAAGTGTTCAGAGTGCGCGATTTATCGAATACAGGCCGCAGAGGAAAACAAGCTAAAGCTTGCACTCTGAACACGAAAGACGAGATATTGCTCGCTCTCGCAAAGATCGGCCGCGGCTTTTACGTGCCATCGCTGTATGACGTGATCTACAACGATGACGGCACTGTGTTCGATTATTTGCCAAAAGAAAAAGGCGTGCCGAAACGTGTGGGCCGGGCTCTGGCATCCGTAAATCCAAAGGAAGGCACGCTGCGTCGGGCAATGAAACGCGGCGAGACTGAGCTGGCCGAGTTCTTACTTGATCAGGATACGTTTTGCCCTTCGACCGCGATCTGGTCGCCGGGTGCGGAGATGGGCGATCGGCTTCTGGTCGAAATATCTCGAGGTTGCTCGCAAGGCTGCCGTTTTTGCTGGGCCGGTTACAATTACTATCCGCCGCGTGTGGTGCCCGCAAAAGATATTCTCGCAAAGGCAGCCGAATGGCGTGGCCGGACAAACAAAATTGGCCTCGTCTCGACCGCAGTGTGTGATCACCCGGAAATTTCCACAATTTTACGTGAGCTCAGAGCGATGGATTACCGCATCTCCGTCTCATCGCTCCGGCTCGATCAGATCTCGGACGAATTGCTCGATGCTCTTGTCGAATCTCGCGATCAACAGATCGCCGTCGCACCCGAGACTGGTTCCGATCGCCTTCGCCGCGTGATCAACAAGAATCTGACGAATGACGAGATCGTCGATATCTGCGGTGCCGTGTTCGACCGCGGAATGCTGACCGTAAAACTATATATGATGGTCGGGCTGCCGACGGAAACGGAGGAAGACCTCGATGAGATGTTCGTCCTGGTCGAGCGGATCAAGGATCGAATGCTCGAGGCCGGCAAGAAAATTGGCCGTGCCGGTAAGATCATTCCGTCGCTAAATGGTTTCGTCCCAAAGCCAAACACACCGCTCCAATGGGATGCGATCCTCGATGAGAGAGAGTTAAAGAAACGAATCAAATACGTCTGCAAAGGCTTGTCAAAGATTCCAAATGTCGAAGTTCGATTTATGTCATCGAGGATCGCTCACGAGCAAGCTCTGTTCTCATCCGGAGATCGAACCGTTGCCGCAGCCATCGATGCGGCGGCGAGAAATGGCGGCGATCTCGATCGGGCGATGCGAGATACAAGCATCGATCCTGCGTTCCACATATCGCGTGATCGAAGCTACGACGAATTCCTCCCGTGGTCGATCGTCGATAGCGGTTTGTCTTTTGAATTCCTCAAGACCGAACATGAAAAAGCCCGAGAGTCGCTCTCGAGCCTTCCGTGTCCTGCGGTCGAAAAATGTACCACCTGCGGCGTCTGCCCGAGCACCTGGCTCGCCGATGCTCCCGAAGGGCTTATCCAGATCCAACCGCTCAAGATCCGCGAGATGCTCGCCGTCTGACCTTACTTGGTCGCATCCATTAGGAATCCGGTCGGCGTGGCCGTATGGTCAAACCTGTAATTGTACGTGTAAATGCCAAAGGGTAATATTCGCACCGGCTGTGAATACACGACATGCGCGGTGATCACGTTTCCCTTTTGTTTAACGTCGATCAATACATCGGCCGGGACATCGTTCTTGCGTGCGGCCTGCTCGATGCGCGACTTGACGTTCTCGACAGGATTGATCTTTCCGGGCAACGCCAGCCCCTGAACCACAGCCGTCTGCATGTCTGTCCTTAAGCTCTCAGCCGCGTAGGCGACCGGCACATAGTTATATACGCCGTGGCCGAGCAGAAAAAGAAAAGCAAGGACCGCAGCGAATTTTACGCCCGCACTTCCTCGCTCGCTTTCGCGTGTTTGTGCTGAATTGTTCATTTGGTAAATACTCCTGAGATCAATCGGCTCTATACTTCAAGCCCATTTTCGGAGAAGGCTTTTGAGGACGTTTTTGACAACGTCTTGCGGGATATCTCGCCCGCTGACTATTGTGGGTCGGCCGATGCCCTTTAACAGCACCATTTGCAGCGAGCCGGAGAGATGTTTCTTGTCAAACTTAAAGGCCTCGATAACCTCTTTTGCATTGATGCCGGCTAGTGGCGGCAATATGCCGACACGATGCACAACATCGTTCAACAATTTTACATCTTTTTCGCCACACAACGCAAGAGAATTCGATAGCCCGGCGGCAAACAAAATCCCATAACCGACAGCCTCGCCGTGCTTGAAATACGTGTAGTTTGTTATCTTTTCGAGGGCATGCGCGAGCGTGTGGCCGAAATTGAGTATCTTTCGCGAACGGCCGTCCGTGCGGTTTGCAGATTCGAGTTCGTCACCGGCGACAATTTCCGCCTTGAACGCAACATTCGCGGCGATCAGGTTGGAAATTTCAGACCTGAAATTTGCTTTTTTAAGATGCGTCCCAAATTCAGCGGCCGGATTCTTTTCGAGAAACGTTTCAGTCTGTTCTAGCAACGCTTTTCCGCCGATCGCACCGTGCTTTATCATCTCGCAAAGGCCGGCGGTGATCTCACGTGTTGGCAGAGTCCCAAGAGTTGCGACATCGATCAAAACGCCGGATGGCTGGTGAAACGCACCGATCAGATTCTTACCAAAGGTCGAATTTACGCCCGTCTTGCCGCCGACCGACGAATCGATCATCGCGAGCAGCGTCGTCGGAATTTGCAGAAACGCCACACCACGCAAATACATTGCCGCCGCAAATCCGGCGAGATCGCCGACCACACCTCCGCCGAGAGCGACGACCGCGTCTGTACGCGTCAGGCCAGCCTCTGAGAATGCTTTGAGTGCGGATTCGGCAGTGCGAAAGTTCTTATGCGTTTCGCCATCCTTCATCAGGAAACGCGAGACGGAAAATCCGGCCTCCGCCAACGAAGATTCCACCGGATCTCCATAAATCTTAAAAACAGCCGGATTCGAAACGATGACGATCTTGCTTCCGCCTTTTTTTAGCGACGACTGAGCCCACTGCCCGACCGTGCGAAGCATGCCGCTGCCAACCGAGATGCGATAGCTCGATGCCGGGCGATTGATCTTGACCTTTACGATTTTGCTCATTGTTTAAGACTTGCCGCTATGACTTCGGCCAGACGGTTCGCCTGTATTTCGATCGTGGCCTGATCTTTGCCCTCGATCATCACGCGGGCCAGATTCTCAGTTCCTGAATACCGCAGCAGCAGCCGCCCCTCGCCGTGCAGTTCCTTTTTTATCTGGTCCGCCGCCGCGACGATCGCCGGGACATCGTCAAAGGGACGCTTTTCGCCGACCTTTACATTTACCAGTATCTGCGGATACCGATTAAATCCAGCGGTCGCCTCGGAAAGTGTCACGCCTTTTTCGGTGATTGCCCGGAGCACCAAAAGCGCTGTCATCATGCCGTCGCCGACGAGGCTGATCTCTGGAAAAATGATGTGTCCCGATTGCTCGCCGCCGATCTCGGAACCGGTTTCGAGAAGCTGTTCGAGAACGTATTTGTCACCGACATTGGCTCGCAAGAGCTTAATTCCCAGGGACTCAAGAGCTATCTCGAGCCCAATATTGCTCATCACGGTCGCGACAACGGCCGAATTTGCGAGCTTACCGTGGCTTTTCAAATATTGGGCCATTATCCACAGCATCGCATCGCCATCGACGATCTGTCCCAATTCGTCCACAAACAACGCCCGGTCCGCATCGCCGTCGAAAGCCACTCCGAACGAGGCACTTTCCTCGATGACCTTTGCCTGAAGGTGTTCGAGATGAAGCGAACCGCAATTCTCGTTTATATTGCGTCCGTCAGGCGAATTGTGGATCGCAACAACCTCAGCTCCGAGTCCCGAGAATAAATGCGGTGCAAGATCGGACGCCGCACCATTGGCGCAGTCAATGACTATGCGAGTCCCTGAAACGGAAAACCCGTCCGCTTTCGCTCTCAAATTTCCAAGATACCGCTCGCGAAATTCACCGACTCTGGCCGTGTTCAATTCGCCAACTCTCACGGCATCGCCGCCCGTATAGATCTCAGCCTCGATCAGACGTTCGGTCGCCTCGGACATCTTTTTGCCGCTGGGTGAAAATATCTTTATCCCGTTGTCCTGAAACGGGTTATGCGAAGCACTTATCACGATGCCCGCGTCGTATTCGAATGCGTTTGTGAGAAATGCGATACCCGGCGTGGTAATAACGCCCGCAGATTCGCAAACCGCTCCGGCCGACAATGCACCTGCGTGAAACGCCGCTTCGATCGAAACTCCGGATTCGCGTGTATCCCGACCCGATACAAAACGCGGAACGCGGCCGAGCCTTTCGGTGAGCAGCCGTGCCAGCGACGCTCCGATAGTCGAAACCGTCTTGTCGTCCAGCGGAAATTCACCCGCCAGGCCGCGAATTCCATCTGTTCCGAAGAGTTGCTTCATAGAGAAACGCGGCCGTCAGGGCCGCACTGAGTAAGTTTATACCAAGTTGCAGAAGCCCGCACGGAGTAAGGGCATCCCCAAAGTGTCCCAAGAATTGCCGTTGGCTTTAGCCAACGGAAACCGGTGACAAAGACTCGCTCGGCTTTGGCCGAAATCTAAGGGCTAAAGCCCGGGGCCTTTTGGCCAATCGCATCCGTTCGCTGAAGCGAACGGCAATCAAAAGAGCCGCGTCCCAATTAGAATGCCTAACTTCGCATAGTCTTTTGAAAAAGCCTGAACGCCCATAACCATTCATTATATATCCAATAAAATATTCGAAAAGTGTTGACAACCGCACTCTGTTTGCGAGAATCTAATACGTGCTGACCGACATTAGCCCCAAAGTCGTAAGATTCCAGCAGTTTTGATCCGATAATTTTCTATGAAATACACCATCACTATCGGACTCCTTGTCCTTACAACCACATCCACAGTCATTGGCCAATCAAATCAGCAGCAGCCGCCCCAGACGCGGATAGTTGTAACGAGCGCATTGCCGACAGCTAAGCCAATGGCAACACCGCTGCCGACGCCGGTTCCGTCGCAAAAGCTGCCGGTGACCGCGCCGATGACGCCGCAGCCGTCACAGGCGAGCAATCTCAATTACAAAGGCCTCAGCTTCTCACAGATGAAGCAAAAGATCGCCGAGGCAAGACGGCATCTGACGACAAAGCCGCTCACGATCGCGTCGGTCGAGCCGGTACTTTTCACCAGCCTGATCCGGATCGCCTATTACGATTCGAATACAAAACAGATCGATTCGTATGTACTAATGAAGGAGCAGTTTCTCGCACACGGACTTGCGACAACTGCGATCTCGGCATCGGGCAAACAGATCATCTCGCGTACCATCCGCGGCAACGGCGTAAACACGCCCGTCGTCGTAACGGACATGAACGGCAACGCACATCTCCCGTTGGTCGTGCAGTATCCGCGTGAGAACCGCGGCGTAATGCAGGAAATGGCCTATTACGTCTCGACGCATCCGGGCCTTGTCACTCCTGAGGTAGTTGGAGCCGGCCGAATGTACGTCCGGAATACGATCGACATTGCCCGTGAACAGCTCAGGCAGAAGGGCTATTCGATCCAGCCAAAGGTCGCCGACATCGCCGAGCGGCTCGCAACCGTAGAGCACGTCGATCACCTCCGGTTTCGCACCGAGTTTCACCCGAATATCTACAACGACATCTTCACGCTCTTTGCTCTGAATGAGGGCCAGACCTATCGCTACAGTGTCAGCTCGGCCGGTGCCGGCGGCATGGTCCAGATGATCCCTTCGACCTATCGGATGGTGCGTTCGCTATATCCGAAAGCGGGCTTGATGCCCGATTTTGTCGAGGGAATGCGCAACCACGTAAATGCCTCGCAGGCGATGCTGCTCTACATGCAGATGACCTGGAACGACCTCATCGCGAGCCCGACCGTCTACAACGCCATCCAAACCGGCATCGCCTCGCAAGAGCACCTGATGGCCGCGGGCTACAACTCAAACCCCGCGAAACTCCCCGGCTACATCAGCCGCGGCGGCGAAAACTGGGCCACGCTGATCCCGCGTGAGACCAAGATCTATCTACAGATCTGGGACTCACTCGAACGAGCCGTCCAGCAGCCGCCGAGGAAGCAGTAGGAAATCTTGAGTCCCTGAAATGGATCCCGAAATTGTGTCCACCGTTCGCTCAAGCGAACGGCAATTACTGTGTCCCTGGATTTTCAAAGATCGTGTGTCCTGGAATTCATATTGCGTTTTCTTTGCGTCCTTTGCGGTCTTTGCGTGAAATCTCTGTTCTTACGCAAAGCTCGGCAAGTTCGCAAAGGGGACGCAAAAAGACGTGAGCCCAAGAATCTTTGCCGGATCATGAGTCCCTGGAATTATCTTGGCGTTTTCTTTGCGGCCTTTGCGGTCTTTGCGTTGAATCTCTGATCTCACGCAAAGCTCGCCAAGTTCGCAAAGGGGACGCAAAAAGACGTGAGCCCAAGAATCTTTGCCGGATCATGAGTCGCTGGAATTATCTTGGCGCCTTCTTTGCGGCCTTTGCGGTCTTTGCGTTAAATTTCTGTTCTCACGCAAAGCCGCTAAGGACGCAAAGGGCTTGAGTCCCAAGGCCCGCGTCGAACTGCTTTCCAA
>CXWL01000484.1_pt2 | contig 40661 bp, 39 predicted proteins | sample 590931 | NCBI WGS metagenome assembly CXWL01 (sample SAMEA3498368, study PRJEB10139) | groundwater metagenome | biome: water well; material: biofilm material | place: Germany | collected 2015-04-27 | reverse complement strand
ATAAATCTCGTTGTTGAAGAGCAGCACCTGGCAATTGAGGTTTCGCCGCAGCAAGTGCATCGTATGGTTGCCGCCGATCGACAGCGCATCGCCGTCTCCCGTGATGATCCAGACATCGAGTTCGGGATTGGCAAGCTTCACACCCGTCGCCACCGCAGGCGCGCGACCGTGGATCGTGTGGAAGCCATAAGTTTCCATATAATAGGGGAAGCGCGACGAACAGCCGATGCCACTGACAAACACCGTATTCTCCGGTGTCGCGCCGATTTCGGGCATTGTGCGTTGCATCGCCTTCAGGATCGCATAGTCACCGCAGCCGGGGCACCAGCGGACTTCCTGATCGGTCTCCCAGTCCTTGGGAGTCGTTGTGCGGACGGGGGTCATGTCGTTCATCGAATTATCCCCTCTATCGCCGCCTCAATTTCGGAAATCCGGAAAGGCTGGCCCGAAACCTTGTTGAGTGGCTTGGCATCGACCAGAAACTGGTCGCGCAGCACCGTCTTGAGCTGGCCTGTGTTCATTTCTGGCACCAGCACATGGTCATAACTCCGCAACAAATCGCCCATGTTGCGCGGTAGCGGCCAGATATGACGGATATGGATGTGCGAAACGTCAACGCCCTTCGCCCGCTGGCGACGCACCGCCTGATGAATCGGGCCGAACGTCGAACCCCAGCCGACCACCACGATCTTGCCGGACGTATCGCCAAGCGCAACATCCTGTTCGGGTATGTGGTTGGCCACGCCGTCGACCTTTGCCTTGCGGAGATCGGTCATCGCCTGGTGGTTGGCGGGCGCATAGTTGATATGGCCGGTATCGACTTCCTTTTCGATGCCGCCGATCCTGTGCAGCAGCCCGGGTGTGCCGGGCCTGACCCAGGGCCGCGCGAGCTTTTCATCGCGGGCATAGGGTTTGAAGCCGCCTTCGGGAACGTCCTCCAGAAACTCGACCGGGAAGTCATCGAAATCATCCCGGTGAGGAATCTTCCAGGGCTCGGCTGCGTTGGCAATATAGCCGTCGGTTAACAGCATCACCGGCGTCATGAACTGGGTCGCGATCCGGCAGGCCTCGATCGCGCATTCGAACGCATCGGCCGGCGATCGCGCCGCGATCACAGGCATCGGCGTATCGCCGTTGCGGCCATAGACCGCCTGATAAAGGTCGGACTGTTCGGTCTTGGTCGGAAGCCCCGTTGATGGCCCGCCGCGCTGCGAATTGACAATGATCAGAGGCAGTTCCGTCATCACCGCCAACCCCATCGCTTCGCCCTTCAGCGCGATGCCGGGGCCGGAGGAGGATGTGACGCCGAGCGATCCGGCATAGGACGCGCCGATTGCCGAAGCGATGGCGGCAATTTCGTCTTCCGCCTGAAAGGTCGTGACGCCGAATTCCTTGAGCCGCGAAAGGTGGTGCAAGATCGCCGATGCCGGCGTGATGGGATAGCCCCCGAAGAAGATCCGCAGATTGGCGAGCTTGGCGCCCGCGACCAACCCGAGGGAAATCGCTTCTGCGCCGGTGATCGTCCGGTAGAGGCCGGGCTCCGCTTCAGCGGGCGCGATGATGTGCTGCGACATCGGCCCGTCAAGCTCGGCCGTCTCGCCATAGGCATGACCGGCGTTCAGCGCGGCAATGTTCGCCTCGGCAAGCGTCTGGCTCTTCGCGAACTTGTCGTTGAGCCACTGGATGATCGGTGCGCGATCACGCCCGAACATCCAGAGCGCGAGGCCAAGCGTCCACATATTCTTGCAGCGCAACGCTTCCTTGTTGCCAAGGCCAAAAGGCTTCACCGCATCCATCGTCAACTGCGAGATGTTGAAGTTCATCACCTGCCACTTGCCGAGGCTCGAATCTTCAAGCGGGTTGGCCGCATAATTGGCCTTGGAGAGGTTGCGCGCAGTGAACTCGCCCTCATCCGCAATGATGAGTCCGCCGGGTTTCAAATCATCGACATTGGTCTTGAGCGCCGCGGGGTTCATCGCGATCAGCACGTCGGGGGCGTCGCCCGCAGTCTCGATCGCGCCGGAACCGAAATTGATCTGGAACGCCGAGACGCCGAACAATGTGCCTTGCGGGGCACGGATTTCTGCCGGAAAGTCAGGGAAGGTCGCGAAATCATTGCCGGCAAGCGCCGAAGACAGAGTAAATTGCCCGCCCGTCAACTGCATCCCGTCCCCGGAATCGCCCGCAAAGCGGATGACAACCGCTTCGGACGGATGGGGAGTGGCAATGGGGTCTTCCTGATCGGCAATCTTTTGTGCGGCTGAAGCCATCAACTCTGTCCTGCGATTATCTTGTCATTGGTCGGCGCTTTAGACGTGTCACCGCTATATCACAAAATAGTAAAACTCGGCGTGCGCGCAATCTCTCTTTGAGCATGGACGAACGGCTTTGAGCGGATTAGTCCCGATGTGCAACGAAAAAGGAAGCTGACGGATGACTGAGCATTTTGTGCGCCCGGACGTGGCAACGTTCCTGCAATTCCTCAACAGCCAGCCCGGCCCCAAGATGCAGGATCTGCCCCCGGCGGATGCGCGCAAGATGATGCTCGTCATGCGCCACGTGGCCGATGTGCCGACGGGTGTGCTGGCATTGGTGCGGGATCTCGCGATTCCGGGACCAGCCGGCAACATCCCCGCCCGGCTTTACGATACGCGTGAAGCTCGCAACGCGGGGCCCGTCATGGTCTTCTTCCATGGCGGCGGTTTCGTGATCGGTGACATCGAGACGCACGAACCTTATTGCGCCGAAGCCGCCCGCCAGCTCGACATGCCGGTGATCTCGGTTGATTACCGGCTGGCGCCGGAGCATCCCTTCCCCGCCGCGCCTGAGGATTGCGAAGCGGCGGCACGCTGGGTCGCAGACAACATTCCGTGTACCGGCCTCATCCTTTCGGGCGACAGCGCAGGTGGCAATCTGGCGATTGTGACTGCGATGGCCTTGCGCGATACGCCAGCTGCGGTGCCCGTCATCGCCCAGCATCCGATCTACCCCGCAACATCGGCGCATAATGACTGGCAGAGCTACCGCAACTTCAAGGACGGTTTCCTGCTGACCGAAGACGGCATGGCCTGGTTCGGAGAGCAATATGGCTGGACGATCGGCGATTGGCGCGCGCACCCGCTCGATTTCGATCAGACTGGAATGCCGCCCAGCCTTGTCGTCACGGCCAGCCTCGATCCGCTAAGCGATCAGGGCCGGGCCTATGCGGAAAAGCTTAGGGAAGCGGGAGTGCCGACCGTTCACCGCGAGGCCGAAGGCAATATCCACGGCTATATCAACCTGCGTCTGGGCATTCCTTCTTCGCAGGACGATATTGACGGGAACCTCGCTGCGCTGAAGGCCATGCTCGCCGAAATCATGGCATCTGCATGACGGGTTTCGAGCACCTGCCTTATCGCCCCTGTGCCGGGGTGATGCTGTTCAATGAGGAGCGGCAGGTGTTCGTCGGCCAGCGGCTCGACAGCGCGTCGGACGCGTGGCAGATGCCACAGGGCGGGATCGATCCTGGTGAAGACCCCGAAGCCGCCGCGTTCCGCGAACTTTGCGAGGAAACGGGCATTGCCCGGCATCTCGCAGAACCCGTTGCGCGGTCTCGCCACGAACATCTCTATGATCTGCCGCCACACTTGATGGGGCGGATGTGGGGCGGCCGCTATCGCGGACAGCGGCAGACCTGGTTCCTGCTGCGCTTTCTCGGCAGCGACGCCGACGTGAATATCGAGACCGACCACCAGGAATTTCGAGCCTGGCGCTGGGTCGCGCCCGATCAGCTCGAAAGCCTGATCGTCCCATTCAAGAAGGAGCTTTACCGCAATGTCGTCGCCGAGTTCGCGCCCCATTTTTGAACCTGCCCCCGCAAGCTGGTGGGATCGCCACGCCGTTCCCAAATTGATCGGATTTTGCTGCGCCCAGCCGCAGATCATGAAGGCCCGCAGCCGGATCGTGCCGCAAGCAGAGGGCGATGTGCTGGAACTGGGCTGCGGCGGCGGGATCAACATGCAATTCTATGATCCTGCCCGGATCAGGAGTTTTTCCGGGCTCGATCCCTCCCCGGCGCTTCTCGACGCATCGAAAGCTGCCGCGCAGGCCAGAGGCATGACGGCAGATATTCGCGGCGGCGTCGGCGAAGCGATGCCGTTTGACGATGCCAGTTTCGATACGATCCTCGTTACCTTCACCCTGTGCTCGGTCAACGAACAGCAACGGGTGCTCGGCGAGATGCGCCGTGTCCTGCGCCCCGGGGGCAAGGCACTGTTCCTCGAACATGGCAGCGCGCCAGATGCACCGGTTCAGAAATGGCAGAGGCGAATCGAGCCGGTGTGGAAGCAGATCGGCGGCAATTGCCACCTGACCCGCGCGATCACCGGTGCCTATGAAGCGGCGGGTTTCAAGATCGCCCATGCCGACAAGGGCTATATGCCAAAGACGCCGAGGCCCTTTGGCTGGATCGAATGGGGCGAGGCACGGGTTTAGCCTTCGACATCCCCGATGTGGCGCTTCCTCTTCCGTTCCGCGAGCGCGGCCTGTTTGTGGCGCTCGGCATAGCGTTCGCGCTGCTCGTCAGTACGCAAGGCCGCGCAATGCGGGCACTGGACGCCTTCGACATAGTCGGTCGACTCCCGTTCCACTGGTGAGAGCGGCATGCGGCAGGCGCGACAGAGGCTGTGCTCTCCCTGATCCAACCCGTGGCCGACCGAAACGCGTTCATCGAAGACAAAACATTCGCCTTCCCACAGGCTGGCTTCGGGTTTGACGGTCTCGAGATATTTGAGGATGCCGCCCTTCAGGTGGGCGACGTACTCGATGCCCTCCTTGCGCAGGAAGGCGGTGGATTTCTCGCAGCGAATGCCACCGGTGCAGAACATCGCCACTTTGGGCTTGTTGCCAAACTCGGCCCGGTGTGCACGGAACCATTTGGGGAATTCGGAAAAGCTCTTGGTCTTCGGATCGAGCGCGCCCTTGAAGGTGCCGATCTTCACTTCGTAATCGTTGCGCGTGTCGATGAGGATTGTGGCGGGATCGCTGATGAGCGCGTTCCACTCCCCGGCCTCGACATAGCGCCCGACGTCGCGCGACGGATCGATGCCGGAAACGCCAAGCGTCACGATTTCCTTCTTTAACCGCACCTTCATCCGGTGGAACGGCATTTCGGCGGCGGAGGCGAATTTGACTTCCAGCCCGTCACAGCCGGGTAGGCCGCGAATATGAGCCAGCACAGCACCAATGCCGGCTTCGGAACCAGCAATCGTCCCGTTGATCCCCTCGCCTGCCAGCAACAGCGTGCCCTTGATGCCGTGCGCACGGCAGGCATTCAGAAGCGGCTCCCGCAAGGCCGCTGGATCGTCGAAGGGCGCGAACTGATAAAGGGCTGCAACCGTGATCAACCCGCCTTAACCTTCTGCCGGAACTTGTGGAGCAACGGTTCTGTATAGCCGTTGGGCTGCTCGACCCCCTCAAACACGAGCGCCCTCGCCGCCTGATATGCAATGCTGTCCGGCGCCAGTTTGCGATACAGCGGATCGCCCGCATTCTGCGCGTCGACCTTCGCCGCCATCTTGCGCATCGCCGCATCGACCTGGGCCTCGGTCGCGATGCCGTGGAGCAGCCAGTTGGCGATATGCTGCGAGGAAATGCGCAACGTCGCGCGGTCTTCCATCAGGCCGACATCGTGAATGTCGGGCACCTTGGAACAACCCACGCCTTGGTCGATCCAGCGCACGACATAGCCGAGAATGCCCTGCGCATTGTTCTCAAGCTCCTGCCGCACATCTTCATCCGACCAGTTGTGCCCCTTGGGCGCTACCGGAATGGTGAGAAGCGGATCGAGGCCGGGCGTCAGCTCCTTCGCCAGTTCGGCCTGCCGGGCGAATACATCGACCTGATGATAGTGCATCGCATGGAGCGTCGCGGCAGTCGGCGATGGCACCCACGCCGTGTTGGCGCCCGCCTTGGGATGACCAATCTTCTGCGCCATCATGTCGGCCATCATGTCGGGCGCGGCCCACATGCCCTTGCCGATCTGCGCCTTGCCCGACAGCCCGCAGGCGAGCCCGATCTGGACGTTGCGCGCCTCATAGGCGATGATCCAGCTTGAGGCTTTCATCTCGCCCTTGCGGATCATCGCACCCGCCCGCATCGAGGTGTGCATCTCGTCGCCCGTGCGATCGAGAAAGCCGGTATTGATGAAGACGATCCGGTCCTTCACGGCATGGATGCACGCGGCGAGATTGGCGGATGTCCGCCGCTCCTCATCCATGACGCCGACCTTTACGGTGTTCCGGGCAAGTCCGAAAAGATCCTCGACCGCGTCGAACAGGTCATTGGTGAACGCCGCTTCCTCGGGCCCATGCATCTTGGGCTTGACGATATAGACGCTGCCGGTGCGCGAGTTCCGGAGTTTTCCCAGGCCCTTGAGGTCATGAAGCGCGCAGAGCACGGTGAACACCGCATCGAGAATGCCTTCGGGCGCTTCAGAGCCGTCGCCGAGCAGCACCGCAGGATTGGTCATCAAATGTCCGACATTGCGCACGAAGAGCAGGCTGCGCCCGTGAAGCGCGATCTCGCCCCAGTCGCGATCGGCTTCGAGTGCGCGCGTCATTGTCCGCCCGCCCTTTTCGAAGCTGGCCTCGAGATCGCCGCGCATCAGGCCCAGCCAGTTTGAATAGGCGGAAACCTTGTCCTCGGCATCGACCGCTGCAATTGAATCTTCCAGATCGACGATGGTGGTCAGCGCAGCCTCAAGGACGACGTCGGCGATATTGGCAGGGTCACCTCTCCCGATCGGGTGGGCGGGATCGATCACGAGTTCGATGTGCAGCCCGTTGTGTTTGAACAGAAACCCGTCGGCCTTGTGCGCAACGAGCTGTGCAGGATTGGCCAGATGTGGCGTCTCTCCCTTCCAGTCGACCCACTTGCAGCCCGACAGTGGCACCGCCTCGTCGAGAAAGGCCTTGGCATGGGCAATGACTGCGGCGCCACGCGCAGCGTCATAGCCGCCAGGCTTCGCCGGCGGCGCGTCGAGCGCATCGGTTCCGTAGAGCGCGTCGTAAAGGCTTCCCCAGCGCGCATTGGCCGCGTTGAGGACGAAGCGGTCATTGAGTGAGGGCACCACGAGCTGCGGCCCCGCCATCCTCGCAATCTCGGCGTCCACATTGGCGGTGCCGATCGCAAAGGGCGCAGGCTCCGCCACAAGATAGCCGATCTCGCGCAGGAAAGCCTGATAGGGCGCCATATCGGCGATCGGGCCCGGATTGGCCGCATGCCAAGCGTCCAGCTTCGCCTGAATGGTGTCTCGCTTGGCGAGGAGCGCGCGATTGATCGGCACGAACCGGTCGAGAATCGCCGCCAGTCCTGCCCAAAGAGCGTCAGCATCGATGCCGGTGCCGGGAAGGGCACGTTGCTCCGCAAAATCAGCAAGTACGCTCGCAATGGCAAGTCCGGCGCGCGTGGTTGTGCTGGTCATGAAAACCCCTTGGTCAGATCGTTGAAAGCTCTTCCCGGGGAGGTGAAGAATCGCGGGGGTAGCCTATGCCGAGCGCTACCGGGGTTGGCAACCGCGCGTATTTTAGTATCTCTGGCCTCATGCTCACCAGTCGATTGGCCACCGAAAACGACTTGCCCCTGCTCGACACGCTGATGAACCGCGCGATTGGGGAATTGCAGCGCGGCTTCCTGTCCGAAGCGGAAATCGCAGCGAGCCGAGCCGTGATGGGGCTCGACACCCAGTTGGTCAAAGACCGCACCTATTTTGTAGTGTTTTCCGGGGATGAGATTGCTGGTTGCGGCGGCTGGAGCCGCCGGGCGACACTTTATGGGGGCGATCACAGCAAGGACTTGCGCGACGCCCGGATGCTCGACCCGGCAATCGATGCGGCCCGCGTCCGTGCCATGTATACCCATCCCGATTTCACCCGGCAGGGAGTTGGACGGCTGATCCTCTCGCTGTGCGAAGCCGCTGCCCGCGCGGAGGGCTTTCAGTCCGTCCAGCTCATGGCGACACTGGCTGGCGAACCGCTCTACCGCGCCTGCGGATACGAAGAAATCGAACGGACGGGCGACGTGGTGGACGGCGTGACCGTTCCCCTTGTCCGGATGACGAAGCGGCTTTGAACGGATCAACGCGCCGACCGGGCCTGCGCCAGCGCCTTGCGGAACCCGCGCTCGTTCAGCGCCCCGCGGACGAGCACCGGCCCGATCAAATAGCCGGGCGTCCCGCCAAGCCCCAACGAGAAGGCCTGCCGGGCATTGCGCTGGATCAGTGCATCGATCTGCGTCCGGTTCCGCTCCATATCATCGACCAACCGGGGCCAACTTCCTCCCACCGCCTCGACAGTGGCGCGCAACGCCGCAGGATCATGCGGCCCTTCGCGCCGCATCAGCCCGTCATGAACGCGAGCATAAATGCCCTGCATGTCCGACGCGATCGCGGCACGCGCGGCATCTTCGGAGGCCCTGCCGAAAATGGGCCAGTCCTTGAATATGACACGGACGCGCCCATCCTCAGCCAGGACGGCCTGCATGGCCCGGTTGGACAATCGGCAGGCCGGGCATTGATAGTCGGTGAATATGACCATCGTCACGTCGGCATCGGCTGGCACGATGCGCGGCGCCTCCCGGTCGGCAAGCACGGCCTGCGTAACAGGCGTCGCCTCGATCAGCGTCCCGACCGGGCTGAAATAACGCAGCCCCGTCGCAATCAGGGCGCCGGCCATCACCGCGAAAACCAGCTGCATTGCCTCATTGCGCGTCATTTTCATCCGACCCGATTAGGCGAAGCGCGAGCGGGCGTCCATTGCGCCTGGAAGCTGGAGCATGGGTTGGAGGGTGCCCAGGGAGCGGCTATAGCATCGCCATGTCCATACTGACCCCGGCCGAACAGGCGGCCATCGAAGCCGCCGCCCAAGCCCCCATGCTGGCGCAGGTCGAACTGTGGGCAGCGACAAATTCAGGCACCGGAAACCTTGCCGGGTTGCGGACGGTCTCCAACCTGCTGGCCGATGCCTATTCAGCGCTTCCGGGCGACGTGGCGCTGATCGATCCCGATCCGGTCGAAAACGTTCTGCCCGATGGCACGGTCAAACCGGTCGAGCGCGGCAAGCATCTGCATGTGCGCGTCCGGCCCGAGGCGTCGGCCCGATTGCTGCTAACGGGGCATATGGATACGGTCTTCGCCGTCGATCACCCCTTTCAATCGCTGAAGTGGCTCGACGACGGGATACTCAACGGCCCCGGCACAGCCGACATGAAGGGCGGGCTGGCAGTGATCCTTGCGGCGCTGCGTGCGCTGGAAGCTTCGCCTTGGGCCGCCCAAATCGGCTATGATGTCCTGATCAATTCGGATGAGGAAACCGGAAGCCACGCCTCGGCGCGGCTGATTGCCGAGCTGGCAAAGGGCAAGCTTGCGGCGCTCACATACGAACCTGCTCTCCCCGACGGCACGCTTGCCGGCGCACGGCCCGGCAGCGGCAATTTTTCCGTAACAATCCACGGCAAGGCCGCGCATGCCGGGCGCAATCCGGAAGACGGGCGCAATGCCCTGCTCGCCGCGGCGGACCTCGCGCTTCGCCTCAATGCGGCGAAATCGGCGGGGCTCAAGGTCAATCCTGCCAAGATCGACGGCGGCGGGCCGAACAATATCGTGCCCGACCAGGCGATCCTGCGCGTCAACATGCGCCCGATGACGCCTGAGGACATGATGGCCGCCGAAGCTGTCCTGAGAGACTCCATCGCCGCAATCTCGCGCGAGCATGACGTTCATTGCCATCTCCACGGCGGGTTCAACCGCCCGCCCAAGCCGCTCGATCCGGCCGCCGAAAAGCTCTTCGGGCTGGTCCGCGATTGCGGAAACGATCTCGGTCTGTCAGTAGGTTGGAAAGCGACGGGGGGCGTATGCGACGGCAACAATATCGCCGCGTGCGGTGTGCCAGTTGTTGATACAATGGGCCCGCGCGGCGGCTCCATCCATTCTGACGAGGAGTTTCTGATCGTGGACAGCCTGGCCGAGCGCGCGCAGCTTTCGGCGCTCACCCTTATGCGGATCGCCGAACGGGGCCGGGTATGACCTTCCGCATTCGCGCCGCCAATGCGCGCGACCTCCAGCCGCTCTATGAAATGGCGAAGCTGACCGGCGGGGGCTTCACCAACCTGCCGCCGGATCGCAAGTCGCTTGCGGCAAAGATCGAGAAGTCCGACACCGGTTTTGGCCGCGATGATGACACGGTCGGAGACGATCTGTTCGTCCTCGTCCTTGAAAATACCCAGACCGGCGAAGTCCGCGGCACCTGCCAGCTCTTTTCGCAGGTCGGGCAGAAATGGCCCTTCTATTCCTACCGCATCGGCGCGCTGACCCAGCATAGCGAGGAACTGGGCCGGACGTTCCGCGCCGACATGCTGACGCTTTCGACCGACCTTGAAGGATCGAGCGAAGTCGGCGGGCTGTTCCTCCATCCGGGCGAGCGCGCAGGCGGGCTCGGCATGCTGATCGCGCGGAGCCGCTATCTCTTCATCCGCAACCACCGCGCACGCTTTGCCGACCGCATCCTTGCCGAGCTGCGCGGGATCATCGACGAAGCCGGCGGATCGCCCTTCTGGGATGGCGTCGCCGGCCGCTTCTTCGGGATGAATTTCCAGGATGCCGACCAGTTCAACGCGGTCAACGGCAACCAGTTCATTGCCGATCTGATGCCCAAGCACCCGGTCTATACCGCGATGCTCCCCGAAAGCGCGCGCGCGGTCATCGGCCTGCCGCACCCGTCCGGCCGGGCAGCGATGCGGATGCTCGAGAATGAGGGTTTTCACTGGGAGCATTATATCGACATTTTCGACGGCGGGCCGACAATGACTGCGCACACCGACAAGGTCCGCAGCATCCGCGAGGCGCAGGACTGTGTGATCGTGGACGTCCAGCCCGGAGGCGACACGAAGGTCCTTGCGGCACATGGCAGGTTGGCGGGTTTCAAAGCATCTTATGCGCATATCAGCACGGTTGAGGGCGGGATCGTGATCGACCCGGCGGGCGCCGCTGCATTGGGCGTCGGCGCAGGCGATACCGTCACCCATGTCGCGCGGTGGTGAGATGGCGATCACCGAGATCAATTTTGACGGACTGATCGGCCCAAGCCACAATTATGCCGGGCTGAGCCTCGGCAATCTCGCTTCGGCGAAAAACGCCGGCGGCACATCGCAGCCGCGCGCGGCTGCGCTCCAGGGCATCGAAAAGATGCGCGCCAATCTCGCGCTCGGGCTGACGCAAGGGATCCTGCTGCCGCAGTGTCGACCGAACCGCGAGTGGCTTCAGTCGCTGGGTTGCGCGCCAGAGGCGGCACCGCCCGCCCTACTCGCCAACGCCCTCTCCGCCTCGTCGATGTGGGCCGCCAATGCTGCAACGGTTTCGCCCGCCGCCGACACCGAAGACGGCAAGTGCCACCTCTCCGTCGCGAACCTCGTGACGATGCCGCACCGCAGCCATGAATGGCCCGGCACGCTGGCGCAACTACGGCTCGCCTTTACCGATCCGGCCTTCGCGGTTCATGGGCCCATCCCAGCCCCGTTCGGCGATGAAGGCGCGGCCAACCATATGCGGCTTGCCGCCGCTCATGACGCAGCGGGGGTGGAAATCTTCGTCTATGGTGTCGCGGGAGGCCCTTTCCCGGCCCGCCAGCATATCGAGGCTTCGAAGGCGGTTGCCCGGGTTCATGGCGTTTCGCGTGCGCTGTTCGTCCGGCAATCGGACGAAGCGATTGCCGCTGGGGCGTTTCACAACGATGTCGTGGCCGTCGCCAATGAGCGCGTCCTCTTCGCGCACGAACTGGCCTTCGCGGACAAGGACGGCTTCTATCGCGATTTGCGAGCGCTGTTGCCGCAGGTGGAGATCGTCGAAGTTCCCGCCTCCGCCGTCAGTCTGGCCGACGCCATCCAGTCCTACCTGTTCAATGCCCAGCTCGTCACGCTGCCCGACCGTAGCATGGCGCTGATCCTGCCCACCGAGGCGCAGGACAATGCGCGCGTCTGGGGCTGGCTGCAGGAAATGGTGGCCGGCAATGGCCCGATCCGCCGCCTGATCCCGGTCGATGTGCGCCAGTCGATGGCCAATGGCGGCGGGCCCGCCTGCCTCAGGCTGCGCGTCGTGTGCGACCCTGCAACGGTCGATCCGCGCTTCCTTGTCGACGACGACGTTCTCGATATTGTCAGCGAGATCGTCTCGACCCACTGGCCCGAAACGATCGCGCCGGGCGAGCTTGCCGACCCCGAACTCTGGCACCGGATCGGTGCCGCCCGCGCCGCGCTCCTGCTCGCGCTCGATCTTGGGGAACTGGCCTGACGGCCGACAGCACAAGGACGGCTACATGACGGGCCTGAAATCGGAATCGTCGGAGGGAACCAAGCTGCCCAACCCGATCACCCTGTCACCGCATGTTTGCAGGCCATCCGCCTTCCAGATGTCGAGACTCCATTCGATATCGGCAGTCGGTTCGAGTTCGTAACCCTGCGTCGTGACAAGCTTCACGCCGATGATCCGATGTTGAGCGAAAACGGACATTTACTCTTCCTTGTAGACGATCCGTTACAATTTTGTTCGGGATTCGGTTGGCTGTCAACCGGAATGTCACGGATCGTCTATCGACTGATCGTCGACAGGCGCGCGCTATCGGCAAATGGATATTCGGCAAAAGCTGGCACGAAACCTCCGCATGTTGCGTGCCGAAAAACAATGGTCGCAGGAAACACTTAGTTTCGAGGCGGAATTGCATCGCACCTATATCAGCGACCTTGAACGGGGTGCGCGCAACCCGACAGTCATAATCATCGAAAAACTTGCCAAGGCCTTGAACGTCACGCCGGGGCGACTGCTGGACTGATCCTTTGTGCTTCAAGCCTGACTCGCCCGCAAACTTTTGGATTGAGCAGTGTGAACATGAGTCATTGACCTATACGCCAATAGCATATAGATAGTCGGCGATGCAGAGCCTGCATACGGTCATCGAGCTGGAGTCGTTCCTGAAACGTGCCAGGGCAATCATGTCCGATGACGAACGTATCGGGATCGTCACGTTTCTGGCGACCAACCCTGAGGCGGGCATTTCTCTGGGCGGCGGTCTGCGCAAGGTTCGCATCGCCCGCGCGGGTGGCGGCAAGAGCGGCGGTTATCGAACGCTCTATGTTTTCGGAGGCAGCACGATGCCTCTGTTTCTGATGACCGTGTTCGCCAAGAATGAGAAGGATAATTTGACCAAGGCCGAACAGGCGGCGGCGGTCGCGTTGAGCAAGGAGCTGCTGGCGACCTATGGAGCAGCCGAAGGAGACTGAGCATGAGCGAAGTTTATGAAAGTCTGATGGAAGGGCTGAACGAGGCGCTGGCTTTCGCGCGTGGCGATAAGACCGGCGCCATTGTCCACCACATCGCGGTGCCTGCCGTCGATGTCGCGGCGATCCGCGCGAGCACGGGCCTGTCGCAAGGGGCCTTCGCGCGCAGCATCGGCGTCGCCAAGGGCACGCTGCTCAACTGGGAGCATGGTCGCCGTCGTCCGACCGGCCCCGCCCAGGTGCTGCTCGCCATGATCGCGAAAAAGCCTTCGCTGGTCGCTGAGCTGCTGCGCTGATGGGGTTGCGGTGATCGCGACGTGTCCGGGGGCATCCCCCAAACTGTCGGATTAATTAACAGTTAACCATGTCTATTAACACCGGAATCCCCGATTTCCGCGCTTGGCCCGATGCTTGCTTAACTATTGGCATGGGAGCGAAAATAAAAAGACTGTTCGTCATCAAGACCAGATGGGAAGCGTACGCCATCATCTATGCGCTGGCATTGGGCTGTGTCGAACGCGGGATCGTCTATCTTGATCAGTATCCGGGCTTTGGCGGCAAGCTCCTGTTCGCCGCGTGCACCGGCGCGGTCTTCATGGCGGGTGCGAAGATCCTCGACGCGGTGCGCGCTCACGTCTGACCGGCCGCCGCTGCGATCTGCGCGGCGTCGTAACCCAGCAACCCTCCCAATATCTCGGCACTGTGTTGCCCCAGCAAGGGCGGCGCGGTGGGTGTGACGACCGGTGTGTCGGCCAGCTTGAGCGGCGAGCCGATCAGCGGCACGGTTCCGGCCAGCGGATGCGCCACGCTCAGCACCATATCGCGGGCGATCGTTTCCGGTGCGGACAGCGCCGTCTTCATCTGGCGGACGGCGCCGCACGGCACACCGACCCGCTTGAGTTCGGCCAGCCACCAGTCACCCGGATGCTGGCGTATCAGCTCCTCAAGGATCGGGACGAGCGTTTTGCGGTTTCGCACACGCGCGCTGTTGGTCGCGAAGCGCTCATCCTCCGCAAGATCGGGCCGGTGCAGCAGCTCGCGGCAGAGATGCCCGAACTGGCGGTCATTGCCGACCGAGATCACGATCGCGACATCGGCAGTCTGGAAGGTCTGATAGGGCACCACGGTCGGGTGGGCGTTGCCGTAACGCACCGGCTCCTCTCCCGAAACGAGCGTTGCCGAACCGACATTGGCGAGCATTGCCATCTGCGCATCGAACAGCGCCATGTCGATATGCTGGCCGACGCCGTCGCGGTCTTTGGCGATGATCGCGGCAAGGATCGCCTGCGCGGCAAACATCCCGGTGAAGAGATCGGCGACTGCGACGCCGACGCGCACCGGCGGGCGATCGGCATCGCCGTTGATCGCCATCAGCCCGCCTTCGGCCTGGATCACATAGTCATAGCCGGGCTCGGCCGCGCGCGGGCTTGAACGGCCATAGCCGGAGATCGAGCAATAGATCAGGCCGGGAAATTGGGGCGCGAGGCTGGCATAATCGAGGCCGTATTTGTCGAGCCCGCCCAGCTTGTAATTCTCGACCAGCACATCCGACGTCGCGGCGATCGCCTTGACCGCTGCCTGCCCCGCCGCGCAGGACAGGTCGATCGCGACCGATTTCTTGTTGCGGTTGGCACAGAGATAATAGGCGGACTCGCCCGCCGCATCGGGCGGCCCCCAGGCGCGGGTATCGTCCCCGCCGCGTGGATTTTCGACCTTGATGACCTCCGCGCCAAGGTCTGCAAGGATCATCGTGCTCCACGGCCCGGCGAGCACGCGGGAGAGATCGAGGATGCGGCGGCCGGCAAGCGGGGCGGGTCTTTTTGTCATCGGGCTGTTGCTCCATCGGTCAGCCCGGCAAAACCGCTCGGCTGGTGCGGGCCGATCACGAGCTGTTCGACAATCCCGATCCCGTCGGACGAACCACCCCCGCCTTCGTGCCGCGCGGCGCACAGCGTCTGGACATGGAGGTTGGGGAGCTGCAGCGGATCGAGATCGGCCGGGCGGAAGTCCTCGCGCGCGACGGCGAGATCCCCCTTCCAGCCGCCATGCGTCCAGTCGGGATGGCCATAGCCTATTCCCTTCATCTGGAACTGCGCGACGGGTTGCCATGTCACAACATGATCGCGGCCCGAAGGATCGCGGACATCGAGCGTCACGGCGCGGGCATGGCGGGTTCCCTCCAACCAGTCGATGGAAAAGCGCTGGGACAGGAAATGCATGGTATCTCCCTGCGCCGCGCCATCGAGTGCCAGCGCCGCCCGGCTGTTCCACGCCGCGCCGGTTTCATCCTCATTCACATGGGCGAATAGCGAAAGGTTGGGAAAGTTGGTCGGCGCCCAGAGCCAGTAGAATTGCGGCGTCACGGCAGGCACCACCGGTTGCGGGTCGGCCGCACCGATCGAACGGATGCCCCAGCTCCTGTCGCGGGTGCCCAGCCCTTGCGCATAGTCGATCCGTTTCCCGTCAACCTCGACCCAGCCGGTGACTTTCACATTCTGGGTAAAGCGCGTCAGATCCATGAACAGGCGCGGCCCGCTGCGGCGCGTGAAGCGCGGCTCCTGGAGCGGTGCGGAACGACCGGTAAAAGTGAGATCGGCCGAAATGCCTTCATGATCCGCGACGACCAGCCTGATGCTCTGGAGCGGTTCGATCACTTCGATCCGGATCGGCCCGACCTGCAGGTCCATCCGCTCCATCGCCAGCAGGCGCGAGGCATGGATGCAATGCTGCGTGCCATCGCGCAGGGTGGAAAAATGCGCATCCGCCACGTTCAGGTGCGGATAGACACCGAACGCCGCCGCGAAATAGCCGCTGCCGTCCGGATTGTAGCCGCAGAAGAAATAGCGGTCGTAGAAATTCCGGTCCGTGCCCGAAAAGGCAATCGGTTCGGGCGTCTGGTGGATCGGATATTCGTCGCCCCTGGTCAGCATCGTCAGCACTCCCTCGTCCGGCAAGCATATCAAGCATGCGCCGCTCGAGCCGTCCAGCAGCTTTGGTGACGGCGTGGCGGATTCGTTCAAGCAAGGCGCAAATGTGCAATACGCGGATCAAACCCTGCGGCATTCAGTTGCCAGAGACGCAATATGGGGACTCGACCGTGGTTCCAGATTTGAAACAGGATAGCCTCGCTGCTCCGGCAAGGCCCTGCGCCCCGGCATCGGGGTGTTTCGGCTATACCAGGGCGCATCTTGTTGCACCGCGCTCCTGCACGATGGAAGCGGAGCTTTTCGCGCGATTCTATGTCGAACCGGTCACGCCGGTCCCGCCAAAATCGCGCTGAATGCCCGGACTGCGGCAGCTTCGCCACCTTCCGTATTCCAGACGGCCCCCGAAGCGGCTATGAAATCCGCTCCCGCTGCAACCAGCGGCGCGGCGTTTTCCGGCGTGATGCCCCCGATCGCCACGCAGGGTATGGGAAACAGGGTGCTCCACCAGCGCAAGATTTCCGGATCGGCAAAATGCTCCACCTGCTTGGTNNAGGTGGCGGCTGTTGTGGCAAGTGACCCCGATCTGCGCATCCTTGCCCAGGATCGTGCGCGCCTCGCGCGGGTCTCCGTCATGCTGGCCGAGATGGACGCCATCGGCCCCCAGGCGCTTGGCAAGGCTGATGCTATCATTCACGATGAAGGCGGTATCGTAGTCGGCGCAAATCTTCTGGAGCGGCTCCGCCGCGCGGGCAATCGCATGATCGTCCGGCCCCTTGAGCCGCAGCTGGAACGCAGCGACGGATGCCGCGTCCAGCGCCGTCTTCAGCCGGCCGGCAAAGTCAGGACCGATCGCTGGCGGCGATATGAGGTAGAGCTGGCACAGCGGCCGCCGCTCGGGCGCGAACATATCCGCAAATCCACCGCCATCTTCGTCCGACACTATCGCTGTCCTATTCCTCGTTCCTGTAGATGCGCACAAGCTTGTCAAGCATCGCCAACGCTTCGTCGCGCGGCCGCTGGAAGGTGTTGCGGCCGATGATCGAGCCATTCCCGCCGCCATCACGAATGTCGCGGGCGTCCTGATAGACGGCGTCCGCGCCCTTGGCAGCACCGCCAGAGAAAACGACGAGCCGCCGCCCATTGAAGCACGATTTGACAACATGGGCGACACGGACCGACTGGGCCGACCAATCGCCCGCCTCATAGGATTTCAGCGCTTCCTGCTGCTCGATATGGTTGCTCGGCAGCTTGACCTTGATGATATGCGCCCCGAGCAGTGCCGCCATATGCGCCGCATAGGCCCCGACATCGAGCGCGAGTTCGCCCGCCTTTGTCAGCGTTCCGCCGCGTGGATAGGACCAGAGGACCGTCGCAAGGCCAACCGATTTCGCCTCAAGCGCCAGCTCGCGGAATTCCTCCACCATGTCCATCACATCGTCCGCGCACGGATAGATGGTGAAACCGATCGCAGAGCAACCGAGGCGCAGCGCATCATCGACGCTGCCGGTCACCGCCTGGTTGACGGCGGTCGCCCAACTGTTCGAGCTGTTGAGCTTGAGGATGGTCGGAATCTGTCCTGCAAAAGTGTCGGCGCCTGCTTCCAGCATCCCGAGCGGCGCGGCATAGGCATTCAGCCCGGCATCGATCGCGATCTGGTAATGATAATGGGGATCATAGGCAGGCTCGTTGATCGCAAAGCTGCGCGCCGGGCCATGTTCGAAGCCCTGGTCCACCGGAAGGATGATCATCTTGCCCGTGCCGCCCAGGCGGCCGTGCGTCAGGATCCGCGCGAGATTGGCCTTAGTGCCGGGGCTGTCGCTCTCATATCGGGAGAGGATTTCTTTGATAATTGGCGTGAACGACATGATGTAACTCCCTGATTTAGCGAATTTCCAAAGCTGAAACACCCGGCAATTCGCGCCCTTCCATCCATTCGAGAAAGGCACCGCCGGCGGTTGATACAAAGGTGAAATCTGCGGCCACGCCGGCATGGTTGAGCGCGGCAACCGTATCGCCACCGCCCGCGACCGACACCAGCGAGCCTTCCCGGGTCAGGGCAGCCGCGGTGCGCGCAAGGGCCACAGTTGCCGTATCGAATGGCGGGGTTTCGAACGCGCCCATCGGGCCGTTCCAGACCAGCGTCCGGCAGGTCTTCAATACATCGGCCAGCGCTTCGACCGCTGCGGGCCCCACGTCGAGGATCATTTCATCCGCAGTGACTTCATGGACATTCACCGTGCGCGTCGGAGGGTTGGCCCTGAATTCCTTCGCCACGACCACGTCATAGGGAAGGTGAACGGTGCACCCTGCCCTGTCCGCCACATCGAGAATCGCATCCGCCGTCGCCGTCAGGTCATGCTCGCACAGCGACTTGCCCACATTCACGCCACGCGCCGCCAGGAAGGTATTGGCCATGCCGCCACCGATAATCAGATGGTCGACCCGTGCGACAAGGTGCCTCAGCACATCGAGCTTTGTCGAAACCTTCGCGCCGCCGACCACCGCCGCGACGGGCTTTTCCGGACTTCCTAGTGCCTTTTGGAGCGCTTCCAGCTCGGCCTGCATCGCGCGACCCGCAAAGGCAGGGAGGGCATGCGCAAGGCCCTCGGTCGAAGCATGGGCACGATGCGCCGCGGAAAAGGCATCGTTGACGTAGAAATCGCCGAGCTTCGCCATCTCTCCGGCCAATGCAGGGTCGTTCTTCTCTTCGCCCGCATGGAAGCGAGTGTTTTCCAGCACGCAGATGGCTCCATTTGGCAGATCCTGCGTCATGGCGGCAATCGCTGCGCCAGCGCAGTCCTCCAAGAACGAAACCTCGCGCCCCAGCACCTGGGCCAGTGCAGGCACGACCTGGCGGAGCGACATTTCGGCATTGGGCTGCCCCTTTGGCCGACCGAAATGCGCCAGCACCAGCACCTTGGCGCCGCGATCCGACAGTTCGGACAGGGTCCGGACGGTCGCCCGAAGCCGGGTATCGTCCGTGACCACGCCCTCTGCCATCGGGACGTTGAGGTCTTCGCGGACAAGCACACGCTTGCCTGCAATATCGCCCATATCGTCGAGAGTGCGAAACGCCATCAGATCAGCTTTGCAATGGCGCCTGCCGTATCAACCATCCGGTTCGAAAAGCCCCATTCATTGTCATACCAGCTCAGGACGCGGACAAGCTTGCCCTCGAGAACCGCCGTTTCGAGGCTGTCGACGGTCGAGCTGGCGCTGCAATGGTTGAGGTCGATCGAAACCAGTGGTTCGTCGGTATAGTCGAGAATGCCCTTCAGCGCCCCTTCCGAGGCGGCCCTGAGGATGGCATTCACTTCGTCGCGCGTCGTGTCGCGCTTGGGCGTGAAGGTGAGGTCGACCATGCTGACATTGGGCGTCGGTACACGGATGGCCGAGCCGTCGAGCTTGCCCTTCAGTTCGGGGAGAACCTCGCCCACTGCACGGGCAGCACCGGTGGTGGTCGGGATCATCGACATGCCGGCCGCACGCGCCCGGCGCATGTCCGGATGGATCTGGTCGAGAATCTTCTGGTCGTTGGTATAGGCGTGGATCGTCGTCATCAGGCCGCGTTCGATCCCGATCGCGTCGTTCAACACCTTGGCGACGGGGGCAAGGCAGTTGGTCGTGCACGACGCGTTGGAAACGATCTTGTGCTCGGCAGTGAGCTTGTCATGGTTTACGCCAAAGACCACCGTCAGGTCGACTCCCTTGGCCGGAGCCGAGATCAGGACGCGCTTTGCGCCTGCCGTCAGGTGCTTGCCTGCGCTTTCGGCATCGGCGAAGAAGCCGGTGCATTCGAGCGCGATGTCGATGCCGTTCGCTGCGTGCGGCAGGTTGGCCGGATCGCGCTCGGCGGTCACATGGATGCGCTTGCCGTTGACCACAATGTCATTGCCATCCGCCTTCACTTCGCCCGGGAACGGACCGTGGACGCTGTCGCGCTTGAACAGCAGTGCATTGGATTTCGCATCGGCCAGATCGTTGATCGCAACCAGCTCAAGCCCGCAATCGGGACGTTCGAGGATTGCGCGCGCGACCAGCCGCCCGATACGTCCGAAACCATTGATTGCAACCTTCGTCGCCATAGTCAAAACTCCCTTTAAGCTTTTAATTTAGCTGTGATTTGTGGAACAATCTTATCAACCGTCAGGCCGAAATAGTCGAACAATGCTTCGGCGGGTGCGGATGCGCCGAAGCTGTTTATGCCGATATTGAGTCCGTCGAGGCCCGTATAGCGTTCCCAGCCCAGCGTCACCCCCGCCTCGATCGAAACGATCAGCGCATCGCGGGGCAGCAGCCCAGCACGATAGGCCGCATCCTGCGCGTCGAACAATTCGGTGCAGGGCATCGAAACGACATCGCTGCCAATACCAGTGGCCTCCAGCGCCTTGGCGACATCGAGCGCGAGCGCGACTTCGGAGCCCGTCGCCAGCAGCACGACTTTTCTCGCATTCTCCGCCACTTTCAGCCTGTAGCCGCCGTGGGCACAGAGATTTTCCGACACATCGAAGCGCACGGCCGGCAGATTCTGCCGCGAAAGCGCCAGCAGAGTTGGCCCGTCCTGCCGCTTGAGCGACAAGGCCCAGCATTCCGCAGTTTCGATCGCGTCGGCAGGCCGGAAGACATTGAGGCCCGGCATGGCGCGGAGACTCATCACATGCTCGACCGGCTGGTGCGTCGGCCCGTCCTCGCCAAGGCCGATGCTGTCATGCGTCATGACGTAGATGACGCGCTGGCGCTGGATCGACGAAAGCCGGATGGCGTTGCGGCAATAGTCCGAAAAAACCAGGAATGTCCCGCCATAGGGGATAATCCCGCCGTGCAGGGCCATCCCGTTCATCGCCGCAGCCATGCCGAATTCGCGGATGCCATAGTAAATATAACGACCGGAATAATCATTCCTGGTCAGCGGGCTGGTCGATTTGGTCTTGGTATTGTTCGAGCCTGTGAGATCGGCGGATCCCCCGACCATCTCGGGCAGGACGGCCGTAATCGCCTCCAGCGCCATTTCGCTGGACTTGCGCGTGGCAACATTGGGTTTGCTTTCGCACAAGGATGCCAGATAATCCTGCATGGCTCGATCCTGGGGCAATTCGCCCAGCATCCGGCGTGTGTACTCCCCGCCCTGGGGGTGTGCCGCGCATCGCGCTTCCCAGGCCATCCGCACAGGCACGCCGCGCCGGCCCGCCTCAAGCCAGGCTATGCGCACATCGGTCGGCACTTCGAAGGGGGGCCATGGCCAATCGAGCGCTGCACGAGCCGCTGCCACCTCGTCCGCGCCAAGCGGGCTGCCATGGGTCGCCGATGTCCCCTGCTTGTTGGGTGCCCCTTTGCCGATCAGCGTGCGGCACGCGACCAGCGAAGGGCGACCATCGGCCAGCGCCGCGTCGATCGCGCGGGCAATATCGGCAAAATCATGCCCGTCGCAGCTTTCGGTGTGCCAGCCGGTTGCCCGGAAGCGGGCCGGAATATCCTCGCTGGTAGACAGGTCGGTGCCACCGTCGATCGTGATCTTGTTGTCGTCCCACAGCACGATCAGGCGGCCGAGCCCGAGATGCCCGGCAAGCCCGATGGCTTCGTGGCTGATGCCCTCCATCAGGCATCCATCGCCGGCAATCACCCATGTCCGGTGATCGACCAGATCGTTGCCGAAGACCGCGTTGAGGTGCCGTTCTGCGATCGCCATGCCCACAGCCATGGCGAGCCCCTGACCCAGCGGGCCGGTTGTCGATTCGATGCCTTCCAGCTCGACATTCTCCGGATGTCCGGCGCACGGGCTGTGTAGTTGCCGGAAATTGCGGATGTCGTCGATCGTTGGCCGGGCATAACCGGTCAGGTGAAGCGTGGCATAGGCCAGCATCGAACCATGCCCCGCCGAAAGGACGAACCGGTCCCGATCGGCCCAGCGGGGCTGTTGCGGATCGAATTTCAGATAGCGGGTGAACAGCGTCGTTGCCACGTCCGCCATGCCCATCGGCATGCCCGGATGGCCAGAATTCGCCGCTTGAACCGCGTCCATCGAAAGCGCCCGGATGGCGTTGGCAAGCTGTTGGGGCGCGGTGGTCATTTCTATCCCTTGCGGATTTCACGGGGAGCGACTCGCCCACCCTCAGGCGCGGTTCCTTTGTCGCGCGCATGAGCTTGCGTCAACCGCCTGAAAATCCGCCAAGTGCAAGAGGGACTTGCCCCCTGATTCTGACATGCTATGCCCTGTAGCCATGAGCGATAACGGGGCGTTTACCGCGATCGAAAGAATTGAACGCGCCTTGGCGCGGATTGAGGCTGCGTCTGTTCAGCCCCCAAAGCCCCAATCCAATGATCTCGCCCTGGCCGAAATGGCCGCCCGCCATCGCGCCTTGCGCGACGAGACCGGGCGCGCCCTGGCGGACCTGGATGCCCTGATGACGGAGAGCCAGCGTGGCTGAAGTCATGCTGTCCGTCGGTGGATACCACTACAAGGTCGCGTGCCGGGACGGCGAGGAAGCGCATCTTCAGCGACTGGGCGAGCTGGTCGATGCCAAGGCAGTCGAGGCGCGCAACGCGGTTGGAAATGCGAGCGAAGTCCGCCAACTGCTGCTCTCGGCGCTTCTTTTTGCCGATGAGGCGCTCGATGCAAGCCAGGGCATTGCCCCGGCCCCGCCTCCGGCGCCCCCTGCATATTTGGTGGCAGCGCTCGAAACGCTCGCCGACAGGGTCGAATTGATCGCGACAAGGCTTGAGAAGCTGCATCAGTCCGCCTAGAGTGGCTTCCGGCGGATACTGCCCGGTGCGCGCCTTTGAACATCCCTGAGGCGATTCAACATCCATGGGGGCTGTCCCTGCGCAGATCCTGGTCTGTGTAAACGGTTCCCACCTGACGTTTACGGCGTCAGAGGATATTCCGGCAAACGGCCATGGTGGTTCCGCCAACCGCACGAAAGAGACAGGGTGAACGACAAGCATAGCCTCAGATTTCAACTGAGAAAATCTCGCAAATCATTTGAAAAAAAGCATTTATTTTACGTTGACACGGGCAGAGACTTACCCGGCCAGTTCCGTCACGTTCTGGCCGCCTCCGAGGTGGTTGCGGGCTATGTGCAGGTTGGATCCGAAGTCGATCCGACCGGGTTGATGCAACTGGCCGCGAGCATGGGGAAGACGCTTGCCCTGCCCTGGCTCGCCAACCGGACGGCCCCAATCATGTTCCGCGAATGGAAGACCGACGAACCGCTCGAGACAGCCCCGTTCGGATTCCGGCAACCTTTGGCGACCGCGCCGAAATGTGTGCCTGACGTGATCCTGACGCCGCTGGTCGGCTTTGACCGCGCGCTCAACCGGCTGGGCCAGGGCGCCGGACATTATGACCGGGCCTTTGCCGCCTGCCCCGACAGCTTGCGCATCGGGCTTGCCTGGTCCGTTCAGGAATGCGCCGCGCTGACGCCGGATCCGTGGGATGTTCCACTTGATGCGGTTCTGACCGAAAAAGAGTGGATCACCGGCCCGCAATCGCGCATCAGGCCATGATGAAGCCAAGTTGGCGCAAACCCGCAGGCATGTTGGCCATATTGGCGCTCATTGCGATGGTGGCGGTACTGGTGGGAAGCTACTCAGCGGAAATCGCCAGGCTGCCAGCCACCGTGCAGGGGCTGGTCTATGTCATTTGCGGGATTGCCTGGATCGCGCCGCTCAAGCCATTACTGTCATGGATGGAAACCGGGCGCTTCCGCCACCCGCCGGAATAAGGGCGGCCTGCGCCGCGTTCCGGGAGAATGGCGCGAGTGACGGGACTCGAACCCGCGACCTCCGGCGTGACAGGCCGGCGCTCTAACCAACTGAGCTACACCCGCGAACGGTGTTGAGGCGCGGCTGTTAGGCGCAGCGGCAAAGGCTGTCAAGGCGGGGCCAGCGCGCGAAATCGTTAACCCCAAGTGCCGTCAGTTTGACGTCAAAATGGAGCCATTCATCCGCCCTCGCCCCGACCGCTACGCCGCCAAGCAACGAGGAAAACGAAGTTTCCCCCATAGTTTCAGCGGGTTGGGAACTGACGCCATTTTTCGCAGGCTGGTTAACCAAATATTTTCCGTTTCCGATGCAATGCCGCACGCAACGAAAACAAAATTTCGGAACCGGTATGCAGAGCGCCAGCAGTTGGTCGATCAGGAACGTGCAGCTATTGCACGTCGTTCCGCTTGTCATCATGACAGCGACGATCGGCTTTTCATCGTCCGCCAATGCCGCCGGCACGGTGGCTGGCACAACGATCAGCAATACCGCCACCGCGACCTACACCGATCCGGGCGGAAATCCTCAAACGGCAAATTCCAACCAGATCGACATCACGGTTGACGAGCTGCTGAACGTCACTGTCGCAACGGCGGATCCGGGGCCGGTTGCCGTGACGCCGGGGGCTGCCAACCAGGTCCTCAGCTTTACCGTCACGAATACGGGCAACGGGTCCGAGGCATTTGACCTGAGCACCACGACCGCGATCGGCGGCGACCAGTTTGATCCGGCCACGACGTCGATCGTGATCGATACGAACAACAACGGCGTCTACGATGCCGGGGTCGACACCGTCTATACAGCGGGCTCCAACGACCTGACGCTGTCACCCGACGAGTCGAAGCGGGTATTCGTGCTTTCCACAATTCCAGGCGGAACCGTCGATCTCGACCGCGGGGACCTTGACCTGACAGCCATTGCACGAACGGGAACCGGCGCACCGGGGACTATCGTTGCGGGCCAGGGCCAGGGCGGCGGCGATGCCGTTGTCGGCACGACCGGCGCCGACGGCGTCGATCGGGGCGCCTATGTCGTCCAGACCGCAACAATGACGTTCGTAAAGAGCGCCAGCGTGCTCGATCCGTTTGGCGGAAGCAAATCCGTTCCGGGATCGATTGTGACCTATACGCTCGTCGCGACCGTGTCAGGCACCGGAACGCTGGGCAATCTCGCAATCGGTGACACCGTCCCCGCAAACACGACCTACCAGGCCGGCACGATCACGATGCAGGGTTCGCCCATGACGGACGCGCCTGACGCAGATGCAGGCCTGTTCGCAAGCAACGCAGTCACTGTCCAGCTTGGTTCGGTCGCGGGCGGACAGATCCGGACTGTCACCTTCAAGGTCAGGATAGATTGATGCGCCGCTTGCTCCTGTTCATCGCGATCATGGCTCCAAACCTGGCGTTCGCGGCCAATAATGTTGCCCTGTCGAGCACGGTCTTCCTTGAGAAAACCGTCGCTGACGGCGCCGGGCGCAGCCGGATCATACTCGAAGAGCCCGAGATGGTGACGCCCGGCGACCGGCTCGTCTTCATCGTCAACTATCGCAATGCCGGAGATGCGCCGGCGAGCAACTTCGTCGTGACAAATCCGCTTCCCGCTGCCGTCGCCTTTGAGGGCGGCGCCGACAGCGCGCAGGTTTCGATTGATGGCGGCAAGCGTTGGGGAACGCTGCCGGCACTCAGGGTTCGCGAGGCTGATGGCCGATGGCGAAATGCGAGGCCCGAGGACGTCACGCATCTCCGCTGGTCGCTGAAGCAGGCGATTCCGGCGGGAGCAAAAGGAAAACTGAGCTTCCGCGGCATCGTCCGCTGATCAAATTCCCCGCCAATATGTGCCAGCGGGACGAGCAATGGGCACATCCGTAAAGACAGGAAACGGGACCAATGACCAATATTATCAAACAACTGGCAGCAGCCGGTGGCATAACGGTCGGGGTGCTTGGGGCTGCTCCGGCATTTGCCGCCGGGACGACCGCCGGTTCGACGATCACCAACACCGCAACCCTGAGTTACCAGGTTGGCGGCGTCGCCCAAACGGCGATCAACGCGTCCAACAACATCACTGTTGACCGCAAGATCACTCTGACCGTTGCAGAAGTGGGATCTGCAACCACGTCAGTTGCGCCGGGCTCCTCAGCACAGGTTACGGCCTTCACCGTCACCAATACGTCGAACGACACGCTCGATCTCGGTCTGACCGCTGCGCAGCTTGCCGGGGGCACTGCGGCGCACGGGGGCACGGACAATTTCGACCTGACCGGGCTTAACCTGTTCATCGATACCAATAGCAACGGCGCCTATGACGCCGGCACCGATCAGGCGGTCACCTATCTCGATGAAATCGCCGCCGATGCCTCGCGGACCGTCTTTGTCGTGGGCAATGTTCCGATTTCGCAGACCAATGGCGATGTTGCAGGGGTTACCCTGGTTGCTCAGGCCCGCTCGGGCGGCGGCGGCGGAAGCCAGGGCGCCGTCATTGCCGAAACCGCCGGTGCCAATACGGCCGCGATGGACACGGTCTTTGCCGATGCGGCAGGACCCGCCGCAGGCGACGCAGCGCGCGACGGCATGGCCAGCGACGATGACGATTATACCGTGTCGGCACCAATTCTGAGCGTGACAAAGCAAAGCCGCGTGGTCTCCGATCCGGTCAACGGAGCGACCAATCCGAAGCTGATCCCGGGGGCGGTTGTGGAATACTGCATCGTCGTCGCCAACGCGGCGGGTGGCTCTGCGGCAGATAGCGTCACAATCAGCGATCCGTTGCCGGCGCAGACGACATTTGTCGCTGCCAGCAGCTTCCTGAATGGCACCTATACCGGTTCGACGCCCACCGGCGCGTGCAACCTTGATGGCACGGCAGGCGGCTCGGTTGCAGCCGGCACGCTCAATGGCACCCTGGGAACGATTGCGGCGGGCACAACCCGCACGCTCTATTTCCAGGTGACCATCAACTAGGACGAACTGCAATGGGCCGTCCGATGGCGCGTTTCAGCCATCGGCGGCCTGTTTGCATTTTTTATGCGTAGTTCCCTTAACCATATTCTGGCCCTGTTGACGGGCCTGGCGATGATCCTGGCCGGATCCGCCGCAGGGGACGCGCGCGCGCAAACCATCTCCAATGTCGCGACAATCCAGTGGGACGCCGGGACAAGCCGGATCGTCCGGAATTCCAACCAGGTGGATCTGCTCGTCGAACCTCTCCCTCCTGCGCCACCGGTATTGACAACCTATCGGCTGACCGGATCGTCGGCGGGGCAGAGCCTTTCTGTTCCAACCACCTTGTGCCAAGGCAGCGCCGGAACGACTCCCGTCGTGCTCCAGGGCGCATTTGCCGGCACGCAGCTTTCCCCAGCCACCGTCGCCCAATCGGCACAAATCCGCGCCGGAGAACCGCTGATCGTCGAAATCAGCTCGGCCAGCGACAATGTAAATGCGGCCAGTATCGACACCATAACGACGCGGCTGGACACGCCAGCAGGCGATTCGGAGACACTGATCCTGTCAGAAAGCGGACCAGACACGGGCATTTTTGTCGGTATAATCCGCACATCGACCGCACCGCCCGCGCCCATCCGCAACGATTGCATTTTCTCCCTTCAGCCCGGCGACAGGCTGAACCTGTCAGGCTTGCGCGCGACTGACGGGTCGCTGATTGCCAGTTCGCAAATTGATGTCCTGATCGATCCGTTCGGAATCGTTTTCGACAGCGGCGACGGCTCCCCGATCGCGGGCGCGAGCGTAACACTGATCGACACGGCAACCGGCCAGCCCGCGCAGGTGTTTGGCGATGACGGCGTTTCCAGCTTCCCGGCCACGGTCGTGACGGGTTCGACGGTGGTCGACGGCAGCGGAAAAACCTATGTATTTCCGCCCGGCGATTACCGCTTTCCCTTCGCGCGACCGGGCAATTACCAGCTGCTGATCCGGCCACCCGCGCCTTACACCACACCCTCCACATCCTCGCCCGCCGATCTGGCGGGCTTGCGGCGTCCTGACGGACTTCCGTTTACAATAACGGGCGGGTCTTATGGCAATGCCTTCACCTTGAGCGATCCATCGCCTGTCCGCATCGATATTCCCGCCGACAGGCCAGGTGGCGCGCTCATCCTGCGCAAATCGGCATCAAGACCGGTTGCCGTTCCCGGAGATCCCGTCCAGTACCGCATCACCGTGCAAAATGGCGATGCCGCCCGCAGCACGGGTGCGATAGTCGTAAACGACATATTGCCAGAGGCGATGCGAATCAAGAAAAATACCATTCGTTACAATGGTCTATCAGTGTTTTATGCGATTACATCTGATGGACGAAATCTGTCTGTTCCACTACCGCCACTCGCTAGAGGCGCAAGTGGAATCCTGACCTACATTCTCGAGGTCCGCCCCGATGCCAAGCCCGGTCCGTCACTGAACCGGGCGAGCGCGCGAGACAGTCGCGGAGCGCAAAGCCCGGTTGCGGACGCAATGGTACGGATCGCGCGTGACGGGATTACGGACAGGATGACAATCATCGGCCGCATCACCGACGGCGGATGCTCGGTCGACCCCGACGCAGCCAATGGCATTCCGGGCGTAAGGCTGATGATGGAGGACGGCAGCTATGCTGTGACCGACCTCGAAGGACGCTATCATTTTGAAGGCGTCGTGCCCGGACTGCATGTTGTGCAAATGGATCCGTCCTCGCTTCCACATGACCAGCTGCCTGCCGATTGTGCGAAAATTGCACGCACCGCCGGGAGCGCCATTTCGCGCTTCGTCGAAGGCCGTGGCGGATCGCTTGTCCGCGTCGATTTCCGCAGTGCGATGGGCAGGAATACGGCACGCCTCGAAGCCGACCCGGTGCGGCGCACGACGCCGCCGAGCGATGCCGAGGCAGCCGGTGCGGATCGTGACTGGATTTCGGGCCAGATGCCTGAAATTGGCTGGCTTTTCCCGTCCGTTGATCACAATCCGCGCACAAAGGCTGTGCGTGTCGCGATCAAGCATTTGCCCGGGCAAACGATCAAACTGCTTGCCGACGGAAGGCCGGTTGACGACCTCGCCTTTGAAGGAACGAAGAAGAACGGCGTCGAAAGCCTCGTCGTGAGCCAATGGCGCGCGCTCGAACTCAATGAAGGCGACACGGTCTTCACAGCAGAGATCCGTGATGCCAGCGGCACACTGGTCGAAACGCTCAGGCGGACGGTTCACTATGCGAACAGCGCGCTTCACGCCGAATTGGTACGCGACAAGTCGATCCTGGTCGCCGATGGCGTAACCCGACCCGTCATCGCGATCCGGATGACCGATCGTGCTGGCAAGCCGGTTCGCAACGGGCTTGTTGGCAATTTCGAGCTTCCCGCGCCCTATTACCCCGCCGTCGAAGCCGATGCGCAGGCCGCGCGCCAACTCTCGGGGCTCGAACGCGCACGGCCAGTCTGGCATGTCGTCGGTGACGAAGGGATCGCCTATATCGAGCTTGAGCCCACCACTGCATCGGGCGGCCTTTCGATCACACTGCCCTTCCGCGATGGCGAAGTTGCGCGCAAGCAGACAATCCAGACCTGGCTGACACCCGGCAAGCGCCCTTGGACGATTGTCGGATTTGCAGCCGGAACGGCAGGATTCAACACGCTGAACGGGCGCACCGAGGGGCTCGGCGCCAGTGGCGAACACTGGTACAGCGATGCCCGCCTTGCGCTCTACGCAAAAGGCCGGATCAAGGGCAAATGGCTGATGACGCTGGCCTATGACAGCGACAAGAACAAGGACGAAGCGCGTTTTGCCGGCACGATCGATCCGACTGCCTATTACACGATCTATGCCGATCGCAGCGAGCGGCGCTATGATGCATCGAGCATCCGCAAGCTCTACCTTCGGCTCGAGCGCCCGCAATTCTACGCGCTGTTCGGTGACTATGAGACGGGCATTAACGAACCCCAGCTGACGCGCTACCAGCGTGCCTTCAATGGGGTGAAAGCCGAATATGGCAGCGAACACGTGCGCGCGACGGCCTTTGCCGCCGACACACCTTACCGCCACCGCCGCGAGGAAATCCAGGGTAATGGCCTTTCGGGCCCATACGCCCTTGGTGCGCGCGACATCTTGCCAAATTCGGAACGGGTCGTGATCGAAATCCGTGATCGCTTGCGTTCGGACCGCATTGTCGAGAGCCGCGCGCTCGTCCGCCACATCGATTATGACATCGACTATATCGCCGGAACGCTGCGTTTCCGCGAGCCGGTTCTCAGCCGTTCGAGCCTGCTCGATCCGCAATTCATCGTCATCGATTATGAAGTCGATGGCGTGGGCCAGCGTGTCCTCAATGCAGGCGGACGCGCGAGCTGGACCAATGCAGCCAAGACTCTCAGCGTCGGCGCAACCGCGATCCATGATGAAAATGACACTGTCAGGACCCAAATGGGCGGCGTCGATCTGCGCTACATGCCGAATGCCACGACCGAGATCCGTGCAGAACTGGGCGTGAGCGATGCGTCTGCGCGGACAGCCTCAGCGCCCGCATCAAAGGGCCTTGCCACGGCATGGCTGGTCGAGGCCGAGCATCATGGCAGGACGCTCGACCTCCTCGCCTATGCGCGCGAACAGGAAACGGGCTACGGGATAGGGCAGACCAACGCGGCCGAAAGCGGCACACGCAAGATCGGGTTTGACGGACGGGTACGGATCACCACTGACCTTTCGATTATCGGAAGTGCCTGGAATGAAGACTATCTCGGCAGCGCGGCACATCGGACGGCCGGCCGCGCGCTCGCTGAGTATCGGACCCAAGGGCTCGACCTTCGCGCGGGGCTTACGATCGCCAATGACCGGCTGGACGATGGCCGCGTCACAAGTTCAACCCTTGTCCAGCTGGGGGCGGCGAAACGTCTGTTGAACAACAAGCTCGAAGTTGACGCGCAGACCGAACTTCCCGTCGGCAGCCGGAACCAGAGCGTCGACTTCCCCGCCCGCCACAAATTGTCAGCGCGCTATGCCGTCACCAACGGCATAACGCTTGTCGGCGGGTATGAAATCGCAAAGGGCGATGCAATCGATGCACGCACGGCGCGCATCGGTTTCGATGTGAAGCCCTGGACGGGCGGCCGCCTCGTTGCCACCACCAACCGGCAATCGACCAACGAATATGGCCCACGCAGTTTCGCGGCCTTTGGCCTTTCGCAGTCGCTGCCGGTAAACGGCAAGCTGACCGTCGATTTTACGCTCGATGGCAACAAGACTCTGGGCGGCGTCGATCCGGCGCGTGTGCTCAATCCCTCACATCCCGTTGCTTCGGGTGGTTTTATCAGCTCCGATGGCATGTTGACCGAGGATTTCACGGCGATAACGGCGGGCGCCACCTATCGCGGTGAGCGCTGGAGCCTCGCCGGACGGGCGGAATATCGCGACGGCGCGTTGGGCAATCGCTCCGGCTTGACCCTTTCCGGCCTGCGCCAGATCGGCGAGGGCCGCGCATTTGGCGGCGCGCTGACCTGGTTCAAGGCCAGCCAGAAAGGCGGGCCGCAGACGGATGCCAGGACGCTTGCCATCAGCTGGGCCAGCCGCCCCGACGACAGCCGCTTTGCCTTTCTGGAAAAGTTCGAACTCCGTGCGGACAAAGTACGCGGTGCCGTTTTTGGACAGCCTGGCCCGATCGGCGGATCACCGCTCACGGTGGAAGGCAATGCGACCTCGCGCCGGATCGTCAATAGTTTTGCTCTCAACTGGTCGCCCGTGCAGAAACGCGAAGATGGAACCTATCTCGGCCGGAGCGAGCTTTCGGCTTTTTGGGGCACGCGCTATGTGTTTGACAAGTTCGGGGCCGATGACCTCAAGGGCTGGAGCAACGTCTTTGGAGCAGACATCCGCTTCGATCTGGGCAAAACCCTTGACCTCGGCCTTGCCGGAACGCTGCGCCAGAACCCGGGTGGCCGTTCCTATGCCTGGTCCGGCGGGCCGACGCTCGGCATTTCTCCGATGAATAACACATATATTTCCGTCGGTTATAACATCATCGGCTTTCATGATCGTGATTTTGAAGGCAGCCGCTATACGCGCAGCGGACCCTTTGTGACGCTACGCCTGAAATTCGACCAGAACAGCTTTTCATCGCTCGGGCTTGGCCGCCGCTGACGAAATCGCTAGCTTGGCAGCGTGATCAGGGTCGCCAGTTATAACATACGCAAAGCCATCGGCACCGACCGGTTGAGGCGCCCCGAGCGCATCCTTTCCGTGATCGACGAAGTCCAGCCTGACATCATTGCGCTACAGGAAGCGGATCGGCGGTTTGGCGCACGCAAATCCGCACTGCCGCTGGAATTGCTCGATGATCATGGCGAACTGCGTCCCGTTTCATTCAGTTCCGGACCGGACGGCATCGGCTGGCACGGAAATGCGATACTGGTTCGCTCGCATATCAAGGTTCTCGATTGCCTGCCGCTGGAAATTCCATCGCTCGAGCCGCGCGGTGCCGTCATGCTGGAATGCCGCGTCGGAAAGCAGCAATTGCGCGTCGTTGGCATGCATCTCGACCTGTCGGGGCTTTGGCGTCGCAAGCAGGCGCGGGCAATCCTTGATGCAGTGTCGCAAAGGCGCGAAAAAATGCCGACCATCCTCATGGGCGACCTTAACGAATGGGCGCTTCGTCGCGGCTGCCTTGTCGAATTCCTGCATGATTACCGGATCGCCTTTACCGGTCCCAGCTTCCACTCCCAGCGCCCGGTCGCCAGGCTCGACCGTATCATGGTGGGAGAGGATTTGCGGATACTCGGTTCGGGCACTCACAACACGGCAAAGGCGAAACGCGCATCCGACCATCTGCCCGTATGGGCCGAACTGGCATTCTGAGGCGCGAGTCATTATCGTGGCCCCAATGAACGCATCATCGCTTCGTATCGCGTTGTTCAGTGGGAACTATAATTACATACGCGATGGCGCCAATCAGGCGCTCAACCGGCTTGTCGGCTATTTGCTGAAATCGGGTGCGGCTGTGCGGGTCTATTCGCCGACAACGGCCACGCCGGCCTTCCCGCCAACGGGGGATCTGGTCAGTGTTCCTTCTTTCGCGTTTCCCGGCCGTGGAGAGTATCGCTTTCCGCTTGCACTATCGCGGAGCGTCCGCGGCGACCTCGATGCGTTCGGGCCAAACCTGATCCATGTCGCAAGCCCCGACATCGTGGGACATCGCGCGGTGAGCTATGCACGGGCAAACGGGTTGCCCGCCATCGCATCAGTTCACACGCGGTTTGAAACCTATCCCCGCTACTATGGCCTGGCGATCCTTGAACCGGCCGTCGAAGCGATCCTGCGGCGGATCTATCGCCGGTGCGACACGATTGTTGCGCCGTCGGAATCGATGGCGCAATTGCTTCGCGACCAGCGGATGAGTTACGATATCGGGATCTGGACGCGAGGTGTCGATCGCGACATCTTCTCGCCCGACAAGCGCGACATGTCGTGGCGGAGGTCCTTGGGGCTTGGCGACGACGAACCCGTAATCGGCTTTGTCGGCCGTCTGGTGATGGAAAAGGGCCTCGATGTCTTTTCCGAAACGATCGAGAAACTGGAGCGGCGCGGTGTCCGGCACCGTGTGCTTGTCGTTGGCGAAGGCCCGGCGCGCAGCTGGTTTGAGGGGCGCCTGACCAAGGGCGTCTTCGCCGGGTTCCAGAATGGCACTGATCTGGGGCGCGCTGTCGCCTCAATGGACATAATGTTCAATCCATCGGTCACTGAGACGTTTGGCAATGTTACACTCGAAGCCATGGCCTGCGGTCGCCCGGTTGTCGCAGCCATCGCGACCGGTAGCCTGAGTCTGGTCAAGGACGGCACCTCCGGGCGATTGATCCGGCCGGGGGCAACGGCCGCCTTTGCCGATGCCTTGCAGCATTATTGCGAGGATCCGATTGCCCGCGAAGCTGCCGGAAAGGCCGGGGCAGATATTGCTGACCGCTATGGCTGGGACCGGGTCAACCAGGCACTGGTTGACACCTATTTGCGCGTGCTGAGGCAGCGCATGGGTTAGCACCCGCCGACCGGTCAGAGCCTTTCGATCTTCTGCGCCGCTTCATCGAGCAAGGCTGCAACGTCATGCAGCGTTTCCGGCGTGACATCGTCGCGCGTCAGGCGGTGCTGGAGCACCTGCCGCAAATTGGCCATTGCACGACGGATCGGCATGCCATCCGTACGCTCGCGCTGCGCACCCATTTCCGCAAGTTTTGCGAGCGCCGCTTCGACTTCTTCGGTCTTCTCGGTCAGATGGACAACGCCCGCCTTGGTAATCGCATAACGCTTGCGCGAACCGTCTGACTTTTCCTCTTCGATAAAGCCCATGTCTTGGAGCAGCGTCAGCGTCGGATAGACCACACCGGGGCTGGGCGCATAGGCGCCGTTGCTGCGCTCCTCGATCTCGCGGATCAGGTCATAGCCGTGGCGAGGCATTTCCTCGATCAGCTTGAGCAGCACGAGCCGCAATTCGCCCGAGTCGAATACCCGGCGGCGTCCCCCGCGTTCGCTGCCGCCATGACGGCCACCAAAGCCGTGCCGACCATGATGGCCCCAGATTGCGTAGAATCCGCGCGGCCCACAACCGCGCATGGCCTTCGCGTAGAACATGTCGTTTCTCCTTATAGGTGTTCCAGAGCGTTTAAGATATATCTTAGATATGATTTGTCAATCCCGCTCCACAATGATCCGCAAGCGGGTATAGGAGTCTGAATGGCCGACCTGTTCCCCGCCGCGATGCCCCCTGCCAGCGAGACCTTGGCGGACAACGCCCCCTTGGCTGAGAGGTTGCGCCCCCGCACATTGGAGGAAATTGTCGGCCAAACGCACCTTACTGGTCCAGATGGCGCGATTGGCCGCATGGTTGCGGCTGGCAAGCTCGCCTCGATCATACTTTGGGGGCCGCCTGGCACGGGCAAGACGACATTGGCGCGGCTGCTGGCGGATGCAGTAGGCCTGCGTTTTGAAGCGATCTCGGCCGTATTTTCCGGCGTTGCCGATCTGAAGAAGCTCTTCGCCGCCGCACGCGACTATGCGCGCACCGGCCAGCGGACCTTGCTGTTCGTGGACGAGATCCACCGTTTCAACCGGTCGCAACAGGATGGATTCCTGCCCTTTGTGGAGGACGGCACGATCACGCTGGTCGGCGCAACGACCGAGAACCCGAGCTTCGAGTTGAACGCCGCGCTGCTCAGCCGCGCACAGGTTCTGATCCTCCACAGGCTCGATGCAGGCGCGCTTGAAACGCTGCTTTGCCGCGCGGAAGCGAGCGCAGGAGAGCCCCTGCCGCTCCTGCCGGATGCGCGCGCCGCCCTGGTTGCAAGTGCAGACGGTGACGGCCGGTTTCTGCTCAACCAGGTCGAAACCTTGCTGTCGATCGATGTGTCCGAACCCCTGACGCCGACCGCGCTGTCAGAGCTTCTGCACCGCCGTATGCCGGTCTATGACAAGGATCGCGAGGGTCACTACAACCTGATTTCGGCACTCCACAAATCGCTCCGCGGTTCCGATCCGCAAGCGGCGCTCTATTATCTGGCGAGGATGCTCGTGGCGGGAGAGGAGCCCCTCTATGTGCTTCGCCGCCTTGTCCGCTTTGCCAGTGAGGATGTCGGCCTTGCTGACCCTCAAGCGCTCATTCAATGCCTTGCTGCCAAGGATGCGTATGACTTCCTTGGCAGCCCCGAAGGCGAACTGGCCATCGTCCAAGCCTGCCTCTATCTTGCGACTGCACCCAAATCGAACGCAGCCTATGTTGCGCAGAAATCTTCCTGGAAAGCGGCACGGGAGACAGGGTCACTGATGCCGCCTGCCAATATATTGAACGCACCGACCAGGCTGATGAAAGACCTCGGCTATGGCAAAGGCTACGCCTATGACCACGACGCGCAGGAGGGCTTTAGCGGCGCAAACTACTGGCCCGACGAACTGTCGCCACAGACATTTTATCGCCCGGTCGAGCGTGGCTTCGAGGCGAAAATCGCGGAGCGCATCGCCTATTGGGACCGGTTGAGGAATGCGAAAGAGTGACCGGCAGCCATCGCGCCGCCATTTGCACTGCGCTCATCGGCCCCGATGCGATGCGGATCGAGGAGCGTACTGCCCTGCCCCTTCAAGATGGTGAGGTTCGCATCGCCGTGCGCGCGGCCGGCGTCAATTTTCCTGACCTGCTGATGACCTATGGCAAATACCAGTTCCGGCCTGACCCTCCCTTTGTGCCAGGCCTGGAAATTGCCGGTGAAGTGATCGAAATCGGAAGAGGCGTGACGGCTATCACGCACGGCGAGCACGTGATGGCCGGCGCAAAGGGCGGCGGCTTTGCGGAGCAGATGATTGCGCCCGCCACAGCAACAATGCCCCTGCCCACCGCGCTCAGCTTCGAAGAAGGCGCCTGCTGGCGCAGCGCTGCCGCAACGGCGTGGCATGCCTTTCATGACAAAGCTGCACTCCTGCCCGGCGAGGCGGTGCTTGTTCTCGGAGCCAGTGGCGGAGTGGGCATGGCCGCCGTGAAGCTGGCAAAGCATCTGGGTGCGCTTGTTATCGGCACCGCTTCGAGCGAGGAAAAACGTGCGGCGGTCCTTGCGGCGGGCGCGGATCACGCGCTCGATCCGGCCGCACCCGACCTTGCCGACCAAGTGAAAGCGCTCACCCTCGAAAAGGGAGCCAATATCGTCTTCGATCCGGTCGGCGGCGATCTTTCGATCAAGGCAACCCGCGCGATCACCTGGGGTGGGCGCTTCCTGATTGTCGGCTTTGCGAGTGGCAGCATACCCACCTTTCCGGCCAACCACGCCCTCATTAAGGGCTACAGCCTGATTGGCTTGCGGGCGGGCGAAGCCGGGCGCCGCGACCCCGCGCTGGCAGCGCGCAACCGTGGCGTATTGGCGGAACTGGCCGAACAAGGCGTGATGCGCCCACATATCTCGCACCGGTTCTCACTCGACCAGACTGCGGACGCTCTGCGCGCGCTACAGAACCGTAACGTCATCGGCCGCGCCGTGATTGTAATGCCGTAACTGCGTCGCGGAGGGGCTTGCTGCGCGGGTTTTAGTGCGGCACACTCGCGCCACGATAAGGAGCGGGGAACCATGAAGAGAGTCGGAGGCGGCGCGATTGCGCTGGCAACTGCGTTGCTGTTGGGCGCCTGCGGCCAGCAGGGAGGTCCCGGCGGCAGCAAGAAGAGCGAGGCGGACGTCAAGGAAGCCGCTTATCCCGAACAGGTCTATTGGGGCGATACGCACCTCCATACCTCCAATTCATCCGACGCATTTGGCTTTGGCGTCCGGCTCGGGCCTGAGGATGCCTTGCGGTTCGCAATGGGTGAAGAGGTCACTTCGACGACGGGCATCAAGGCCAAGCTCTCTCGCCCACTCGATTTTCTCGTGATAGCCGACCATTCAGACGGGCTGGCTGTGTTGCGCGCCATCTATGAAGCGCCGCGCCTCATGCTGCGTGACCCGCTCTTGCTACGCTGGCATGACATGATGCAGGAAGGCCCTGAAGGCACGCAAAAGGTTGCCGCCGAACTGATAGATCGTTTCTCGAAGCGCACATTGCCCGCGGCAATGCTTGACCCCAAGGCAGCCGAAAAACGCACGCGCTCGACCTGGGATGAGCATCTGGGCATCATCGAACGCTACAATGATCCCGGCAAATTCACGGCCTTTGCGGGCTTCGAATATACGTTGATGCGCACGGGCGACAATCTCCACCGCGTCGTCATGTTCCGCGACGGCAAGGACAAGGCGAAAAAAACACTCCCCTATTCCTCGCTCGTGGGGACGACGCCGGACGATCTGTGGAACTATATGGATGCCTATCGGAAGGCGACTGGCGGGCAAATGCTCGCAATCCCCCATAACTCCAATGTTTCCAATGGCCTGATGTTCCAGATGACGCAGCCCGGCGGCGGTGCCATGACCGCTGACTATGCCAGGCGCCGCGCCGCGCACGAGCCGCTGGTGGAAGCGACGCAAATCAAGGGCGACAGCGAAGCCCACCCCTTCCTTTCCCCCAATGACGAGTTCGCGGATTTCGGAAAGGCCGGGTGGGAGCTTGGCAATTTGACAATGGAGACCAGCAAGACGCCCGACATGTTTGCAGGCGAATATGTGCGTGAAGCGTTGAAGCGCGGACTGCTGATCGAGCAGAGGACGGGCGTCAATCCGTATAAATTCGGAATGATCGGCTCCACAGATTCGCACACGTCATTGGCGACTGGCGACGAGGATAATTTCTTCGGCAAGCATTCGGGTGGCGAACCCGGCGCAAAACGTGCGCTCCAGGCCCAGAATCTTGGCACGCGCGTCGGCCGGTTTGGCTGGCACTATCTTGCGGGCGGATATGCGGCGGTCTGGGCGAAGGCGAACACGCGCAGCGCAATTTTCGACGCGATGACCCGCAAGGAGGTTTACTCCACCACCGGCCCGCGCATGCAGGTGCGTGTTTTTGCAGGGTGGGATTTCGGCGCGAACGACCTCAAGGCGGATTGGGTGAAGGCCGGTTATGCCCGCGGTGTGCCGATGGGCGCGGACATGAAACCCGGCAAAGGCGCGCCCCGCTTCATTGTCAGCGCTTTGAAAGACCCGATGGGCGCCAATCTCGATCGTGTGCAGATGGTCAAGGGCTGGCTCGACAAGACCGGCAAGCTGCATGAGCAAATTTACAATATTGTGTGGAGCGACGCAGCCAAACGTCCGTTGATGGCCAATGGCAAGCTCGCGCCCGTCGGCGACACGGTCGATCTTGCCACCGCCAGCTACACCAACAGCATCGGTGCGGCACAATTGCAGACTGTATGGACCGACCCGAGCTTCGATCCGGGTGTCAAAGCGTTCTACTATCTCCGTGTCCTTGAAATTCCGACACCGCGCTGGCCGGCCTATGACGCGTTGCGTTACAAGGTGAAGATGCCGCCCGAAGTGCGCATGAAGGATCAGGAGCGCGCCTATACCTCGCCGATATGGTATGGTCCAAAATCCTGAGTGCATTGGCGCAGGCTAAGAATAACTATCTTGCGCGGGCGGGGATGGGTGGCAAAGGGGCAGCATGGCCAAAACCCTGACCCATCTTGAACGGCTTGAAGCCGAAAGCATCCACATCATGCGTGAAGTGGTGGCGGAGGCAGAAAAGCCGGTGATGCTCTATTCGGTGGGCAAGGACTCAGCCGTGATGCTCCATCTGGCGCGCAAGGCCTTCTACCCCTCGCCCCCGCCATTCCCGCTCCTCCACGTCGATACGACCTGGAAGTTTCAGGACATGTATGCCCTGCGCAACCGCATGGCGAAAGAGAGCGGCATGGAGCTGCTCATCTATCAGAACCCCGAGGCGGTCGAACGCGGGATCAACCCGTTCGATCATGGCGGGCTACATACCGATATGTGGAAGACCGAAGGCCTGAAACAGGCGCTGAACCATTACGGCTTCGACGCGGCGTTCGGCGGTGCGCGGCGCGATGAGGAAAAGAGCCGGGCCAAGGAGCGGGTCTTTTCCTTCCGCTCCGCCAATCATCGCTGGGATCCGAAGAACCAGCGGCCCGAACTCTGGAACCTCTACAACGCGAAAAAGGCGAAGGGCGAGAGCATCCGCATCTTCCCGATCTCCAACTGGACCGAACTGGATATCTGGCAGTACATCCACCTGAACGACATCCCCATCGTCCCGCTTTACTTCAGCGCAAAGCGCCCAACGGTGGAGCGCGATGGGCTGATCCTCATGGTCGATGACGATCGCTTCCAGCTCTTGCCCGGCGAGACCCCGGTCGAACGCTCGATCCGCTTCCGCACACTTGGCTGCTATCCGCTGACCGGCGCTGTCGAGAGCGAAGCGAAATCCCTGCCCGAAATCATTCAGGAAATGCTCCTCACCACCACCTCCGAACGCCAGGGCCGCGCGATCGATCACGATCAGGCCGCTTCGATGGAGAAAAAGAAACAGGAGGGCTATTTCTAGGTGACCGATCCCGTTTACAAAACCGACGCTCTGATCGCTTCGGACATCGACGCCTATCTCGAGCAGCACCAGCACAAGTCGCTTTTGCGGTTCATCACCTGTGGCTCGGTCGATGACGGCAAATCGACGCTGATCGGGCGGCTCCTCTACGATTCAAAGATGATCTTCGAGGATCAGCTTGCGGCGCTCGAAGCGGACTCAAAGCGCGTCGGGACACAGGGGCAGGAAATCGACTTCGCCCTGCTGGTCGACGGCCTTGCAGCGGAGCGCGAGCAGGGCATCACGATCGATGTCGCCTATCGCTTCTTCACAACCGAGAAGCGCAAATTCATCGTCGCCGATACGCCGGGCCATGAGCAATATACGCGCAACATGGTGACAGGCGCGTCAACGGCCGATCTTGCCGTGATCCTGATCGATGCGAGGAAAGGCGTGCTGACTCAGACGCGGCGGCACAGCTACCTCGCCCACCTTCTTGGCATCCGTCACATCGTGCTTGCCGTCAACAAGATGGACCTCGTCGATTATGACGTGCTGCGTTACGACAACATCGTCGAGGACTATGGCTGTTTTGCTCGCGAAATCGGCATCGAGAGCTTCACGCCCATCCCCATTTCCGGCTTCAAGGGCGACAACATCACCGTAGCACCTTCACCCGGCACGCCCTGGTACAAGGGGTCGAGCCTGATCGACATCCTTGAGAATGTCGAGGTCGATAGCGAGGCGGATCAGGCCAAGCCGT
>CXWL01118934.1_pt1 | contig 40665 bp, 32 predicted proteins | sample 590931 | NCBI WGS metagenome assembly CXWL01 (sample SAMEA3498368, study PRJEB10139) | groundwater metagenome | biome: water well; material: biofilm material | place: Germany | collected 2015-04-27 | reverse complement strand
ATTTATCTCTATCGCATGGCCTTTGATTTCAATGACTTTGGTGCTGCCAGCGCGATGTCTTGGTTGCTTTTTATTGTGGTGGCATTGCTCACCTGGCTGACCAACCGTGCATTTCGGCAGCGCAGTGCCTAACTTTACCGCTTCAGATTCAATCGTGTCCAATTCAACCCAATAAGCAAAAATAAGCAAAAAATGAAAACAGAACGACTCGCTCCCTGGACCGCCTACTGCCTGGTTGGCATAGGAATGCTGCTGATGCTGGCACCTTTTTATTTCATGTTTGTCTTTGCCACACATTCGCGCACAGAAATATTTAGCCTGCCCCCGCCGATGTGGTTTGGCAATGACTTCCTCAACAACCTTGCCATTTTGACGAAGCGTATCCCGTTCTGGCGTAACCTCGGCTGGAGCGTCTACGTCGCCCTGGCATCGACCTTGCTGACTTTGTTGTTCTGTTCTATGGGTGGTTATGCCTTCGCCATGTTTGAATTTCGCTACAAGAAAGCTTTCTTTGGACTGGTGATGGGAACCATGCTCTTGCCGTCTTTCATGAGCATGATCCCGACCTTCATGATTATGGATGTGCTTGGATGGATAGATCAGCCGCGTGCGCTCTACATCCCGGGTGCTGCCAGCGCTTTCGGCATCTTTTTGATGCGTCAATTTGTCGCCTCAAGCATTCCCCGTGAGCTGATAGAGGCGGCACGTATGGACGGTTGCAGTGAGGTCGGCATTTACTGGCGCATCGTTCTGCCACTGCTCAAGCCTGCGCTGGGTACTCTGGGGCTGATTACCTTTATCGCCTCGTGGAACAACTTTATCGGGCCATTGATCGTGATGCGTTCTCCCGACATGTACACCCTGCCGCTGGCCTTGCGTAGTCTGCAAAGTCCGGTGGATACCGAATGGGGCGCCTTAATGGCAGGCTCTGCCATCGCCACACTTCCGCTCATCGTGCTTTTTGTCATGTCCTCGCGCCAGCTCATTTCAGGGTTGACGGTAGGCGCTGTCAAGTAACGATGGCGTATTGATGGCGTATTGATGGCGTAATGATGGCGCATAGAGCCAGAAACTATCTTAATCCGATCACTTATTTTCGAGTACAAGAATGATGAACCAGCATGACACGATGAACAAAAACGCCGCAAGCACAACGCCACGCAGCAGCATCGACAGCGCCGCAGACATGCGTGTTTTCAATGATGACTTTGTATGGGGCGTCGCCACCAGCGCCTATCAGATCGAAGGGGCTGCTGCCGAAGACGGCAAAGGCGCATCCATCTGGGATACCTTCTGCCGTCAGCCCGGCGTGATTACCGACGCCAGCAATGGCGAGGTCGCCTGCGATCACTATCATCGCTGGTCAGAAGATCTCGACATGATCGCTGATCTTGGGGTGGATGCCTATCGCTTTTCGGTGTCCTGGCCCCGCGTGCGCCCAGGTGGCTCGGGTCCGTGGAATGAGCAAGGCCTGGCCTTTTACGAGCGCCTGGTTGATGGTCTGCTAGCGCGTGGAATCAAGCCCTATTTAACGCTGAATCACTGGGATCTGCCGGAAGAGTTGCAGGCAGCGGGCGGCTGGACCAATCGCGAGACCGTGCATCGCTTCGTTGAATTTGCGCTCGGAATTCACGCACGTCTGGGTGACAAGCTGGCCTCCATCGCTACCCATAACGAACCCTGGGTGGTCGCGGTACTGGGGCACGAGAGCGGTGTTTTTGCGCCTGGTATCAAGAGCAAGCGTGCAGCGGCGCAGGTGTCGCATCACCTCTTGCTCAGCCACGGCATGGCACTCCAGGCGCTGCGTGAGCATGGCTGCAAGGCCACTTTGGGCATCGTGCTTAATCTGTCGCCTATGCACGCGGCGACAGATTCGGCCGCAGATCACGCCAAGGCAAAATTGGAAGATGGCCGACTGATACGCTGGTATATGGACCCTTTGTTCAAGGCGAGTTATCCGCAAGATGTGCTCGATGATCTCGGTGATGATGCGCCAGAAATTCATTCGGGCGACATGCAAATCATTTCCACACCGATGGACTTTTTGGGCATCAACTATTACTCACGTTCGGTCGTGAGCGCGGGCGAGCCATGGGATGTGCACAGCGGCGGGCGCGACGTGACCGACATGGGCTGGGAAGTCTACCCCGAAGGTCTGACTGAACTGCTGTTGCGCTTGCATCACGACTATCCGGTTCCACCCTTGTTCATTACCGAAAACGGCGGCGCCTTCAAAGACCAGCTTGACGGTGAACGGGTGCACGATGTTGCGCGTGTCAGTTATCTCAAGAGCCACATTGGCGCCATGGCAGACGCCATGCGCCAGGGTGTGCGCATGGGTGGCTATATGGTATGGAGCCTGATGGATAATTTTGAATGGGCATCCGGTTACGAAAAACGTTTTGGCATCGTGCACGTGGACTATAAGACGCAGGTGAGAACCTTAAAAGATAGCGCCCGCTGGTACCGCGATTTTTTGCAGCAGCAAAAAGCCACACGCGCACAGCAGCAATCAGGTAAGTAATTCCACACTAGGCTATTCAAAGTCATTCAAGGATATTTAAGGACGCATATGGGACAAGTATCATTAAAAGGCATACGTAAAAGCTACGGCCAGAACGAGATCATCAAAGGTCTTGATCTGGAAGTGCGCGAGGGAGAGTTTTTGGTCTTTGTCGGCCCCTCAGGCTGCGGCAAATCCACCACCTTGCGCATGATTGCCGGACTTGAAGAGATCACGGGCGGCGAGCTGGCGATTGATGGCGTGCGTGCCAACGAACTGCGCCCTGCCGACCGTGGCGCCGCAATGGTATTCCAAAGCTATGCGCTCTATCCGCACATGACCGTGGCCGACAATATGGGCTTTGCCCTCAAGATGGCGGGTGTGTCGCGAACCGAAAGGGATGCGCAAGTGCGGCGCACGGCAGAGATTTTGCGCATCACCGAACTGCTAGAGCGTTTTCCTAAAGACCTGTCGGGCGGGCAACGCCAAAGGGTGGCGATAGGGCGGGCGATCGTGCGCAAACCCAAGGTTTTCCTGTTTGATGAGCCGCTATCTAACCTGGATGCGGCGCTGCGCGTCAACATGCGGATTGAATTGTCGCGCCTGCACAAAGAACTCGGCACCACCATGATCTATGTCACTCACGACCAGGTGGAAGCCATGACCATGGGCGACAGAATCGCCGTTTTCAACAAAGGGCAAATTGAACAACTGGGTCGACCTATGGATTTATACAACAGCCCCGCCAACGAATTTGTCGCTGGCTTTATCGGCTCGCCACGCGTGAATTTTATCGATAGACCAAGCGCAGCGGCCGAGGCATCGCCACATGGCGCGCTGTGGCAACAACTCACCGCATCGTCAGGGCGTGATGCCCATCGGGTTGGCGTTCGCCCTGAGCATTTGCGGCTCGTGCCAGTAGAGCAGGGTGTTACAGCGACCGTGGAGTTGGCGGAGCAATTGGGTGATTCGTCGATTATCCATTTAAGGGTTGACGGCATTGCCGAGCTCATCGTCGCTAAAATCGGCGGCGACCATGCCAGCCTCGACGCAGGTCAAAAAGTGGGCTTGCTCCCCGATGCGGGAAAGCGCGTCCTCGCTTTTGATGGCGTCGGCCGCTTGATGGCGTAAGCCTGGTCACTCCAACGCCAAAGCACAAAGAACATAGCCGATTTAAGGAACGTCCTATGCCATCCGCCCCCTTGCCTGCACCAGCTAGCGTGCGCTTTTTTCTCACCGCGCGCGGTCAGCCCGCAGGCCTGATTGAGCAAGCGCCGTTAGCATTATCAACAGCGGCGCAATCGGACGGCGCAACGGGTTTGCCGCAGCTCATTGTCAATCGCGGGCGTCGCTTTCAGACCATGGAAGGCTTCGGCGCGGCCTTTACCGAGTCATCTGCCGTCAACTGGAAGGCGCTGCCGCCAGACCAGGCCGATGCCATGCTGCATGATTACTTTGACCGGCATCACGGCCATGCGTATTCGCTTTGTCGCGTACACATGAACAGCTGCGACTTTGCGCTGGGTAACTATGCCCACGCCGACGTGGCAGGTGACGATGCCCTGGCGCATTTCAACATAGACCGCGATCGCCAGGCGCTGCTCCCCTTCATCAAGGCGGCGCAAGCGGTGGCCGCACAGCCGATTAAATTGCTGGTGTCTCCCTGGAGCCCGCCGCCCTGGATGAAGACCAACGGGCAGATGAATCAGGGCGGCAAGCTATTGCCTCGATATGCCAACGCGTGGGCACGCTGCTATGTGCGCTTCATTCAGGAATACGAGGCCGAAGGCGTACCCGTCTGGGGTGTATCGGTGCAAAACGAACCGCTCGCCACCCAGCGCTGGGATTCCTGCATCTACACGGCGCAGGAAGAACGCGATTTTGTGCGCGATCACCTGGGGCCAGAATTAGCCAAGGCCGGCCTGGGCCACATCAAGATCGTCATCTGGGACCATAACCGCGATCTCATGGTAGAGCGCGCCAGCGTCGTCTATTCTGATCCGCAGGCGGCCAAATACGTATGGGGCTGCGGCTTTCACTGGTACGGCGAAGATCACTTTGACCATGTGCAGCTAGTGCATGACGCCTGGCCCGACAAGGCCCTGCTATTTACCGAAGGTTGCCAAGAGGGCGGGCCACACCACGATTCATGGGCGCTGGGCGAGCGCTACGCGCGTTCCATGATCAACGACATCAACCGCTGGACAGTAGGCTGGATAGACTGGAACTTGCTGCTCGACGACACCGGCGGCCCCAACCACGTCGGCAACCTCTGCAGCGCCCCGATACTGGCAGATCTTGCCAGCGGCACGCTGCATCGCCAAAGTTCGTTCTACTACATCGGCCATTTCGCCCGCTTCGTCCAGCCCGGTGCGCAAAGAATATTGTGCGCCGCCAGCAAACAGGATCTGGAAACCACCGCCTTCATCAACCCCGACGGCAGTACAGCGATCATCGTCATGAACAGGACGGAAGAGCCCATTCGCTTCGGCTTGCGGATAGACGACAACCACTGCCTGCCAGAATTAGAATTGCCCGCTCGCGCTATCGCCAGTTATCTGTTTGGTTAAACAAGCGATGGCTTGTGGTGGATAGCGCAAAAATGAAAGGAGAGGTTTAAGGGGGGGATTTGGTATTTAACGTTGCCGATCAGCGGTGCCATCAGGCGTCCGCTGGATTGAATGGTTGGGACGCGTGCGCATTTTGATCTTTACCACTCATGAGCCCTTTTAAGAATACTTTGTACGGCAGAACTATCTTTGTACCGTTTGCGCAGTGCGGTCTCGTCTTTGTCGAGTTCTTCACAGCGATACTTCTTCATAGCCGCAGCAATCTCCCTGCGACGCGCAGCGTCGTAGGGTTCTTCACCTCCGAAGTGCGTACACATGGCGATTCGTTCGGCGATGGCAGCTACATCTTTAGGCTGTCCTTTTGTCAGTTCCGCCAATGGATCAACTTCGGCATGGCAAGCTGAGGCAACCAAGGTCAAGCCAACGAGCATATATAGGCGATGCATTTCACTCCCAATTAGTTATGTCCGTCACCATGACAGGCGAATCGGACGATTGTCGCATAATATTTTAAGAGATATCTCTTAAAACCCGCTGACAGCTTGGACTTAAAGGAAAAATACTAAATTTCACGGCATAAAATAAATCGCGAAAAGCGTCACTGTTACCTATTTTCAGCACGGCAGCTTTTGCCAACGCTGCATCTGCAAAACAATTGTCACGATATCACACGATGATGGTCGCTTTTGAACCAACCTCAATTTTTACGTCCGTCACCCGCAATAGATGAAGCCCATTGCGGGTGACGAACTTGATGAGGCATAGACCAAGCTTTGTACTTGAGCTGCTTATTTCGATTTTTGATACACGCGTACGTAGTCAATCTCCATCTGTATCGGTAGGGCGCTGTCGTCTATCGGGCCGCCCAGATCGCCGCCCATGGCGATGTTGAGAATTAAGAATTGCGGCGCGTCATAAGGCCATTGGTCCAGCCCTGTTTTGGCATTGGTGTAGACAAAATGGGCTTTGCCATCTATGCCAAAACTTACTTGCTGATCTGTCCATAGCATTTGGTAGGTGTGGAAGGTGCTACAGGCGTCGGGCACTTGGGTTGCAGCGCCACGGCCGTTGGCACCGCTGCCTGAGGTGGTGTGGGTGGTGCTAAAGACTTTGGTGGGTTCTTTGCCGACCTGTTCCATGATGTCGAGCTCGCCACCGGCTGGCCAGGTGCCTGTCGTGCCTAGCATCCAGATGGCGGGCCAGCTGCCTTTGCCGCACGGAAGGCGGGCGCGGATTTCGTAATAACCATACGTCCAGCTCTGCTTGCCTTGTGTGATCAGGCGCGCTGACGTATAGGCCTGGCCGCCCCAGTCTGCTTGTGTTGAGAGGCTTTCTTTGCGCGCGGTGATGATGAGCTTGCCGTCACGCACCTCGCTGTTTTCCAGGCGGGCACGGCTGTAATATTGCAGTTCATGGTTGTGCCAGCCTTGTTTGTTCATGCCGGTGTCGTATTCCCATTTGGTCGCATCGGGCAGGCCATTGACCGAAAATTCATCGCCCCACACCAGCGCATAATCGCTGGGCATGCTTAAGTTTGTTGTTGGTGGCGGTGGTGGTGTCGACGATGCCGGTGCCGGGATGGAGCCGGAGCCGCAGCCGCCGAGCGTCAATGTGAGTGTGAGCGCGAGCAGCAAGGGCGCACCGGACAATGCCCGGTCACTTGTGGATGGATTTAATCGCTGTTCTTTTTTTGATGTTTTCGTCATGTCAATCTCCTTCATTTTGATGTGTGATGAATCGGTGATGTATTTATCGCTTTGCCCGGCGTTCCAGCAAACGTTGCGCGTCTGCCAGTGCGGTGCGGATTTTTTGCCACCGTCGAGTACGTTGTCCAGTTCGCTGTCGACCACTTCATCGGCAAAACCGTTTTGTTTGTGGACCGGGGTGGCGGTGATGCGGTAGGCCGCGTCGCGCTAGAGTTGCCTTGCCTGTTGTCCACCCAAAAAAGCCACCGGCTGTTCAAAAATGCGTCGTCGTGATAGCGCTCAAGCGTGAAGGGTAATGTTGTCGAAGCAGGAGTGCTGTGTTGTCAGCGTAACGCAATAGCCTGGCCTGATTGACGTGCGCTCATGCCGACCCTGCGGCGCAGTGTGCCGCGATAAATTCAGCCTGCGCGGGCATCGCGTTAACACACTTGCCAATCACTTGTTCCACGTTGTTGAGATAGGCCGCCACTTCGCTTTCTGGCGGCAGATCGGCAAAAGGGTGATAGGCGCGCGGTACGATGCCCTGGCCCACCATTACCTGCAGCCAGCTCATTTCGGTGAATAATTCGCCGGCATCGGGATAGATGCGGCCATTGCTGCCAAACAGGTCTATCTTGCGCTGCAGCGTATCGGGGATGGGCATTGTCCTGCAATAATTCCAGAAGGCAGAGTCGTCGCGCGCTGTCACCTTGTAATGCAGGATCAGGAAATCGCGAATCTGTTCGTATTCGAGCTGCGTCTGTTGATTGTATTCGGCGATGTCGACCGCATCAAATGCCATGTACGGAAAGAATTTGATGAGGCGCGATATTGCCGTCTGTATCAAATGGATGCTGGTCGATTCCAGCGGCTCCAGAAAGCCGCTCGATAGCCCGACGGATACGCAGTTCTTGTTCCAGAATTGCTTGCGCCGCCCGGTCTGAAAGCGTAGGTGGCGCGGTTCTGCCAGTGCGGCGCCGTCAAGGTGATTGAGCAGCAGGGCGCTTGCCTCATCTTGCTCCATGAATGTGCTGCAATAGACGTGGCCGTTTCCCGTGCGGTGTTGCAGCGGAATGCGCCATTGCCAACCTGCCGCATGGGCGGTTGAGCGTGTCATGGGAATGAGTGGGCCAGCTGATTCGCATGGCACGGCAATCGCGCGATCGCAAGGCAACCAATGCGACCAGTCTTCGTAACCGGAATGCAGCGTCTGCTCGATCAACAGGCCGCGCTGACCGGAACAATCAATGAAGAAGTCTCCGCTGATCCGTTCGCCGTTTTCCATCACGATGGCGCTGATGAAGCCGTCTGTCTCGCGCTGTTCAACGTGTGCTACTTTTCCTTCTGTTTGCCTGACGCCATTTTTTTCGGCAAACGTGCGCAAGAAACGCGCATACAGATTGGCGTCAAAATGGAAGGCGTGTACCAGATCATTGAGCGGTGATCCCGCCATGTCTGGTCTGGCGCGCATGAATTTGGCGTGCCTTGGCGCTGCCGTGTTCATCGAGTAGGCTTCAAGCCCGCTGGCCTTGCCCTGTTTGGACATGCGCAGCCAAAAATGATGGAAAGGCAAGGCGTCGGTCGCCTGGCCAACGCGGCCAAAACCATGGATGTAACGGTCGCCCAATGCGCCCCAGTTGACAAACTCTATGCCCAGTTTGAACGTGCCCTGTGTGGCACGCATGAATTCGTTTTCGTCTATGCCCAGGGCGCGGTTAAATTCGTTGATATGCGGAATGGTGGCTTCGCCCACGCCTATCGTGCCGATCTCATTCGATTCAACCAATTGTATCTGGTAGGCTTTTCCGATTAACTTGGAGAGAGCCGCTGCGGTCATCCAGCCAGCGGTGCCACCACCGACGATTACGATATTGCTGACAGGTTTTTGGTGCATGGGCGAGGTCTCTTGAATCTGGTAGAAAGTGTTCAACGCCGCAAAAAACGGCGTTGAACCAAAATGCTAATGTTGTTGCTAATACTATTGCTATTGCTATTGCTATTGCTAATGCTATTTTTATCTGACCAATAATTTACTGAGGTAAAGCACCTGATGTCGACTCATCAGGTGCTGATGCCATTAGAAATTATAGTTTGCACCGATCAGAACCTGACGTCCAAAGTAGTAGGTGTAGTTCGGCAATAACATGCTCTTGTCCGGTGCGTTGTCACCAGGCGTCACATTGTTTTGTGTCGGCTTGTCAGACAGGTTATTCACTTGAAGCAGCAAGGACAAGCCCTTGTAAGCGCCTTGTTCAAATGCGTAGCCAAGTTGCATGTCCGCCACACGATCTGCCTTTTGCTGACGCGTTGTCGCATTGAGGAAAATGTCACGTGTCGTTGCGGTAAAGGCTGAACGATAGCGCTGACTTACCCTGGCTGAGAAACCATGCTTTTCGTAATAGAAAGTCATGCTGCCGGAAGTGCCGGACAAACCATTCAGTTTGATCTCTTCGCCGTTATTGTCCTTGATGTCGCTGAATAATTTCGATGCACTGGCAACTACGCCAAAGCCATCGATCATCGGATGGATCATGCCGCCTTCCAATGCTGCCGCCAACTCGATTCCTTTCAGCTTTCCGCCGTGGCCATTGGTCGGTTTAATGACCGGACCATATTGCTGCACGATGACACCGGCAGGGACATCAGGTGGAATCGGGAAGCTCGAATTGTCACGCGCACTGAGTTCGTTGAACACGTAATTCTGCAAGTTCTTTTGAAATGCCGCTATCGAGATGTAGCTGCGCTTGCCAAAATATTTTTCAAGCGATAAATCAACCGACAGTGCGCGCCAAGGTTCCAGTTCCGGGTTGCCTGAATACGCTGTTCTCCACTTGCCCTGATCAGGACCTGGCTCCTTGATGACGGTCGGTGTGCTGGTACCCGCACGCATGTCAACAATGTTTGGTCGGGCCAGAGTTTTGGCGGTACCAAAACGGGCAATCCAAGTGCCAGGAAGTTCTGCAGCCAGATTCAAGCTAGGCAGATAGTCGGTGTATTCCGCACCGCCGCTACGGGCAAACAGCTGGTTGATATCTGGTGTGGCATTATTGCCGCGGTACTCCCATCCGGTGGAATTTTGTTTGGTTTTGATCGCCTGCAAACCTACGTTACCACGGACAGGAATTGCCGCCACTTCGGTATCAATATTGAGTTTGCTAAATAGCGTCAGTACCTTCTCGTGCACGCCAGAATCGTTGTCCACTTTTTGTGCAAACAAGGTTTGTTGTGTCACCGTGCCTTGGTTGACGAGGGAAGGTACATCAATGCGGATCAGCCCGGGAATGCCTGCCCATGTCATGTCGAATGGCGTGCCTAGAGCAGCAGCCGGGACGTCACGAATGTAGTTGCCGTTGGCATCTTTACGCATCAGCAGGCGCGATTCGTTTTTGCTGACATCTTTGTCGCGTTTGGTGAAATTCATGCCAAAGACGAGTTCACTGAACAAACCATCGAGTTTGCGGCTCGCCGACAAGCGTATCGACTTGATTTCGTCTTTGATATGCGGATTGCGGATCGCGCCTGTGTAGGCGTCCTGATCGCCGACAAAGTCAAAGCCGCCCTGATCCCCCAGTTTGACAATCGCCGGATTGGCAAGGTAATCGGCCTGCAGTGGCGTGTAGGTTTGTGCTCCTCCAGTCACAGGCACGTTCCATTTAAACGCGCCATAGGTCCAGTTTTGATTCGTGCTGTCAAACGGTGCTGCATACACTTCGCTGTAGGTCTCGTCGCGGATGCTGCGAGAGAGACTCAGGTCGCCGGCAACTTTCCAGTTGTCGTTAAGTTTCAATTCGGTGTTCCAGCCGATTGCGCCAATGCTGTCGCTGCGTTTGGTATCAAAGTTGCCGGTGGTGACAGGCAATTTGTCTGCTGTTGCACTGGTCGTAAAAGTGTTGTCACCGATCTGCGTTGTGCCGATATTGGATAAATTCGGCGCAACACCACCCCCCCAGGTAGCGAAGAGGCTGGAGAGAAATTTACCACCCACTTCATGCGTATCAAATTTCGAGTAGTACAAATCGAGTTGGCTATGCAGATCTTTGTTAGGCTTGTATTCAATCACTGCCATAAGGCCATCACGCGTATTGCTCTTGGTGGACGAAGTCGCAGTCCAAAACATCGGCAGTAGTGATTTGCCAATACTGCCGTTAGCCATAGGCTTAAGCGAATCAACGTTGCCAGAAACCGGCAGGCCATAAGGCGAAAAGTCACCATACATCACCAGTTCAGTTTGTTTCACCTGGGTAGATACATCAAGGCGGGCAAATCCGGCAGCAACACCGATGGTGTTGTTGGCAAACTGGTCTACGTAAGAGAGACTAAAGCGCGAACCGATAGGCTTGGCCACATCGGAAACCAGATTGCCGTTGGAATTTTTTTCACCACGCAAGTTAACCGAAATCTGGCGGCCACGCGTATCGAGCGGGCGACGGGCGCGCAGATCAACTGTGCCAGACAGGCCTTGGCCGATCAGCGTGCCGTCTGGTGTCTTGTAGACCAGGGCCGAGCCGATCAATTCGGATGGGAACTGGTCGTATTCGACGGTACGGGCATCGTTGGAGCTGACCACTTCACGGCCGTTCAGCAGCGAACCGGAGAATTCTGGAGACAGGCCGCGAATGGAAATTACGTTGACGCGACCGTCAGGGCCACGTTGACCGACCACGCCTGGCAGGCGCGACAAGGATTCGGCGATACTTGCATCGGGCAATTTGCCCAGCTCTTCGGCAGAGACCACTTCGACGATGGAATCGGAGAGGCGTTTTGTGGTGACGGAATCTTCGATACTGCGTTTGATCCCGGTGACCACCACTGTCGTGACCTGATCCTTGTCCGTGACTTCCGTGGTCGTTTTGTCAGTAGTTGTTTGCGCATGTGCCGCGCCCGCGCCCATCACCAATAACATGCAGGCGGCTGCGATAGGACGAACTAAGAAGGGCGGCTGTGTCTTGCCCTGGTGATGCGATATCTGCGTGGAATTCATTAAAAGTCTCCGTTTGATTTTTTATTGAGGCTAAGCCAAGTATCAGTAAAAGTATATTTTGTATTTTATGAAAGCGCTTTCACCTCAAAATATATATTCTTCCATTTTCTTTGAAAGCGCTTTCATATTAGGCTATGTTTTTAAGGATTGTCAAATGCTGTCAAATGCTTGTGGTTGTGGAAAAGAGACAGTGATGAAGACAGTGGCGCTGAAATTTCGGCCGTATTAGTTAATTTTTCAACGGTTGGTTTGGCGCATCGTCATAGGCGCTACAGCATTCCAAATTTAGCCACCTGATAGAGAATGGGTAGAGCCGCGAACGATCAGCCTCGGCTCTGGCAGCGCTTCCTTGGGTGTTTTTCCGGCCAACATTTGCAGCAATGAGGTGGCGGCTAGCCTGCCTAATTCATGGGCTGCCTGGTGTATGGTGGTCAGTGGCGGGATGGAATGCGAGGCACCGGCCAGATCATCGAAGCCGACCNNCATCATCGAAGCCGACCAGTGAGATATCGTCGGGCACACGCAAGCCACGACGATGCAGGGCGAGTGCGGCACCAAATGCCATCTGGTCGTTGGCGGCAAAGATGGCGGTGAACGGTTCGCGGCTGTCGATCAATCGTTCCACTGCCAGCAGTCCGCTTTCCTCATGGTATTTACCCGGCAAAACCAAGGCGGCGTTGTAGCGAACACCTGCCGCTTTGAGCGCACTACGATAACCGCGCAAGCGCTCGTCGGCATCCGGGTGCATTGGGTCACCGGCGATGAAGGCGATTTGCCGATGGCCGAGCGCAAGCAAGTGGTGTGTGGCCAGACGTGCCCCTTCAAAATCGTTGAAATTCAGGGAGAAAAGGCCGGGCGCATTGAGATTGCGCCCCGTGACCACCACCGGCAGGGTGGCAGAAAGCTGGCGCAGCGCATCGTCGCTCAGCCGGCCAGTCAAAATGATCATGCCGTCCACCATGCGCGAGCGAAGTACCTCGATGCAACGCGCTTCTTCCTTTTCGTTCCATTCACCGCTGACGAATAGGGGGCTGTAACCGAGCGGGGTCAGCACCTCTTCGATACCACGTAGCGCAACGCCGTAGAAGGGACTATCCAGCGCCTGGGTGACAACGCCGATGCTGAAAGTGCGCCCTCCGGCGAGTCCCCTCGCGATAGGATTGGGAATAAATCCCAATTCAGCAATGGCACGGTCAATCGCTTCGCGTTTCTCCTGGCTGACCACCGCGGTACCATTGAGTATGCGCGATACCGTGCTGGGCGAGACGCCACTCGCTTTGGCTACCATGCCGAGTGTGACCTTTTGGGATGTCGCTGCGACGGTTTCTTTGATCTGGCGAATTTTTTTATTGTCGGTCATGTTTCGTTTCTGCTGTCAATTCTACTGCCAATTGTGGCAGGCTTGGTCAAGCCACGTTACGTTACCTTATGCAGCGGTATGCCACGTCATGCGAAGTATTCCTGAGCACACTGATTATCATAAGTAGTCAGGATTTCTTCTTCATCAAATCCTGCAACGCGGCAAAGGGATTGTGCGTGGCGATGGCGGGCGACCCGCCGCTGCCGCCTGCTGTGCCTTGCCGGTCGGCTTCCAGGTAGCGCGAATGTTCGTTGTCGTGGCAATACAGGCAAAGCAATTCCCAGTTGCTGCCGTCGGGCGGGTTGTTGTCGTGATTGTGATCGCGATGGTGCACCGTCAGCTGCGAGACATTGCTGTGATTGAATTCGCGCATGCAGCGCCCGCATATCCATGGGTACATCTTCAGCGAACGCTCGCGGTAACCCATTGCGCGTTGTGCCGCATTGCGGTTGGCATCGGCGACTATCTTGTCTAGCTTGCCGGTATCCGGTTTCTTGATGCTCATACGATTTCCTTGCTCAATTTATCTTTAAAAGCGCTCATAGCCGAGCAGATAGCGCCATTGCCCGACTGGCAGGCTAGCCATAGGCACGCGCGCGATGCGTATGCGTTTTTGCGTGACGACGCTGAGGCCGACTTTCTCGCACATATGGGTAATCTGGAACGCTTGCGCCGCTTTCAAGGCGAAACGCAGGCGGGTTTCGTTTTGCCAGCTCACTTTAATCGGTGGCAGTTCTTTGCCATTAAATTTCAGGCCGTGGTTAAGCAGGGCGAGTCCGCCGGGAATGATATCACCCGCCACCTCGACGATATATTCCTGCTCTATTTTTGCCGCATCATCGACCAGCTTGCGCGCGATCAACCAGTCTTGCGTGAGTACGACCAAGCCGCTGGCTTTTGTTTCCAGGGCGTCGGTCAGCGTCAGGTTGGTGGTGTGGCGCTTGAGGAAGCGCAGGCCTGAACGGTCGCTGGCGGCCAGGGTTTCCTGGCTGATACTTTGCCACAGCGACTTCGCTTCCACTCCCGCCGGTTTGTGCATCAGGATAGTCACTGGCGCTATCGGTGCAAGGCTGGCTTGCGGCAAGAGCTCTATGCGCTGTTCCGGTAATATCCGGTAACCCGCTTCCTCCACAATCTGGCCGTCTACCTGCACCCAGCCTCCGGCGATATATTGTTCGGCCTCTTGTCTTGAACAGGCGATTTGTTCGGCAAGCCGTTTGGCGAGCCGCATGGAATCTGGAGTTGAATTGGTCATGAAAATTGCTGGAAGTAATGAAATAACAGGGCGCTCTGTGCGGCATTGTAAGACGCGTGGAGGCGTTTACGTGAATATTCTTGAGCATCAAGCCTCATTCATGCGCGGTGAGCGATCATAGTCACTGTGCTACTGCGCTTGCCAGCGCCGGCTGGAGAAAATGAAAACTCTTAAATCAACAATATCAATAATGATTGCAGTACTTTTGCTTTACTTTTCAAAGCGCTTTGGATTACACTTCACAAAAGCCAAAGCGCTTTGATTTGATTGATGCAAAAGAAGCTGATTGCGTGATGAAAATTGAAGTGAACGGGCAAGAAAAGTATTTTCATATTGCCATCATTTATCTGTTTTCGAGAGTTAAACATGCCAGATCAGCCATCTGTAGCGAATGATCACTGTGCTCAAGCTGCAATTCAATGTTGCATTTTTGACCTGGACGGCGTCATCGTTGATACGGCCAAATATCACTATCTGGCCTGGAAACGTCTGGCCAATAGCCTGGGTTTTGACTTCAGCGAAGAGGATAACGAGCACCTCAAGGGTGTCAGCCGGGTTGAGTCTCTCAAGCTGATTTTAAAGCTGGGTTCAGTCGAGCTTGATCAAGCCGCTTTTGATGCCGCATTAATCAATAAAAATGGCTGGTATCTGGATTACATCAACAAGATAGGGCCTGAAGAGATTCTGCCGGGCGTCAGTGACTTCCTGAACGGCGTGCGCGCCAGAGGTATCAAGACCGCCTTGGGGTCGGCCAGCAAAAATGCAGTGCTGATCCTTGAGCGTATCCATTTGCTCGATCAGTTTGATGCGATTGTCGACGGCAATAAAGTCGCGAACGCCAAACCTGATCCGGAAGTCTTTCTGAATGCTGCGCGCGAGATAGGCGTCGCTCCTGCAGCCTGCATCGTGTTTGAAGATGCAGTGGCCGGGGTGCAGGCCGCGCTGAACGCGAATATGAAAGTCATCGGCATAGGCACTGGCAGCGTGCTCAATCACGCCAACCTGGTGATCCCGGATTTTCAAGACACCACGCTCGATAGTTTGCTAGCCCGGATAGGCTGAGCCCCGCATTGAGAAGAATTCTAGTTATTTTTACCGCCACTTTGGACGCCAAATAAAAATGAGAGACTATATTAAAAAAGACGCCTGGAACATCATCGAAGAAGGTTTCGATCCGGCCTTGAACCGCATTTCGGAAAGTATCTTTTCGATAGGTAACGGCAAGATGGGGCAGCGCGCCAATTTCGAGGAAAAATATTCGGGCGATAGCTTGCGTGGCAGCTATGTGGCGGGAGTTTATTATCCGGACAAGACCCGTGTCGGCTGGTGGAAGAACGGCTACCCTGAGTATTTCGCCAAGGTGCTCAATGCGACCAACTGGATAGGCATAGGCGTGCAGATCGATGGCGAGGAGCTTGACCTGGCAAACGCCAGTGTGGAGTCGTTCACGCGCGTGTTGAACATGAAGGAAGGCGTACTGCTGCGTCAGTTTGTCGCGACACTGCCATCCGGCAAGAAACTGCAGGTCAGTGCCACGCGCTTCACCAGCATTGTCGATACCAGCAACGGCGCTATTCAGTATTCGGTCAAGGCGCTCAACTTCAGTGGCAAAATCAGCTTCACGCCACTGATCGATCTGAATGTCTTCAATCAGGATTCCAATTACGACGAACAATTCTGGACCGAGGTATCTCGCTCGGTCGGCAATGGTGCCGGCGTGATCACTGGCGAAACGAAGAAGACGCAATTTCATGTGGCTGCCGCATTCAAGATCGCACTCGATCTGGATGGCGCGGCAGCGGCGATAGACGCACAAATTGTCAGCCAGGACAAGTACGTTGCCAATGTCGTCGATGTGGATGTCAGTGAAGGTCAGACGGCGACCCTGTTTAAATACGCGGCGGTGATCTCTTCGCTAGATTCTGACAAGGCGACGATACAGGCGGATGCCGAGAAAAGTGCCGCAGCGGCCTGCAACAAGGGCTTCGCACAAATGCTGCAAGAGCAAGCTGCGGCGTGGGGCCAAAAATGGGCGGAGTGCGATATCACGATCGAGGGCGATGTAGCTGCCCAGCAGGCGATACGTTTCAATATCTTGCAGATGAACCAGACTTACTCGGGCGAAGACGAGCGTTTGAACATCGGGCCTAAAGGCTTCACCGGCGAAAAATACGGCGGCGTCACCTACTGGGATACCGAAGCCTATTGCATCCCGTTTTATCTCAAGACCACTGATCCGAAAGTGGCGCGCCAGTTGCTGGTGTATCGCTACAAACATTTGGGCCGGGCGATTGAGAACGCCGAAAAACTCGGCTTTAAACACGGCGCGGCGCTGTACCCGATGGTCACCATCAATGGCGAAGAATGCCATAACGAATGGGAAATCACCTTCGAAGAAATCCATCGCAACGGCGCGATGACTTTTGCCATTTACAACTACATCAATCACACTGGCGACGACGCCTACCTGGCCGAATATGGACTGGAAGTCTTGATTGCGGTATCGCGTTTCTGGCGTCAGCGTGTGCAATGGTCTGGCCGTCGCAACGGCTATATCATGATAGGTGTGACCGGTCCGAACGAGTACGAAAACAATATCAATAACAACTGGTATACCAATCTTCTGGCGCAATGGACGCTCAACTACACTCGCGCATCATTGGCGGCAGTCAAGGCATCCAACCCGCAACGTTATGCCGAAATCGTTGCCAAGACCAAACTAGGCGGGCACGAAGACGAAGAGACGATCTGGGCTGACGTGGCAGAAAAAATCGTCTTGCCGGTTGATGAACAAACCGGTGTCTTCATCCAGCAAGACGGCTTTATGGATAAAGACCTGCAGCCGATGGGCGCGATTCCCAAGGGCGAATATCCTATCCACAAGCACTGGTCATGGGATCGCATCTTGCGTTCCTGCTACATCAAACAGGCCGATGTACTGCAGGGTATCTATACGTTTGAAAGCCGCTTCGATAAAGAGACGATCAGAAAGAACTTTGATTTCTATGAGCCACTGACGGTGCATGAGTCGTCGCTGTCGCCTTGTATCCATTCTATCCTGGCTTCTTCTCTGGGTTACGAGGATCTGGCCTATAAGTTCTACCTGCGTACCGCGCGTCTTGATCTTGATGACTACAATCACGACACCGATGACGGCCTGCACATCACTTCGATGGCGGGTACCTGGATGTCGGTGGTCGAGGGTTTTGGCGGCGTGCGTGTACTGAACGGCGCCTTGCAACTGGCGCCGGCACTGCCCAAGCAATGGCAATCGTATTCGTTCAAAATCAACTTCCGCGGCGCCTTGCTGAAAGTGGCGGTGAAGACGAACGAAGTCATCATTAGCAATGAATCCGATGTTGCCCTGACCCTGACTGTGTATGGTGAAAGCAGGACGGCTGCGGCGAAATCAGCTTTGATCATCGCCCGATAATTTCTATTAATTTGGTCAGGAATTATTTCACTGAAACATAAAAAAGGTTTACTGTCTCGACAGTCAACCTTTTTTCTATTTTGAGAACGAGCCATGCAAGATCTATCCACCATGATAAAAAAATCGACCTCGCCTGAAAGCCATTCCGACTGGTGGCGCGAAGCGGTGATTTATCAGGTCTACCCGCGTAGCTTCATGGACAGCAACGGCGATGGCGTAGGGGATTTGCCTGGCATTACTGCCAAACTCGATTACATTGCCGCGCTGGGCGTGGATATCGTCTGGATCTCGCCGTTCTTCACTTCTCCCATGCGTGATTTTGGCTATGACGTGGCCGACTACTGCGATGTTGATCCCCTGTTCGGCACCCTGGCAGATTTTGACCGGCTGGTGGCGCGCGCACATCAACTGGGACTGAAGATAATGATAGATCAGGTCTTGTCGCACAGTTCGGATCAGCACCCTTGGTTCGTCGAGAGCCGCCGGAGCAAAAGCAACGCCAAATCCGACTGGTATGTCTGGGCCGATGCGCAAGCTGACGGTACGCCGCCGAACAACTGGCTGTCGATCTTCGGCGGCTCAGCCTGGCAGTGGGATACGCGCCGTTGCCAATATTATTTGCATAATTTTCTGAGCAGTCAGCCGGACATGAATTTTCACCAGCCAGCGGTGCAGCAGGCGCATCTGGACAATATGCGGTTCTGGCTGGAGCGCGGTGTCGATGGCTTTCGCCTCGATGCCTGCATCTTTCATTTCCATGATGCGCAGTTACGCAATAATCCGGCGGTCAGCGCGCACAAGAATGCGGCGGTTTCTAAGCTCAATCCCTATGGCATGCAGTCGCACATTTATGATACGGCGCAGCCGGAGAATCTGGCATTCTTTGAAAAAGTTCGCACGCTTTTGAATGAGTTTGACGCCGTCTCCATCGGTGAAATAGGCGCCGACGACGCGCTGGCGGTGATGGCGCAATACACGGCTGACGGCAATAAGCTGCACATGGCCTATAGTTTTAATCTGTTGACCGACGAACATACTGCATCGCATATCCGTACCCAGGTCGAGCAGTTTGAGGCGAGGGTGAAAGGTGGCTGGGCCTCCTGGTCGGTCGGCAACCATGATGTCGAACGCGTCATGACAAGATGGGGGGGGCAGGGCGCGTCGCCAGCCTATGCCAAGGTCTTGCTGGCGATGCAGCTGGCGCTGAAGGGCACGCCCTGCCTGTATCAGGGCGACGAGCTGGCGTTGACCGAGGCGGATTTGCCCTATGAGGTATTGCAGGATCCGGTAGGGCTGACTTTCTGGCCTGAAGTCAAAGGCCGCGACGGCTGCCGCACTCCCATGCCCTGGGATGCCGATTTACCCAATGCCGGCTTTAGCACCGGCAAGCCTTGGTTGCCGGTGCCAGCCGAACATGCGTCAGCAGCGGTAACGCAGCAACAGCAAGATCCCGCTTCGGTATTAAATTTTTCCAGCAAGCTGATTGCCTGGCGCAAAACCTTGCCGCAATTGATGCGTGGCGATATCGTTTTTTATGATGCGCCAGAACCAGTGCTGGCATTGCGTCGTGATCTGACCGGCCTGCCGGGTGTGATCGCCATCGTCAACATGGGGGCGCAAGCAGTGAGTTTCGATTTGCCTGACAGCGCTGGCTATGATGCATTGCAGGGGCACGGCATGAGCGGCGCGGCAGCCAATGGCAAAGTGGAATTGCCCGGATATGGCGCCTGGTTTGGCCTGCGGCGCTAAGCCCTTATTGCCAGACTTAGCGCGGCGGCAGGTCAGTGACTTGTTCCTGCAGAACGTGAAATTTTATTGAAGACGTTATATTTCCCGCTGGGCTTTTTCATCGGAATGCGCTTCACGACTTGCAGGCTTGTGGCGTCGTAAATCACCAGCTCGCCATCGTTTTCCCAGATACTCACCAGCGCGTATTTGCCGTCGCGGGTGAACTCGGTGTGGGCGGCGACTTTGCCTGGACTAGGCCGCAGTTGCGCGATGACTTCCAGCTTTTGCTTGTCGATGATCTGGATCACGTCGCGGTCTTTGCTGCCGTTAAACACGTCGACCCAGGCGTAAGGCGTGTTCTCGTGGCTGCGCATGAAGAAGCCTGGTCCCAGCGTGGGGATTTGTTTTTCGGTTTGCCAGTTCGTCATATCGACTACCGTGACCACGCCTTCTTTTAAATTCGGTGTTGCCAGTACCGGTTTTCCCTGATAGTCCCAGGTGATGCCGGAACCCAGATGCGGCATGCCGGGTAGCGCGACTGTCGTGATCTTTTTGCCGGCATTCAGGTCGATGACCTGGCCGACACCACCGCGTGATGAGCCTATTAAATGTGTGTAGCTGCCGTCGAAGAAAAAGTCGTCAACGTAGTCATCTAACTTTATCCGGCGTGGCTGGAAAGAGGGCGTGCCACTTTTATCTTCGTAACTGAACTCCCACACTTCGGGAATATCTTTGAGTGCCGCGATGAAACTCTTGCGTGGTGCCGCGTCATACACGGCCGATACGCGCGAGGTTTTTCCACTGTCGTCTTTGACGGCTATGATCTTGACCGGAGTCAGGTCTTTGGTGTCCAGCACCACCATACTGTGCGGCAGGTAATTGGCGATCATCGCATAGCGGCCATCGCTGGAGATCGCCAGATTGCGCGTGTTGATGCCGACGCGGATTTCTGAAATTAATGTCAAGTTCCAGATGTCGTATTTGGCCACCCAGCCATCACGCGAGGCAAAGTAGACGAAGCGCCCATCGGGTGAAAACTTAGGGCCGCCGTGCAAGGCGTAGCGCGTGGCGAAGCGCGTGATCGGTTCGAACTTGTCGCCATCGAGTATGGTTGCGTGATGGTCGCCGAGTTCAACCACGATAAACAGATTCAGCGGGTCGGCCTTGAACACGGGCTTGTTCGGCAGGCTAGCAGCTTGATGGACGATGCGTGAGGCTTGCATTTCCTTGAGACCCCAGACTGGTGTGGTCGCCAGCGGCGTATAGATCAGTTCGGTCAGTGCCTTGATTTGCTCTGCGCTGAGTTTGTCGCCGAAGCCCAACATTTGTGTTGCGATCCGTCCTTCAGCAATAGTCTTAATCGCGTCCGGTTTGCGCAGACGCTCCAGATTGCCTGGCAACAGGGCGGGGCCGTTAAAGCCAAGGCGGTCTGTTCCGTGGCACGAGGCGCAATTGGTCTGGTATATCGCATGGGCGTCTATCTTGGTTTCTGCGACCGGGATTGCAGGAGCGTTGGCGATATCGGCGGCAACTACCGGCAAGCTTAACAATGCCAGCAAGGCCAATAACAGTTTATTCAAAGTGCCCGGCATCATGCTATTTTTACCCCGCGAATAGGAATGTAAGGTGATAAGGTCACGCGCTCGCGTTCACCGCTGACGCCTATTTCTTCGTCAGATAAATAACAGGCCGGATCTTCCTGCCAAGGATCGTTAGTCAGCTGCAGCGCGCGTACCCGCGTATTGCCGCCGCAGACATCAAAATAGCTGCACTCACCGCAACGTCCTTTGATCGTGCGCGGCACCGCTTTCAGTCCCGCCATCAGCGGATCGGAAACGTCAGTCCAGATATCGGAAAATTTGCGTTCACGTACATTGCCGAGTGGGTAATGCCACCAGAAAGTATCGGGATGCACCACGCCCAGATTATCGATATTCGCGACATTCACGCCGGACGAATTGCCGCCCCACTGTGCCAGCTTGGCACGCAGTTGCGCTTCACGTTCAGGAAAGCGCGCCCGCACCCATTGCAACAGATATACGCCATCAGCATCGTTATTGCCGGTGACGAATTCTTTTTCCAGGCCGCGTTGCAGATAATCCCAGCAAGTATCAAACAATAGATCCATCGCATCGCGCGTGGTCTGCAGGAAGGCATCGTGCGCACGATTTTTGTTGCCGCGCCCGGCGTAGTTCAAGTGCGACAAATAAAATTTATCGATGCCTTCATCCTCGACCAGTTTCAGCAGGGCAGGCAGGTCATGCGCATTGTCTTGCGTCAGCGTGAAGCGTACGCCTATCTTGATGCCTGCATCGCGACACAGGCGCACGCCATGCAAGGACGCATCGAAGGCGCCTTGCTTGCGGCGGAACTCATCGTGCGTTTCGCGCATGCCATCGAGACTGATGCCTACGTAGTCAAAACCGATAGCGGCGATCTGTTCGATATTGCTTTCGTCGATCAAGGTGCCGTTAGTCGAGAGCCCGACATAAAATCCCATCTGCTTGGCGCGTCTGGCGATATCGTAAATGTCGGGTCGCAATAAAGGTTCGCCGCCGGACAAAATCAGCACCGGCACGCCGAAGCTCTTCAAGTCGTCCATGGTGGCGTTGACTTCCGCATTGCTCAGTTCTCCGGCAAAATCCTTGTCGGCAGAAATCGAATAGCAGTGTTTGCAGGTGAGATTGCAACGGCGGATCAGGTTCCAGATCACCACCGGGCCAGGCGGATTGCGCTTGGGTCCTAGTGGTGTCGGGCTGGCGATCTCGCGCATATATTGGCTGATACGAAACATGATTTTCCTCTACTCGGTTGGAGCGGTTGCTGCGGTTTTGGCGGACAACCTTAGGCCAGTTTTTTTCAAAATACGGGTGCTATACAAAACCTGGTGTGCACGCACAGGCGCGCCTTGTAATTCTTCCAGCAGGGCCGCGATTACGGCCACCTGGGTTTCGACTTCTTCGCGGGTCTTGCCGTGTACCATGGCAAACAGGTTGTACGGCCATTGCGGCAAGTGGCGCGGGCGGCGGTAGCAATGGCTGACAAAAGGCAGCTTGCCGACGCGCTCGCCCAGGCTGTCTATCATCTCGTCCGGCACATCCCAGACCGACATGCCGTTGGCGCGATAGCCTAGCGCATAGTGATTCGGCACAACGCCTATGCGACGTATCACGCCGCTGTCTTGCATCTGGCTCATGCGCTGCATCAGCAGTTCCGGGCTGATCTGCAATTGCTCGGCCAGCAGATGATAGGGGCGTGCTACCAGCGGCAAGCCGCCCTGGGTGGCGACGATGATGGCGCGATCGAGTTCGCTGTAATCGAGAGTATTCATCGTGTTCATGCGCGCAATTTCAATTCAACAAAATATTCCTTGGATTTCGGAAAATTAAACACCGCGCATCCGGTATCTTGTTCAATGATTTTGATGACGTCAAAAATCTGTTCCGGCGTTTCGGTGGCGACGACAAACCACATATTCAGTTCATGCTCGCGCTCATAGTTATGCGCCACTTCAGGCAGGGCATTGACCTTGGCGGCGATGGCATCGTAGTGCTCAGCTGGTGCATGCAGGGCAGCCAGGGTGAATGCGCCGCCAGCTTTTTCGATCTGAAACAGCGGGCCGATGCGGGTCAATATGCCGCGCTCCAGCAGGCTGGCCAGACGCGTGATCAGCTCGTCTTCGCTGGTGCCAAGCTCAGTGGCGGCGCGCAGATACGGGCGTTCACAGACTTGCAGGCCGCCCTGCAAATGATTGATGATGGCGCGATCCAGTTCATCCATGAATTTCCTCTTTTTCTAACTGAACGCTGGCCTTGATGTAGTGCGCGCCGCGTTGCTTGAAGCGGCGCTGGCTAAACAAGGTCGTATGCGGAAAGTTATCCAAGCCGCAGACTTTGGCCAATGCAAGTATGCGCGCCTCAACATCGGCACGGTCTTTGCCGTGGATCATGCAAAACAGGTTGTACGGCCAGTGCGGCATCAGCCGTGGTCGGCGGTAGCACAAGGTAACGCGGCCCGATGCAGCAATGCGCCGCCCGACTTCGCTGACGGTGGCGTCGGGCACATCCCAGACCACCATGGCGTTGGCATTAAATCCCAGCTCATGATGCCGCACGATGATGCCGAAACGCTTGATCAGACCTTGCTCACACCAGCGCATAATGCTGGAGATGGCCTCACTCTCAGGAACGCCAAGTTGGGCGAAAGGTTGTGGTACCAGCGGCAAGCCATTTTGCAGTGCTGCCAGTAAAATTTTTTCCGATTCGCTTAATGAAGTAACACGCACGTTGCCAATATTTACCACAGGCTGCGCTGCTGCAATTTGTTCGCGATAATGCGATCCACTTTTGCTCAGGTCAAAGCCCAGGTCGATATGAAAATCTTCCAGCATCGGCAAGATCAGGACCGTACCGCAATCACATGCCAGCTCTATCTCATGCAAAGCGGCGTGCAATTGCTCTAGCGTCGCGGCGGTGGCGACAAACCACAGATTGTAGTGATGTTCGCGTTCGTAATTATGGTTGATCTCGGCGCGCGCGCTGATGTAATCCGCCACCTCTGTCATACGCTCGCTTGGTACGGCCAACGCGGCCAACGCACTGACGCCGATGGCATTCGGGCGAAACACCGCGCCGATTCGGCTGATAGCGCCGCTCCGCAGCAAATGCTGCAAGCTAGCGATGACATTGGCTTCATCCCTAGCCAATTGCGTGGCAAGCGCTGCATAGGGTCGTGAGACCAAGGGGAAATCACGCTGGAACGCATTGAGCAAATGGAACTCAAAGCCATCGGGTGCATTACCCGAGTTGGAAAAATCGAGCGGCGCGTTCATCTTAAAAACCTATGCGCGCGGCGCGGTTGGTGAAGAAGATGCCGCTGGGCGCTTGCGCCGGTAATTCCTTGCGGATGGCAAAATTACTGGTGTCATAAATCTGCACGCGGTTGTCGTCGCGCGCCGAGATCCAGACTGATTCGCCACGTGGGGTAAATTCCATGTGCAACACTGCTTTGCCCGGCTCCAGGTGTTTGATCACGCTGCGCGACTCGACATCGATCACCTGTACCTGCGCGTTATCAGGGAAGGCAAAGTTCACCCAGACCTGGCGGCCATCCGGGCGCGCAATCACAAACACCGGTTGCCCCGCGACCTTGATGCGAGCAACTTCTTTCCAAGTGTCGGTATCCATCACCAGCACTTCATGGTGACCGATTGCGGGGACGTAGGCATAGCGGCCAGCGACTGCCCAGCCGCGCAGATGCGGCATTTTATACACGGGAAGTTTTTCGCTGCCTTTGCCATAGCCATCAAGGATGCGGCGCACGCCTTTTTCCGGATGCCAGAGATCAAGCAGGGCCATGCCATCTTCACCGAACAGGCCCGCCATGTAAAAGCGACCGTCGGGTGTGATCAGGCCGTCATATGGTTCGCGGCCTATGTTTTTAAATTTTTCCACTTTGGGATGCGTGACGTCGGTGATATCGGCAGTCCAGATTTCACCCGCATCAAACAGGCTCCAGACAAAGCGGTTACCTGGCGCATCGACCAGCCCCACCACTTTTGAAAATTTGCCTTCGCTACCATAGGCCGCCGGAATATCTGCCACCAGCTCCAGGCTGTCGGCCCTGAATATCTTGACGCCACCAGGAGCATAATTTTGTGCCGCGACAAAACGGCCATCCTGGGAGATTGCGCCGCCGATGCTATTGCCAGCTTGCATGACGCGTAGGGCGATCATGCCTTTCAGCAAATCGACCTTGGTCAGGCCACCATCGCGCCCGAACACATAGGCATAACGCCCGTCGCGCGAATACACCAGCGAAGCGTGCGAAAGATCGCCCAGGCCAGGCACGCTGGCAATTGATGTCATCTGCGTGGTATCGACAATCTGTACGCTACCGCTGGCGCGCTCAATGATCACGCCAAGGTCACCGGTGCCACGCATTGTGTTTTGATTGGCGACACCGGTGGTGGAGCAGGCGCTCAGCAAGCAGAGCGCGGCGATCATGAGCGAGGGGACGATGCGCCTATGCACATTACTTTTCATCGGGAAATCCTTTTTGTAATTGCGCCACGATCCAGCTGGTTTCTGCCTCGGTCAAAAAGCGCTGCCAAGGCGGCATCGCGGTGCCTGGCCTGCCATGCAGGATGGTCGCCTGCAGACTTTCTGGCGGTTTATCTTTGAGGGTTTCGGGCAGTAATGCAGGGCCTAGCCCGCCTTTTAGTGTCATGCCATGGCAAGAGCCGCAATCTTGCCTTACCAGGCTGATCAATTCGCCGCGCCTCGCTGCGCTTGGAGTTGGATTGGGCGATGGTGGCACTAGCGGCTGCGCGGCCATTGCCAGATTCATTAAGAACAAATTTAGTGCGAGCGGGCCAGCGTACTTCGGCAGATGACGCGCTTGTGTTAACAAGCTAGCGTACTTTTTTAGCGGAGTGCTCCTCGGCAATTTTGTTTCTTTCAATTGATGCACTCCTTTCTTGTAAATACCCTTTTGCCAGGGATCGATCTCTTCCCCCCCCTGGCTGTATCAGGGGTTAAAAGATTACCCTGCGTCAAATTCTTAATCATTGATGAACATCAACGATTTTCCAGCTATGCCTCTATAAAATCGATTTATCCAAACCGCAAACAGAGAAAATCTCATGAGCCAGACTATACCATCTTCGTTGTCAGTCAATCAGTGCGGTACGGGCAAGGTGTATCTGGTCGGCGCTGGCCCTGGCGCGGCAGATCTATTGACAATACGCGCTGCCAAATTGCTGGCGCAGGCCGATGCCGTGGTGTACGACCATCTGGTCAGCCGCGAGATCCTTGATCTGGTGCGCGTTGATGCCGAACTGATCTATGTCGGCAAGCAAGAAAGCCTGCATACCTTGCCGCAAGACGGGATCAATGGATTGCTGGTACGCCTGGCAAAACAAGGCAAGAACGTGGTACGCCTGAAGGGCGGCGACCCTTTTATTTTTGGCCGCGGCGGCGAAGAGGCAGAAGTTCTGGTGACTGAACAGGTGCCGTTTGAGGTGGTGCCCGGCATCACCAGCGCCAGCGGCGCCTCGGCCTACGCGGGGATACCGCTGACCCATCGCGACTACGCGCAATCCTGCGTCATCACCACCGGCCATCTCAAGGATGGCAGCCTCAATCTCGCCTGGGAAAACCTGGTGCAGCCGCGCCAGACCGTAGTCATTTACATGGGCTTGGGCGCATTACCAGAAATCAGCCGTCAATTGATCGCGCATGGACAAAGCGATCTGATGTCAGTGGCCGTGATCGAAAACGGCACCACCCAAAGACAACGCGTCATGACCGGCAACTTGAGTGACATCGCAGCGAAGGTCAAGGCGGCATGCTTTCAATCGCCGTGCCTGATTATTGTCGGTGAAGTCGTCACCTTGAGAGAGAAATTGCAGTGGTTTGCCAGCGATCAGATCAACGCAGAGATCGATGTGGCGCTGTCGCCCGCCAGCGCCCTAGGCCATCGCCTGGCTTACGCCTGAACGTCTTGAATGATTTGAAAATGGCATGAGGTAACTTCTAAAAACCTCATTGTAGAGATGCAGACCGTGGCGCACACCGGAGCAATACGTCAGTATTGCAAGGATCGCTTTGATCACACCGACAAAGGTATGCGCTCTAGAAATAGGTTTTTAGAAGTTGCCATGCGCCAGCACGCAATGTTGATGCGGGTTGACAGCCTGCCTGGCCTGCAGGCCGCACGGGGATTGCGCTGTGGGCTTGCCTGTTTTTAGATTTGATGGCGCTACTGTGTTGGCGATTGCGTTGCCTTTAGCGCTACGTACCCGAGCGGGCTTTCCAATCGCTATCTGTCATCTCATACACCGCAGTATCCATTTCGTACCATCTTTCCAAACCGCGATAATGCATGCCCAGCTTTTTCATGACATGGGCCGAGCCGGTGTTTTCGGGTTGGCAGACTGCGCACAGCAGTCTGGCGTTCAGTGTCTCAAAGGCAAAAGCCGCCATGCACTGTGCCGCTTCCGATGCAAAACCCTGGCTCCACTTGTCCTGCCGCAGCCGCCAGCCTATCTCCAGCGGGTTGGCCGGATCGCGACCCAGGTGCTGTATGCAGCCGGCGCCGATCACCTTGCCGCTTGCCAGCTCAATAAAACTCCACCATGAAAACCCGAATTCTATCCAGCGCGCCTTGACGCGCTCTATCATGGCCCTTGTGTCATCCGGAGTATCTGGTTTTCCGGTGATATATCGCATGACATCGGGGTCGCTGTTCATTTCGAAAAGCTCGTCAAAATGCCTGTCGTTCATGGGCTCAAGGCGAAGGCGTGATGTGGTGAGTATGGTCATTTGAAATGGCTGTATCCGACAATGGCATGCGAAAAAAAACTGCTCCGCGTGAGGCTAATAACTATCGATTGCGTGCAGGCGTATCCGGTGACGCGAATATTATCGTGTTTGCGATTGTCAGTCCATTTGAAGATGATTGAGGATAAACAGGATAGACAAGATAGGCGCCATGCGCCACCAACATCTGTTGTCTGTTATCGGACTTCGGTGTCAGCCGGTTTTTCCTCGGCGCTTATGCCCCATTCGCGCCAATCATCGCCGAACAGCTCGACCGGATGTTGCGTGCGATCCGTACCGTTTCCACAGACCAGGGAATCAGCCGGACAATATTTGTCGCATCCCCAGCAGATGCGCTCGGGGTTCTTCGGATGCGTAGGGAATTTTTTTGTCATTGCGGTGTTATTGATCTTGAAAGCTGCTGAACGCCTATCGGCTGGCAAGGTATTGCGTCCTCATGAAGCTAAGGGTGTGACGCTATGCCTTACCCTTGGCTGCATGTCGATCCGGCAGAATGCTGTGGTTTAATTCATCAGCGGTAACACGATATAAGAGCACAGCATGACCCAGACAATCGCGCCGACCGAAAATGCCTGATAACTCAGGGACTGCGCCTCAAACTCATCTTTCATCTTCAATATGGCATAGACGCCATGATATAAAAGGCTGGCAGCAATCATTAATCCTGCGACGCCGATGACTATCATTACCCATATATCCGATGCAGCCAGGCACAGGCCGGAAATCCACATTGGCACTGCAGTAATGCTGGCCAATAAGAATGCATCCTTGAAATCGACGCTCAGCTTATGTTCGGCGGCGATATTTTTAATCAGCCAGCCCATGAACGGAACCGTGAGCAACTCCGCGATAAAAAATACCAGCGCAACTTCTTTCCAGCGGCCATCCCCGATAGAGAGTGAAAACATCGAGACATGATCGCTACCCGCATACAGCAATGTCGCCGGGGGGATAAAGGAAAATGGCAAAACCAGCAAAAAGAAAGTCCTGATCACTGAAGGGTGAACGGTAATGACCGTATCCCAACCGCCGTGAAAGGAAAAAGGCATTTTTGTAAGATTAAAAAAATTCACGATGTCACTCCCAGGTTACGCCATGAAAAATGCGGAGGCTTTTTCGGGGCGCTAGATGAATAGAAGTATTTGGAGACAACTAATGGTGTTTCACACTGGTGTTTCATAAAATCGAACATGTGCCGGAACACAAGAGTTTCAAGTTGGCCCTACAAGCAATATGTATCATACTATGATATATAATTTTAAAGTCAAGTTTACTTGGTGATGATTTACAAGGGAATATTTTTACAGCTGCACAAGCTATGCAAATGGTTTGCGCAGCGAATTTTTAATTGTTTCTTTTGGATGTTGTTGGCGTAAAGTATTTTTCACTAGAGAAATTTATCGCAGGCAGCTTAGAATATTAGTCAGTGAATTGAAGCCTTCCTTTTTGTTTCATTGTTTTATTGATTGTCGTAAATGCCCCAATCCGCTACCGTAAAATTAAACATCGAGCCGCTGTCGAAAAATGACTATGAACTGCTGGCCAATTTCCGTTACCAGTTACGGGTATTTCTGCGTTTTAGCGAGGAAATAACTCAGGCGCAAGGGATTACTCCTCTTCAGTATCAGTTGCTGTTACAGGTGAAGGGTTTTCCCGGCCGCGAGTGGGCGACCATTGCCGAACTGGCCGAACGCCTGCAGTCGCACCATCACGGTGTGGTGTCGCTGGTGTCTCGTTGCGAAAAAGCCGGATTTCTCCAGCGCAAGCCGGGGCGGGATGACAAGCGCTGCGTGGAAGTGCACCTGAAGGCGAAAGGCGAAAAATTGCTGCATCAGATAGCGCTGCTGCACAAAAATCAACTCGCGGATCTGCAACACGTACTCGATGCGCTGGTGATCGCATGAGCTTGCAGCACCTGAACTGGCCCTTATAAAAAACCGACAACGCTGAGATTCATGCGCAAAAAATTACTTGTTTCATTTTCAGTATGGTCAGCCTGGCTGAGCGGTTTTTTGCCCGGGACGATATCGGTGAGCCGGCTCGAGCGTGTCCGTGCCTGTTGCGGCGCATTGATCGGTATTTTTGCTACCGCCTTGGTCGGGCATGTTTTTCTGGGTAGTTCAGAAGGCCTGCCGTTTTTGATCGCGCCCATGGGGGCGTCTGCGGTCTTGCTGTTCGCATTGCCTTCCAGCCCTCTGGCGCAACCCTGGTCCATCTTGGCGGGGAATATGATTTCAGCATCGGTCGGCGTTGCCTGCGCCATGTGGCTCGGTAACACGCCGCTTGCCGCCGCGCTTGCGGTGGCAGGGGCGATTGCGCTGATGTTCGCGGCCCGCTGCCTGCATCCGCCCGGCGGTGCGATCGCTCTGTCGGCGGTGCTGGGCGGCGCGACGATACATGCGCAAGGTTTCCATTATGTGCTGGTGCCGGTCGGGCTTAATTCACTCCTGCTATTGCTGCTGGCCATCGCATTCAATAACCTGACGCGCCATGCCTACCCGCATAAGCAGCAACCAGATAAAAAAAGTATCCATAAGACCAGGGACATAACGCCTACCGCGCGCCTTGGCTTCAGTTCGGCAGACCTGGATGCGGTGATCAGCCAATACAACGAAGTGCTCGACATCAGCCGCGATGATCTGGAATTTCTGCTGACGCAAACCGAGATGCAGTCGTATCGCCGCCGCTTTGACCAGGTCACCTGTGCCGATATCATGTCGCGTGACATTATCAGTGTCGAATATGGCACCTCGCTGGAGGAGGCCTGGCTGCTGTTGCGCAAGCACAAAATCAAGGCTTTGCCGGTATTGGATAAGGCGCGCCGCGTGATCGGCATCATCACGCTGGTCGATTTCATGAAGCACGCGAATCTGGATGTGTATGAAGGATTTGAGGTCAAACTACGCAAGTTTATCAAGCGCACCGCCGAACTCCATTCGCAAAAACCGGAGGTGGTGGGGCAGATCATGACAGCGCATGTGCATACCGCAAGTGAGGATAAGCATATCGTCGAGCTGGTACCCTTGCTGTCTGACAAGGGGATGCACCATATTCCTATCATCGACAAGGAAAACCGCCTGGCGGGAATAGTGACGCAATCGGATCTGGTTGCCGCCTTGTATCGCGCCCGGCTGACCGGGGCATAAACAGGGACATGAACAGGGACATGAACAGGGACATAAGCAGCCGATGATATTTTCATGTGCGCTGGAGTGCCTAACATTTTCAGATGATTTTTTAAGTAGAAATACTACATTATTATCTGTTGGTATTTGATTTTATGGGATATTTCCTTGAATTTAGATTTTTATCGTCTATTTCTAGGAAATGTATATTTGTAGTTATGCTACAATAAAACGACAAGATCACACCCTGATGAGCTGCCTGTCTGGTGGCCTCATTACCGACGGAGACAAGCGTGAATACAAATCATCTGACCAGGCGCGACCGCGCCGTTTCTTTGGCCCGGCGCCATCCTCCTTGCGTCGCCGCGCCGCTGCGCTGCGCTCTGCTTGTAGCCGCTATGCTGGCGGCAGGAAGTGCTGTCGCTGTGAACGCCATCAATACATTGGATGCCTGCAATCTCGATGGCTTCGAAACGGTGTTGCAGGCCAACCCGCAAGTTGCTGAGGCGCGCGCAGTCTGGCTAAACAGGAAACTGGTTAAATGGCCGGGTACGCAAGCGCAGGACGGCGGACATTTCCGGCTCTACTATTCTGCTGCCGGCAAATTGGATGTACGTGCTGGCGGCAAGGTCACTGGCGCTGATGGCGCATTATCGCTGAAGGTGTTGCGCGAATCCCTGCCCGAGGCATTGAGTGCGCGTTTCAAGTACCTCGCAGATGGCGTAGTGCTTGCCGTCGGCGATGCTGATCTTGCGCGCATGGGCGCGCTGCACCAGCAGCAGATGGTGATGGTGCAGGAAAACGCCAGTGGCGAGGTCATCCGGTATACGGGAGGGCAGATTGCCGGGGCGCTGGACGATTTGTATGGTGCAGCCAAAAATGTGGCAGACCTCGGCGTGACCGTGGCAAGCAGGCGTACCGGCTTTAAATTGTGGGCGCCGACTGCGCAAAAAGTCTCGCTCTGCCTGTATGAAAAAGGTAGCGGACAGGCCAGGGCAATCGACGCGATGGAATGGAATGCCACCACTGGAATCTGGTCGCTCAATAAACCATCTGACCTGTCTGGCCGCTACTATAAATACATCGTCGATGTTTTCGTTCCTGGTGCTGGCATGTTGCGCAACCGCGTCACCGACCCGTATTCCATTAGTCTTACAAGCGATTCCAGGCGCAGTTATATCGCGCGGCTCGATGCGCCGGCATTGCAGCCAAAGGCCTGGCGCACTACGCCGGTGCCAGCCAAGGTCAAGGGGCAAACCGACATGGCTGTGTATGAGTTGCATGTGCGCGATTTCTCTATCAACGACAGCTCGGTAACGGCTGCGCACCGCGGCAAATATCGGGCCTTTACCGAGGCGAATGCAAACGGGATGAAGCACTTGCGTGCCCTGGCGCAAGCTGGCATGACGGACGTGCACCTGCTGCCGGTATTCGATCTCGCCAGTGTGCCTGAGCGTGATTGCACCACGCCTGTGATCAATGGCAGCGCCTTTAGCGAAACCCAGCAGGCGGCGGTGACTGCCGTGGCGCAAAAAGACTGCTTCAATTGGGGCTATGACCCTTTCCATTACAGTGCGCCGGAGGGTAGTTATGCCAGTGATGCTGCCGACGGCGCAAGGCGCATCATCGAATTTCGCCAGATGGTCATGGCGCTGCACCAGGCGGGTTTGCGGGTTGGCATGGACGTGGTTTACAACCACACCGATAGCACAGGGCAGAAGGCCAGTTCCGTACTCGATAGAATTGTGCCTGGCTATTACCACCGCCTGAACGCGGTTGGCGCGGTCGAACAATCTACCTGTACGCCTTGCGGTAATACCGCCACCGAGAATGTCATGATGGGCAAGCTGATGGTGGATTCTGTGTTGCAGTGGGCCGGGCAATACAAGATAGATTCTTTCCGCTTTGATTTGATGGCGCATCAACCGCGTGCTGTCATGGAAGAACTGCGCGATAAGCTGAAGGCGCAGGCCGGGCGCGATATCCAGTTGATCGGCGAGGGCTGGAACTTCGGCGAGGTGGCGGATGGCGCGCGCTTTGTGCAGGCGTCTCAGCTGTCGTTAAACGGCAGCGGCATCGGCACCTTCAGCGACCGCAGCCGCGATGCAATTCGTGGCGGCGGCGCGGCCGATTCCGGCAATACGGTGGTCACACAAAAAGGCTATATCAATGGCCTGGTCGATGCGCCACAGTCAGCGGCTGACCTACTGAGGGCGGCGGATATGGTGCGGGTGGGACTGGCCGGGTCGCTGCGCGATTACGCGATGACCACGCATGACGGCAGTATTAAAACACTGAAGGAAATCAATTATTCCGGCCAGCCGGCAGGCTATGTCAGCCAGCCCGGCGAGGTGGTGAATTATGTGGAGAACCATGACAACCAGACGCTGTTCGACATCAATGTCTACAAATTGCCGCTCGATACCAGCCGCGAAGACCGGGCGCGGGTGCAGATGCTGGGCGCGGCGACGACGGCGTTTAGTCAGGGCGTGGCGTATTTTCACGCCGGGCTCGATGTGCTGCGCTCGAAATCGCTGGATAGGAATAGCTACAATTCCGGCGACTGGTTTAATCGCCTGGACTGGACCTATCAGGACAATTATTTTGCGACCGGCCTGCCGCCGAAGGCAGACAATGGCGATGGTTATGCCTTGATGAAACCACTGTTGGCGAACCCCTTGATCAAGCCTGGCCCGGCCGAGATCATGCTGGCGCGCGACATGTTCCGCGACCTGCTGAAAATACGTTCCAGTTCCAGCTTGTTTCATTTGCGTAGCGCTGCCGAGGTGCAGCAAAGACTGCGTTTTGAAAACGTCGGCGCGCAGCAGAACGGGGCGGTGATTGCCGCGCATCTCGATGGTAAGAATTATCCGGGCGCGGGCTATCAGTCCATCATGTATTTCATCAATGTCGCCAGTGCGCCGCAGACGCTGGATCTGCCTGATCAGCGAGGCCAGGCCTATCATCTGCACCCCGTGCAAAGCGACAGGCATGCCGCCGACCGGCGCGTTGCCGCTTCAGCGCGCTACGATGCCGCCCTTGGACGCTTTACCCTGCCTGCGCGCAGTGCGGTGGTGTTTGTGCAGTAGTGTTTGTGTTGTAGTTTCAGTTGCACTGACTTATGAAAAAAACGGCATGAGAGTCATCTGACTTTCATGCCGTTTTTTTATTCCCGCGAATGTCTTCCGCGTTTAGCTTGCGCTCTGTTCTATCGCCAGCGCGGCGCCTGTCAGGGCCGCCAGCGTATCGGTAATCAATGCGGTAGGGATATTCTTGAGGTAGTCATGAAAACGACCCTTCGCCTCGAAGCGCTCGCGAAAGTCTGAAGTAAAGAAGCGCTCGCCCAGGCGTGGAACGATGCCGCCGCCGATGTAAATGCCGCCACGCGCGCCCAGGGTTAATGCGACGTTGCCAGCGAAACCGCCAAGCAGGGCGCAGAAGCAGTCTATCGTCTCTGAGCAGATCGCGTCGCTGCCATTGAGGCCGCGCTCTACGATCAATTCGGCGGTAAGTGCCTGGCTGGCCGCGCCGCTCACCTGTGCGACTGCGCCGTGCAGCACGGGCAAACCTATGCCGGATAACAGCCGCTCGGCAGAGACATGCGGATAGCTGTGGCGCACGTGGCTCAGCAAGGCACTCTCGAAATCATTTGCCGCGGCAAGGGTAACGTGGCCACCTTCGCCGGGGATTGCGCTCCAGCCCATAGGCGTTTCGATGACGGCGCCAACGCCGAGGCCGGTACCTGGCCCGATCACCGCAAGCGTCCCTTTGGCCTGAGGTAATTGACCGTGCGGCCTGAGCTGGGTCGGTGTCAGGCGCGGCAACGACAATGCCAGCGCTTCAAAATCATTGAGCACCAGGAAGGTGTCAAGCTTAAGTTCGGCTTGCACCGCCGATCTGGAAAAGCTCCAGTGACTGTTGGTGAATTCAATTTTATCGGCGGCAACTGCGGTCGCTACGGCAAACGCGGCTTTGCGCGGTGCCTGAAATTGCGCCCCCAATATGGTGGCGATGTCACGCAGATAGGCGCGTGTGGCACTGACGGTGTCCGGATGGGCAATCACCGGTATCGTTTTAACGTGCTGAACCGGCATGCCCGATTGCAGAATTAAGCCGAAGCGGGCGTTGCTGCCGCCGATATCTGCGACCAGCCATGGAAAGCTGGCGGCAAGATCTGAGCTGATTGAATTGCTTGCCATGAGTCGAATATCCCTTGTTTTGATTTGATGCGGGCAGGCGTGGAGCCGTGCGCGGTGAATAAAATTTTCTGTCGTGCTGCGACATTTTGGTAGGTAATGTAGCAAAACTACATAAAAAATACAATCAATTAATTCTAAATTTTTATCTGCCACAGAGATTTCAAGCCCGATTCTCATTCGCGCAGATATTGAAAGAGTTTGTTTTTTCATTATCCTGGCGCAGATTGCGGGTGGATTTTGGTCGCATTTATTGAAGGCTTAAATGTTGAATTTGTAGTCAAGCTACATATTAAAGCGCTTTGGATTTTATTCAATGCGCTTTGGATTTGGGTATGCCCGGGGATTCGACTGCAATCTGTATTTTGTGCGCATTCGTGATCGGTGCCTGTCGCAAAGGCATAAACAAGCGAATACAGCCGAATACAGGAATGAGCCATGCGCAGGATAAAATTGTCTGACGTTATCAACAAACGACATTTCTGCAAACAAAAGGCACAATTTGAGCGTCAAAGCATGGAACGGCTTTCGCTGGTGATCTAGGCGGACTACAATATCAAGCGCTGCATTCTGGCGGCAGGCGCAGCACATACAAGCACTGACATTTCCCATCTTATTCCGGCAATAAATTTGTCCTGATGCGCGTGCCGGCATCAAGCCCCGGTTGGGAGTCAGTTGATCCGATTACATCGTTAAGAAATGGAACTACATGATTTCCTTTGATAGCCCAAGGTTGATCGCCGACATCGGCGGAACTTACGCGCGTTTCGCATTGGAGACCGCCAAAGGTGAATTTAGCAATATCGCCTCGTTTCTTTGCGCCGACTACCCTGATTTTCACTCCGCAGTCACTGCTTACCTAACTACGATCGCGCCTCTTCATGTGGAGCATGCCGCCGTGGCGATCGCCAATCCTGTCGATGGCGATATGGTCAGCATGACCAATTACCATTGGCAGTTTTCGATTGAGCAAATGCGCGTGCAATTGGGTTTTGACACGCTCGTCATCGTCAATGATTTCACTGCGCTGGCGATGGCAGTACCGCAACTGGGGGCGGGCGACATGCGCCAAATTGGCGGCGGTGATGCCACCAGACAAAGCGTTATCGGGCTGTTGGGCTCAGGTAGCGGCTTGGGCGTATCGGGCCTGATCCCTGCAGGTGATGGCTGGATTTCCCTGGGATCTGAGGGCGGGCACACCAGTTTTTCACCACGCAACGAAAAAGAGATCGCGGTGCTGCGTTTCGCCTGGAAGTCATTTGAGCATGTCTCATTTGAGCGCCTGGTGTCGGGGCCCGGCCTGGAATTGATTTATCGCGCGCTTGCCGACTATGCCGGCGTCGCCAGCCAGGAGCTGAGCGCGCCCGAGATCACCCAGCGCGGTCTGGATAACACAGATCCGGTTTGTGCCGATACCCTGGAGGTTTTTTGTAGCTTGCTCGGAACCGCGGCGGCCAATCTGGCGGTCACTCTGGGTGCATTGGGCGGCATCTATATCGGCGGCGGGATAGTGCCGCGCCTGGGCAGCTATTTTGATCGTTCGCCTTTCCGCGCACGCTTTGAAGAAAAAGGCCGTTTCAGCCGCTATGTGGCGGCTATCCCTACCTATGTGATTACCGCTGAGCACGCCACGTTTATCGGCGCGGCGGCGATTCTGGAAGCGCAGCTGCGCACCATCAAGGCAGCGCCGGGATCGGCGATTCTTGGACAGATACGGCGTGCCCGTGCCGAATTGTCTCCCGCCGAATTGCGCGTCGCTGAATATGTGCTGGCGCACCCGCGGGCCGCGCTCAATGACCCTATCGCCGAGATCGCCAAGGCGGCGCAGGTCAGCCAGCCAACCGTGATCCGTTTCTGCCGCTCGCTCGGCTGCGAAGGTTTGTCCGATTTTAAGTTGCGTCTCGCGTCCGGCCTTACCGGCACGGTGCCTGTGACGCATATCCAGGTGACGAATGATGATTCGATGCTGGAGCTGGGGGCCAAGGTGCTCGGCAATACCGCGTCGGCGATCTTGCAGGTGCGCAGCCAGCTCAATCGCGAGATGATAGATCGCGCCATTGAGTTGCTGATCCGTGCCAATCGCGTCGAGTTTTTTGCCCTCGGTCATTACGGCGTGGTAGCGCAGGATGCACAGTTCAAGTTTCTGCGTTTCGGCGTTTCCAGTGGTGCGTATACCGATCCCCGGCTGCAGCTGCTGGCGGCCAGCGTGCTCAAGCCTGGCGACGTGGCAGTCATCATCAGCAGTGGCGGGCGCCTGCCGGAATTGCTGGAAGTGGTAGATAAGGTACGTGAACGTGGCGCTTCCGTCGTGGCGATTACCGCAAGCCAGTCGCCGCTGGCGCGCAAGGCAGATGCCGCCCTGATCGTCGATCACGTTGAAGACATCTCAACCCACTTGCCGATGATCAGCCGCATCCTGCATCTGCTGGTCATCGACATTCTGGCCGTCGGTGTCGCCATGCGCCGCGATCCGGACAGGCTGAACATTCTCGAGGCGGAAGCAGATGAGCGTCTGGATGAATCAGGCAAGCCAGCCGCCAGTGCCGAGCTGGCAAAAGTGGCCCGCAGCGCAGCGCCTGGCGTCAGCCTCTCTTCGCCTCTGGCACGCATGACCTCGCATAGCCGTTAATTTTCGAGTATCTTGTGTTGCGCTTCAGGTCTGCATTTCCATGATGGGATGCAGACTTCTTTATTCCCGCAAACCAGCTCAATTATCTGGTTCAATTAAATAATTCAATGATGGGCACGCCCGACACGCAATCCCCATGCGCCCTGCAGGCCAGGGTGGCTGCAAACCCGCATCGACAGTGCGTGCTGGCGGCATGGTTTTTTTAAATTGCGCGCCAGCTTGCGCCAGAGATGTCTTCAGTGACATTCAAGGACATTCAGCGCGCCGGCGCAATCAGGCCGCTATTCGATTGCCCACAGTAAATGCGCATCGAGTTGCAGGCGTGCCAGTCCAGCTATTGCATCGATTTGTGCTGACTCGGCCGCCAGCGCCGCATCGAGCGCCTGGCGGCGGGTATTGAGCGCGTCGCTCAGGCTGGCTTCACCCAGCCTGTAGGCGGACATCATGGTTGCCGCCTGCGCCTGACTTTGCTGGCGTATTTGCTGCATGGTCTGCCAGATGCTGTAGCTGCGCTGCCTGTCGGTGATGACCCTTTGCGCGTTCGCCGTGACTTTCAGGCGGGTCTGGGTGAATTTTTCAGTCGCCATTCTGGCTTTCAGGAAGGCGCCGCTTTTGTCGGCGTTGCGTGCTGCACCCGGCAAGGGTATCGCGATGCTGATGCCGACGATGCGTTCCTGTCCGTTACGCTCGCGTCCGGCGCGCACGCCTATGGTCGGATCGGGGATGTTGTCGCTGGCGATTCTGGCGGCTTGCAGCTTGAACAGATCCGCTTCGGCCTGGGCCAGCTCCAGCTCATGATTGTCGTCCAGGATTCTGTCTAGCCAGAAGCTGCCCGATTCGTCCAGCATGGCAGGCGCCGGCAGGCTGTCTGCCTTTGGCGTTGGCAAACCGGGGTAATTGGATTTCAGCATCTGCACTACCTGTTCCTCGCGCAGCCGGGCCTGTTGCAGCAGCGCGCTGACACGCTTGCTTTCGGTGTCGGCCTGCATCAGTTCTAGCCTGGCAGCATCACCTGCCTTGACTCTTTTTTCGGCAATCGCGCGTAGTTGCTCAGCGATCTCCAGCTGCTCCTGCAGGCTGCGGGTGGTGGCGATTTCACGCAGTGCCATAAACCAGTCGGCCATCAGGCTGCGGCTGGTTTCGTGCCAGGTATCGGCGTGACTGGCGCTTGCCAGCTCTATGCCTTTTTCGCCAATCGCTGCATCTTTGCGGGCTTTGCCAAACCAGCGTAGCGGGCGTTCTATTGATAATTCCTGCTCATTGAAGCTGGCGCCCGATTGATCGGTACGGCGGTTGCTGGCGGCCCGCNNCCACTCATAATGGCCGGCGTCGAGGCGCGATTTGCCCGTTTTGGCCAGGTCGATATTGAGGGCGCTGGAGCGCAGCTGCGGCATGTTTTCCAGAGTCTGGCGCACCGCCGGTTCTGGCGGCAGCACAGATAGGGCGGCCGTGGTGGCCTCGTTGCTGGTGTATGCAGGCCCGCTGCCATGGTGCTGTGCCAGCGTGGCTGGCGTGTAGACGCCGGCCAGCAGGGCGATCATCAGGAGTTGTGGGAGCGGATAGGTCATTGCAATCTCCCGAAAGCGGCTACCGCGGTGATCCAGTACGCCACATCGCGGTTGCGGATTTCCTGGCCCAGTGCCTGCAGCAGTTGTTGTAATTCACTTTCCAGCCCGACTATCATCACCAGCTTGCGCTTGCAGCGGCCCTGTACTTTTTCCATGGTCGATAGCAGCGAGGCGCCCTGGCCCATGCCCTGGGCATCAATGATGGAAAAGCCGCTGGCCAGCTTAGGGTGCAGTAATAAAAAGTCCAGCACGTCTTCTTCCAGCGTTACCGGGATAGCCAGTGTGAGCATGGCATCGTAATTTTTTTCGTTCGTCATGATGATCATTAATGTGTGAGTGTTTTTGCGTTGGCAACAGCACTGCCGGTCAGCCCGTCGGCCGCTTGCTCAGCCGCCTCGTCCGCTTCATCGGCTGCCGGCACGCCAAAGCGCTGAAATAAAATCGGCAGCAGGATCAGCGTCAGCAAGGTTGCCGTGACCAGCCCGCCGATGACGACGATGGCGAGCGGACGCTGAATTTCTGATCCCGGCCCGCTGGCCATCAGCAAGGGAATCAGGCCGAAGCCGGTAATGCTGGCGGTCATCATGACGGGGCGGAAGCGTCGCAACGCGCCTTCACAGACGACCTCGGCCAGCGGCGTGCCGCGCGCCACCAATTGGTTGAAATAGGTAATCATCACCAGCCCGTTGAGTACCGCAATCCCCATCAGGGCGATAAAGCCGACCGAGGCCGGTACCGACAGGTATTCGCCTGTCACTGCCAGCGCGATCACGCCGCCTAACAGGGCAAACGGGATATTCACGAACACCAGCAGCGATTGCCGGATGCTGCCCAGGGTGGTGAACAGCAGCAGGAAAATCAGCGCCAGTGCGATCGGGATTACCACCGCCAGACGCGCGGCTGCACGCTGCTGATTTTCAAACTGGCCGCCCCACGACATGCGGTATCCGGCGGGCAGTTTGATTTGCTGCGCCACCTTGGCTTTGGCTTCATCGACAAAGCCGACCAGATCGCGTCCACGCACGTTGGCGCGCACCACCACCAGGCGCGATGAGTTCTCGCGCTCTACCTTGACCGGCCCGTCTACGGTACGCAGATTGGCCAGCTGGCTCAAGGCGACCGAGCTGCCGTCACTGACCGGCAAGCGCAGTTGCTGAAACAGCTCTGCCGACATTTGCAGCTGATCATTGCCGCGCATCAGCAAAGGCAGGCGCCTGCCATCCTCGATCACCACCCCGGTGGTGCGGCCTTCCACCAGCGTGCGCAAGTCATTCTGGATTTGCTCTACGC
>CXWL01004854.1_pt1 | contig 40689 bp, 48 predicted proteins | sample 590931 | NCBI WGS metagenome assembly CXWL01 (sample SAMEA3498368, study PRJEB10139) | groundwater metagenome | biome: water well; material: biofilm material | place: Germany | collected 2015-04-27 | reverse complement strand
ATTATTCTCCATTAATTAGATTTGTCCGAATAAAATTTGAGCCATTTTCAGGAACCGCCCAACTCGTTATTAGAGACCCACAGGGTCACTAATAACCATACTATCCAGGGGTGATTTCAACCCCTCATCCATACCAGCCACGTGAATATAGATCATCGTGGTCTTTAGGTCTTTATGCCCAAGCAATTCTTGTATATCTCGAATGTTTGTTCCTCCTCTCGATAAATGTGTAGCAAATGAATGACGGAAAGTATGCGGACCAACTGGCTTGATAATTCCAGCTTCTCGCGCCGCTTTACGAACCGCCTTTTGAACAGAGGTTTCATATAAATGATGCCGCCTCACAATCCCACTTCTTGGATCGCGCGAAAATTGGCTGGCAGGAAAAACATATTGCCAACCCCATTCGTATTCAGCATTTTTATATTTTCTTGCAAGCGCGCCTGGTAATTCAACGCTTCCAAAACCTTTGGATAAATCTTCATCATGTTGCGCTTTCCCTTTTGCCAGATGTAAACGCAATGGCTCAATCACAGCGTCAGGCAAAAAGGTGACACGATCACGATTACTTTTCGTATCTCGAAGCGTGATGGTCTTCAATTCAAAATCAATATCCTTCACCCGCAAGCGAAGACATTCCATTAATCGCAAACCGCCGCCATAAAGCAAATAGCCAATTGTGTGATAAATACCGTGCAAACGACAAAGTACACGTCTTACCTCATCAACCGTCAAAACAGTTGGGATATGCACAGATCGCTTCGCGCGAACCGCCTGAATATTTTCAAACTTAACTCCAAACATTTCTCGATACATAAATAGAATCGCCGCCAATGCCTGATTTTGCGTGGATGCGCTCACATTTGAATTGGCAAGATAGGTCAAAAACGATTCAATTTCTGGCTTCCCCATTTCTTTAGGATGACGAAGTTTATGAAAACGAATATATCTCTCAGCCCAATCCACATAAGTTTTTTCTGTCTTATATGAATATTGCTTCACGCGGATTTTATCCACTAATTTTTCGAGGAATTTTTTCTCAGCCATTCTTCACCTCGGCATCTCATTCCACTCACGACCATCCAACATATGCCCCGCCAGTCCCTTCCCCACCCGACACATCGTCACGCCATCAAGATCAACAGGCTTATGGCTAAAAGTAGTCTTGTCCGTCACCCAAACCAAATGATCCAACGGAGCATATTCCCCCCACTGTTTGAAGAAAAACTGGATGTGATGCTTCTGACAAAAATCACGAGCAGACCTCGCCCAATCAGGGTGCATCGCTCTCGCCCGCGGACCACTCTCCCCGCCGCAAACCAACTGATTCAAAAATTCCCATCCCTCCCAATCCACATTTCCCAAAGCAGGTTCATAACTCACCCACGTCCGCCAGCCAGCCTGCGAAAGTTCACGCATAAACTCGCGCCGTTCATCCGCCCGTTTTTGATTTTCAATACTCACGCCAAGAATCACATTCGGCAACGGCGCGTAAACGGAAAAATGCAAAGCCGCCTTCATGTTTTCAGGACGCTTTGTCAGGGTCTGATATACATGCTGCCGAGTCTCTTTCATCACGTCAAAAATATTTTTCAAAAACGGCAGGTTAACTTTTTCATGGAATAGATCGCCCATAAATTCAACCAATACATGCTGTGGTTTGCGCCAGGTCAACGGCTCGATCAAACGCTCAGGCACAATCGTAATCAAGCCAGTCCAATGCCCGCGATCATCCACCACATCCTGATATTCAGGCCGCCCCATCGCCCGCAGCCGCTTTGCCATGGTCGCAGCCCAGCAATTCACGCACCCCTCGCTCTTGATCGTGCATCCAGTCAAAGGATTCCAAGTCCGATCACCATATTCAATTTTTGTTTTGCTCATCTCTACCTCCAATAAATGGCTTCCAACTCATTCTCACGCACATCTGGCGGATACCGTCGAAAGAAATCAAAGAAATCATATGCGTCATCGAAACCATCATGATAAAAAAATGAATTGACTTCATCCACACTCAATTGAACGTCATCAAGCATAACTTGCATTTCATCAGGGTAAATTTCGATGGGCTTTATAAACAGGCAGGGCAACTCAACGATCAATCTGCATTGTTTTGTCCGCATCCCCGTGTAAAGATAAAGCGCATCCCCAACTTTCGTTGGATGCTTGCGTTTGCGTCGAACCGTGTGCCATTTACGTTCTGGTATCATCGGCGCAAACTGCTTTTGAAAGTTATACGCTGGCATCATGCACCTCCGTTTTTTCTTCCCCCATTTCTGATCTCGAAATAGGGGAAGTGGCGACATTGTCCCGATGTTCTCTCGGGAAGCCGATGGGGGTCGAAGCAGGATCATCCAAATCCAGCACCTTCCTGCTCATCTCCAACAGGCGTTGTGAAAATTCAAATACCTGCTGATCACTCATACGTGAAAATAGCGCCAACTGCGTCTCGATGCTGATCTCCCACACTTTCACATCATCGCAAATCGAACATCTGATCGGCATCCGCCCATCCAGCGGCCCCAACAGATCCACCTCACGTGGATGCTCAACATCCATATCCAACGCCTCCCGTAGCACCATCAACTGCGCTAGATCATTTCCATTCCAACGGATAAACCCGAGGATATGTCCATCTTTACAGCAAAACGGTTTCATTTTTTTATCAGCCATCACGACCTCCAACTGCAACACATTGGGCAGGCATCCATTCGGCTACCTGTAAAATACAACCATGCACATCCATCCTTCACATTCCGTCCTCCCCTCCCCCATCATGCGCACATGTCCAATGTTGTGCATGTACTCGGAGCACTCACGCACGCACGCACGATGGGGAGGTTTGATATTGACGGTTAATATGATATTGACGGTTAATTACCTACTCTTCTTCATCCATCGACATATTCTTCAACAACGCATCCAACTTCGATTCTGCAATTTTCTCCTGCTCATCGCTCATCGATGTCGGTACTGAATGCGCCACGCCCAACTCACCATTACAAGCCGCAATCAATAAATCCATCACCATCTTTGTCGCCTTACGCGGAGGCAAAGAATCCCAAAACTCCAAAAACTTATCCATGCGCTTGTTGTCATCGATGGATGCTGAATGGTTCTCAGGCTTAACGCGAATATATGGGTCGATATGTAAATGGCGGCGCACGCCTGGCTTTTTCGGAGGAGCCATCGAATTACCTCTGCGCCCGATCCAGCTTATCCAAGCCCCTCGAAATCGCCATCACTGGGTTGTCCAAAACAATCCCTTTCCCTTGCAGCTTCAAATGCTGACCCAGTAAGATCGCTCCGCCGCCCACTACCAGCACAGCCTCAAAACGTGAAAGAGCCTCATCTCCCCAAATGTTTTCAATTGCATCATTGACCTCATTCGCCCAGGTCGGAATCTTCCCAGAGTAATTCAGGGACCCGTTTCGCAATTTCAAATCCAAATGACCAAGGCTATACTTTCGTCCTGGGTTCAATAAATCAAGCAAGCGGCGCACGCCCAATTTCTCGCCCCGCGTCGCGCCCTCGGTAACTCGCTGGTTTTCAACGACCATCAATTCGACCGTGTTGAAACCCACAGAAATAATCCCGATTTCGGAGGTCAGCGCAAATGTATGTTCCTTGATACGCTTTCCTTCGTCGGACAGAATGAAGTCAAACAACGCGCCCACAGGCTGCGAGTTCACACGCGCCCGATCCACCCTCACCTTATATTCGACCCCGTCTGCCTGCCATTTGTGTTCGCCCTTCACCCACTCGCGGATACTGGCGCGATACGCCTTCATATCCTCCCCCATAGTCTGAATCGGCAAACCAACAAAAACCGAAAGCGGAGCCTGAAACACTCCATGCGCTTGCATATACTTCGTCCATGCGCCATAGACCAAAGCACGGATCTCTGGAGAATTGTTCAGACGATCAAATCCTAAATTCTGCATCAGCTTTCCATACTGGTGCGTCCCAGCGCCAACATAGAAATCACCATCATCGGTCTTCACCGTCAACGGTCGATCCGACTGCTTCAAACCAATCATTCCTTCCAAATGCTGACCGTTGTTCAAAGCTACCTGGCTCAAAAGTTCAAGCCCGTGTCCCTGTGAAAACATCTTGATCGCGCCAAACCCTGCATCCAGACCCATCGAAATTGTTTCAGTTTTTGTTTCCATTTCCTATTCTCCTTTTTTATTGTTTTCCAAAATATTCGCCATGAATTGGCTTCCTTCATCCGTCAACACATACCCCTGCCTCGAATCTTTCTCGCTTGCCAATTCAACCAAACCACGGCGAAGCATTTCCTTACGCAACTTTTGAAAGCCATCGGACGAATATGGCTTTTTATCACCAGTCCATTCGCGGGTAGTAAATGGCACGCCGTTCAAAAGACCATCTGCCAACATTTTCAATTGAGCCATCGTGCCAGGCAAATCAAAATACTCACCAGAGAAATGACCATCCGTAGAAATACGGTTCAATGTCACCTTCACAAACTGCGGTTCGGAAGATGGAACTGGCGGTGCATCGCCAATATTTCCATCCTGATTCAGATCCAAGCCAGTCCACATCTCCAGCTTCGTAAGGTTGAACCAATGGCGCATCGAATATATCCAAACACCTACAACAGTCACCAACCCACCGCCAGCAGACCAGGTAAACCAACCGCGCACATTCAAAGATGCAGTGAATAAGATCAACACCAGAGTCACCAGTGCTCCAGTGATCAATGCCTGTGCCAACGGAACCCACGCTGCCGCCCCCAACGTATGCAAAAACGCCTTACTATTGCTGTTTTCCATCACCAACCTCCTTATCAATATCAATGAATTTCGTGCTTGCAGTAAGAATGCTTGCCGCAGTTGGAGCAATTACCGAAACGCCTTCAGAGCTTGAATCAGCCGTGCCCTTTGAAGCCTCTGAAACAATTCCCAAACTCCATGCCGCAGTCATCGCCGCGATTTTCTGCCTGTCACCATTACGGCGTTCGTCAAGCCCTTGCACACTCTGATCGTTCGGGTTGGCAAGCATATAAACACCCTTGCCAAAATTCAACAGCTTCCGCCCATCATCAGCTACCCACTGGCGAAGCTGCGGATATTGCCTTGTTGTCTTATCCAGTGGTACCCAGTTCGCTCGGAATATGAAAAACTCACGCGCTGCCTGCCCCATCCCAACCAGGGCGATTCCTCCGCCAATGCCAGCAGAGATGACCAAACAAGCAGCCGCGAAACTGCCGCCGAAGACAATACCAGCCGTCAGCGCATCGCCGACGCGGTTCCTTCTCTCCGCCGCTGCCTGTTCCTGCGCCAATTGGATTTCCCTGGCTAATTCACGGTCTGCCACATCCTGCGCAGTGATCGCATCCGTCCGCCGAGCATCCGCCCCATCCCGAGGATCAGCCCCACAGCCAGAGATCAACAACCCAATACCCAACACCACCAACACCACCATCCTATTCATGCCTATGCTCCTTTCCACAACAACGGCAAAATTCCGCTTTTTCACCAGCCTTACCAGTAATCACATCAAAATTCCGCACATCAAAACAGCCCAGGCAATACATCTCATCCACAGTCACCGAAAGCACAGCGAACGGAGCCACAGGTGAATGTACAGCCACCCAATGAGAAGCCAAATCCACGAACTGCCGCACCGCCAGCGACGAACCACGAGCGGAAGAAGTCCCGTCCAAATTTCGACCTTGACCAACAAAATGACTATCCATATTTCGCTCCATTTGTCTGACAATGAACACTTTAGTAGTTGAAGTGAACATCTCATAAATCAACTGTTCACTTGTTCACTTGATGCATTGCAAAATCGCGCATACTACCTTATATTCATTCATATATATTCACTTCTTCACTAACTAACTAACTAACTAAACCGTACTTTTACTTCGAAATAACCAAAAAACGAACAAAAACCGCTCAAAACCTGCCAAAATGAACAAGTGAACACTTTTCCCGTCCCGCGACAAAAATAATTATGTTTTGTCGCCAGCGGGCTATAACTGTTCACTTGTTCACTCCTTCCTCCACGCCACACCGTCTTTATCCACGTAAAACTCGCTTTCCTCGGCTTCCTCGAACGTGGACTGCACCAGATCGGGATTTTTCGGAGCCTCGATGACCTTTTTCTTGCCAGCCAGCCTCCCCTCCATCCTCTGCCGCGCATCCTCCAACGCCTCAACGGATGGCAAACACCCGTACTTTTTTCCAAGAGACAGCATTTTCGCCTCGTTCCAAGTCACCCGATACCCCTTCCCAGTCCTGGGCGGGAACTCCAACTGGAAATCCTTCCGCAAAATATGACCAATTTTCTGCGCCCCCACCTCCGTATTCTTCTTGAACTTCGTAATCTCAACCTGCTCTTCCGTACCGTCCTCTTTCTTGACCGTCTTGAATTGCGGCTTTTCCTCGCGCAAGTCGCTTCCTTCGTCGTTCATCTCGTTCATGATGTTGTTGGCAATCGCCGTGATCTCCCCCACCTTGATCAGCAGCGATCCGTCATCTGCAATATCGATTCGTTCCTGTAGGTCTGAATAGGTGTATATCTTCCACATTGCTTCAGCCACGCGCGCCTGCAACGAGATCGCCGCATCCCCAATCAAATCCTGATAATGTTCCCGCAACAAAACTTGCATCTGATTCAGAAAATCTGTATCCATTGACCCGTCTATATTCCGCGCCAAAGACTTCAACGGCGCTGAAACCTGGTTCAGCCGCATCGGGATTTCAATATCGATCAAATCCCAACCCAACTCCCGCTCCTCGAACGAATACTCGAACATTCGCCAGGTCGCGCATAAATTCCGCAGGTGCAAAAGCCTCCGCTTCATATCCTCGGTCATTCTCCATGGGATTCCGCTGTCTTTCATCGCCGAAGTTTCAGCCGCCGTCAACTCGATGGTGATTGACCTTTGCGCCACTGCGTTATCCATAAAATCCCCGCGCATAGCAAAAGCCTTTGGGCAGAAAGTCGCATGAGGTGCCGAAGCCCAGCCCTTCGTCCCATCTGGCTTGATTACTTCCTCCAGGCGATAGATGAAATTTCCATCGAACGCCCCCAGGTTGATGTATTTCACCTTCGGGTTCTCAGGTCCCGTCTTCTCATCGAAATCAGCCTCTTCAAAAAACATCGAACCGTTATATTCATCCGTAATGCGGAAAAAAGTCGCGTCGCTGTCCGCGCCCGACATTTTGATTGCCATATACGAGGTGTACATCAGCAAATTCAGCAGCGCCGATTTCCCCGCCCCCGCATCACCCACCATCCGCAAATACACCAATTCATGAAAATTATCGAATACCCAAGTTCCCATCACCCAATATGCCGAAAGCATTGCCCACTTCGCATCGGAAAATAGATAATCTTTTCGATATTCTGTGGACAATAGAATTACCAATTGCTTCGTTGATTTTCTTTCAATAGTTCCATCAGGATTTCGCGCCAGACCAGACGGAAACAAGACCGCGCCCTTTGAGATCATCTTGTTATGTAGTGGGGTATTCGGGCGGTGCTTCATCCCATCGATCAAAACCTCATCCGCTTCATCCACCTTACCGTCTGGGTCACGGTATGCCCAATGCGCTTTCTTGGTCTCTTCGTTGTAGCAATACAGTAGCAGCCACTTCCCCACCTTACCGCCGAAACTCCAAACCACGTTGTCATCATCCTTGCCGCTCCCCTTATCTTCCTTCTTTACCTTTCCCAACCACTGGTCAAGGTCGCGTTTGGTCGCGTAAAGTTTCTGCCCGTCATCGCTCGCCAGCGGAGCCAGCGCCTTCAATAAGTCCTTGGCATAAAATTGCAAAGTAGTAGTAGATAGAGAATTCAAAATCCGCGCCACTCGTTCCGAAGCCTTTTTCACTTGGTCTTCGCTCCGCAAACTTCCCATCCACCGAGCCGCATGGATCGCAATTGGCTTTGCATTTCCCAATTGCTGATTCACCAGTTCCAATTGATCCCCAACCGATACCCCGCTCTTCACCATCCACTTCAACCAATCATTCGCATCTTTTTCTGGAAATTCCAAAAGCCGCGTCAATGCCCCGATCTTCTCCGTGATCGCAAACTCCGCACCCTTCTCACCCTTGATGGATTTTTTCCCCGCCGCATCGTTATCCTGCCCGATGAAACTTGCATCATGGGCATTTTCACTATTTGTATCTTTGGCGATCTCATCCGCCAGGCTATACCATTCTTTGCCATTGATGGCAGTCGCAGACATATCTGGCATGGTCTCCAACCAGATTGGAATATCCTTTTTTTCATCTCGATATTGTTTTACCAATGCCCGCCTTTGCAATTCCCACTGTAAAAACGTCACCGCGCAGGCTGGACCTTCCACAAATATTCCCCGCTCTGTCCCGCGCGACCACACCGCATTTCGATATAGATGTCGCTCACCCACCAATTCCTTCGGCAGGTTGTAACTCTTTGGATTGTCATGCCCCACCATCTCGCCCTGATCGTTCAAAGACAAATGCCGACGCGTGAAATAAACGCATCTTCCGCGCGTATAGAATGGATAGATCAACCCGAAGATTTTTCCCCACCCCAGCATTGAAGGAATACGATTATCCTCGATCCAATTGCTTTTCAACTCGATATTTCGCGCTTCGCCCCAAGCCTTCACCCCGCCGTGTAGCCCAAGCAAGGCAACCGCCGCTGGTGAATGAATATCAATAGCAGTAGCAAGTACGTTCTTCATCTGTTCATATTCCGCTGGAGTCCCCCGTCCCGTAAACCCCAATCGCGCCGCCTTGATCGTCTCATCAGTCCAACCACGCGAACGCGCATAAGCCAGAGCCTGCGCATCCTTCCACAGCCAGTCCGCAAATATCCCAGCCGCAATGTCATACGCATCCTGTGTAATTCGCACTGCGGCAATATGCGTTTTATCTTCATCGCTGAACTTCGGCATATCCAACCGCGCCCGATCAGCTAAAATCCTCAACGCCTCCATGAAATCACATCCGCGTTGCATCTGGACCCACGAATAAACATCACCCTGCCAGAACTTGGTATTTTCCATCGAATACCATGTATAGTTTTGAAAATCCACGCTCACATTCAAACTGTTATGATCAACGCCTTTCAACGAATGCGCCCCGCGCGTCAACTTCACGCCTCCAAACTCCGCGCTCTGGATCACATCCTCAATTGGGTTTGCATCTCTTACGTTTTCGATGAAATCTTTGAAATTATCCACGAGACCTTTTCTCCAGCGTTTTTCCAGAATTTTTATAACTATCCGAGCCGTGCCGCCACAAGCCTATCCGCACAAACAAAACAATTCGCCGAACACCCCCACCCCCCCTCCCCGCTCACCTTATGCGACAAATAATTTATGCCTTACAGCCCAATCTAACCGCCAGTAATGCCTGCCAACCGCCTGTTTATGTCGCATAATGCCCATTACCTGACACAGCTGCGCTTTTCTGGTAGTGACCTTGCCTGTAGACCGTTGCGCCCATGTATTTAGTGAACATTGGGATTCTTTCTTCTACTGCTTCAAAGTGGATGCGCGGCGGGCGGGCAGGGGCAGAGTGGCTCGATAATTGGCGGTTGAAATCTTGCGGAGGGTTATGGTTTGCTTCCCCATAACTTGACGGAGTTGCTCAAGCTGTCGCCATCTGCCATACTTTCGAGAGCATCGGCGATGCGTTTGAGTTGGGCAGCTTGGAGAAGGGTTGCGCGGACAAGAGAACCGATCATGGATACCTGAGGGTCATCTGTATTTCTTTCAGTACCATGAATATTGTTTTCAATTTCCTTCCATGTGAAAAGAGATAAAAGCAAATCCTTATCTGCTTTCCCAATTCCAGTTACGTTCATAACCTTTTCGATGCGCTGGTTATCTAGCTCTTGATTTTTCGCCTCACACTCGGCTTCGTATTCTTTGCGCCAAGCTAGCAGTTCATCGTGATAATCTTCAAAGCCTTCGCTATCTTCAATATCCCAGCAGGGATCGTGTTTGTATGATGCTTTCAATTTCTCAATTTCTTCAGATGTGCGGATTTGGTTTGCCATTTCATTCTCCTTTTAGTTTGACTACTGCAAGCTCGCCTTACATCGCTCGATCAATATCTCCATTGCTGGCGGTGTGACGGCGTTGCCGTATTGCTTGGTCTTCTCGCGGATGGTGCCGAGCACCACGTAGGTTTCAGGGAATGCCATTGCCCTGCCGATCTCGTTGTGTTGCAACATGCGAAAGTACATATCTTCGACCCGCAGACTATCCAATACCTGGACCAGGGCGGCACGATCAACACCCGTCATGGTATGGATTGGGTCTGCCATGCCCGAAGCCTGCGAAGTGCCGTAGTAATAGGATAGGAATGCACCAGCTGAGACAAGCGCATGGTGGCTGCCAGTTGAAGTAACGCACATCAGAGGATCGTTGATGCCGCTTGCTCTTGTTGGTTCTCCGCGCATATTTGCGATGAACGCTGGATCAACAAGTCCAAACTGCTTTTTGAATTCTGCGGGGATGATGACAAGCGATTGATTGCCTGAAGTAGTCATGGTGCCAGTGGGTGAATCCATGCCAGAGGACATATATTCGGGCTTGGCTCCGCCGCCGTAATGCTTGGTGAGGAAGCCTTGAATAACGCCAAGCGTTTGGGCTGAGGTCTGTGTAGGGAGTGCATCATGAGCGGACTTTGATCGCTTGCCTCCGCTAGATGTGTGAGCGCTATCTATCAGCCAGGGTAACGCTATGGCATGGCTGGCATCTCCTGGCTGGGTGGGAAGCGGCTCTCTGGTCGCATCCTTCACACGGCATTCGATCCCGCTGGTATAGCGACCAGTGACGATCATCATCTGGCGTCCGTAGGCATCGAGACCATATTTGATGCGTTCAATGGTCTTGGGTCTGAGAGGCTTTTTGCGGTCGCCGATGCGCGTGGATGGGATCGACCAATCGATGGCGTTGAAGGCGGCGTAGTAATAGGGCGTGACATCACGATGGCAATTCGGACAGCGATAGAAATACTGCGCCTTGTATTTGCCCCAATGCCTGCCTTGCTTCTTCCATGTTTGAATGGCATTGACATCCGTTCCACATTTGGCACAATGCGCGCGCGGACAGAACTCAAGGTCTGGCCTTTTATTGCCTTTCTTCCAGAAGACCGTGTAAAGCCTGTCCCTGCTCTGTGGAGTGGGATGCGCAAACATGGAGTTGAAATAAATTACCTCATGTTCATATCCGAGCGCGTGCATTGCCATAAGCCAGGCATCCCACATGCACCACTTGGCAGCATCCACAACATTCTCAACAAAGATCAGTCTGTAATTATGATATTCAGCAAAGCGGGGGACATCCCACATCGTTGCACGGCTGCGTTCTTCGGCGGGATCCATCAGCACATCGCCCCAAAGGTTCTTCTCATAAAAGCGCCGTGGTTTCCCTTTTGCTAATGAATGGTTTGTGCATTCGGGGCTGGTGATTAGAATATCGGTCGATGGATATTTACGCGGATTGGAAGCTGAGATGTCTGCGCAGTCATGATCCGCTTGTGGAAAGTTGGTATTGTGGGTATCGATAGCCAATTGCCAATGGTTCATCGCCAGGCGTAATTCAGCGCCTGCTTTCGTTGCGCCAATCGAGCTTCCGCCAGCGCCACAGAATTGATCTGTAACAGTGATATACGATTTCTTTTTTGACATCACATCGCCCTATCAACTGCCGCTTGCATTTGCTCCATTGAGGAGCGGAGATAGCGGCGGGTGGTCTCGATTGAGTTGTGTCCAAGAAAATCGCGGATCTCTTCGAGCGTAGAACCTGTTTGCTCGAGGCGTTTGGCGGCTGTGTAGCGCAGCCAGTGCGGAGTTAGATCAGGGATGCCGATGCGTTGACCAATCTCCTTGACGATGCGCTCTAATGTTCGGGTGGTGAGACTTAACAGGGACGCAGTATCAACTGTCAGATTGAGATAGGGAGCGATTGAATTGCGTGCGACCAGGTTCAATCTGACTGATCTCTCTTTATCTCCTTTCCCGTCGCGGACTAAAACTTCGCCACTGCGCTCCCATATCTCCACATCAGTAGCAGCAAGCAGGGAAACTTCCTCAACGCGCAAACCAGCATGGAGCATGAACGCAACTGCGGCGCGATTGCGCAGGCGAGTGTGATAGTGGAATTCAAGAACTTCATCGCGGGTGTCTTTTTCGATTTGGCGGACGATGCAGTGATATTCATCATCGGTGAGACTGCGGTGCTTGGTAGATGCGCGTCCCTTTTGTTTTTGCTCGATGCCATCCATGAGATCGGGAAGAGCAATCCATGTACAAAGGATGCCGAGCGCCCAATGACGGCTGTTCCACGTTGCAGCTTTGACCTTTTCCTGCTCAAGCGATACCTTTCGATAAAGGTGCAACGCATAGTTGGTGAGCGTGCCAGGCTCGAAGGTTTCTTTGAATTGCGCTTCATGCCAGAGACCAAACACGCGGACATGCTGTACTGCAAGCCTGATTGATTTATCGCTCAACTGGCGATGTGTGACTTTGCGATGATCGGTTTCGAGGTAAGATTTGAATTGATCGAGCCAGTGGAGGGTGAGGGTAGTTGGTAATTGGTAATTGGTTTGCATATCATTCGCCCTTTTCCGCGCCACGATTGAGTACATCGGCAAGATCGAATATTTCGATCTGTTTATCAAGTTCGGTTTTGATGCTGGATAATAAGGCTTTCACTTCCATCGCTGGCTTTTCGTAATCGCTCTCTTTGGCAATATCTACCAGCATGGAGATGAAATTCTCAATGGGGCGCATGTTACCTTTGAGAAAGTATTTATGCAGAGTGTATGCGCATTGAAAAACCTTGAATTGTTCCGATTTTCCATCTGACTTGGAAGAATATGACCTGCCGCTTGTAATCGCATCATATTCATTCAAATATTGGGATAGTTCGGTTTTACCTTCTCCTATCCCCAAGGCAAAAAAAGCATCAAATATCTTTATCTGGTCAGGGCGAATATAGAAGAATTCATTCTTTTGGTTGCGAATCCATTTGATAAAGTTCGCCGTTTCCTGCCGCATTCCAATCATACGGACTTTGGCAATTTGTTTGCCTTTCACGGTTTCGTAGACAGTGATGGATTCGTAATGTTTTTTGCTCATGGTTTCTCTCCTAATCAAAAATTCGTTCTTGAAACGCCAGCGAGACCAATTCCCCATTGTCCTCGTCCCACACCGCCCAGATATGATCGTCTATGCTGGCTTCGATTGCGGCAATGTCAGCGAGTTCCTGCGTCTCATAGCGCATATCGGTGCGCTTGCCTGTGAATGGATCGCCTATTGAAAACATGATTCAAACCCTCCCATGTATCGGGCAGTTGATGTTGTCGTCCTGGCGCTCATAACAGCAACACCTCGGCGGCTCTACAATTGTGCGTGTCACCGCCAGTCCATCATCGTCCCCTATGAAATGAACCTTGTATTGATCTACCCCTGGCTGGAGTTCTTGTATATGCACAACCACTTTCGCATTTCCCTCTTTGCGCGTCCTGGTAAAGGGGTCTTCAAAAATTTCGACAATTGTTCCTTTTGCAATCATGGTATTTTCTCCTTTTGGTTTGACTGATTACTGCTCACTGATTACTGTTTACTGGTCTTCCTCGGCTCTGGTAACATCCTGATCAAGCCAAGCTAACCAGGATGTCACCATTACCAAAGGAGGAGAGAACGAAAGCACTTGCTCTCTTTCGGCGGTTTACCAGGCCGCCTAATGGACTGCAACGGAATCGAACCGTTGTTTAACGCCTGGCAGTCCAACTCGATATATTGTTAGCCCGTCTATCTACAATAGCGGACGCTGTCTTGCCAAACACACGCGCCGCCGAAGTGCAAGCCGCCCAATACTTGCGGGTTAGCTATAACAAACACAGTCAGGCAAATAAGCACAAATGCTACGATTGCCAGCATTGCCGCCGTGCGCGGTTGGCGATAAAAAAAGTTTTTCATGATTTTTTCCTTTTGCCATTTGAACAGCCAGAGCGGGCTAATATCGTGGTATCTCCACTCGGTTATGTTCCCGATCTTCCAGCCAGATCACCGCATTGCGAAACATCATCTGCATCGTGTTTTGCGTGCCCCGCGCATCGGCGGGATCATCGAACAAAAAAGTTCCATAGTGTGTTTCAGCATCGCCAGGGAATATCCACGCAAAGCGATATTGATTGGTTTCTGCAATCTGCATGTTCATAAAATATCCTTTCATGATCTCGGCGATCAACTCGATGGCTTGCCGCCACTCGCCTTCTCGTTCTGCGGGGAGCGGGACAAATTCCACTTGGAAGTCGGTTTGCATTTAATGATCGCGTTGAACATTTTTCAATTCTTCCAGTGTGACCAAAACCGTCGTAAGTTCATGCTGGACGCGGTTCAGTAATTTCTCATCATAGGCTTCGAGCATCTTTCCGATCAACATGTGCATCGTGGTGGCTGACATCTTCGCGGCATCGATCATGGCGTTGGCTTTATAAGGCAGGCGCTTCACTCTCACCTTGGCTTGCTTCTCGGTGCGTTTATATTCGCCCACCATCATGAAGATGCCATCCAAACCAAACAAGACCAAAAATAACAAAGCAGATTTCCACGAAATCGAAGCCCCCGCCCCCAGCGTGACCAACACGCCGCCCGCCACATACATGGACGTATGCTCTTTTCCTTTGAGTCTGTCCATCAGGCGGTTGTAGAAGTAACCAAACACTGGCAGAAGGATGATCAGCGCTACGATCACAGGCAATAAGACCTGCAATTTCGCCGCATATTGGTTGAGAAAATCGCCCAGATTCACCATCGCTGAATCCCCTGTGCTATTCTGTGATCGTCGATTGTTTGGGAAGATGGAAGATGACCATTCCGCTATCAAAGACTTCTGGCAATTTGATACGCAGGGCGGCTTTTGCCCACTCGGAACGATAATCATGGTAGATGACCGCGCATAGCAATAAAAAATCCGTGTTCGGAAACGACTTGGAATTACTCCAATTCGTAACAGATACACGGTTGATGTTAGTGTTGATCAATTTTTCATTGAGAGCGTTCGCAAAGGTTTCGTGATTCAATCCTGTTTTTTGGAACGTCTGTTTCATAAGATCGCTAATCGTAAAATCCATTTTTATCTCCATGGCGGTTTCGATATGTAACTTAGGTTACATAGTAACCACTTATTCAAATTATGTCAAGGGTCTTACATATGCCACTTATTACCACTACAATATCAATATCAATGGATACATTTCCTCAATGGGTAAACCGAAAATTTGTTGAATGGCAGGCGAGTCTGGGGAAAAGAAAAACCGTCGAAGAATTTGCTATTTATTTGGGTGTAAGTCGTCCACTTCTCAATATGTGGATGAATGGCAATAAAAAGCCTGGCAGAGAAAATATCAAACTACTTGCTGAAACATTTGGAAATGATATTTACGATGTAATGGGTCTTCCCCACCCTAATCCATATTTACAAGTTGCGATCAACAATTGGGAATTCATGAGCGAAGAAAAACAGGAACAAATTGCCAGACAGATCGCGGAGGAAGCCGCAAAATATGAAGCGAAGAAAATCACTGAACGGATTCAAACAACATCAAAGCGAGGAAAGACGCGCGGCGATTGAGCGGGATTGGAAATACCTTCCTCCGCTTCAACAACTGCGCTTCACTTTGCTTATTCTCTGGCACTCATTCCCCACTCTTTACCAAGTCATCGAACACATCAAATACTTTTATCTGCGCTGGCTGGAAATTCGTCTCTATCCAGCGCATTGGGTGAAATGAAAAAAACAACCCGCAAAATATTGAATTATTCGATTGCTGTCATCGTAAGTTTATGTTGTGTTTGTCTGGTTCTCGTGCTTGCGGTTGCTTCCAGCGATTCAACTCTTTCAACATCTGCGCCAATTCAAGATACGCCACTTCCCCTTTCCAGCATCATCGCGCTTACTTCCTCATCTGCTCAAACTCAAACTGCGATATCCAATCCAATGCCATTTTCCACTACAACACTTGCGTCAACGATTGAAATTGCCCCAACAGCCACAATATTTATTTTCCAACTTCAAACCAATGTAGTACAACTGACCGAATATATTTATTCAACCAACACGCCTTTTTCTTTAGCGACGCAACAAATACAGCAAACACAACCACCGTCATCAGGCGGGAAATTATGCTCATGTACAGGCATTGACCTTGATTGCAAAGTGGAAGATTTTCCAACACACTCTATAGCACAAGCATGTTATGAATACTGTAAATCTTTGGGCTATGGGGATATTTATGGCCTTGACCGTGAAAATGACGGACTTGCTTGCGAGAATCTGCCATGACCGAAATCCCCCCCCTCCGAAGTTCGACTTTCGACGTGTAACGCTTATGACCCTCCCCTTCTCCCCTGCCGACCGAATCTTCTGCTACCTGCGCGATAGCGGTCACGAAGACCAGGAACTTTCCATAGAACAACAAGAAGCCGCACTGCGCAAATGGGCGGCAGAAAATAACCTGGTTGTCACTCGCATCTTCAAGGATGAAGCGCGGCGCGGCTCCAGCGTTGTCAAACGTGATGAACTGCAAGCCATGATGTATGCCTTCCGTCACGAATGCAGCGAACGCGGTGTAGTCGTTTGGAAATATAACCGCTTCGCCCGCTCGGTGGATAATGCTCAATTCTTTCGCGCTGAGATTCGCACTCTGGGCTACATCTTCTACAGCATGAACGACAAAGTGCCCGATGGTCCCATGGGCCGCCTCTTTGAAGCCGCCATAGACTTCAAGGACGAACAATATCTCGAAGACCTCTCCCTCGATGTCAAACGCGGCCTGCGAAATCTTGTCGAACGCTATGGATGCGTCCCTGGCGGATGTCCGCGCGGGTTTATGCGTGAGCCTGTCACCATCGGTTTGCGGCGCGACGGAACGCCTCATACCGCCCACAAGTGGATTCCAGACCCAGACTTTATCCCCCGCGTCAGGCGAGCCTACGAAATGCGCGTGCGTCGCATATCGCTGGGCGAGATCCACAAAGAGACCAAACTCTACAGCGGCATCAACTCCTATTCCACCTTCTTCGCCAATAAAATCTACAAAGGCACGCTTGAATTCGCAGATCTCGTCATCGAAAATTATTGCGAACCGATGGTCAGCCCCGAATTATGGAACCAGGTGCAGATCGTCCAAAATCATTACGCCCGCCGAAAGCACGTCGCCACTGATTCAATGGATCATCCGCGCCGTGCCAAATCCCGCTTCCTTCTCAGCGGCATCGGTCGCTGCGCTCATTGTGGCTCGCCTCTCTTCGGTCGTTCCTCTCCGCAAAAAAGCGGCAAGACCTACGACAGCTACTTCTGCACCCGCGCCTATCGAAAACGCGACTGCACCAAGAGCCGCATCCCACGCGAGACGGTCGAGAACGCCGTCAGGGATACCATTACAAGCGTCATCCTCAAGCCAGAAAATCTCCTCGCCGCCTACGAACAACTGAAGTCTGATTCCGCCAAGCAGTTGGTCAAACAGACAGAAAAACGCCTCGACTTCAAGACCAGGCTTGCTTCCGTCCGAAAGAAAATTACCAACGTGATGGATATCCTCGAAGAACTTGGTAAGCAAGCCAAAGCCCCCGCCAAACGTCTCAAAGAACTGGAGATGGACGAAACCGATCTCGAAAGCCAACTCGCCGATCTCGAAGCCTCCGCCATCGAACCCGTTTCCGCAATCCCCCCAGACGTGCTCGCCTACATCGCCGTCAATTACGCCCAAGCCTTCGCCGCCGCCAACCTCGACACCCAACGCCTCCTCCTCCGCCTCATCGTAGACCGCGTAGAAGTCCGCCGCGAAGACAAAATGCTCCACGGCACAATCTATTACTACTACCCCCCGCCCAACCTCCCAAAAGCCCACGGTCCCGCGGCGCCTGAGAATGTGTCTACATTCCAACCCCCGTCGGGACCGCCTCTATATAGACACATTCTCAAAACAGCATTCCACGTAAAAACCAAGCATCCTTCTCATCACTGAGAAGGATGCTTGGTTTTATTCCAACGGAAAATCACTCTCTCACATACGCCAACATCAACGTCGCCGCTTTCATCGCTATATGCTTCACCTGAATTCCAGAAGGGATGTCTGAAAATTGAAACGCCTGCAAATCGGCTTTCACCCTGCCGTCCTCCGCATAGCGCGTGAAAGTTAACTTGATCTCAGGATCATTCTTGAAAATCTGATATGTCACCACCAAATCCTTCTTCGCGTCCCAAGCAGGTTCATCTGGATCCACATTCGCCCCGCGCACATTGATCTTCTTCCCAATCACTGTCCCGACATAAGCACAGACCTGCTTCAAAGCCTCCGAGAAATCCTGCAATACAAAGCGATCAACCTCGTCGAGTTTTTGCGTAGCAATGGCGAATCTATATTGATTCCTCGGCAGCTTCGTAATGGAACCGATCACCCTTCCACCGCCTGTATACTCCCAAACAACCTCATGTTTATTTGCTGAAATTTTTCTAGCCATTTCACATCTCCTTTACGGCAAACATACCCGCTGGCCATGGGCAGGGAAAAGATAACACTCGAAGGTGGGCGTTGGCGTCATTGGCATCGGCGTCCTCGTGGGGGTTTGTGTCGGCGTGGCCGATAGGGGTGTTCGGGTCACGGTAGTCGTTGGGGGCGTGCCTGCGGTCGGGGAGATTGTCAGCGTCCGAGTCGCTGTGGGAATGGGAGGCGTGAATGTAAATGTCGAAGTCACGGGCAGTCCCGTCAGTGACAGCGTAACAGAAACAATCGGCGCAATTCCCGTCGGGGTAATCGCGGGCTGGTTGAAGATCGTATTATTTGAAATCGCCACTCCAGGGACTGCCGAAAATGCGGTGCGGTGCAGGCGGTTATTTGTAATCGTCACATTTTGAACAACCGCACCGCTCGATACAATGATCGACCAGCGCCAGCCCAGGGTTACGGTATTGCCTGAAATCACCGCATTGGCAAGCAGGTGATTCACCGCGCCAGCCTCTGGCTTGAAAATCGAGATGCCGTCATAACATCCTTGCACCACATTATTGAGGATTTCCAGATCGGAACGCCCCCCCGTCCATCCAGAATAATATTCATGCCCATCCATGATCCCAAAAGTCTGTCTCCCGCTGATATACCCATTACTGGTATTCGAATCGCAGATCACAATGTTGCCGACAATCGATACATGACTGCTGGCATCGGCATAGATGTTGCCAGCCCAATTATTCCAGGTAAGATTGTTCTCGATGCGAACATGATCCGCCATCGTGGCAGCGATTCCCTCCCCGCAGTTTTCATGCACATCATTATCGTGGATATACAAATCATGCGACCCCTTTTCAGCTTTGATACCACTCCCCCATCCCCCACTGCCAATTGTTCCACAAGCGGGATAGACTCCATTTTCGGTGACAGAATTGCGTACAGTCACCTTTTCAATGATGACATCATGCACGTCCGTCGCAGTGGGATATGTGCCGATGCGGATTGCATGGGTGACGCTCCCCGTCACCTCGCAATCATGTAACCGAACGTATGACCCGCGGACGCGGATGCTTCTTACCGCGCCCACGCAGGTCACTTCAAAATAATCAATCGGCGTCCCACTCTCGGTGATCGTATGATCAATATTCCCAACCAGCACACGGTCAGGACCCGCAACAGCATGTACCCCGCCCACCGCCAGCGCCGCCGTAACCACTCCTCCAATAATCCTTCTCCACTTCAGTTCCAGTTTCATCGTGTCTCCTTTTCCAAAATAGACATACTCAAAATCCGCCAATCCAAGCCCCACGCCAGTTTAGGCAGTGCGTTGCCATACATATTTGACAATGTATGGTTGTAGATTATTGTGAGTTCCACCACTACCTGCATTTTGGTTGGTAGCAGTTGCGGCAATGTTAGTGGCAGTTGCTGCTGAGGTGTCTGGGGTGCTGTTGGCACCTCCTACCCCCGCAGTGGAATTCATAACCCTGGCCTCTGTGCCTGCAGTTGAGTTTTGACGTGCTAGTATAGTATGGGGGTGGGAGTTTTGAGTGTGATTGTGGGCATCTTGTATGTGGGTATGAACAGGCATTTCTGATGTTATTAGAGTATGAGTTTTTGCTCCACCCGTCTCGCTCAATGTGTCAAATTCTGTTTGAGTCGCGTCAATACCAACAATTACCCTGCCAGCAATGGCCGCCCACGTGCCGATGCCAAATAGTGTAGCAGGGTTGGTACTTACCCCCAGTGTCACCACGGAGCCAATGGGATAAACCAGCTCCATCAGTGCCACTGTGCCAGACTGGTTGGGAAAGGTATACACGTTGCTCCCTGATCCTGTCAGGATAATTGTGGATCCAAGCCATCGTAAGATCCTCTTGATAACACCTAGCTGGATCTCCCCACCATCTGCATTTTCCTGAATACCCATATTTACTGAATTATTAGTAGCCATTTTTCTCCTAGAATCGAATAGATTGAACGCCTGTGATCGACTGGACACCTTGAATGGAGGGCAATATCAAATTGCCATAGAGGAAAAAATATAAGTCATACTCACTGCCTCCAATGAGATAGCTCCATGTACCTGTGTACCCTGCAGTATTGCCTGCATAGATGGTCTCGTCTGTGTCCAGTTGTACGGTCACACGATTGCTGGCTGTGCCTACATGCTCTACTGAAATAAAGTAGGGAGTAGCAGAGGGGAGAGCCGCAGGGGTGGAGAACAGAAACGAATACCACCCCTCTGCTCCAATAGTGGTCACATCGAAAGGATCTGATTCTGCAATGGGATTTCCCAGAGGCACTGCATTTACTCCATACGTGTCTGTCAGATTATAAATTCGAGCATAAGCATTGCCTGTGGGACTGCCCACCTTGCTAAGCGTGTAATCTACTCGATCAATAGTGGCACGATTAGGCAATGAAAATGCCACTGCATACTTGGTGATAGTCACTAGGTTCAGCAGAGTGGGACTGCCGTGATCGTTATTATTTGATGCCAAAAGCACACTCATGTCACACCACCATAATGTTTCCTGTGGAAGAGATCACGTTCCACTCCGTATTCGCCACTACACAAATCAGCTCCACAGCATCCCTTGCATGAACGCTGGCAAGAGAACCCCCCACTCCTGTGGTAGTGTCCAGGTTCCCTAGATGAATCAGCTGACCTGCATTTTGGGCAATTTTCCAAAGACCCGCATTCATGCCCGCGATGCGTATAATCTGGGTTACGCTAGCAATGGTGGGTAGGGTAATTACAAGCAGGGTAGCCTTGTTGGCAATGTACCCATGGTCATTGCTAGCGGACTGGTCAGAAGTGATTATTTCCCAAGTTACCCCCAAGCCAGCAACAAGCGTTTCAACAAAGGTCTTGACCGCTTTCTGTGTCGGGATTTTATTGTCCGAGTTTGCGGCAAAAGTTGTATCCGTGTCAAAAGATTTTCCAGAATCCTTGGTCTGACCCAAATTATCCACTGTGGCAATATCATTATCGACAGGGGATAAAACAAGGTTTTGTTTTACATCCAGTTCCGATTGCAAATCGGGTTGATCAGCCAGCGTGCCAATAATCCCTCCCCATGCGATTGACGATGCACTGCCGCCTGATGCGACCCCTGAAAACAGAGGGACAAATATATCTGAATCGCTTGGCTCTTTTTTGAAAGAGACCTGCCCCACCCGTGTTCGGACGGAAAACAATAATTTCTTGGCGGCTGCCGTTGCGGGAATATCCTCAAGCAACAAAAGTTCCCGAGAAGATTTGACCGTTCCGCCCGTATTGAATGAGATCACGCCGTCTTCGTCCGCCTCGACGTTGCACCACCTGGCGTCACTGGTTGGGATCTGCGCCGTGAGGTCTATGTTTTTATAACCAATTACGTGATAGGCTCCATTCAAATAATATTCCAAGCCCAAAAAATCAATGGTTAATCCCGTGCCAGGCGCGGCCAGGCCGTCTAAAATCTGCTGCTTGCGGATCCAACTCGGGTTCGTGGATATGCCCCAGGTATGATCATGCTCAGGCACATCGGGGGAGGAAGCGTCAAAGAATGTATCCCACGATTTAAGAACCTGCAAAACATTATTTCGATATCCAACAATCACCCACCGCTGCTGGTTTGGCACGCTATGGTTGCGGACGATGATCGTCTCCCCATTCCAAAACGTGACGTATACATTGCCGTTGTCATCGGCTTTGATGTTTCCGCTTCTATCGCCCAACCAGGCGGGGATTTCCAGGTCTTTGCGTGCGGAAAATAATTTACCAATGGTTACATCCAGTTTTCTGCCAGCGCTCGTCATTCGATATACCTCAGCATGGATATGTCCATCAAGGGGGCAACCCAGGTGAGGTTGCCCATTTTGTCAATGTAAGTTGCGCCCTGATCCATCGTCAACCTGAGGACCACCCCGCCGCCAAAAATCCAGCGGTAATCATCGTTGCAGTTATCCCATACGTCTGACCCGACAGGGATGGTCCCTGAAACCGTCTGCCACGTGGCGAATGAATCTGTGGATTTGTAAGGCGTACTTCCGTCATTACCCATGCCGTTGACGCCCGTGGGCGAAACTGCCATTTGCTGGAGATACTGCAAATGGATGCCCGTGGTGACGCGCGTCATCGAAGCGCCTGCCAGGTCGGCGACCACAACATAATCGTCAGTCACATTGCCGCCCCATAAAATGAGATTTACGTTTGCAATGGCATGGCAGTCTCCCACCGTTGCCCCTGAGCCGCTGCTCCAATCAACGCCATCTACGGCGCCAGCCAAACTGCCATCGGCGCTATATTGCCAATAACGCGGCGATGCCAGCGAACCGCCAATACCCGTGGGACGATGCCCTGCAACGATCCAATTGTTTTTCCAAAATACAACGCCCTTTTGGTAGTTGGAATATTTGAGTCGAATATATCCGCCCGCGCTGAAAGTTGATCCCGAACCCACATAAATCTTATGCGTATCAAGCGTGCCAAAATTTACATAAGCATCCCCGACAACAATCGCAACCTGATCGCTGACATTTTTATTGACGCCCAGGCCAGTGATTCGCGCGGCGGCTGAATATTCGGTCGCCAAAAAAACAGTCTCCCAGCTAGCGCCGAGGGAGGATGCGCGCATAATCCGCGACCACCCCCCCGCACTGCTGCCATCGGTCATGATATAGATCGCGCCGCCTGGCGTGATAACTATTTGACTTATATCGGTCTTCCAGGTGGCCGTTTCAAGGCCCGCATTCATAAATTTCCATTCAGGTTTTACGCCCACTTCATATTCATCGAAGGTTTCCGTCCATGCCACGCCAAAGGGATACATCAACCCGATTACTTTTTCAGGTTGGTTTTCAGGCGGCGTGGTGGGCGGTGGATTGGTAACAGGAGGGATGGTAGGGGGTGGGAACGTAGGCGGCGGCGGATAGGTTGGCGCAGGCTCGACGTTTGGGATATCGCCTTTTATAGCCAACTCCGCGAATGTCTCGGCTTCGCAGGATATTTCAGTAGACCAGCAACCCGTTTCGGGGTCGTGCTGAAGCGTGATCGAGCGCGGGACCAGATTACCAGCGTAGGCAATGCCGCGCGGGGTATCGCCTGCCGCAAGCGAAATATCCAAAAACTGGTTCGGCCATAGATCAATCAGGCGGTTGTTTTGAGACAGGGAAATATCGAAATCAAATTCCTTGTTCTTCCATCCCATGTACAAGCCTGTGAGGGTGTTGAATTGCGACTGACTGGTTGCCAGCAATTTATCTTTGATTTCGCTTTCGCCGTACTGCGCGCGCAGATGCCCCATAGCCAGCGAATACAAGGTATGCACGGCCCCGCTGTCATCCGTCACCCAGCCAGACATGCTGAGCAAAGCCAGCTTGCGCTGTTTGATGCGTTTGATATCGATACGGTCGCGCCAGTCTTTTTTTGTGAGCGTCATCACAGTGGCCCAGGTGCGGCTTGCCTCTGGCACAAGCTGTGGATCGATCACCGCATAGAATCTGCCATAACGGTCACAGCCGATGTGCCCAAATATTTTCTGCCAGGCGAAATCTTTCATTTGCGCCCAGAGAGACCCCTCCATAGATTCGATCTTTGGGGCATAACGAGCGTCGCCCGTCAGCGTGATATTGAGCAGGACGGCGGCATTACTGCGCCAATACAACACATGCCAAAGCGCGCGGTCTACGGTTAACTCAGGCATCATCTCCCAGGTTGTCGGGGAAGATTTTGCGAAATTCAACGTCAAGGGGTTGCTGGATATCTTCTTCAGCCAATCCTGCGGACCCTGTACCGAGAATTCGACGGATGACACTTCCGCATCCCATTCGATGGATTCCCCTGCGATATATCCCCAGCAAATGATATTCTCGCGGTTCGCCACCTGACCGATGGATTGCTTCGTCGAACCGTACCAGTCCTCGCTGAAAAGAATGCACAACGCCCCTTCGATGATTTCTGTGGGGTCAGCGTCTGCAAACATACGCGCCCCAAAGGACCATCCGCCTGTTTCATAATCGGCGTTGGGAGAACGCACTTCGCCGCGATATGGTTTATTGTCCGCATCGAAGACCATTACGAACCTCACCCCCGTGGACGTTTTGCCGTTTGCCGCCGTTACCGTGCAAGAGACTCGGTAATACCCTGCGGCATTGTATGTGATGGTTGGCGTTGCCGTGGCCATGCCGCTCGATGCGCTTGAGCCAGGCGCGCTCCAGGAATATGCGCTGATGGTTGATTCATAGACCCACGAATCGCCCGCATCGAAAAGGATATTCACGCTCGCGCCAGTCAACCACGCGGCCGCGTGACATCCCAACACAGGCACAGGATTGAAAACCGTATGCTGGTTGGTATATGCGGTTTCCCCATCCATTTTGATCACATTATCTTCGATCACTACAGGCCGCTTATTGAGCATGGCGTGGTCTACAATGGTCAGGTGACAGTTATCCGCCCAGTCAATCTCGCTGGTGTAACCAATATAAATGGTTCCGCTGATCGGAGCCTTGCGGATGCGGCACACGCCCAAATCATGCCCCCCCGCCGTGGACCCCACCCACAGCGTCATCTCGGCTTTTACATCAGCCAACGTTCCTGTACCACCGTCAAAAGAAATCTGCCCCACCATATCGGTCGAGGCAGGCGCGCCATTCAACAATGCGGTGTAAATCACATTCGGCTTATAGATGCCAAAATATGCGCGGCTCCAATCGCCAGGCGCGCGGAGCAACGCCAATTCGCCAGAGGTTGCCGCTCTCGCCGCCTGCGACATTAAACCACCTCGCTGATCACGATAAATTCAATGGATAAATTTCCGCGATGCCCGCGAAAACCGTTCATGTGTTCGCCGTCTTCGCGGGGATCATTCCAAACCATAAGGACTTCAAACACGCCCAACGAATCATCCCGCTTTGGCGATTGAATATAGAGGAGGTAATCGCTCTGGAAAGTTTCCAGTTGCGCGATCTGTTCCACTTCCAGCAGGGGGAATATCCATACAATGGTTTGCGGTCCCCTACCCTTCATGGTCATATCGCCCAGCCGATCCTTGCGCCTGAATTGATTGAATGATTGCTGAGGGTCAGGGCAGGCAGTCGTCAGAGCATCCAGGCTGGTGATGCCGCCTGAGGTGACGCCGATCTTGAAATTACTGGCCATTATGCGCCTCCCAGAGCGCGGTTGAGCCGCTTCATGAGCATTTCGTTATTGGCCGCCAGCGTCTGTTCCACCTGGCGCAGCGTGAGGCCGCTGGCAAACTGCATGGTTATGTTTTGCTGTTGGCTGGGCGTGGCATTCGTCAATGGTTTTGTAAATGCGGAGGCGATCATATTCTGGTTTTTCGTCCGCGCCATTTGCTCGATTCCGCTTGCAAACCCGCCATAAGTAAATTTACCTAACTTGATCGCCTCCTTGCTATCGGAGGCAATACCAAGAGCGTCCTTGATGGCATCCAGCGCCGCTTCCGCCGCTCGGCGGGCGGCCTCTACCAGCATGGATATACCGCTGAGGATACCGTTTGCCAGGCCGCTCATGATGTACATACCAACCTGACTCCAGTCAATGTTTTTAAATGTCTCCATGATTATTTCGGCAGTTCTCTGGAACCAATCCATCAATTCAGTCAACCCGCGTTGTGCAGATTGAGAGAGCCACTTCCACCCCTCTGAGAAATAGAACTTGATGATGAACCACAATTGTTTCGCGGTATCAGTAATGCCCATAAAATTATTTTTGAAGGCCAGGTAAAGTAGAACAAGCGTGCCAATGATCAACAAAATAGGCAGAGCCACCGCCGCAATGGAAGCCCCAACGCCTGCAATGGCCGCCTGTACTGCGAGAATACCCGCGCCAATAGGCCCAGTTGCAATTCCCAGTGCGGTCAAAACTTTTACGATCATTGCCGCCACACCAAACCATTTCACAAATGTTCCGATCAACCCAAAGATGCCGCCTGAAAACGGATTGAGGCTTTGTGTTGCTCCGCTGAATGCCAAAGGCAAAAGTTTTCCGAAGATGATCAACAACGGGCCAGCCACAAATGCGATCAATAAAAGCGTTGAAATGAATTTTTGAGTTTTTGGATCAGCCTTATTGAACCATTCCAGCCATTCATTCAATTTAATTAGAACTTTATTCACAATCGGCAAAAGATTTTCACCTAATATCTTCAAGGTATCGCCCCAGTTGCCTTTCAATATTCTCAACTGATTTGCCAGTCCTTCAGATGTCCGTGCAAAATCTCCCTGCGCATTGGTGGATTGCTCGAGCATCAAGGCATAGCGCGCCTGCAATAATGCAGATTGTGATAATTCACCGTTCGCATCTGCCAGCCCCATTTCAAACGCTTTTTCTTTTGTGGCGGCCATCGTGAGATTGATGCCCAATGTCCGCAGAGGTTCAACCTCGCCCACCAAACCAGAGCGTAATTTTTCCAATACCAAAGCGGGATCAAGATTATTGAACGAAGCCAAGTCAGCCGCCAATTGCACCAAACCTGTGGACATATCCGCTGAAGCCGATCTGCCAAGCCCCATCGATGTAAACAGGTTTCCAAATGTCGCCGCCGCCTCAAGCGCCTGCTGTTGCGACATACCCAAATTTCTCGCGGCATCGAACGACCATTTTTTGATGACATCCGAATTTTCCCCAAACACTACATTCATTTTATTCAGGCTTTCTTCATAGGCTGATGCTGTCATCACCGCTTGTTTTGCCATCAAAGCCATCGGTATCGTAACGGCGGCGGTCATTGCCCTGCCTACAGATTGCAGTGTAGCCCCCAATTTCTGAGCGGAACTCTCCAGCGATCCCATGCTCTTCTTGGCATTATCAACGCCAGAAGATACCCCGCTGGAATCAATGGTCACCTTTCCATACGCGCTTCCTAAATTGATTGCCATAGTTTACTCACCATGTTCCATTTGCATTGATCTTGACCTTCTTGATATTGCCCTTTGCCACAGGCGCATAACCCTGTTTACTGCTCACTGATAACTGATCACTGAAAGGATTTTTCCCTTCATTCAACAAATTCTCGAACTTCCTGCCAGTCATCAAACAGGCTTCATCCAAAGCCCATGCCGCGATCTCGGTCTCGAAATGAAAATAATCGCTCGGGCGTTTTCCATAGGCAGTCGCAGAGTTATACAACCGCCACAGGTTTGTTTTGTCCATCACGAAAGGACTGCAAAGCCGTCACCTCCCGATTGACAAAATTGAAGATCGCCATCTTGTCATCGTTGGGAAATTCATCCAGCGTAATATGCTCATCATCTGCCGCTGTAGCGAGTTCTGGCGAAACCAGCGCCAGAGTTACCAGCGCATCCAGCATCGTTTTGAACTCCGCGCCGTTCTGGGCAAGCTGTTTCAGGTCCAGTCCAGCCGCGCCGCTCTTCGCCGCCTCATCAGCCATCTCCACGAACGAAGCGGGCAGTTTGCCAGTCAACAGCAAATCGGTCATGGTCACATCGCGCACCGTGGCGGAAAGTCCGCTGGGCAGGGTCAACTCATGCAAACGCGAAGCCCGCCATTGCGCCAGGTTCATCCGCTTTGCATCATTCGAATCAATCAAATTCTGATTTTTATTTTCCATAATCGTAACCATGATGAAGGACAAAGGAATTCATCCTTCATCCTTCATCATTCATCCTTTCTTATGCAGTTGTAAAATCTCTTACCGTATTAGCCAAAGCCTGGCCGAATACATCCACCACACCAGGCACGATGATCAAGTGCGCTGTCAACGCGCTCATATTGCTGGTTGGGTCAAGCGTCACCACCTTGCGGGCCGCATCGATCGTGCGGGCAACCGCCACGGGCACGCCCGCCGCGGTCGTCAACATGATTGCATCCTCAGCGCCAACGCGAAGCGCATTGCTGAAGGTGAGTACCACATTGGCAGAGATCACCACACCAACCGCCGCATCTGCGGGGCTGCTGGAAAGTGTGAACGCGGGAGCTGAAGCGGTCGCACCAGGCAGAGCGGTTGTGGTTTCGTTGGCCACCAGGTCATACGCCTTGCCAGAAACTTTCACGCCCTGGAATTCGGCTTCAAGCATGAAGAACTCGCCGCGCTTGAATGATCCCTTCGGGGAGCCAGTCAATTTGATCTTCATAAGTTTGACATGAATGTCATCACCCACATCGCCCAGGCTCTTGCCGTACACCTTGAAATACGGGAAGGTGGGTGAATTGCCCTGCAATGTCGCCACTTCGTTTGGCGTGGAACCAGAAACGCCATACGTGTGACCCGTCATCAGGGCATAGGCGTTCAGCGGAATACCGCCGCTCTTGAACTTGCCCTTCACGCCCAGAGGCTGGGTGACGAGTCCCTGCAATTCATCATTGCCGAAAAACTCACCGCTCACCACGGTTTCCTCAAACTCCAATTCCAAAGCTGCGGGCAATGAAATTGCAGTCACGCCGTCGTAGGAAACCACCACGATCTCTTTGAGACCAAACGGCTTGCCATCTATACCAGTTGTCATATTTTTCTCCTTGTCTATAATTTGCGGACTGCTGAAAATCGCAGCGAGCCAAGCGGACAATCCAAAGCCTGGTCACGCTGTTGATGCACTGTCGAAACGAACTCGATATTCCAAACATTTGTTCCAATTCTCTGCTCGTTCAAGTCAGCGAATATTTTTACGATTGCCGCCGAGATCACGTCATACCCCGAACGCTGGTACACATAGATCACAAACGCGCTCCTCACACTTGTCAGGTACGGTCCAGTGGGAACCTCATTCGGGATTTTGATCAACGCGCAGGGCTTGATCTCTTTATTGCTGTCAAATGCCGCCGCCGTCTTCTGCAAAGATATTTCTTCCACATCGATGAATACCCCGCCTGTCAACAAAGCCATCAATGCCGTATCTGCCTGCAAAACCGCTTTTAGGTCGCTGGATAATGTCATTGCAACAATCCTTTCAACTCGGCTTCATCGCCAAACAACCAGACCGCCAAGCTGAACGCATCGCTCATCAGGGATATATTCACATCCCCGCCGATCATGGATTTATATTCATCCATCTCAGGGAAACTCTCGCCGTTCAGCCAGCCATTCAACTGACTCGTGAAAAGTTTTTCATCCATCAGCACAGCCGTCTTGTAGCAAAAACAGTGCGGGTGCAGGGGGTACTCAATTGTCCCCACGGGATAAATGCCCTGGCCATCCTCTCCATTGGAAATCACGTCATCACATTCATCCGTCTCAGGATGCGCCGCTGAAAGATGACACTGTTCCTTCTCAACCCAGGGCTGCGCCGCCAGGAGCTTATCGGTAGCGAGAGCGTGAGCCTTTTGTATTTCCGTGCGTGCCAGTCGTAAAGCGTTATAACTAACGCCGCTCCCATCGCAATCATTGCCACTGAGCAAGCCAGTCGTATCCCCAGCGGATTTATCAGATGCCGTTCGTCCATATAACCTCGTCGAAGTCCAGCGCGGACAATTCTGTCCCGCGCCTAAAAATTCTTCCAGTTTCTTCGCAATGTTCCACGCGCTGTCACCGTCTGCAATCCCCTGCATGATCACATTATTGATCGCATCCCGCCCCCCATTCTCGATATTCCAAATTCGCGCCGAAAGATTGATCCCATCCCCGAACAACCACTCCGCCGCCTGATTCAACAGGATTTCAATCTGCGGCTTGAACACCCCATCCTCAATAGATTCAGCCATCAGCGTTCGGCTTTTAGCTAATTGCTGACCGCTGACCACTGAAAGCAAGAGCCTCTCATGCCTCACCGCCATCACTCCAAACGGCAAACTCGCCGCCTCACGCCGCGCCTGCAAAAACTCATCCTGCCAGGTCTTGAACATATCGCCCCATAATTTGAGCAAATCGCTTTGCGCCTTGAAACCGCGCAGACCATCCAATTTACCGTCCTCATCGCCGTGCCTCAACAACACAGCCTGGGCCTGTTTGCCGAATTCGATCATTAGTTCATGCGTTCTGCCTGTGAAATAAACCTGCAAACGCAAAAGCGCCTTGAAAGCCGCCTTGTCCAAACTGCCCAAAGCCACTTCATCCAAACGAGAAATCAATTTATTCTTTTTCATTAGATGCTCAAACCTTTGAGGTTATTTGCAAACGCCGTGCTGTCCATGCCGTCGCCGCCAAGGATGTCAATATCAATGCCAGGCACAAACGTAGCCAGCAGGGATTGGATCAATTCTTCCTTCACGCCCAGCACCCGCAAACGCATCAGTCCATCCGCCAGATCGCGCAGCATGATCGGAGTCAAATTCTTTGCCTTGCGCCACACAATTTCATACTTGATGTTCTCGGGCAGAATGCCTTTCAAGAGCCATTGCAATTCAAGCAACGGTTTCAAAAATTCCTCGCTCAGCCACTCACGCCCATCATTGAGCGTTTCGTCGTACTCCTCTTTTTTCTCGCCGAGCACATCACGGTTGAGGTCCCCGCCATAGGCAACCAATTCCATCGGGATGTCGCTTGCTGTAAACATGGTTTCAATGTGGTGGGTAATATCCGCAATCTCGCTCAGGTGCGCGTCGCCTTGAATGGCAGAGATCGAGCCAGGCTTATTGGTGTAATAATTGCGGATCGCCGCAAATGGATTGTCTTCTGCGGCTTTGTTTTTTTCTTTGTATGTTTCAACGTCAGAAGGCGAACCTTCAACTACGTGATGCAGGATCATTCCAGCGCGCACCTTGCGCCGCACAGAAATATCAATCTCGCCCTCGGTCACACGTTTGAATGCGCCCGTAGCCGAAGCCCACATCGGCGAGCCATATCGTTTTTCTTCGTCGTGCTCGAAACGGATATGAATGATCTGCCAGCTTGAAAACCAGATTGCATCCCTGGGCGGTTCTGCCATCATATAATTTTCACTCGTCATCCAAAACGCTTTTTGCGGATTATCGAACTCATCATACGAATTGCTGTTGCGGCGCATCTGCAAGGTGGGTTTGCGTGACAGTTTTACGATGTCTAAGTTTTCATCCACCACCACCTCGTAGAACGAATCACCATCGCGCCCAGTCAGGCGGGTGGCATCCTGCAACTTTTTATTCAGCCCAAGCCGCTTCTGCAACGCCTGCGCCACTTCCAATGCCTGCGCGTCTTTGGTCTTCACGAAGTAACCAGAACGCACCACATCTGTGGCATACGTCCGCAAAGCCTTTTTCACACGCGGATCTCCCTCATACATTTTTCGGCATGTCTTGATGATCGCCGCGCGGTCGCGGTCTGATTTCATTTTCTCGTAGAACGCAATGCTCGCGTCCGCCGAACTGGTGACAGATCCCTCGGCAGTTGTGGCGCTTGCCGAAGGCACAGGCGGCTTCATAAACGCATTGATTCGATCTAATAATGTTGGCATAATTGACCTTCGACCTTTGACCTTTGATCTTCGACTATCACTTCAACGTATCCTGTATCATTCGTTCCAACGCGGGCAGATTTTGTTCAATAGTTGTCATAATAATTGCGTATGTTTCACCGTTCGATGTTTCCAAAAACTTTCCATAAAAAACCGTATGCGCCAAAGTGATGATCAACGTATCCTTATCGCCGCTTTCGATTGCCACATCGCTCATCTCACTTTTGGCTTCGGGAGTTACCTCGCCCATCAGCGGACTCATTCCAAATCCATCCACCGCGAAGAAGATGCCGCCGCGCGCATTGCCTGTGCGGTCTTCCCAAACCGCCTCCTGCCGCGCCTCATCCTGAATGGACTGCCCCCAATAATTCGCCACCGCCTGAACAGCCACCAGCACATCGCGCCCGTATTTCTCAATCGCAGGCATCAACTGCTGGCTTGGAGCAACTACCCATTGAAAACCACTATTCAATTGCCACCGCCTCGGCAATCGTGCAAGCCAGTCTATTCGGCTGGATAAAAATGACCTTGAACAAAATACCGCCGTATGTCAAGCGGTCATCGAGCGCCACATTCATATCAGGCTCGCCCAAAATAAATACAGCCTGGTTTGCCTGTCGAGCCGCATCAGATTGCAAACGGAACCCGCGCACGCCTGCATATTCGATCCGCATGAGTTGAGCCGTTAACGTGGTCGCATCGCGCCTCAGCGCAACCGAAACCTCGTTATCCGCGCGGATCGCCCGCATATCCTTTTGAGCCTGCGTCCAATCAAATGCCATTCCATCTCCATCCCCTCTCCAACGGGAGAGGGCTAGGGTGAGGGCTAACTAATTCCCAACACCGCGCCGTTATAGCGCTCGCACGCATCCACAAATTGACCATGCAAAGCGTACATATCAGAAGTCAAGGTTTCCGCGCCAGAGCCTTTATCCACGCTCACCGCGCCCAGGCTGTATTTCATACCACCGCCTGAAGCCAGTGCATTTGCCAGTTTTTCTTTGGCAAATCCCTTCGCTTTGATCATCACGATCTGCGCCTCATCGTCGCCCATATCGGCGTATGTCTCGCTTCCGCTGGAGCCAGTCAACGCCCACGCGGATTTATAACGATACTCGCGCGTCATGCTATAGCCTGGCGTCGGGAAAAAAGTAATAATCTTATTTATGATCTGGTGTGTCTCTTCCCATTCCGCCGAAAGTGGAATGATTCCCGTATTCGAGATAATCACTCCATCCGCTCCCGACGGGCTTTCCAGCATGATCAACTTCAAAAAATCAGCGGGCAGGTTATATGCCGCAGTGCCAGAGATAATGGACAACTCCGCAATCTTCATCAACCCACAGCGCCGCGAAAACTCAGCCACCGCATCCTTGATCGCCTGCGTATATTGCGCCACCGTAGGCACGGAATTCACCGCAGGAACTTCACTTTGTAATTCAGCGATCAACGCCGCAAGAGTTGTACCCATCAAAAAACTCCTGAAGGATGAAGGACTTTCATCCTTCATCCTTCATATTTCATCTTTGAACTTTTACGCCTGTGTCGGGACAACACTGCCCTTGCCGCCAATTGGCGCGAGGGATGCGTTGTATTCTTCGGCATAATATTGCTCTGCCGCAACCAGTTTGCCATTGCTGTAGGTCGGGAACGGTCCCTTGATCAGCATGGGCTGGAAGATGCGATGCATCAGGATGCCGCGATCCAGCACCAGGTTGAAGCTGTCGCGCATTTCAGGGGTCTCCCAAACATTGAGTCCCTTCACTCTGCCAACGAAACCAGCCGCATTCAATTCGGCATTGGTGAAACCATCACGGGTAAAGCCGTCCCAATTGCTCAGGTAATCCGAGTTGGTCGCGCTCATCACCAGCGAGGTCGGGGTGTAGAAACGGTTCACAACCTTCACCTTGGCTTCGCCGATGCGCTTCACGAAATCGAGATAAACCGCATCGCTGATGTCCCAGGCGGCGGTCTTATTGCTTGCCACTGAAAGGGCAACCGCCAAAGCCTTCTCGATCAAACGGCGGTCCTTATCGCGGCGCAGTTCGCGGATCAAGTTTGCCATCGTGCGACCGACAGCATCCCAACCGATCTGCGAGCGGCTGAACACAATCGCCTCATGGGTGATGTAATCAGCCAGGCGGTCAGCGGCTGCGGTGATAGTCTGGAAACTGAGCGTGGTCTTCGCGCGTTCGATTTCCGTGTTCTCGCCCTGGCGAGTGGCGTGATAGGTGTAATCTACCAGCACGTCATTCGCGTTGATGGCTCCCGCAGCAATCGCGCGGATTTTTCCGAGTTCGTAGTCAATTACGTAATCGGTGCCTTCCACATAGGTGATAGTCACGAAAGGATTCTCGGTCACAACAACAGTGCCAGGCACAATATTGGGATGAGCCAGGGCATACCAGGTATCCTCCGCGCCCAGCGCTTCCACCTCATCCGTGATTGTCGCGCTGAAACCTGTCTCGCCCGTAAATGCTTCGTAAAAGATATTCATCGGGCTTTGATCCATGATGCCGAAGTCAAAGATATTGGCGGCTACCAAATTCGGGTATGCCTCGGCGATCACAGCGCGGCTCACGCTGTAAGGCAGGTTGAGGTCGCTGGTACTTTCCGCCTCTTCAAAGGCTTTCGCCTCAGCTATCAAGTGGCGCATGTTTTGTTTATCGTATTTTTCGAGGAGCATCTCGGTCAAAACAGCGGCGGGGCTTCCAGCGCGTAAATCCAAAGTGCGTTTCGCGCGCATTTCATGCTTGCGCACCGATTCGGTCAGTTCAAACGCAACCCGCGCAAATTCAGGCGTGCCAGTCTCATTCTCCAGCACGCTGCCCATCGGCTGTATCTTTCCGTCAAATTGGAAGCCCCTGCCTTTCAGCTTGCTGCTTGCCGCAAGTTTTCCAAATACCTTGCGCTGACTCTCGGCAAAGGTCTTCACCTCATCCGCGCTGTTGAACTTTCCATCCGTGATCGATTCGGTGAACGCTTCGTTGAGTTCCTTTCCGAACAGAAGTTCCTTCGTCGCCTCAGTGATAGCGGCATCGATGCCAGCCTTCTCCTGAAGTGCATCGAACTTCTTGGCTTTATCGGCATTGCTTTTCACGGCTTCGATGATGTTCGCATCCGCGCCCAGTCCCAACGTATTGCGCAGCGATTCTTCCAGTTTCTTCAACTGTTTCTCGCCCATCTTTTCGAGTTCCGATTCGGTCATGCCTTTGCTGAACAATTCAGGATGTTCAGCGAGTAATTTTTTGAGTTCTTCTAACATTTCAACATCTCCTTGTAGATTGATAGATTCTTGTAACTCCGCCACATTCTTGAATGACGGGTCGCCAACCAGGTCAACGCCGTTCATCGAGAGCCACAAAACTTTCTCGACCTTCTGCCCGTTGACCTTTTCAACTTTGCTTTCGCCAATACCACGAATACTGCCGCCTGGTCTAACGCCAGCCTCCATCAGGATCTCAACGTCGCGTCCCTTGCTGGTCAGGATAAGATCGCCCTCAATATCGAGCCGCTTACCGTCCCAATCCAGTTTGTCCCAACGGACAACTGTCTCAAGGTACTCTGTGCGTTTCTTGCCTTTGTCGGTTGGATGATCAGCCTCGCCAGTCAGTACTTTCAAACGTCCCTGCCCCGCCGATTCGTGAAGATGCGATTGCCAATCGTCAATCATCGCCTCAACGATCTCAGGTTCATAAAGACGTTTATTTCCATTCACAACATTCGCCACGATCAACTCGTTGATCCGTATGCGCCGCGTCCCCTTTGCTTCATTTTTTGCTTCAAGCAATTCGATCCGCCCAGGCTCGATGGCTTCCTCAAAACGCTTACCGCCTTTCTTCTTGCTTTCCGTGATCACGCTTTGCGGCTGGTAAGTAAGTTCAACGATTTCCCATTGATCCTTTGCCATAAAGGTAGGGGTATCGCCGTCTTTTGAATAAGCCGCCTTGTAATATTCATCGGCTTTTAAAGACCACGCTTCACCCCAGCCAGAGACGATTACATAATCCGCAAAGATTTCAGCGATGTAATAACTTCCGCTCGCATCAGGGAATTGTTTCCAAAACGCATCGCGCAGCATTTGAATTGTGTAATCCATGCTCCCCTTCACCAACTCTGTAATCAAATTGCCTTTACCGATTTTTTTAGTCATGTTGTTCTCCTTACTGATTACTGAAAACTGATCACTGATCACTAAACAACAATTCCGCGCTCACCACAATCGCCTCACTGCTTGCGGTCCGCAAATTCATTCCATCGCCCGCGATCATCGCCACACCGCCGCTGACCGAATCCACGTCATCATCGTGCCGTCCATTCGGAAAAGCCGAAGCAATGCGGATGAAATCCAAATTCCATAAACCGCGCACCAGTTTCACCCTGCCCTGCTTCGCCCGCAAACGCCACGCCCGCGCCCGATCTTCCTTCGAGCCTTTCACGGGCAAACCGATAATGGAGACATTTGCCAGCCGCGCATCAGACAGAAAATCGCGCACCACCAAAAACTGAAACGCAACATCCTCGATGCCCCATGCCACGCCCAATTCCGTATCGCTCAACATCAGCATCTTGCACTGCGGCAAAAACTCATCGATGTTTCTCTCCTTCAACGGGTCGCGGATAAACAGATCGCCATCTTTATCGAACGCCACCGCATACGTGCAGTTGAAATCGTTGCCCGTGTTCTGACCCTTCGCAAGGTCCACATAACGGAACCACTGCAAACCTTCGGGAGCGCGCTCCACAATTGGAAAATCTCGGTCATCGAAAAAATTACCTTCAGCCAGACGCGGCATCTGTTGATATTGCGCCGTAAACTCGAAGTCCAATGTATTCGAGCGGATGATCTCCAAACGCTCGCGGTCATACTTCGCCGCCCAAAGCGGGTCGCCAGGCTTGCGCCCGATCTGATCCCCGCCCTGGGGGATGTAAATACCGCGCAATAAATTCTCTTTGAATTCGGCATCGTTCTTTGGGTAATCTTTTTCTTCAAGCGCAAACGCGGGCAGGAAAACGATCTCCCAATCATCGCCCAATTCGTCGCTGACCATGTGCCTCAGCAGTTCGCCGCTCAAATCTTCCTGATCCCAGCGCGTATTGATCAACACCACCGCGCCGCCGTACTCCAAACGGGTGTAAGCCACTGAGCGATACCAGCTTAGAACGCGCTTTCTATGACTCTCCGACGAAGCCTCATCGCGATTTTTGAATGGATCATCGATATTGAGCAGATGCGCCCCGCGTCCCGTAATACCGCCGCCCACGCCTGCCGCCAGCATTCCGCCCTTATGCGGCTCTTTGAGTGACCACGCCGAAACAGAACGCGCATCATCCGAAAGCTCCACAGGCGACGCGCTCGATGTCAAATTGCCAAATACTCCCGCGTATGGTTTGCCTGCAACCAGGTCACGCACCGCGCGGCTGTTATCGTTCGCAAGGTCCGCAGAATAAGAGGTGGTGATCACCCGCATATCTGGGTTGCGTCCCAAAAACCAAGCCTGAAATAATTTCGATAATTCCGTTTTGCCATGTCGCGGAGGCATGAAGATCATCAAGCGTCCGATGCCTTCCTTGCCGCCGCTGACGATGTACTTCTCCACCTGTTCCAACTTGGAAGCGATCAATTCATGCGCCGCCGTCCGCTGATAATTTGGCTGCATCATCGTTGCAAAATCCAGCAAATGCCTGCGTGCCTGCTCCCGTTGCAAAGCAACAAGAGCCGCCTTGCGCGGATCGTGTTGAGCTTTCTGGGCAACATTTGAAGACGCAAGCATTATTCTTCCTCTTCGTCTTTCGTCACTTCATCACGAAAATTTTTGGCGAGTTTCAGCAATTCATCATCGCTCATATCTGCCAGATCGTTCTTGCTAAATCCATTCTTCGTAATCATTGCCGCAAGTTTCGAGCTGGGGACATAGTCGCCAGTCAATTCAAGGAAAAGTTTGCGGTCGTTATGGGTCTTGTAATCGGGCTTGACCGCGTTCTCAGTCAACGCCGAAAACACCTCAGCGCGATAATCCCAGAGCGGGCTTGCCTGTAACATTGCGATCATCTCATCAATGGCGGGGTTTTTCTTGCGCCAGGTGGCAATCGCTCGGTCTGAGGTCAAACCCAAATGATTTATTGCCAGCTCATCCTGCGTTTTCGGAATGCGGCTCGAGCGCGGCGAACTCGCCCAGGCAATATAAGCCGCCACGCGCCAATCCCAGCCTCCGTCGCGCAGGCGGGCATATTCCTCCATCCACTTCAAATCATCGCGTCCCTCAAAAACCTGCCGCGCCGTCTCGGAGCGCAGGCGGATCTCATCCGCGCTGAGTCGCTGAATCGTCGAATCGCCAGTTTCTTCTGGCAGATCGAGGTTGAACGACAATTGATAATCGGGCTTTTGAATGGGCATTCTGACCTACGCGTTCCTATTTTTCTTCGCCAATTTGCGCTTTTCAGCCATCTCATCCAGCGCCTGGCGTTCCATCAGATCATGCGCCATAAAATCAGTATGGAATTTACCAATGGCAATTGTCAGGTTTTCCAACTGTTTCAAAACTTTTTCGTTCACCAGTTGATAGTTCTCAGACCGCGCATCAAAATATTTTTGCCATTGTTCATTATTCGTCTGGATGATCGACGCATAATGAGCGTTGATATCGGCAATGGCTTTTGAAAACGCTTTGACCATAAGCCAGGCAATACCCGCCAACAAAAACGAGAAAATGACAACAACGGGGAGTTGATCCCAAACACTGACGGGTACTGTTGGCATAAACCTTATTTCCCTGCCCAGTTATCAAAGATGCGCTTGAGCAAAATGTTGTAGATCAACGTGGCAAAAGAAACAGACGGAGCCAGGGCAATCAACAGCGCAGTAATCCAGCCAAAGACCGCAGACACAAACGTCACAGGGTCGCTAAATGGGGAAAGTGGAGGCAGAACCGCGCCGCCCCAAAATAAAGACAGTCCCAACGCCACGACATACAGTAAGACAATCAGCCATTCGCGCTTGATGACGATCTTCGGAAAACGCTTCGCAAGCAATTTCAGTCCATATAGCAATGCGGATGCGATCACGCCGATCACATACATCTGCACCTCGGTCACGCTCAATGGATCATTTGCGCCTGTCAATGGCGCAAGCGCGCAAGCCGAAAGCATCACGGCCAAAAGAACACCGACCAGCGAAATATTGAAAAACTTTTTCATGTCAAATCTCCTTTTGAAAATATGAATTAACGCAAAAGCGCCCGATGACTTATTCAGTCATCGGGCGCTTATCTCCGAGAGTTGCCCCTTATGAAAACGGGCTTTGCTTTGTCTCGGGGGAGTTGCCATCTACAGGTGGCAACTCCCCACTTATAGGGTATCAATTCAAGATAGCACAAATGCGCTATGTATGCATATTTTTAACATTACACGAATCAATTGTCAAGAGTTTAATGAGAGACCAATTTACCACGAGTTTTTGACCGCGCAACAAGCCGCCCAACGGTTTGCGTTACCCGCGCTGGGGCGGGCGGCGGAACGCCGTCCGACTGGGAAAATGCTGAGGCGTAGAAAAAGGCTTGGAATCGCGCCAGAATCCCCAGCGTCGGGTGCACGCGATGTTATGCGGGCGACACCAACTTAAGGCGCAATTCGCCATGCTTACCATCAACAAACTTGACTTCGTAGCGCAAGCCAAGAATATCAACGGTGCTTCCCTTGCTGGGTAATTCACCAATTGCATGAGACACAGCGCCCAGGCTTTCGGACTTCTCAATCACTTCGGCAAACTTGGCTTTGAGTTCATCATTGTTTTCAAAAACTTCTGTGTTGACAACCTGATCCAATTCATTTCGACTTTGCATTTTATTACTCCTTTTTATTATTGAGATTGCGAGCAAGACAGCCCGCATAACGTTTGCTTTACCCGCAAGTGAGCGGGCTAGGATTCACTTTGAGATGTCGCCGAATGCTCAGGCGTGGATGATGCTTGTAGATCGGGCAGAGTCTCACTTGTCGGGTGCAAGCTGTGTTCTACCGCCTCAAAGACGGATTCAGGAAGCGGGCTTGCGTAACTACGCGTTAACCAACGATTTGGTGATAAAGCTACGTACTGCCTGAATGCCCGCCGCATGTATTCACAGACAGTATCTAAATCTTCCTGCTGACGGATCATTGGCATAAAGCCATTGGTAGATACACCATTCCTGCTAGCGTTGATTTCAAAATCTCCACACCTATATCTAACTACAGCACCATCCATGATTGTTGGGGTATCTTCTCTAGTAAATTCCATCTTTACAACTCCTTTTATTTTTGCCAAGTGGCGGTAGAACGTGTGCTTTAGCGGCGTGTGCGACCAACCATAACCTTATTTTTGGAATGATACATCTTTACGCCACAGCCTTGCACACGTCGGCTGCACGCTTTGTTGGGCGCGTTATTCGCCTTCGACGAGAACGCAATCACAGCCAGGGCAAAGCATATCAACGGTATCGTCATCTTTGCGCCAGGGTTTCATATCGCCATACTCAACCAAAATTTCACAGTATTTACAAGGTACACCTTTGCGCGTTGAAGCCAGACGACCAATAGGCATTGACAATTGAAAATATGGAACGGGAATCACTTCAACATCAAGCAACGTTTGACAATGCGGGCAAGTATATTGTTTGTATGTTTGAACTGGGTCACGATAAAAATTCTCGTGAATGGCTTCTGTGATGTCTTTCTCACAGACTAGGCACGCCACAGCGCCAACGGTAATTACCGAATTACACATAACTCTCCTTTTGCAAGTAAGCGCCCAACGGTTTGCGTTACCAGCGCTGGGGCGGGGACGGCGAAGCCGTCCAACTGGAAAAATGAT
>CXWL01103603.1_pt1 | contig 40716 bp, 29 predicted proteins | sample 590931 | NCBI WGS metagenome assembly CXWL01 (sample SAMEA3498368, study PRJEB10139) | groundwater metagenome | biome: water well; material: biofilm material | place: Germany | collected 2015-04-27 | reverse complement strand
CCGGTGTTCGATGCGTTCGGCAACTGCACCGACCTGATCGGGACAGTGCACGACATCACCGACCGCAAGAATGCCGAAGATGCACTGCGCGTGGCCCACACAAACCTGGAACACGCCAGCACCGAACAGCTACGCCTGGCCGACAGCCTGCGCACCAGCGAAGAGCGGCTGGCGTTCGCGCTGGAGAGTACCGGCGAGGGGGTGTGGGACTGGAATATCGCCACCGGCCACGTGTTCTACTCGGCGCGTTTCCGGGCCATCCTTGGTCTGCCGGACGACGCCCGCAACGACACCGCGTACTGGTGGAGCCGGATCCATCCGGACGACGTGCCCGACCCTGGCAAATTCGCGGAATACCTGCTCGGCCTGGATCGTCAGCTGTTCGTCTGCGAGCACCGGCTCAGGCACGCGGACGGCCACTGGGTCTGGGTGCAGACGCGCGGCAGCATCGTCGCGCGCGCGGCCGGCGGAACGCCGCAGCGCATGGTCGGCACCATCGCCGACATCACCGCCACCAAGCTGCTGAGCGAGGANNGTTGCCTGTACAGCCGGATATACCGTCCCGACCGCATCCGGCTGCGGCAGTCGCTGCGCGAGGCGGCCGACAAGATGCAGTCCTGGCATGTCGATTTCCGCGTGATGCTGCCAATCAAAGGGGTGGGCTGGCGCGAACTGAGTGCCAAGCCGACCCGCGACGGCGACGGCGCGATCGTCTGGCACGGCTTCACCACCGACATCTCGGAACGGAAACGCAACGAGCACACGATCCGCCAATTCAACGAAAAGCTGGAGCGGCGCGCCCACTATGACGCGCTGACCGGCCTGCCCAACCGGGTACTGTTCCGCGACCGCCTGGAGCAGGAGATGAAGCACGCGCAAAGCGGTGCGCACGCGATGGCGCTGCTGTTCATCGACCTCGACCGCTTCAAGGAAGTCAACGACCTGCTCGGGCACGATGCTGGCGACATGCTGCTGGCGGGAGCGGCGCGCCGCATCGAAGGCTGCCTGCGTCCCGGTGACACGGTCGCGCGGCTGGGCGGTGACGAATTCACGGTCATCCTCACCGAAATAGCGGAACTGCCGCACGTCGAGCAGATCGCGCAGGCGATCGTCGACGTGCTGCGCCAGCCCTTCCAGCTGGGCATCGAACAGGCGTATGTGTCCGCCAGCATCGGCGTGACGGTCTTCCCGGGCGATGCCCACGGCCCCGAAGAACTGATGCGCAACGCCGACCATGCGATGTACCGTTCCAAGAGTGCCGGGCGCAACCAGCTGACCTTCTTCGAATCGGGCATGCAGGAAGCGGCGATGCGGCGCCTCAAGCTGACCAGCGAGCTGCGCCGCGCCCAGGTCGAGAACCAGCTCGAGCTGCATTTCCAGCCGATCATCGACATCGCCACCGGCGGCATCGACAAGGCCGAGGCACTGCTGCGCTGGCGCAGGCCGGGCGGCGCGCTGGCGCTGCCAGCCGAATTCATCGGCATCGCGGAGGAAACCGGCCTGATCCACGAAATCGGCAACTGGGTATTCCGCGAGGCCGCCGGCTGGTCGCGGCGCTGGAGCGGCATGCTGGGGCGGCCCTTCCAGGTCAGCATCAACAAGTCGCCGGTGCAGTTCCAGCCGCACGCGCGCGCGATGGACTGGGTCAGCTACCTCGACAGATCGGGCATGCCGCACAACAGCATCGCCGTCGAAATCACCGAAGGCTTGCTGCTGAACCTGACCGACGAGGTGTTCGACAAGCTGCACGAGCTGCAACAGGGTGGCATGGAAGTGTCGATCGACGACTTCGGCACCGGCTACTCGTCGATGACCTACCTGAAGCGGCTCGACATCGACTACCTCAAGATCGACCGTTCTTTCGTCAGCGAAATGATGCACGACCCCACCAGCCAGACGATTACCGAAACGATCATCGTGATGGCCCATAAACTGGGCCTGAAAGTCATCGCCGAAGGGGTCGAGTTGGCCGAGCAGCGCGACTGGCTGACAGCCCAGCACTGCGATTACCTGCAGGGTTTCCTGTTCGGCCAGCCGGTCCCTCCCGCGCAATTTGAACAACTGCTGGCCGGGCAACCCTTCCTGATGGCGCCGCCGCATCGGATACAATCCCCCTCCTGAATTGCTATACGATAAATCATTGGCTTTTGTGCCAGGAGGGGATCGAATGAACTTACGTTTGCTGTTGTTGGGAACGGCTGTCGTGGCCGGCAGCGCCATCGCTGCGCCGCGTGGCTTTACCGTGGAAGACCTGGTCGCGATGGAACGGGTCGGCAGCCCGGTGCTGTCGCCGGACGCCAGCCGCGCCGTCTACACCGTGCGCACCACGGATCTGGACAAGAACCGCGGCCATACCGAACTGTGGATGGTCGACCTGCGCGCCGCCAAGCCGGTGCCGCAACGCCTGACCAACCACGCCGCCAGCAGCAGCGACCCGCAATGGGCGCCGGGCGGCGACGCCATCTTCTTCCTCTCTGGCCGTTCCGGCTCGGCGCAAGTCTGGCGCCTGCCGCTGGCCGGCGGCGAAGCGGCGCGCGTCACCGACCTGCCGCTCGACATCGACAATTTCCGCCTCGCGCCGACTGGCGAGCGCCTGGCGATGAGCCTGTCCGTGTTCCGCGACTGCGCCGACCTTTCCTGTACCAAGACGCGCCTCGACCAGGCCGGCAAGCAGAAGGCATCCGGCCGCGTGTTCGACCGCATGTTCGTGCGCCACTGGGATACCTGGGCCGACGGCCGTAACGCGGTGCTGTACTCGGCCCCGGTCGACAGTAGCGGCAAGGTGAGCGCCGCGCCGATCAGCCTGACCGGCAGCCTCGACGGCGATGTGCCGTCCAAGCCGTTCGGCGACCATGAGGAATACCGTTTCAGCCCGGATGGCAAGAGCATCGTGTTCTCGGTGCGCATCGCCGGCAAGGATGAATCCTGGTCGACCAACTTCGACCTGTACAGCGTACCTGCCGCAGGTGGCACGCCGCGCAACCTGACCGCGGAAAACCCGGCGTGGGACACCAAGGGCACCTTCTCGCCGGATGGCCGCACGCTGGCTTACCTGGCGATGGCGCGCCCCGGCTTCGAGGCAGACCGCTTCCAGGTCATGTTGATGGATGTCGCGACCGGCAAGAAGCGCAAGCTGGCCGAGAGCTGGGACCGTTCCGCAGGCGAGCTGCGCTGGAGCGCCGACGGCAAGACCCTGGTGGTGGACGCGCAAGACATCGGCCAGCACCGCCTGTTTGGCATCGACGTTGCGACCGCCAAGGTCACCGCGCTGACCGGGCCGGGCTCGGTAGGGGGCTTCGACGTGCGCGGCGACACAGTGGCGTACAGCCTGTCGACGCTGGAGTCGGGCGCACAACTGTTCAAGGCCAGGCTGGGCGGCAAGCCGGTGCAGCTGACCTGGCAGAACGGCGAAGCGCTGGCCGATGTGCGTTGGGGCCAGTACGAGCAGTTCTCGTTCGCCGGCGCCAATGGCGCGACGGTGTACGGCCACGTGATGAAGCCATGGAATGCGGTGGCGGGCCAGAAATACCCGATCGCCTTCCTGGTGCACGGCGGCCCGCAAGGCAGCTTCGGCAACGGCTGGAGCTACCGCTGGAACCCGCAGGTGTATGCGGGCGCCGGCTACGCCACCGTGTTCATCGACTTCCACGGCTCCACCGGATACGGCCAGGCGTTTACCGATTCGATCAGCAACGACTGGGGCGGCAAGCCTTTGGTCGACCTGCAGAAGGGCCTCGATGCAGCCGTCAAGAAGTTTCCGTGGCTGGACCGCGAGCGCAGCTGCGCGCTGGGCGCGTCCTACGGCGGCTACATGATGAACTGGATCGAGGGTAACTGGTCCGACGGCTTCCGCTGCATCGTCAACCACGACGGCGTGTTCGACAACCGCGGCATGGCGTATTCGACCGAAGAACTATGGTTCACCGAGTGGGAAAACGGCGGCACCTACTTTGCCGTGCCGGACAACTACGAGCGGTTTAATCCGGTGCACCACGTCGCCAAATGGAAGACGCCGATGCTGGTGATCCAGGGCGAGAAGGATTTCCGTATCCCGACCTCGCAGGCACTGGGCGCCTTTACCGCGCTGCAGCGCCAGGGCATCGACAGCAAGCTGCTGGTGTTCCCGGATGAGAACCACTGGGTCCTGAAACCGGCCAACTCGCTGATGTGGCACCACACGGTGATTGGCTGGCTCGACCAGTACCTGAAACCAAAGAAGTAAGCAGCCAATAAAAAAACCCGCCTGGTTTGATTCAAGCGGGTTTTTTTCTGTCCGGAAGCGATTTACCGGGCCAGGGCGGGATGTGGCCGCGCCGCTGCTACGACGGGACGGCCGCTTGGTGCGGCCCCTCCAGTTTCTAGGTGGAATACGCGCACAGCCTGCAGCAGGCGGGCCGCCTGGCCTTGCATGCTTTCGGCGGCAGCGGCAGCTTGCTCGACCAGCGCGGCATTCTGCTGGGTGGCTGCATCCATCTGGGCGATCGCCTGGTTCACTTGCGAAATACCTGCGCTCTGCTCGCTGCTGGCGGCGGTGATTTCGCCCATGATGTCGGTGACCCGGCGCACGCTCGCCACCACCTCTTCCATTGTGTGGCCGGCATCGGTCACCAGTTTGTTGCCGACCTCCACCTTCTCGACGGAGTCGCCGATCAGCGACTTGATTTCCTTGGCGGCCGACGCGCTGCGCTGCGCCAGGTTGCGCACTTCGGACGCAACCACCGCAAAGCCGCGGCCCTGTTCGCCGGCCCGTGCCGCTTCGACGGCAGCGTTCAGCGCGAGGATGTTGGTCTGGAATGCGATGCCGTCGATCACGCTGATGATGTCGACAATCTTCTTCGACGAGTCGTTGATCGACTGCATCGTGTCGACCACCTGGGACACCACCGCGCCGCCGCGCGTCGCCACTTCCGACGCCGACGCGGCCAGCTGGTTGGCCTGGCGCGCATTGTCGGCGTTCTGCTTGACGGTGCTGGTCAGCTCTTCCATCGATGCCGCGGTTTCCTCCAGCGAACTGGCCTGCTGCTCGGTGCGTGCGGACAGGTCGATATTGCCCGAAGCAATTTCGCTCGATGCGGTGGCGATGGTGTCGGTACCGTCGCGCACTTCGATGACGATCTTGGCCAGGTCGTCGCGCATCGCGCGGATCGCATGCAGCAGGCTGGAACGGTCGTTCGGGGCGACCTCGATGTGCACGCCCAGGTCACCCTCGGCAATGCGGCGCGCGATGCCGGCCGCGTAGGCAGGTTCGCCGCCCAGCTGGCGCAGCAGCGCGGCGCGGATCACGACGCCCAGCGCCATCAGCACGGCGGCTATTGCCAGTGCGGCCAGCGAGAAGGTGACGATGCGGCCCTTGATGGTGGCGGTGACGGTATCGGTATACACGCCCGAGCCGATGATCCAGCCCCACGGCGCGAAGCCTTGCACGTAGGAGACCTTTTGAACCGGCACGTCGCTGCCCGGTTTCGGCCACTTGTAGTCGACCGCGCCCGCGCCGCTCGCCTTGACCGTGTTGACGAATTCCATGAACAGGAACTTGCCGTCAGGGTCCTTGTTGGTCGACAGATCCTTGCCTTCGAGCTCAGGCTTAATCGGGTGCATGACCATTACCGGTTGCATGTCATTGACCCAGAAGTATTCGGTGCCGCCATAACGCAGTCCGCGCAGGGTGGCGAGCGCGGCTTTGCGGGCATCGGCGTCGGTCATCGCGCCGCTGGCGGAAAGCTTGTGATAGTGCACCAATACCCCGTGCGCGGTCTCGACCGCCTGGCGCACGTTGCTCTTGCGCTCTTCAAGGATGAGGCGCTGTTCGGACGCCAGGAAGAACGAGGTCAGCATGACAATGCCGACGAAGGAACTGACGATCAGCACGGCGAGCTTCTTCGCCATGCTCATGGAGTGGAGTGACAGGAGATTCATGGCGCGATCCTTCTACGATGGCAAGCAGGCAATGCGGCCGCCCGCGGGGATACGGGCAAGCAATGCGGAATCGGGAGGACGGGAGCGCATGCCGCCCCGACAATTCCGTAAGGAAATAGTAGCTGTCGTTTGGAAAGGGGTCAAACGTATTGATGGCGCTGTGTCGGAAATGGCACGGATTCTTCGCCGCGTCCCGGACTTGGGATCAGCGCAAGCTGTCATGGCGCCGCGATATCCATGCGGCATTCAAGGGTCTCAGCCGCCGAACTGAGCGCAGCTAAACACATCGGCCCCGGCGTCATTGCGCAGCGCCTGCGTGACCTTCGCTTCAGTCAGTTCCGCTGCGCACAGCTCAATGAAGCGGTAGGCGTAGCGCCGCAGATAGTGCCCGCGCCGCACGGCAATGCGGGCGATGTTTTCGGGGAACAGGTGGGCGCTGTCGAGTTGGCGAAGCTGGCCGTCGCGGGCCGGGTCGACCGCCATCGATGCCACGATGCCCACGCCCAGCCCCAGCCCGACATAGGTCTTGATTACATCCGCATCCAGCGCCGACATCACGATGTCCGGCACCGCCCCGGCCGCGGCGAACGCCTTGTCCAAGTGGGTGCGGCCGGTGAATCCTTCGTGGTACGTGATGACCGGATAGTCGGTGATCGCTTCCAGCGTCAGTGGGTGCACCTCTTCCAGCGGGTGACCGGCCGGTACGATGACCGAGTGATGCCAGCGGTAAAACGGAAACGAGGCAATCGCCGGCACATCAGCCAGGGCTTCGGTTGCCACGCCAATATCGGCTTCGCCATCGAGCAGCAGCTTGACGATTTCGCCGGGACTGGCCTGGTGCAGCTTCAGGTGGACTTTGGGATAGGCCCGTTTGAACTCGGTGATCACGGCCGGCAATGCATAGCGCGCCTGCGTGTGCGTGGTGGCGACGGTCAGCTGCCCAACGTCGCGCTGGCTGTACTGGTCACCGAGCCGCTTGATGTTGGCTGCTTCAAGCAGCATGCGGTCGACCATGACCAGCAGCTCCTGCCCCGGTTCGGTCAGCCCCAGCAAGCGCTTGCCCTTGCGCGCAAACAGTTCAATCCCCAGCTCGTCCTCAAGGTCCTTGATGTGCTTGGATACGCCCGATTGCGAGGTGAATAGCGCAGCGGCCACTTCGGTCAGGTTGAAGCCGCGGCGCACTGTTTCGCGGATGATGCGCATTTGCTGGAAGTTCATGAGGTGTCCGGATACCTGGTCTGGTTGCCAGTCTAAGCCGGTAACTGATGCATGTGGAAAGACAAAAAAGGCAAACAGTTATTACTAAAAGAGCTAAGCGCCCATGTTGGCGCGGGTCTGGCGGCGCAGGCGTGACAGCGCACTGCAGCAGGGACCGGCTCCGCGTCCCTTGCCGCCATCGTCAATGGCGCCGGGTGGAAAGCTGTCGCAAGCACGGTGCAACTCCTCCAGCAACACCATGCCACGGGGCCAGGCGCCATGGCCGGAGTCGGTGTTGACATGGCCAGCCTCGCCAATGTCGACCAGGCGGCTGCCCCAGCGTTCCGCCAACTGCCGCGCGCGGCCAAATTCCAGCCATGGGTCGTTCCGGCTGGCTACCAGCAGGCTGGGGGAGCCGAGCTGCTCCGCCGGCAAGGCAGCCGCGACACTGTCGCCGCCTGGATATTGTTCGCGCGTGCCGAACAGCGAGAAGCGGCGCGGCTCAGCCGGCGCGACCAGCAGCAGGCCCGCCACCTTGGCGGGGCGGTCGGTCGCGGCGATGACGCTGGCAAGGCAGCCAAAGCTGTGCGCGACGATCCAGACTGCGCCGGGTGCGGCATCGATTTCGCGCCGGACTTCGGCCGACCACAAGGCGAGCACCGGCATCTCCCAGTCGATACCGGTCACGCGGCGTGCGTCCGGCAGCCGACTTTCCATCCAGGTCTGCCAGTGCTCCGGGCCGCTGCCGTGGAAACCCGGGACGATCAGGGTAGTGTTGTGCACGATACCGCTCCGCGTTTCTTATTTCGACACGTAGATCTGGTCGAAGGTGCCACCGTCGGCGAAGTGCGTCTTTTGCGCCTTCTGCCAGCCGCCGAAGGTGTCGTCGACCGTGAAGGTCTTCAGCTTCGGAAAGCGTGCAACGTCCTGCGGATCGGCCAGCTCTGGCTTGACTGGGCGGTAGTAATGCTTGGCGACGAGTTTCTGCCCGGCAGGCGAGTACAGGTAGTCGAGGTAGGCGACCGCCACCTTGGTGGTGCCGCGGCGGTCGGTGACACCCTGGACGACGGCCACCGGTGGTTCGGCCAGCACCGATACGGACGGCACCACGATTTCAAACCTGTCCGGACCAAGCTCGTTCACTGAGAGGAAGGCCTCGTTCTCCCATGCCAGCAGCACGTCGCCCAGGCCACGCTGGACGAAGGTATTGGTGGCTGCACGCGCGCCCGAATCGAATACCGGAACATGTTTGAATAGCTCGGCGACGAAGGCGCGCGCCTTGTCTTCGGTGCCGCCAGGTTTTTTCAGCGCGTAACCCCATGCGGCCAAGTAGTTCCAGCGCGCACCTCCCGAGGTCTTCGGGTTCGGCGTGATCACTTGCACGCCCGGTTTGACCAGGTCGTCCCAGTCGCGGATTGCCTTCGGATTACCCTTGCGGACCAGGAACACAATGGTCGACACATAGGGCGAGCTGTTGTTGGGACGGGCCTTTTGCCAGTTGGCGGGAACACGTTTGGACCTCTCGGCGATCGCGTCGATGTCGTAGGCCAACGCCAGGGTGACGACGTCGGCCTCGAGCCCGTCGATGACGGCGCGCGCCTGCTTGCCCGAGCCGCCATGCGACTGGCGAACCGTCACGGTGTCGCCGGTCTTGCCCTTCCAATAGGAGGCAAACGCCTTGTCATACTCCTGGTACAGCTCGCGAGTCGGGTCGTACGAGACGTTCAGCAGGGTGGTTTGCGCCAGCGCTGCGCCGGAGAGACTGGCAAGCAGTGCGGCAAGTATGAGCGAACGGCGGGTAGGGCGGAGCATGGTATCCTCGATCTGTGCTGGAGTTGGTATGGATCGAGTCTAGCGGTTGGCGTCGAGAAACCGAACCAAGAAATTCTGCAATGCTTATCAGCTCATGCGTGATGCCCTTGAACACGTGGTTCGAGCACGCTATTCACAGTGCATTGATTAGGGCGGGGCGCGATGGCGTGGCGTGTAGAATCAGCTCAATCGCCACAGCCATCAATTTGCAGATCGCATATGACCTTGTCCCAAGATCCGACAGCCACCGCTGACACGACCAGGCCGTACTCACTGAGGCGCCTGATTGCCGCGACGGCCTTGCTGATCTCGATACTCGGTGCGGCCACGTCGGCAATGTTGTATGTCAGCTACGATGACGCCTTGCGTGCACAGCAGACCAGCCTGCGCAACCTGTCGATCGCCTTCGCGGCCCAGACGTTCAGCGTCGCACAAGCGGTCGACCAGGTGATGCGCCAGGTGGGGCGTGCGTACCGGTCCGATCCTGGCAGGGCGCCGCCGTTGGCGCCCTATTTTGACGAAAACGGCCCTGCCCAGGAGTACCTGCTCGGGGTGCACCTGTACGATGCCGCGGGCCGGCCGCTTGCCAGCGGCCGACCGGCCAATGTCGCCCTTGCCGCGGAGCCCGTCCGTGCACCGGACAGCGCGCCTGCCGTCGATAGTCCCACAACGGCCAGCATCACGATCAGCAACATCGATCCGGCAACCGGGCGCGGCGTGATTAATTTTGCGCGCGCCATCAGCAATGCGCGCGGCGAACGTATCGGCACCATTCTTGCGCAGGTCGATTCGAAACGGTTCGAGCAGATTTACACGCTGGTTGAACTGGGCAAGGGTGGCTCGGTCACGTTGTTCCAGCGCGGTGGCACGATGCTCGTGCGCGGTCCCAATCTACCGTCGAGCATCGGGCACTCGTTCAAGTTCACACCGCTATTCACGCAGTACCTGCCGGTGGCCGAGCGCGGCCAGATCGAAGCGTCCAGCCCGATCGACGGCGTCCTCCGGCTTTACGGTTACGATTCGGTGCGCGGCTTTCCGCTGGTGATTATTACTGGGATGAATAAATCCGATGCGCTGGCGGCCTGGTACGGCAGGCTGTGGACCGCGCTCAGTTTCTTCGGACTGGTCTCGCTGACCCTCGTTTTCCTCGCCTGGCGCGTGGCGCGCGACGCGACCCGCCAGGCCAGGCTGATCGGCCGTCTGGCGGCGAGCGAAGCGCGCGCAGAGGCGAGTGCCGACTACCTGGCCAATATCCTGAACGCGGTCGGCACCCCGATCTGGGTACTCGACAGTGCGCGCAGGTTCGTCATGATGAACGAGGCATTCAGCCGCTTTGTCGGCCGTACCGCGCTGGAACTGAGCGGGCGTCCCGAGCGCGAGGTGCTCGACCCGGGCAACTTTGGCGAGCGCGAGCGCCGCTACCTGCAAGTGCTGGACGACGCCGGCACCAGCGAGGCGCTGGCCGAACTGCGCGACGGCGCGGGCGAACCGCGCACCGTCATCCAGCTGACTTCGAAGCTGGTCGACCAGGCCGGGCAGGCCCAGCTGGTGAGCGTGCTGACCGACATCACCGAACGCCAGCGGGCCGAGCAGCGCCTGGCTTACCTGGCCGACTTCGATTCGCTGACGGGCTTGCCGAACCAGAACCAGTTCCGGCGCGTGCTGGAGGGCGTGGTCGCCGATGCCGCTAAACACGAACGCAGCATTGGCACCGTCGTCGTATCGCTGAAACGCCTGCACGAAGTCAGCGACCTGCTGGGACAGGAGGCGGGTGAACGCGCGCTGCGCCAAGTTGGCGAGACCTTCCGCAACTTGTTGCCGCAGGCCGTGGTCGTGGCGCACATCAAGAGTACCGAGTTCGCCGTCATCGTCGCAGCGGAACGTGGCCGCCTGTCGATCGACGAGTTCGTGGTTGACCTCCAGCACCGGCTGTCGGGACCGATGACCATCGGCGGGCGTGATTTTTACCTGGGCCCGGTGATGGGCGTGTCGGTGTTTCCCGACGATGGAACGACTGCGGAGGAGCTGTACCGGCGCGCGGAAAGCGCCCGCAACCGCGACGGCGGCAACGACGACGAGACCATCCACTTCTACTCGCCCAGCACGCACACCGACCTCGACGAGCGACTCGCGATCGAAGCCCATTTGCGCCGTGCGCTGGAACGCCAGGAGTTCCGCCTCGAATACCAGCCGAAGGTCAACATCGCGGACGGCCGCATCGTCGGCTTTGAAGCCTTGCTGCGCTGGTCCAGCCCGACGCTGGGCGAGGTGTCGCCGGTCCGCTTCATCCCGATTGCCGAGCGTACCGGCCTGATCATTGCTATCGGCGCCTGGGTGCTGGACGAAACCTGTCGCCAGATGCGCAGCTGGTCCGCGGCCACCGATGTCCAGGTGAAAGTAGCTGTCAACCTGTCGCCGCGCCAGTTCCACCAGAAGGACCTGTTGCCGAGCATCCAGGACTGCATGGGCCGCTGGGAGGTAGCGCCTGGCGCACTGGAGCTTGAAATTACCGAGACCGCGCTGGTCAGCCGTGAAGAGGAAGTCGACGTGCTGATGCGCGGCATTCGCGCGCTTGGCGTCGCGTTGTCCATCGATGACTTCGGCACCGGTTATTCCAGCCTCGCCTACCTGAAACGCTTCCCGGTGCAGCGCCTCAAGGTGGACCGCGCGTTCATCCGCGACCTGGGCCAGGACGACGACAGTGCCGCCATCGTGCATTCCGTGATCAGCCTGGCGCACAACCTGAAGCTGGGGGTGGTGGCGGAGGGTGTCGAAACTGAGGAGCAGCTTGCGATGCTGCGCGACATGGAGTGCGATGAGTACCAGGGATTCCTGTTCAGCCGGGCGGTCAGCGCCGACCAGGTGGTGGCCCTGCTGGAGGCGAACAAGTCGCTCGCCTGAACCACGCAAGCCAGCAGGAGCGTTGTCAACGAGACAGTGCCGCCGCGCGTTTTCCTATTGGCATTTCGCCATTTACTGAGGAAAACGCAATGAACAAGTTCATTTTTGCTGTAGCCGGTCTGCTGTTATCCAGCCTCGCCTTCGCCCAGGCTCCTGTTTCCTCAGCTGCGAGTGGGCCCGGCGTCCAGGGCTGCGAGATGCGCGCCATCGACAAGAACGGCAAGATGCTCGCCGGCGCGGCGAAGAAATCATTCATGAAGAAATGCGAAGCGGACATGATGGGCCCGGCAGCTCGCAGCTGCGAGGCCAGGGCCATGGGCAAGAACGGCAAGGCATTGGCGGGCGCGGCGAAATCGTCGTTCATGAAGAAGTGCGTGGCGGATGCGCCGAAGTAAGGGAGCGGCGCGAAAAGAAGAGCAGGTCCGGCGGATGCGCGCATCGCGCATCCGCCGTTGACGGTCGATCACAACAGCGCCAGATCCGGCCCACCTTGTTTGCCGAGCCACGTGGTCTCAAACCGCTTGCGCGCTGCCGCGAGGGCAGGGCCATCGCCGCGCTTGTGATATACCTCGATCAGCCCCCGCAGCGCCCATCCGTTACTCGGCGTGCGCGCCAGCGATGCGCGAAACACCTGTTCGGCCGCATCGAGCTGCCCGGCGCGCAGCAGCGCCGCCCCCAGCGACTGGCGCACCGGGTAATACCAGTAGGGCGGCTCGGTATAAGGCAGACTATCCTGCACTACCACCGCCTCCTGGTATGCCTTGATCGCACCCGGCAGATCGCCCTGCGCATCGGCGAGCCGGCCCGTGGCGACGGCGCGCGCCGTGTGCACGATTTCCGTCGCCGGCACGCCCCAGGCCGCAATCGGCTTGAAGTCCGCGCTGCGCTCCAGCTGGCTTAGCGCGTCAATCTCTTTCCGGCTCTCGGCCAGCGATCCCTTGCGGGCAAAGCCGGTGGCGCGCGCGTAGTGCCACATGGCCTTGACCAGCACGAAGTCCGGGCCCGGATCGGGAAGCGCAACCAGCACGTCCGGGCTGCTGAACTGGACGTGCGAAAAATAGGGCGCGGCCTTGACCGGCTGCATGGCCGCAAAGTCCTTGAGCAGTTCGGCCGGGAGGGACTTGTCCAGTTTGGCCGCCGCGACGAGCGCGGTCTTGCCGTCGCCGCCCATCAGCGCCGACACCATCACAAAATGGATGTTGTGCGGGTAGTAGGCGCCCCGGTACACCGGGTCGCTGCCGGACCGGCGGAAGTAGCGTTCGTCCGTTGCGATGGCGTCCAGGTTCGAGGCGAGCGCCTCCTTGTATAGCCCGACCCGGTAGTAGATATGCGAGGGCATGTGCACGATGTGCCCGGCGCCGGGGATTTGCCTGGCCAGCAGACGTGCCGGCGCGAGCGCTTTTTCGGGATTGCTTGACGCTTCCATCGCGTGGATGTAGTAGTGGGCGGCGCCCGGATGGGCCGGGTTGCGTTCAAGCACGCGCTCAAGCGCATCGACCAGTTCGGCGGTGCGGTTCTTGGGCCGCGTGCCTCCGCCCTCCCAGTAGTCCCATGGCGACAGGTCCATCAGGGACTCCGCGAACAGGACCTGGATCGTATCGTTGTTGGGAAATGCCCTTGCAGCGTCCGTCATGGCGTCGGCATACGCCTTGTCCAGCGCCGAGCGGTCGGCGCCGGCGGCCGCGTCATAGCGGCGCGCGACAGCGCGGATCAGCGCCTGCTCAGGCGGCGTTGCGCCTGCGGCGAGCCGGGCGGCGTTGGCGGCCGCCGCGACCGCCGGCGCCACCGCGGCCGGGAACATCGGCGCATTGATGTTTGGCCCCAGTACCAGCGCCTCGCCCCAGTAGCACATTGCGCAGCTGGGGTCGATCTGCTGGGCGGCGCGGAAGGCGCGCGCGGCTTCGGCATGGTTGAACGCGAAGGTCAGCCGGATGCCCTGGTCGAAATAGGCCTGCGCGGTCGGGTTGCGCGTGCTGACTGGGACGTGCAGCTTGCCGAGGTCCTTGTACAAAGGGGGCTTGTCGGGGGCCGCCTTCGCTGGCGCCTGCTGGCTGGGCTTGAACGGCGCGGTTTCCGCCTGTGCCAGCACCAGCTGGTCGAGCAGGGGCGGGCGACCGCCCTGGCGTGGCGCGCAATTTGCGCCGCCGGCAAACAGGGGATCGAAAGCGGCGCCGTCAGGCTGGCGTTCGGCCAGGGTGGGCGCGAACGCGAACGCCGCGCAAGCCGCACCGGAAAGTGCGGCTACAACTTTTTTCTTTTTCATTGCCTTCACCTTTCGGTGCGAACCTGCAACTCATCGAATTTTTACCGTCGCTGAAGATTTAGAGTAATCGATTTTCCGCGTTCCGCAAGGACGCTTTAGCGAACGCCCGCCAGCCCTCGAACGGCGCATCCGTGATTGCCTTGGTCCCGATCTTGTGCCAGCATGAAGGCGATAATCCACGCTGGATCGCCGCATGCCGGCCACACCGAACCGGACCATCTGCCAGTATCTTCCAGGGAAAAGATGGGCGCGAACTTGGCGATGCTGTTCGCGTCAAATGGTACGAGCATCGCATCGACTTATCAGGAGGATTTGCCATGACCCAACCCGTTCCATCCCCCGCGTCAAGCCAGGAGCCGCGGCCCCCCGACATGCCCGACCTGAGTGCCATCAAGCAACGTCAGCAGGCGACATGGGCAAGCGGCGACTTTGCCGTCATCGGCGTCACGCTGCAGATCGTCGGCGAATCGCTGGCCGAGGCGGCTGACATCCGCGCCAACGAACGTGTGCTGGATATCGCCGCCGGCAACGGCAACGCCACCCTTGCCGCCGCGCACCGCTTCGCGAAAGTGACATCAACCGACTATGTACCGGCACTGCTGGAAAAAGGACGCCGGCGTGCCGAAGCCGAAGGCCTGCAAGTGGAATTCCGCGAGGCCGACGCGGAGAACCTGCCATTCCCCGACGCCAGCTTTGACGTCGCCATCTCCACGTTCGGCGTGATGTTCGCGCCCGACCAGGCCCGGTGCGCCAGCGAAATGCTGCGCGTGGTGCGTGACGGCGGCCGGATCGCGCTCGCGAACTGGACGCCGGGCGGTTTCATCGGTCAGCTGTTCAGGACCATTGGTGCGCACCTTGCGCCGCCCGCCGGCCTGAAATCACCGGCACTGTGGGGGACGGAAGCGCATTTGGGCGAACTGTTTGGCGACCATGCGGCGAGCATCCGGGCAGAGCGCAAGATGTTCAACTTCCGATACGCGTCGGCGACGCACTGGCTGCAGGTGTTCCGCGATTTCTACGGGCCGACATACAAGGCGTTCGGCGCGCTCGACCCCGCGGGCCAGCAGGCGCTGGCGAAGGATATTCTTGCCCTGCTCGAACGATGCAACATCGCGGGCTCGTCCTCCCTCGTTGTGCCGGCCGAGTACCTCGAGGTGGTGATCACCAAGCGTAGCGTCTGATACCGCAGCTAGCGGAACATAGCGCGGATAAGGCGGGAGCCTCATCCGCCAAAGGCGAGAATTGTGGCGCAGGCATTCTTGCGCTTGACGGATGCAGGCCGGCGGGAATCCTTGTCGGCCCTGCGGCGCGCTCAGCTCCTTCCTTGTCCGAGCCCAATTCGGTCTTGCTCGAAGGACCGCGCCAGTTCGTCGCGTGCGGCTTGTTCAATGGAGATCATGGCCTTTTCATCCCGATAGTTCGGGAAGATGGTGTCCAGGGTCGCCAGGTTATGTTCGCGGAACTTGAGGCGCGCACGCTCGGCGGTTTGCGGATCGATGCCCATGCGTTCCAGCGCCTGCTGGCCGATCAGCAAGGCCGACTCGAAGCTCTCGCGTTCCACCTGCTCGACGCCGCGGCTGCGCAGCTCGAACAGGTGCGTCACGTTGCGCGCCCTGGCGATCATCTTCAGGTGCGGGAAATTCTCGCGCACCACGTCGGTCAGCTTGAGGCTCGCTTCCATGTCGTCGATCGCGTTGATCAAGAGATGCGCCTTGTGCGCTTCGGCGGCATGCAGCAGGTCGAGCCGGGTCGCATCCCCGTAGAACACGCGCATGCCGAATTTGCGCACAGTCTCGATGAGGTCGGGATCATTGTCGAGAACCGTTACCTTGATGCCGGAGGCGATCAGCAAGCGCGCCGAGATCTGCCCGACGCGGCCGATGCCCGCAATGATGACGCGCGCTCCATCTGGTTCGATCACGTCCGGCGCCATCGGCGGTGCGGCGTGCAGGCGGCCACTGATCCAGTTCCCTGCGACTATCGCCAGCGGCGTCAGCGCCATCGACACGGCCACCACCACCACCAGCGTCTCATTGATTGCCGGCGGCAGCACGTGCGACTGGCGTGCAACAGCGAACACCACGAAGGCGAATTCGCTGCCCTGCGCCAGCAGCCCGGCAAACGGCCAGCGCTGCACGGCGGGTACCGGCAAGGCGCGCGCGATCAGCGCCAGCAGCGCCATCTTCAGCGCCATGTACGCGAGGGCCAGGCCAAGGATGTGCAGTGGCCCGTCGGACAGCAATCCGATGTTGACCGACATGCCAACCGACGTGAAGAACAGCCCCAGCAATAATCCCTTGAACGGTTCCAGGTCGGCCTCCAGCGCCTTGCGGTATTCCGAGCCGGCCAGCAGGACGCCGGCCAGGAATGCGCCCAGCCCCATCGACAGGTCGGCCAGCGTCATGAGTTGTGCGATGCCGAGCACCAGCAGCAGCGCGAACGCGGTAAAGATTTCACGCAGGCCCGTCTTGGCGATCAGGCGCAGCGCCGGCGGCATCGCGTAGCGGCCGATGACGAGCACGGCGGCAATGGCCGCGGCGGCGAGCGGCCAGTTGAAACCCGGCCCGCTGGCGGCGGCTGTGCCAAGCAGCGGCGTCACCACGAGCAGGGGAATGGCCGCCATGTCCTGGAATAGCAGGATCGCAAAGGCTGCCTTGCCGGCTGGCGTGTGCTCGAGATGGCGCTCTTGCATATTCTGCACCACGATGGCGGTCGACGACAGCGCCAGCGTAAATCCCGCCACCAGCGCGGCGGTCGATGGCATGCCGAGCAACCAGGCGCCGGCAGCCAGCGCCGCGCCGCAGGCCGCCACCTGCAAGGCTCCGCCGCCCAGCACCATCGTGCGCATCGCCAGCAGTTTCTTCGGCTGCAGCTCGAGGCCGATCAGGAACAGCATCATTACCACGCCGATTTCGGCCACATGGCTGATCAGCTCGACATTGCGGATCAGCGCCAGGCCCCATGGCCCGATGATGCAGCCGCCGATCAGGTAACCGAGGACCGAGCCGAGCCCAAGGCGCTGGGCCAGCGGTACCAGCAACACAGCGGTGACAAGGAAGACGATGGGGGTAAGAAGAAATTCGGGCATGGGATGCGCGCCTGGCCGGAGATGGATATTCCCGGTTGGGTGGCCGGGTTCCCGGCCGCGAGAGGCCTTGCCAGGATTATATCGGAGCGTGCATGGCGTGCTACGCCGCGAGCGCGCCGGGAGTAACGTGGAGGCTTCCGGAACGAGCGGCCAGCCACGCATCGCAGGGTTTGGATAAATTCGCCGGCCGCAATCCGCCATCACAGCAAGAAAGGAGACGCCCCATGAACACCCCAGATCCTGGCGCAATCGATATCTTCACGCCATATCGGCTCGGTCCGCTGCAGCTGAAAAACCGCATGGTCATGGCCCCGCTGACGCGCAGCCGCGCCGAACCCGGCAATCTCCCATCGACCATGGCCGCCGACTATTATAGCCAGCGCGCCGGCGCCGGCCTGATCATTACAGAAGCCACCCAGGCCGGCGCCGGTGGCCAGGGCTACATTGCCACGCCCGGCGTCCACAGCAACGAGCAGGTAGCCGCATGGCGCCGGGTAACGGACGCAGTGCACCAGAACGGCGGCCTGATCTTCGTCCAGCTGTGGCACGTGGGCCGCATATCGCACCCGGACTTTCGCAAAGGCGAAGCGCCAGTGGCGCCCTCGGCGCTCGCGCCGCGCGGCGTCCAGACCTACACCGCTGAAGGAATGAAGGACATTCCGACCCCGCGCGCCCTCGAGAAGGACGAGATCGCCACCATCGTCGCGGAGTTCCGCAGCGCGGCCGCGAATGCCAAATCGGCCGGCTTCGATGGTGTCGAAGTGCACGGCGCCAACGGCTACCTGCTTGACCAGTTCCTCGAAGACGGCACCAACTTGCGCACCGATGAATATGGCGGCAGCGTCGACAACCGCGCGCGCCTGCTGTTCGAGGTGATCGCAGCGGTCAGCCAGGTGCTGGGCAGCGACCGGGTCGGGGTGCGCCTGTCGCCCGGCGGAACCTTCAACGACATGTGCGAATCGCATCCGTGTGACACCTTCGGCTATGTCGTCAGGAAACTGTCGACGATGAACCTGGCGTACCTGCACCTGATCGAGCCGTCGGCCACCCCGGGCGAGCATCCCTTGCCCGACTTGTCGGCGCACTATTTCCGCCCGATGTATCCGGGCACCCTGATGGTCGCGGGCGGCTATAACAAGGAGCGTGCGAATGCCGTGCTGAAGGCCGGCCTGGCCGACCTGGTCGCGTTCGGCCAGCCATTCCTTGCCAACTCGGACCTGGTGGAACGCCTGCGCCGCGGCGCCGCGCTGAATGCGCCTGACCCTGCCACGTACTACGGCGGCGGGGCGCAAGGCTACATCGACTACCCGACGCTGGCACAGTCGCCGTCTTCGTAAGCCGCGCCGACGCGCCTGGCACGGGTGCGCTATGATTCTTCATCTTTTCCAATTACCAATTGCTCACTATGAAAACAAAAGCCGCAATCGCATGGAAGGCCGGCGCACCGCTGACGGTCGAGGAAGTCGATCTTGAAGGCCCGAAGGCCGGCGAAGTGCTGGTCGAGATCAAGGCGACCGGCATCTGCCACACCGACTACTACACCTTGTCCGGCGCCGATCCGGAAGGGATTTTCCCGGCGATCCTCGGACACGAGGGTGCGGGCGTGGTGGTCGATGTGGGACCGGGCGTAACGTCGGTAAAGAAGGACGACCACGTGATTCCGCTGTACACGCCGGAATGCCGCCAGTGCAAGTTCTGCCTGTCGCGCAAGACCAACCTGTGCCAGGCGATCCGTTCGACCCAGGGCCGCGGGCTGATGCCGGACGCGACCTCGCGCTTCTCGATTGGCGGCAAGCAGCTGTTCCACTACATGGGCACGTCGACGTTCTCGAACTACATCGTCGTACCCGAAATCGCGCTGGCCAACATCCGCAAGGATGCACCATTCGCGACCGCCTGCTACATCGGCTGCGGCGTGACCACCGGCGTTGGCGCAGTGGTGTTCTCGGCCAAGGTCGAGGCGGGCGCCAACGTGGTGGTGTTCGGCCTGGGCGGTATCGGACTGAACGTGATCCAGGCGGCCAAGATGGTTGGCGCCAACAAGATCATCGGTGTCGACATCAACCCGGCGCGCATCGACATGGCGACGCGCTTCGGCATGACGGACTTTATCAATCCCAAGGAAGTGGCCAACGTGGTCGACCAGATTGTCCAGCTGACCGACGGCGGCGCCGACTATTCGTTCGAGTGCATCGGCAACACCACCACGATGCGCCAGGCGCTTGAGTGCTGCCACAAGGGCTGGGGACAGTCGTACATTATCGGCGTGGCGGCGGCGGGCGAAGAAATCAGCACCCGTCCGTTCCAGCTGGTAACTGGCAGGGAATGGAAGGGTTCCGCTTTCGGCGGCGCGCGCGGCCGCACCGATGTGCCGAAGATTGTCGATTGGTACATGGACGGCAAGCTGCGCATTGACGAGCTGATCACGCACACCTTGCCGCTCGAACGCATCAACGAAGGCTTCGACCTGATGAAGCGGGGCGAGTCGATCCGTTCGGTGGTCCTGTACTAAGCAGGGCTGGCAGACGAAACAAGGCGGCGCTGTGCGCCGCCTTGTTCATTGGCGCACTGCCTACGCCTTATGGCGCACGTCGGCGGGGTCCAGCGGCTCGGAAAGCGCGCGATGGGCCTGGGCGGTGATCTGGTACGAGCGCAGGCGCGCGGCATGGTCGTAGATCTGCGACGTAATCATCAGTTCGTCGGCGCCGGTGCGGACAATAAAGTCCTGCAGCTGGCGCGCCACGGTTTCCGGTGATCCGATCGCCGAGCACGACAGCACCTGGTCGAGCATCGCCTTGCCGGTTGGCCCGATCTGTTCCAGGTAGCCCGGCACCGGGGGCTGCAGGCGCGCGGCGCGCCCGCTGTGCAGGTTGACGAAGGCCTGCTGCATCGAGCTCGCCAGCACCTGGCCCTCGGCGTCCGTATCCGCGGCAAAGACGTTAAAGCCGAGCATCACATACGGCTTGCTCAGCTGCGCCGACGGCTTGAAGTTGCTGCGGTAGAAGTCGATGGCCTGCATCATCATCGTTGGTGCGAAATGGGATGCAAAGGCGTACGGCAGGCCCAGTGACGCGGCCAGTTGCGCACCGAACAGGCTTGAACCGAGGATCCAGACCGGCACTTTCAGGCCGGCCCCCGGCACGGCCTGGACCGAGCGCCGCGACGACCCGGCAAAATAGTCCATCAGTTCCACCACGTCCTGCGGAAATTCATCGGCGCTGGAGGCGAGGTTGCGGCGCATGGCGCGTGCGGCGGCCTGGTCGGAGCCGGGCGCGCGGCCGAGGCCAAGGTCGATCCGGCCGGGGTAGAGCGATTCGAGGGTACCGAACTGCTCGGCGATCACGAGCGGAGAGTGGTTCGGCAGCATGATGCCGCCGGCGCCGACACGGATCGTCGAGGTTCCTCCTGCGATATAGCCCAGCAGCACTGCGGTCGCGGCGCTGGCGATGCCGGGCATGCCGTGGTGTTCGGCCATCCAGTAACGGTTGTATCCCCAGCGCTCGGCGCTTTGTGCGAGGTCGAGTGAATTGTGAAATGACGTGCGCGCGTCGCTTCCTTCGGTAATAGGAGACAGATCGAGTACGGAAAAGGGAATCATGGGTTCTTTCGCTTGCGGTAAAGGCGGTTGCTGTTCCTGTTATGGGGACGGCAGCGGCATTTGAAAGTTAATTTTTCGAGCTTTTGCAATTTCAATAACGGTTATTTTGTGCCGTTGTGTAAAAGCCCCACATGGCGCAGCCAGCCGTTCAAATTTAATGCCGCACGGCAAAACTACGGTATCGTTCAATATTGCTCCGCGTCCAAGACGGTAGGCGAGCCCCGACAAATTCCCCCGATGAAAACCTCGATCGCTTCTGGCCGCCAATTGATGGTCGGTACCAAGCTGACCGCTTTTACCCTGGCACTGATTACCAGTATTTTTATTGCCTTTATCCTTTTCGTCGCACATACGATGTCCGGCGCCCTCGAACGAAGAGCGATAGAACTCGTCAATACGCAGGCTGACGGGGTCAAGACGATGATCGACACCTTTAACCGAACCCAGCTGAGCGCGGTCAACAAGTTTTCGCGCGTGTTCTCTAGCCTGCTGCCGGGTACCTTCTCGGTCGATGCCAGCCGCACCGTCGATACGGGCGGGAAGGTATTGCCGGTAGTGAAGCATGACGAGCTGGACCTGAACCTTAATTTCGAGGCAGTTGACCGCTTCTCCGCCATGACCGGTGGCAACGCGACCATCTTCATCAAGCAAGGCGACGATTTCATCCGGGTGGCAACGTCGGTCAAGAAGGCGGATGGCAACCGCGCGGTCGGTACTAACCTCGGCAGCAAGCACCCGGCATATGCAACGCTGATGCAGGGCGAGACCTTCCGCGGCATGGCGGTCCTGTTCGGCAAGCCGCACGTGACCGAGTATGTGCCGATCAAGGACGCGAGCGGCCAGGTCCTGGGCATCCTGTACGTCGGCATCGATATTTCTTCCGAGGTTGCGGCACTGAAGACCCGGATCAAGGCGCTGAAGGTCGGCGAGACCGGCTATTTCTTCGTGCTTGACTCGAAGGCGGGAGATGCCTTCGGCACCTATATCGTCCATCCTGACAAGGAGGGCGAAAAGGGCCTGGAGCGCCGCGATGTCGAGGGCCGTGAATTCATCAGCGACATCCTGAAAACCGGTGAAGGCATGATGCACGTAACGCCGCAGGATAGCCAGGGCGTAGCGGAGCGGGAACGAATCTTTGTATACCAGACCAACAAGGACTGGAACTGGACCATTTCTGGCGTCGCCTTCGTCGACGAAGTTACCCAGGAAGTCACCAGCATGCGCAACCAGCTGCTGGCGATTGGCGTAATCGCATTGCTTGGGTTCACCGCTGCGCTGGTCGTCATCGTGCGCCACGTCGTGACCAAGCCTTTGCGTCTCGCCACCGATGCGGCCCAACGGCTCGCCCACGGTGACCTGACCGTGAAACTGGCGCCGGCCAGTCAGGATGAGATCGGCCAGTTGATGAGCGCGATGAATGGCATCAGCCACGGATTGGCCGGTGTGGTCGCAACGATTCGCGATGGCACCGAGCAGGTGGCGACGGCGTCCGCGCAAATCGCCGCGGGCAACCAGGACCTGTCGGCGCGTACCGAACACCAGGCCGGATCGCTGGAGGAAACGGCTTCGTCGATGGAAGAGCTGACCGCAACTGTTCGCCAGAACGCCGACAATGCGCGCGAAGCGAACACGCTTGCCTCGTCCGCCTCGTCGGTTGCCGTCAAGGGCGGCGACGTGGTGTCCCAGGTGGTCTCGACCATGGGTCAGATTAACGCGTCGTCGAAGAAGATTGTCGACATCATCGGCGTCATCGACAGCATCGCCTTCCAGACCAATATCCTTGCCCTGAACGCAGCGGTTGAAGCCGCCCGTGCCGGCGAGCAGGGCCGTGGTTTCGCCGTCGTCGCCTCCGAAGTGCGTTCACTCGCGCAACGCTCGGCCGAGGCGGCCCGCGAAATCAAGTCACTGATCGGCGACTCGGTCGACAAGGTGGAAGCGGGAAGCAAGCTGGTCGGCATGGCCGGGCAGACCATGAACGATGTCGTGGAAAGCGTCAGGAAAGTGACCGACATCATGGGCGATATCATGGCAGCTACCCAGGAACAAACCGTTGGTATCGACGAGGTGAACCAGGCGATTGTTTCGATGGACAAGGTGACCCAGCAGAATGCCGCGCTGGTTGAAGAAGCGTCGGCGGCCGCGCACTCGATGCAGGAAATGGCGGCCACGCTGGCGAAATCGGTCAGCGTGTTCAAGCTCGACGGTGCGCGCGCCGGAAAGGCCGTCGCGTTGCTCGGTCACGATTAACCCTGTCAGCGCGGTGCCGCGAATACCTGGGTCCAGTACACCCGGCCGGCGGCGCGCGCGCGGTTGATCGCATACGCAGCGCCCATCTCGGTAAAGCCGCTATGCATGATGTTGGCACAGTGGCCAGGACTCGATAACCACCCCGCCACCACTTCTTCGGGCGAGGATTGTCCTGCCGCGATGTTTTCGCCAATGCGCAGCCAGCTGTAGCCCGCCTGCAGCGCGCGTTCCGCGGCGCGGCGGCCATCCCTTCCCTTGTGGCTGAAGTACCTGTGCTCGGCCATGTCGCTGCTGTGCATGAGCGCCGCGTCGCCCAAAGCACCGTTCCATGACACGGAAGGCGCGGCGGGGAAGTCTTTTTCGCCGCAGCTGCGCGCCGTGGCGCGGGCGGCGTTGACGGCCTCCAGGATTGCCTTGCCCGCAATATCGGAGCCGGGAAGCAGATTGATCGCCGGTGGCGGCGCAGGCTGGGCCAGCACGATCAGCCAGCTGTCGCCCGTGCGTGCAGCGCCAATGTGCGAGAAGTCCTGGTTCAGTAGCGTCCGGCAATACTTGCGTTCGATGGACGCCATGACGGCGCGCGCGTCGGCCGGCCCCGAGACGTAGATCGCCTCAGCTTTGGCGACCTCATATCCGGCCCGTTCGATCGCCTGTTCCAAAAATGTTCCGGTTGCGACCTTGACACGTGCCAGCGCCGGGTGCGCCGCGAGCGGCGTCATCGGCAGCGGCTGCCTGCCGTCGCATACGCTCGGGGCCGCGCGGTACGCGTTGATCAGGCCGACAAGTTGCTCGTTGCCTGCGGCCTGCACCGGGTGTGCGAGCAGCAGGCCGATGCTGGCAAAAATGCGGCCGGCGATTGCGCGCAGCGTGGTGAGCGGGGTAGGAGTGTTCAACTGACGTGCCTGTAATCCATTGATCGGAAAGCATACACCGCATCGGGCCTGGCCTGCATGCTCAGCGGCTGATCTGCGGAAGTGTATTTTCCGCACATGAAGTTTAAACAATGGCCGTCGAAAGCCGCTGGCAGGGCGAATGGCGTTCAGTGAAGCCGTCATTCCCGCGAACGCGGGAATCCATGGCACGCCAGCTCTAGACGTTATGGATTCACTCCGCGGGAATGACGTTTTCCAGGTTTGCAGCATGTTTGCTATGCTATCGCCTTGCCAAAGGCCGCGGACGCCACCCGCGCTTGTGCAATTTACTTATGGAGTAGCAAAACATGGCCTCTTTGCAAGAGCAGTTTTTGAAAGCCGGGCTGGTCGACAAGAACAAGGTCAAACTGGTTAACCAGGACAAGAGCAAGCAGAAGAAGGTCGAACGCCGGACCGGCACCACAAGCGTGGACGAAGCGCGCCTCGCCGCACTGGAGGTGCAGCGCAAGAACGCCGAGCGGGCGCGCGAGCTCAATGCCCAGCGTGACGCTGCGGCTGCGCAGAAAGCCATTGCGGCGCAGATTGCCCAGATGGTCAAGCAGAACCGCCAGGGCAAAGGAAATGGCGACATCGCCTACAACTTTACCCACGGTAGCAAAATCGACCGCATCTACGTCTCCGCCGCGGTTCAGGCCCACCTGATGGCTGGCCGGCTGGTGATCGTCTGCCTCGGTGGCGTCACCGAGTTGGTGCCGAGGGTCATTGCCGACAAAATTGCCGAGCGCGATGCGTCGCTTGTTGTTCGCGTGAAGAAGGTCAGCAACGCGGTCGATGAGGACGATCCATACGCGGCATTCCAGATTCCCGATGACTTGATGTGGTAGCGGCCGGGGTCGCCGCACGTCGTTGCCTCACCGCTGTGCTGTGTGCGCATCGCGATTAATGTAAGTTTTACGTCGAGGTATCAATTGAGGACGGAAAACCGTCGTTCTCGCGAATGCGAGAATCCATTCCCCCTTAGAGCCGAGCTGGTATGGATTCCGCGGGGCCGCCGAGGCCTACGCGGCAATGACGATGGTAGATTTGATGCTTCGGACCTTTCGCGACAGCCTCCTCCGCGGGAATGACGTTTTCCAGGTTTGCTTTAAAGCTTAACTTAACGGCATTTCACCCGCAGGTGGCGAATCTTGGCGGAATGCGCGTCGCAAGAGCAGGCGTGCTTACTGAATCAGCGCCGACACTTCCGCGGCGATGTTCTGCGCCAGCTGATGGATATGGTAGCCGTCAACGAAACCGTGATGCGCCTGCACCGAGAAGGGCAGTTGCAGGCGCCCGTTGGCGCCGTCCCTGAACTTGCCCCAGGCGAGGGAAGGAATATCCGGTGAACCCAGCGAGGCCATCGGGTGCTGGATCGACGTGAAGTCCAGCCACGGGATACAGGTCACGAAGACCTGGTTCTTGCATTCGCGCGGCGACATGCCCTGGTAGGTGTCGTTCAGCGCGTCCATGCTGCTCGCCTCCTCGCGGGCGACCAGGCTGCGCGCGACGAACTCGCGCAAGTCATCCGACCACGCGAACTGCGCAAAATTCAGGTCGTGGTGCTGATTGACGACCGTATAGGAAGGTGTCAGCCGGTCGATGCTGATCACTTCTCCGTCGACTATGCGATAGCGGAAGTTCTCCACTTTCAGGACCGCGCGCAGCACAGCGCACAGCAGCACGTGGAAAGGCGGCAGGCCCTGTGCCTTGCACCATGGCCGCAGGTCCGGCAAGTCCAATGTGAAACACAGGTTGACGGCGGGACTGTCCATCCGGTCGAACAGCTCAAAGCGGTCGCGCCGCCGTTCAAAATTCTTCATGCGATCCTCATCTTGCGGCGTTCTGTCGCGGGGTCAAAAGCGTATTATCGTGCAATTCAAGCTACCCGTTGCCTGGCGACCATACCTGCTCCTCATCACCTTATGGTACTGTGCCCGTCTAGCCATTTTTACCTGATGGAGATCCACATTGAAAAACGCCACGCTGGTCCTGCTGACCCTTGCGGCCACGTCCGCGCATGCCGCCGACGCGCCGACATTTGATCCGCAACGCCTGTCCCACGATGTCAAGGTATTGTCCTCCGACGAGTTTGAAGGCCGCGGTCCAAACACCGCAGGCGAAACCAGGACGGTCAACTACCTGACCGAACAATTCAAGGCGGCCGGCCTGAAGCCGGGCGGCGACCTGGTCGGCGGCGAGCGCAGCTGGACGCAAGACGTGCCGCTCGGCCGCTTCGAGATCAAAGGCCCGGTCAAGCTGACCCTGACCGAGGGCAAGAACACCCGCCAGCTCGCCCAGGGCGACGATATGGCAGTGCGTGCATCGATGAGCGGCGCGAAGACTGTCGACTTCAAGAACGCCCCGCTGGTCTTCGTCGGCTACGGCGTTACTGCACCCGAGCGCAAGTGGGATGACTTCAAGGGCATGGACCTGAAGGGCAAACTGGCGGTCGTCCTGATCAACGATCCGGACTTCGAAACCGGCCAGGGCGATTTCGGCGGCAAGGCAATGACCTACTACGGCCGCTGGACCTACAAGTACGAAGAAATGGCGCGCCGCGGCGCACTCGGCACCATCATCGTCCACGAGACGGCGCCGGCGTCGTACGGCTGGCCGACGGTGAAAAACTCGAACACCAACGTCATGTACGACGTTGTGCGCAAGGAGCCGCGCAAATCGCACGCGCCGATGGAAGCCTGGATCCAGCACGATCTTGCGGCCGGGATGTTCAAGGCGGCGGGCATCGATTTTGAGGCTGCCAAGAAGCAGGCCCAATCGCGCGCATTCAAGCCGATGGCGCTGAAAGGCGTGACCTTGTCGGCCAGTTACAACGTCGATGTCCAGGTCATCAAGTCGAAGAACGTGGTGGCGATCCGCGAAGGCAGCAAGCTGCCGAAGCAGTACGTCATGTACAGCGGTCACTGGGACCACCTGGGCGTCGGCCAGCCGGATGCCAAGGGCGACAAGATCTACAACGGCGCGGTCGACAATGCCACCGGCATCGCCGCCATGCTTGAACTGGCCCGTGTCTACGCCAAGCAGCCAGCACCGCTGCGCAGCGTGGTCTTCCTCGCGGTCACAGCGGAAGAAAAAGGCTTGCTCGGTTCCGAGTACTACGCGTCGAACCCGCTGTATCCGCTGGCATCGACTGTCGGCGTGATCAACATGGACGCCCTGAGCCCGCGCGGACCGTCGCGCAACTTCAACATTTCGGGTAGCGCCAAGCTGGACCTGCTGGACCAGCTGGTTGCAAAGGCCAAGAAGTGGGACATCGCCTACTCGCCAGATCCGAAACCGGAAGCAGGCTACTTCTTCCGCTCCGACCACTTCCCGTTTGCCAAGCGCGGCGTGCCGGCACTTTCCTTCGGCTCGGGGAACGACTGGGTTGACGGCGGCGTGAAAGCTGGCGAAGCATCGGAAGCCGAGTACACCGAGAAGGCATATCATCAGCCGGCCGACGAATTCGATCCGAAGTGGACGTTCACCGGCATGGCCCGCGACCTCGAAGTGCTGTACGCGCTTGGGGCCGACCTGGCCAACTCCAGGACATGGCCGAACTGGTCGGCCGATTCAGAGTTCCGCGCCGCGCGTGACAAGTCCGCGGCCGAGCGCAAGTAAGCCAGCCCTGCACACGCCACCGTCCCGGTGGCGTTTTTCGTTTACAGGCAGCCTTCCACGTAACTTACCGACGGCAACAGCCCGGCGCGGATCTTCGTGATGGTCTTGCCGTCTTCCTCCATCACGATCGCTGCGCGTCCGTCCGGACTTTTCATCGTCAGATAGTGTCCGGCCGGCTCGTACTTGTGTGGCCCGACCACGAGCGCGGCATGCCGGCCAGTCGCCTGGGCCAGCGTGTCGCCCACCGCCAGGCCCAGCGTATTGGCGATGCCAGGTTCGGCATCGGCGCGCGTGACGACGCCCTCTTCGACCATGAACCGGATACCCGGCAGCGAAGGAAAGCGCACGGAATGGCACGCCGGGTCGCTGGTCCCCGGCGCTTCTGCCTTGGTGCCCAGCGTCTGTTCGACCGCTGCCAGCGTCGCGCCGAATTTCACCGGGCCGTAGCTGTCGGCGGATAGTACCGGAGGCGCTGCAGCAACAGTTGCCGCCGCGGAGGGCGTGTCGGCTGCGGCGGGACGGCCTGGCTGGTCAGGCTGTTTGGTGCAGGCGCCGAGCAGCGGTAGCACCAGGTACAGGCAAACATAAAGGCGCGTCATGTCAGGCCCGCGCAGGAATGTTCAGGCCGCGTTCGACGGCCGGGCGTGAGACGAACCCGGCCAGCACACGCTTCACGTTGGGGAAATTGTCGATGCCAACCAGGTCGCCCGCGCCATAGAAGCCGATCAGGTTGTTGACCCATGGGAATATGGCGATGTCGGCGATGGTGTACTGGTCGCCCACCATCCACTGGCGTCCGTCCAGATGGCGCTCGAGCACCCCCAAGAGTCGCACCGACTCGGCCACGTAGCGGTCGCGCGGGCGCTTGTCCTCGTAGTCCTTGCCGGCGAACTTGTGGAAAAAGCCCAGTTGGCCGAACATCGGGCCGATGCCGCCCATCTGGAACATCAGCCACTGGATGGCTTGGTAGCGCGCGCCGGCGTCTTGCGGCAGCAGCATGCCGCTCTTGTCGGCGAGATAAATAAGGATGGCGCCGGACTCGAACAATGCCAGCGGCTGGCCGCCGGGACCGTTGGGATCGATGATGGCGGGGATCTTGTTGTTCGGGTTCAGCGAGATGAATTCCGGCGATAGCTGGTCGTTGCTCTCAAAGTTCACCAGGTGCGGCTCGTAGGGGAGGCCGGTTTCTTCGAGCATGATCGACACCTTGACCCCGTTCGGCGTGGGCAGGGAATACAACTGGATGCGGTCCGGGAAACTGGCCGGCCATTTGGCACGAATGGGGAAATTGGCGATTCCGGTCATGGTCATACCTCCTGGGGGCAAATGAGCATGATTATCGTTGAATCGGCCCGCCTGCGCAGGCGCTCCCCCAATTGCCGTGGCTGGCGTCCAATTGTGGATATGCGTTTGTCAATGGCAGATGTCCGGTTGGAGTCGGAACGGGCAGGGCCGTGCTATGCGGCGGGTAGAATGAAGTGGCGTGATGCGAAACGCATCGATCGAATGTCGAAATAGGGGAATATCGTGCAGCGGATGTTGATCGTTCTGGGATTAGTCACGGTGGCGGCAGGGCTGGCGTGGCCGTGGCTGCGCAAATTGCCGCTCGGGCGCTTGCCCGGTGACATACATGTCATCAAGGAGGACTTCAGTTTTCACTTCCCAATCGTCACCTGCCTTGTAATTTCGGTGGCGGTGAGCTTGCTGATATGGTTCTTCAGGCGTTGACGCACGCGTGTCGAAACCGGACGCGGGTCATGCAAATGCCGACGTCATTCCCGCGTAGGCGGGACTCCATAACGCCCATGAACAGACGTACCATGGATGCCCGCATGCGCGGGAATGACGGCTTAACTGAACGGCATTACACCCGAGGGTGGTATAAATACCCCGATAGGGACATGATACCTTTCGGAAGTGCCCGTCGCGCTGGGGGTGTCAGATGAACAGGCACACTCGAGATAAATTATTTACTTGTCCAAGAGGCGGATAACGATGCTCAAGCGACACAAGGAGCTCCACAAACTGGACAATGTTGGATGGCTACGCGCAGCTGTTTTAGGCGCCAACGACGGCATCGTCTCAACCTCCAGCCTGATTCTCGGTGTCGCCGCATCGCAGGCGACACACCAAAGCATTTTGGTCGCCGGTGTCGCCGGCCTGGTTGCAGGTGCGATGTCGATGGCAACCGGAGAGTACGTTTCTGTACAGTCCCAGGCGGACACCGAGTCAGCAGCCCTTGAAAAGGAGCGTGTCGAGCTTCGCGAGAATCCCAAAGGCGAGCATCTGGAACTGGTGCATATTTATGTCGAGCGAGGTCTTGAGCCGTCGCTGGCAGACCAGGTTGCAAGCAGCCTGATGGCTCACGACGCTTTGGCGGCGCACTCTAAGGATGAGCTGGGACTGACTGATGCCATGAGTGCCAAGCCGCTGCAGGCGGCATTCGCGTCGGCACTTAGCTTCGCCATCGGCGCGGCGTTGCCGTTGCTGGTAGTGGTGCTGGCTCCGCACGAAAAGCTTATCCCGGTCACGGTGGTGACGTCGCTGCTCTTTCTCGCGTTACTCGGCGGTCTGGCGGCTAAAGTCGGCGGTGCCAGTGTAAAGAAGGGGGTGATTCGCGTAACATTCTGGAGTGCGCTCTCGATGGCAGCCGCGGCTGGCATCGGCACGATCTTCGGAACAGTTGTATAGCGCCAAAACCTTTGGACGCCCCACAGCCAGGGCACTGCAACTGTTTTCCCTCAGGCGAAACCTGACCTTTGCTATAATTCGATACCCTTTGGGGAGTAGCCTGCTTCCACCTCTGGAAGCGCCCGTGTCAACATACTCGGTGATTGTTCATGCCGTGGTACGGGTAGCCGTCAAGGTTGGCGAGACCATCGTCATGTCAACGCGTCCAGTCGGGCCGTGCGGCATGCCTTTGTTCGCGCCCGACCTGAAAGCTCCGCATGAATCTTGCTGCTACCGCTGTACTCTCATTTGCAATGTCGACCGATGCCTTCGCTGCAGCCGTAGGAAAAGGCGCGGCGCTGCACAAGCCGCATTTCCGTGAAGCGCTTAGAGCCGGTCTTATCTTCGGAATAATCGAAGGTTTGACACCTATCATCGGTTGGGCCCTCGGCCAGGTTGCTGCGCCTTACGTTTCCGCCTGGGACCACTGGATAGCCTTTGTTCTCTTGAGTCTGTTGGGCTTGCGGATGATACGGGCGGGGCTAGCTGAACCCGTAGCTGACGTGAGCAAACCGGCCAGCCACTCCTTTTGGGTGCTCGCCATAACTGGGTTTGCCACCAGTATTGATGCGATGGTGGTTGGCGTGGGACTGGCAATAATGGGCGCCGATATCGTGATGACAGCAGCTGCCATCGGTCTTTCGACGTTTATCATGGTGACCATCGGCGTCATGCTGGGAAGGGTATTGGGCGTTATCGCCGGTAGACGCGCTGAGGTCGTGGGCGGCATCCTGTTAATCGGAATTGGTAGCTTCATCCTCTACGAACACATCGGCATGGCCGCCTGATGACCCCACCAGGACGAACACTTTCGATAGCTGTGATGTCGCTATCGGATTGTTTTCAGAACAGTTCAGCGCGAGGCAGTCAAGCTGGCAGGCCAGCCGATTGATTGTTACCTCCAGCCAAAGAAAATTGTAACTTGGTAACGCTAGCGTGCGTCGCGGTGTCAGAATGTGACATTGGCCCTTCAGACTTACACATTTCGCCCGTAAACCGTTATTGGTTCGGTCTTTTCACACAGGATTTCCCTTGTCTTACCTCGCCGGAAGCTACCACACGGGCTTCGTATTGCTCTCTGTACTCGTCGCGATGCTGGCCTCGTACACCGCACTCAACCTCACCGGTCGTGTTACCGAAACCAAAGGCGGCGCCAGCCTGCTGTGGCTGGCGGGCGGCGCAGTCGCCATGGGCGGCGGTATCTGGTCGATGCATTTTATCGGCATGCTGGCCTACAGTTTACCGATCCGCATGAGCTACGACTTGTCCATCACAGTGCTGTCGTTGGTGGTAGCGATCGGCGTGTCGGCGTTCGCGCTGAGTATTGTCGCCCGCGAAACGGTTAGCCGGGCCCATTTCCTGATTGGCGGACTGCTGATGGGACTGGGCATCAGCGCCATGCACTACACGGGCATGCATGCCATGCAGATGAATCCTTCGATCGATTACGACATGGCGTGGGTCGCAGCATCCATCGTCATTGCGATCATCGCTTCGATTGTCGCGTTGTGGCTGGCATTCACCTTGCGCGCCGACCAAAGCATCATGGGCCACATTAAAAAAGCCGGCGCGGCCGTCATCATGGGGCTGGCGATCATCATCATGCATTACACGGGCATGGAGGCGGCGCGCTTCGGCATCGGCAGCATCTGCATGGCCACGGGCGGCATCGACAACGACTGGCTGGGAGTGCTGGTCGGCATGGCCGCGCTGTCGCTACTGACGATAACCCTGCTGCTGTCGGTGGTCGATTCACGTCTCGCGGCGCGTACCGCCAGCCTGGTGCACTCGCTCAAGCACACCAACCGGAAGCTGCACCACCTTGCCTTGCACGATTCCCTGACGCGCCTGCCCAACCGCAGCCTGCTGGAAGACCGCATCGAACAGGCCATCGTCGCAGGGGAGCGCGGCGGCAAGCGCTTCGCGCTGATGTTTCTTGACCTCGACCGCTTCAAAACCATCAACGACTCGCTGGGGCACCATTACGGCGACAAGCTGTTGCAGTCAGTGGCGACCCGCCTGACCGGCTGTCTGCGCGCGGAAGACACCGTCGCGCGGCTCGGGGGGGACGAATTTGTGGTGCTGCTGGGCGAAGTGGCCGGCCCGACCGCGGCAGCCAACATTGCCCAGAAGCTGCTCGATACGCTCGCCTTGCCGATCGTGATCGAGGAACAGCAGCAAAGTGTGTCGGTGAGTATCGGCATCAGCATGTTCCCGGACGATGGCACCACCCTGCGCGAGTTGATGAGTAACGCCGACAGCGCCATGTACCACGCCAAGAAAATGGGGCGTGCCAACCACCAGTTTTTTGCGCCGGAGATGAACGCGGCGGCGGGCGAGCGGCTGCAGCTGGAGCAGGCACTGCGGCGTGCGCTTGAGAACAAGGAATTCGAACTGCACTACCAGCCCAAGATAAATATCGTGAGCGGCGCGGTGGTGGCCATGGAGGCACTGGTGCGCTGGCGCAGCCCGGAGCGCGGGCTGGTGGCGCCGAACGAGTTCATTTCGGTAGCCGAAGAAATCGGCCTGATTATCCCGCTGGGCGCGTGGGTTTTGCGCGAGGCCTGCCTGCAGAACCGCGCATGGCAGCTGGCTGGCCTGCCGCACCTGCGGGTGGCGGTCAATCTGTCTGCCTACCGGTTCCGCCAGAAGGACCTGCCCGAATTCGTGGCAGGAGTCCTTTTGGAAACCGGCATGGACGGCGCCTGCCTGGAACTGGAGGTCACCGAAAGCGTGGTGATGCACAATCCTGCCGAGGCGGCGTGCGTCCTCGAGCAGCTGCATGCGCAGGGTATTCATATCTCGGTCGATGACTTCGGCACCGGGTATTCCAGCCTCGGGTACCTGAAACAGTTTCGGCTCGATACGCTCAAGATCGACCGCTCGTTCGTGCGCGATATCAGTTCGGACGCCGACGACGCGGCCATCGTGCGCTCCGTGATCGCGCTGGCACACAGCCTGCGCCTGGAAGTGATCGCCGAAGGCGTGGAAACGAAGGAGCAACTGGAGTATCTGCGTGAACTCGGCTGCGATCAATATCAGGGTTATCTGCGCAGCAGGCCGCTGCCAGCGGATGAGTTTGAAGTGATGCTGCGCGCGTCGGTCAACGAAGAGTTGCCATTGCTTCGCGCTGTCCAAGCGTGATGGCGCCAGGGCTGGCAGGGGACGCTGGAACTACCGGCGCCACCAACAAGAACGCCACCCGAAGGTGTAATGCCGTTCAGTTAAGCCGTCATTCCCGCGAATGCGGGAATCCATGGCACGCCGTCTCATAGGCGTTATCGATCTGCTGCTGAGGATCTGGTACGGTTCGCAGATTTCGCGCGGCTCGATCACTTACGGAATCGGCTGGTGCCAGCGGCTGGCTCGATTTATTTGACTAAAACTTAAGATTAATGTTTTCATAGTGGCGCAAAGCTTTTATACGTAGGGGGCGTCCTGACGCGTGCGTTCCTTGTACTTATAACATCTAACGAAAGCGACAACGATGAGCAATACGAAAAAATGGTCAGCAGAATTTCTTGGCACCTTCTGGCTAACATTGGGAGGATGCGGCAGCGCTGTTCTTGCCGCAGCTTTTCCCGGCTTAGGTATTGGCTTGCTAGGCGTGTCTCTGGCGTTTGGACTGACCGTGGTGACCGGTGCTTATGCCTTCGGCCCTGTTTCTGGCGGTCACTTCAATCCCGCCGTTTCCATCGGGCTTGTGGTCGGCAAGCGCTTTAGCGCCAGCGAACTGCCTGGCTACATCATTTCGCAGGTTCTTGGTGCGATTGCCGCCGCCGGGGTGCTGTACTTGATCGCGTCCGGCAAAGCAGGATTTGCCGGCGTGGGGGGCTTTGCATCCAATGGCTACGGCGTGAATTCGCCAGGTGGCTTCAGTTTGATCTCTGTGTTGGTATGCGAAGTGATCATGACCGCGATATTCCTGATCGTCATCCTGGGCGCGACGGCGAAACGTGCCGCTGGCGGATTCGGCGGGTTGACTATCGGCTTATGCCTGACCCTGATTCACCTTGTATCAATTCCCGTCTCCAATACTTCGGTTAATCCAGCACGTAGCACAGGACCGGCACTGTTTGCCCAAACAGCGGCGCTAGGTGACTTATGGCTGTTCTGGGCAGCGCCTATTGCCGGTGCTGTACTTGGCGCGGTGATCTACAACGCCTTGTTGGCGGAGGACTGAGGTCCATCCCCGGAGGGCTCTGCCGCGTTAGTCCCGAACGTCCGTGAGCGCGCGCCCTTCGGATAAACTCCGCCACCAGGATCTGCCTTAAGCTTAACCTAACGGCATGACAGTCAAGCCGTCATTCCCGCGAATGCGGGAATCCATGGCACGCCGGATCATAGGCGTAATCAGGAAATTGCCACTGGCGGCAGCGGCACCCGCCGCACCGGCCTGGCTTGGGCGTCGATGAAGCCTTGGAGCGCGCTCGACAGCGCCTCCAGCGAATGCTTGCCGAACGCCTGCTCGAGGTATTGGTACTGCAATTGGATCAGCGGCGCCATCTTGTCGATCAGCGCGTCCCCTTTCGGCGCCAGGCTGACCAGCACGCGCCGCTGGTCGGCTTCGACGCGGACACGCTGGACAAGTCCCGTTTCTTCCATGCGCGCCAGGATGCCGGCCATGCTGCTGCTGAGGATCTGGCACAGTTCGCAGATTTCGCGCGGCTCGAGCTGCGCCTGTTCATCGAGCGCGCGCAGGATCCGCCACTGCTGTTCGGTCAGGCCGTAGTGGTTGAGGATGGGACGGAAATGCCCCATCAGCGCGTCGCGCGCCTTGAGGAACTGCTGCGGCAAGTTGCGGTGCTTGAAGCGGTGGGCCACGGTAACTCCTGATGTGTGTCGCGGTGGGATGGGCAAAATTGTCGGCAAGCGTGCAAGCATGGCTTGACTTACTAGCATATGAGTGATTAAATCACTCGTATGCTAGTGAATTATACGCGCACTCCGTTCCACTTTGACAGAAAGACAGGCCATGATTGTGCGCGACCGGCCATCCGGACTCAGGCTGTTCCTCGCGCTGCGCGGGTCGGTCTTGCCGCGTATCCTGCCAGCGCTGGTCGTCAACATCGCCATTGCCACGTTGGTCACCTGGTCGCATGGCGATGTGTTCCAGCTAAAAATCACGCTGACGACGATTCCGTTCACGCTGATCGGCTTGCCGCTTTCGATCTTCCTCGGTTTTCGCAACAACGCCGCCTACGACCGTTTCTGGGAAGGGCGGAAGTTGTGGGGCGAACTGGTGCTGCGCAGCCGCAATTTTGCGCGCCAGTGTCTCAGCCTGATCGACTACCCGGCGCCAGCGCAGGCCGGAGAAGGGCTGGCGGACGCCCGTGTGCGCATGGTTTACCGGGCCATCGCGTTCAATCATGCGATGCGTGACCTGTTGCGCGACCAACCATCGGGCGCCGGCCTGAAAGCGTTGTTGCTGCCGGCTGAATGGGAGCAGATGGAGCGCGTCCCCAACAAGCCAGACTTCCTGATGCAGCAGATGGGGATGGACCTGCGCCAGTGCTTGAGAGAAGGCCGCATTGACCCTTGCCTGGCCGCTTCCATCGACACCACGTTGTCGGCGCTGACCGGTGCCGGCGCTTCCTGCGAGCGGATCAAGAACACGCCGGTGCCGTTTTCCTACACGCTGCTGTTGCACCGCACCGCCTATCTCTACTGTTTCCTGCTGCCGTTCGGGCTGGTCGATTCGATCGGTTTCATGACGCCCTTCGTGGTGGCCATCGTCGCCTACACGTTTTTCGGCCTCGACGCCCTCGGCGACGAGATCGAGGAACCGTTCGGCCTCGAACCAAACGACCTGCCGCTCGACGCCATCTGCCGCGCCATCGAAATCGACCTGCGCTCGGCGCTGTACGACCTGGATGTGCCGGCGCCGCTGGCGCCCGTCAATTCTTGCCTGACCTAGCCGCCCCCATTTTGTCGTAGAAAAGGATTTACCATGCATGACGAGTACCAGCATCGCATCCGCAACCCCCTCTTGCGGGAGCGCATCACCAGCGCCGCCGCCGCGGCCGCGCTGATCCAAGATGGCATGACGATCGGCATGAGCGGATTCACGCGGGCCGGCGACGCCAAGGCGGTGCCGCTGGCGCTGGCCGAACGGGCGCGCCGTGATCCACTGCAGATCACGCTGATGACCGGCGCCTCGCTCGGCAGCGACGTCGACAAGGTCCTGGCAGAAGCCGGCGTACTGGCGCGCCGCATGCCGTTCCAGTCCGATCCCACGCTGCGCGCGGCGATCAATCGGGGCGAAGTGATGTTCATCGACCAGCACCTGTCCGAAACCGTCGAGCTGCTGCGCACCGGCCAGATCGCGCCGATCGATATCGCCATCATCGAGGCCGTCGCCATCACCGACAGCGGCGCCATCATTCCAACTACCTCGGTAGGCAACAGCGCCAGCTTCGCAATCCTGGCCGACAAGGTTATCGTCGAGATCAACCTGGCGCAGTCGCTGGCGCTGGAAGGACTGCACGACATCTTCATTCCGAAGCATCGTCCGCAACGCGAGCCGATTCCGCTGATGACGCCGAGCGACCGCATTGGCACCACCGCCATCATGATCGCCCCGGAAAAGATCGCCGCCATCGTCATCACCGAAAAAAGCGACAGTTGTTCGACCATCCTGGCTGCCGATGACGACACGGCGGCGATCGCCGCGCACCTGGTCGCCTTTTTCGAGCGCGAGGTCGCGCTGGGGCGGCTGACCGAGCGCCTGCTGCCGATACAGGCGGGGATCGGCACTATCGCCAATTCCGTGATGGCCGGTTTCATCGACAGTCCGTTCCAGCACCTGACCATGTATTCCGAGGTGCTGCAGGATTCGACCTTCGACCTGTTCGATGCCGGCAAGCTCGATTTCGCCTCCGGCTCGTCGATCACGCTGTCGGCGCCCAAGGCCGAGCAGGTGTTCGGCGACATCGGCCGCTACAAGGACCGCCTGGTGCTGCGTCCGCAAGAAGTAAGCAACCATCCGGAGGTGGTGCGCCGGCTCGGCATCATCGCGATCAACACCGCGCTCGAGGCCGACATCTACGGCAACGTCAACTCGACGCACGTGGGCGGGACGCACATGATGAACGGCATCGGCGGCTCGGGAGACTTCGCGCGCAATGCCTACCTGGCCGTGTTTGCCACCAAGTCGATCGCCAAGGGCGGCATGGTTTCCAGCATCGTGCCGATGGTGTCGCACGTCGACCACACCGAGCACGATGTCGATATCATCGTCACCGAAATCGGCCTGGCCGACCTGCGCGGCCTGGCGCCGCGCGAGCGCGCCCAGGTCATTATCGAGAACTGCGTGGCTGAGCCGTACCGCCAGATGCTGCGCGACTATGTGGCCGCGGCGAACCGGCGCGGCGGCCATACGCCGCACGTGCTGGAACAGGCCTTGTCATGGCATGTCCGCTACGGCGCCACCGGCTCGATGCTGCCCGAACAGGGCGACAACAGGCCCGGCGGGCAATAGCGCCAGTTGGATTGCCGGCGGCGTCCCGTTCAATCCGCCGGTCGCCGCGCTGCTGCGCCTGCGCTACCGACAACAATACCTGGCTGGCAATTTCATTGGACAGGCGGGGGGCAAGGGATGGATGAAATGCAAAACCTATTTCTCCCCAACTCTTTCGCCCTATACAGCGCGGCATCTGCCTCACGGATCAGTTCAGTCCACCCGCGCAGTTTATTTCCGGCGGGCAGTACCGATATTCCCACGCTGATGGTTACGCACAAGTTATCCTGAAAGCCGTGTTGCCGGACCAGGTTGACCAGCTTCTCGCCAATGACTTCGGCACCAGCGTAGTCAACGCCAGGGAAAATAATACAGTATTCTTCGCCGCCATAGCGGCCTACCAAATCGATATCGCGGCAGTTTTTCTTAAGTACTTGGGATAGCTCGACAAGCACGCTGTCGCCTTTTGCATGCCCGAGTTCATCGTTAATTTTCTTGAAAAAATCCACGTCGATATATGCAACAGAAAGCGGCTGGCGCAGACGCGTTGCCACCGCGATTTCTCGCTCGGCTCCGCTAACAATCGCCCGGCGATTCAAGAGCCCGGTCAATTCATCATGTGTGGCAAGATGCTGTTTGTCTTGCACCAACCGTTCAAAATACAGCAGTAATAATGCAACCGAGAACAACAGTGCTCCAACCAATGGCACGAGATATACCACGGCGATTCCGACCGACGAGGTGGTGGTTGGCAGGAACGCTGGATTGCCCCAGAGGTTGCCGATTACCCGAAGCGCCGAGCTTGCAATCAATGCCGTGAGAGCACACATTGCCAGCACGCTCGCGAACGTGGAACGGGCTGTCCGGTTCTTCCTCAGTTCAAGAAAATTAAGGATGAACACTACCGTCGTCGTCGTCGCCGATAACACGACACGGTCGACGACGTTTGCATTCATTATGAGAAGCAGGCCATAGGCCAGGAAAAAAATCACGGCAATGCCCCAGCCCCAGGCGCTCGGTCCCCGTTTGTAAAATGCCCGGATCCCCAGCCACTGGAATATCAAGCCACCAATCAAGGTGTTATTGCTGATAATAAGCAAGGCATAGTTTGGCGCGCCGGCATTGACGACAACCATCAGCAAGCCCAGTCCGGTGAGTACGCCTGATTGCGCCCAAAAACGGGTACATTTTTCGTCAGGCGCTGCGTAAAAAGTACCGGCCATGAAAATAGCGACACAAAGCTGAACCAACACCAAGGCAACACCAGCGGTTAGAACGTCCATTTTTTACTGAAAAATCCTATTTGCCGCGTGTGGCGAGCTTGTACGAGGGAAAAAACCAGGGAGGGGGGGGCGCTACCAAACGCAACACTGGGTTAAACGTGTCGGTCGGATGTTGCACCAGCGCTATGCACTGAGTATAAACGAACAAAAACGCCAACCTCATGGGTTGGCGTCTCGTTTTGTTGTTCGTGGTGGCCCGGGGCGGAATCGAACCACCCGCACATGGATTTTCAGTCCGCTGCTTTACCGACAGCGCCGCACGACGCCAAAGGCGCGTGCTCCTTATGATGGGGCGATTCCGGGGTCTTAGAACTGGTTCATCGTGTTGTGCTTGCCGGACGCTTTCAGGGCAGCTTCGCCACTGAAGTAATCCTTGTGATCGTCGCCGATGTCTGAACCCGACATATTCTGGTGCTTGACGCAAGCGATACCCTGACGGATTTCCTTGCGTTGAACGCCGGCGACATAGCCCAGCATGCCTTGGTCACCGAAGTACTCCTTGGCCAGGTTATCGGTCGACAGTGCAGCCGTATGGTAAGTCGGCAGCGTGATCAAATGATGGAAAATACCGGCCTCGCGCGCCGAGTCTGCCTGGAAGGTGCGGATTTTTTCGTCTGCGGCAATCGCAAGGTCGCTGCCGTCGTACTCGATGCTCATCAGCTGCGTGCGCTCGTAGGCTGACACGTCTTTGCCTTCGCTCTTCATCTGGTCGAAGATTTGTTGGCGGAAGTTCAAAGTCCAGTTAAACGATGGGCTGTTGTTGTACACCAGTTTCGCATTTGGCATGACCTTTCGGATCTCGTTCACCATGCCGCCGATCTGGGCAATGTGCGGTTTTTCGGTTTCGATCCACAGCAGGTCAGCGCCGTTTTGCAGCGAGGTGATGCAGTCCAAAACACAACGCGCTTCACCCGTGCCTGCGCGGAACTGGAACAAATTGCTAGGCAAACGCTTCGGACGCAGCAGCTTGCCATCGCGCTTGATGACGACATCGCCGTTGCACATCGAATCAATGGACACTTCTTCCACGTCCAGGAACGAGTTGTACTGATCGCCCAGGTCGCCTGGCGCGCGGGTGACGGCAATCTGTTTGGTCAGGCCAGCGCCCAGCGAGTCGGTACGTGCAACGATCAGGCCGTCGTCCACGCCGAGCTCCAGGAACGCATAACGTACGGCACGAATTTTCGCGAGGAAATCTTCATGCGGAACCGTGACTTTGCCGTCCTGGTGGCCGCATTGTTTTTCATCGGAAACCTGGTTCTCGATCTGGATGCAGCACGCTCCCGCTTCGATCATCTGCTTTGCCAGCAGATAGGTCGCTTCAGCATTGCCGAAACCTGCATCGATGTCCGCGATGATTGGCACGACATGGGTGATGTGCTTGTCGATCTGGTCCTGGATCGCTTGTCTGGCGGCGCCATCGGCCGTGTCCAACTGGCGGAATAAACCGCCCAGTTCGCGCGCATCTGCTTGACGCAAGAAGGTGTACAGCTCGCGGATCAGGTCGGCAACGGCTGTTTTTTCGTGCATGGACTGGTCAGGCAAAGGGCCGAACTCGGAACGCAAGGCGGCGATCATCCAGCCCGACAAGTAGAGGTAGCGACGGTCGGTGTTGTTGAAGTGCTTCTTAATCGAAATCATCTTCTGCTGACCGATGAAACCGTGCCAGCAACCGAGCGACTGGGTGTATTTC
>CXWL01121212.1_pt1 | contig 40755 bp, 28 predicted proteins | sample 590931 | NCBI WGS metagenome assembly CXWL01 (sample SAMEA3498368, study PRJEB10139) | groundwater metagenome | biome: water well; material: biofilm material | place: Germany | collected 2015-04-27 | reverse complement strand
GGCGCATCCATAACCCGCACCCAGACCTACCACCTGAATGCCACCCTGGACGGCCAGCGTCGCGTGGTGGCCTATACGGACGCTTATAGCCAGGTCAACGAGACGCATCAGGGCCTGGGCAACAACCGCGCGGTGGACGACACCATCATCCAGGTTACCTTCCCGCCCCTGCCCAACCTGCAAGTCACGGCGCTAACCCCGCCCAGCGATCCCACTTCGGGTTCTCAGACTGTGGTGAGTTGGGTGGTGACCAATACCGGCAACGGAGCAACCAGCGCCCCGACATGGTATGACCGTGTCCATCTTTCTCTGGATACGGTCTGGGGCAATGGCGATGACACCTACATGGGGCAGGTTGCCAACCCCAATTACCTGCCGCTGGGCGAGAGCTACCAGAACAGCCTAACCATCAGCATTCCCAAAGGCCTCAGCGGGGATTACTATTTCCTGGTCAAGACGGACGTTTACAATCAGGTCTTCGAAGACCAGTTCGAGGGCGACAACGTCTCGGTCTCCCCGCTGACCCATATCTCGCTGACGCCACCGCCGGATCTGCGCGTTCGGGAGGTTGAAGCCCAGAACCTGGCGTTCTCCGGCCAGACCATGAGCGTGAACTGGACGGTGATCAACGACGACCGGTTCGCCGGTGGCCGCACAGCGGAAAGCGGCTGGTACGACCGTGTGGTCATGTCGGAGGATGCCGAGGTCGGCAACGCCGATGATCGCAACATGGGCAACTTCTGGCATGTTGGCGCCCTCGATCCGGGCGAGACCTACAGTGTCACCAGGAACATCGCTCTGCCCATTGGCGTGATCGGCGACTTCTACTTCTTTGTCATGACCGATCTGGCCAACCACGTCTACGAACACGGCTACGAATTCAACAATAGCGGCGTGGACATGCTGCCCGATGACTCGGCTCCGGAAACCACCACCATCCAACTGACACCGCCGCCGGATCTGGAAGTGCTCAGCGTGAGCGCGCCGGCCAGCGCCGAAGCGGGACATGCGTACAACGCCTCCTGGCGGGTAGCGAACTATGGCGCTACCGCCACCCCGAATAATTACTGGACGGACCGCATCTATCTGTCTGGCGACGCTGTGCTCGATGCCGGCGATTTACACCTTGGCGATCGCGGCCATTGGGGTGTGCTGGGCGTCTACGAGGAAGACGTAGACGGCAACGCCATTGCCGGTTACTACGACTCCAGCGCCAGCTTTACGCTGCCTTACGACATCACCGGCAATTACCGTTTGATCGTCAAGACCGATGCAGGCAATCAGGTCTTCGAAGGATTCGACAATCCATCCGGCCCGGATGGCGAAGACAACAATGCCACCGCCTCCGGTGGGATGGCAGTGCTGAGCCACCCGGCCGATCTGGTGGTGGACAGTTTTGCCGCTCCCGCCAATGGCGAGGCCGGCAAGCAAATCGGTGTCACCTGGACGGTGCGCAATGACGGCACGGGGGATAGCGTCGCCAACGCTTGGTTCGATCGGGTACTGATCTCCTTCGATGACGTCCTTGGCGACGCGGACGATATCGTGCTCGCGGACTTTGGCCGTGGCGGTGTGCTTGGCGCGGGCGGCAGCTATACCCGCAGCGAAACCGTCACCCTGCCGTTCAGTCTGGATGACGGGAATTACTGGCTGTATGTGCGTGCCGACATCCGCGACAACGTTCATGAGTCCAGCAACGACAACAACAGCGCTTTCGCCACCATCGCCGTCGATCGTGAAACGCCCGACCTGCAAATCGCCAGTCTCAACCACGCGGCCGCCGGTATGGCGGGCCTGCCGCTGGATATCTCATGGCGCGTGGAAAACCAAGGCACCAACCAGACCAACGTCAACAACTGGTATGACGAGGTGTTCCTGTCCCTCGATCAGGTGCTGGACGGCGGCGATACCTACCTGGGGCAGCGCTACCGCAACAGCGGTCTGTCCATCGGGGCCGGCTACGATGCCAGTACCAGTTTCAACCTGCCAACCACCCTGGCGACGAATGACTATTTCGTCATCGTGCGCACCGACAAGTACGACGGTGTTACTGAAGGCAGCGCCGGCGAAGCCAACAATGTCCGCGCCTCCGACAGCACGGTTCATGTGGAAGCGAACGCTCCCATCCCGCCCGATCTGACGGTCACCACAGTGGACGCACCCCCCGAGGCGATCAGCGGTCAGGTCATGCAAGTCACCTGGACCGTTCGGAACGACGGTCCTGGCCAGACCGATAACCGCACCTGGTACGACGCGGTGTATCTGTCCCGCGACGGCGTGCTGGATCGCAACGCGGACATGTATCTGGGCTATGCCTATCACACCGGCCTGGCTGTGGGCGAGAGCTACACCCAGACCTTGGATGTACAGGTGCCCTTCGGCCAGTCCGGCCCGTTCTACGTATTCGTTGCCGCCGATGCCGGCCGCTACATCGCGGAAAGCAACGAACTGAACAACGCGGCTCAGGACGCGGCCTTCACCCAGGTTTCTCTGGCCCCGCCAGCCGATCTGGTGGTGGGCACCATCACCCTGCCGATCAACGGTATCCCGGGCAGGCTGGCCACGATTGATTTCAGCGTGAATAACCAGGGGACCAATCCGGCGCTGGGTAGCTGGACCGACTCCATCTACCTGTCTGCCGACGAGACTTGGGATATCAGCGACGCGCTGTTCGGCGTTGCGTCCCACTCGGGTAACGTGGCCGGCGGATCCAGCTACAGCAATTCGCTGACGGGCACGCTGCCCGGCCTGACGCCGGGGGACTATCACGTCATCATCCGTAGCGACATCCGCAACCGCATCCCGGAAAGCGACGAAACCAACAACATCGCCGGCAGCCTGGATGCAGTGGCGCTGGATGTGGAACAACTGACGCTGGGCCTGCCAGCTTCCTACACGCTCGGTTCCGGCCAGGCGGTGTATTACAAGTTCAACGTCGGCGCGGGTGAAACCGTGCGCCTGGTGCTGGACAGCCTGGGTACCGACATCGCCAACGAGCTCTATGTCCGATACGGCAGCATGCCTTCCCGCGGCCAGTTCGATTTCGCCGCGCGAGACGGCTTCACCGCCGATCCGGAGCTGGTGATTCCCACCTCCCAGGCCGGCACGTATTACGTCTTGGCCTACGGACAATACGCACCGGGCAATCCCCAGTACAGCATTACCGCCCAGATCATCCCCTTCTCCGTCACCAGTGCCGATGCCACGGTGGTCGGTAATGTGGGCGATGTCACCTTGCGCATCGAAGGCGCCCGCTTCGGCGCCGATACCGGGTTCAGCCTGGTGGCGCCGGATGGCGCCGTGATCAAGGCGCATGCCGTATACCTGGATAACTCCAGCGAGGCCTATGCCACCTTCAGTATGTTCCGGGCGAGCGTCGGAATGTACGATGTTGTGGCCGAGCAGCTCGGTACGAATCCCGATGGCAGTACGTTTGCTTTGGCGAGCTTCACTCACGCTGACGCCATCAGCGTGGAACAGGATAGCGACGCTGCGGTGTTCTTGAACATCACCGGGCCGACCTCGGTGATGGTCAGCCGCACCAACATGTTCACCTTGAACTATGTGAATGACGGCGGTGCCGACACGATGGCACCCCTGATCATTCTGGAAAGTTTCAGTGCCACGCCGATGGGCCTGTCCGCGAGCGACATGCATACGTCGCCCATCCAGATCCTGGCCGCCAGCTATGACGGGCCGATGGATATGCTGCGTCCGGGCGCGCGTTACAGCGTGCCGCTGGTGTTCCAGAGCCCCGATATTACCCGGCAGCTCGATATGCGTTCCGGTCGCATCCTGGCCGATGACGTGCGCCTGATCGAGGACTGGGGCACCATCGAGGCGAGCATCCGTCCATCGAGCATAGGCAACGACGAGTGGGACGCATTCTGGGGCCGCATCAAGCCCTTGATCGGCGTGACCTGGGGCGAGTACGTGCAGGTCGTCAATCACATGATGACGCTGGTGTCCGATCCGGGGCATCCGATCCGCGACGTGCGCGACATTTTCGCCCGCATGTATCTGCAGAACCCGGACTATGTGCCGTATGCCAGCATGAGCGGCGAGGTGCGCAGTTCAAGGGACGACACCCCCCTGGCCGATGTGCAGATGGCGGCCTACCTGATTCACGGTGATGGCCGCCTGGAGTACAAGGCCAGCGCTCTCAGCGATGCCAACGGACGATACACTTTCAATCGCCTGACGCCGGCGGTTTACAAGATTGTGGCCATCGGTCGCGCCCTGGACATGGACCGGAATGGTCAGGTGGATCTGACCACGCCGCAATTCACCTTGGGCGATACCGCTCCGGGCAACGCTGGCATCATCTACATACAGCCGCTGGCTATCGGGGCGGACGATGACAGCAACCCGGCCCTGACGCGCGACGCCGACGGCATCACCCACATGGTGTGGAACCGGGACGGCCTGGTCTGGCATGCGTGGTTTGACACGACTAGCGGCCAATGGCGCGATGCGGCAGCCCTCTCCAGCGGACAGAGCTACGGCCCGGCTATCGCCGCCAGCAGCAAGTTGTTCGACGGTGTCAAGTCTGGTGTGGTCGTCGCCTGGCAGCAAGGCAGCGGCAACAACTCCGAAATCTGGTACGCCGTGGCCCGCGCCAAGGCGGGTGGCGGCTTCGAGTGGTCCAACCCGGTGCAACTCACCAATGACGCCACCCTCGATGTCGCGCCCCAGATCATCGTCGGCGACAACGGCCTGGTGATGTTCACGCATCTGAAGCGGAACGGAGACATCCAGGACGACACCGACATCTATTACGACATTTTCGCCCTGAGCGAATCCGATTTCCTCTGGCCGGTCGCAGTGGATCTCGCGGCGGCGGATATCGGCACCGCCGCGGATACGCCGATCCAGACCGAGGGCGTGAGCGTGGCCTATGGCCGGCAATGGAAGTTCGGCCCCTGGGACGTGTTCGGCACCGAAGCCGAGCTGGTTCTGGCTCTCACCGGTCAGGTCGGCGAAAACAACTGTAAAGCCACGCTGGGCGCGCAGGGTCAGATTTCCGGTTCATTCAAGGGCAGCAGCATCCGTTCAACCATTTCTGGCAATGGAGCAGTTAACGCCGAGTGGGGCGTCAACCAAGCCGCCCGCGACTGGATGTTCAACGGCGCCAAGGCCTCGGTGGGCGCCAGCGCCCAGTTCGACTGGCGCTATGGCCTGTCCACCCTGCTCAGCAAGATCCCGCATCCGGCCGTCACCGGCGCCCACCTGTTGTACTCGCTGGCGGTCGCGGTCGGCCACCGGGTCGGCCTGGATTTTGAGGACGGCATCACCTTTGGCGGCGGCGTCAACTTCTCGGTGCTGGAATGGAAGATGATTCAGCCGTTCCCGGAATTTGTCTGGCCCGATGGCATCTTCGAAGTCGACGTCAGCGGCATGTTCGGTCTCTATGCCCAGCTCGATGTGGCGCTCACCGGTGACTCCGTGCGCGTGCAGGGTGACCTCACGGTCAACCTCGGCATCAAGCCCGAGTTCAAGATCAAGTCCGTGACCGGAAATATTACCTTCAGCGGCAATATCGGCTGGTTGCCGTTCAACGAGGTGTTCTCGGTCACGCTGTACAACAACGAGAGCCTGGATGTGTTGGACATGCCCGCCCAGACCATGGACACCTATGTTCCGCTGTTCGACCCGGCGGCCCTGATCGGCACCGGCAACGCCTATGGCGCCAATCACGTTCTGTCCGATGTCTCCGGCGATGTGACCAGCGACTCATCCATGTCCATGGCCAACGATAGCGGCACGATTTTCGGCGCGTGGACCCATATGGCCGACCCCTATGCGACTCAGATCGGTTGGGAGGTCATGGCTGCCGAGTTTGGCTCTGGATGGAGCGCTCCCGTTGTGCTGCCGGGCAGCCTGGGCGTTAACGGCAATGCCACGGCCGCCGTGGATGGCTTGGGCCAGCGCATGGTGATCTGGACCCACGCCAGCAGCAGCGGCCTGAGCGCTGCGCCGACTGTGGAGGAATACGAAGCCGCGCTGGACGCCAACGATGTGGTTTACGCCGTTTACGACGAAGCCACCGGCACCTGGGGCACGCTGCAATCTGTGGCTGCCACACTGGGCATGGACACCGGCTTGACGGTCAGTCACGACGTCGATGGCAACCTGGTGATGTCCTGGGTGGTGCAGGACGCGGCTGATCTGGGTCATCTGATGACCGCCACCTGGAACGGTAGCGCCTGGAGCGCACCGGTCGAGATCGCATTCGGCGCGAGCATCATGGATCCGGCCATGGAACGTCTGGGCGATGGCCTGATCGTGGTCTGGGAAGAAGATGCCAATCCCGCCCCGGAAGAAACGGAAAAGACGCTCCACTACAGCATCTACAACGGGGTCGCCTGGTCGGCCGGGGCGCTGTTCGATCCCATCGCGATGGCCACGGGGCTTGCCCTGAGCGCCGGACAGCCGGTTGTCGCAGTGGCGGATACCAGTTTGCAGACCGAAAGTGTCTTCCCGCCCTTCCCGGTGCCGGAAGAATGTCTCAAGTGCAAACCCGAGGACATCAAGCGCATCCGCGAATCGGCGCCAGAGTGCATCCCCGGCGGCGGCACCCAGGTCACCTTCGATGAGAAGACCTGCACCGAGAAGACCATCGTCTACCGGCCCTGCGTGGTGCGCCCGCGCGACCCCAACGATATCATCGGGCCGTCCGGTTTCGGCGACGAGAAGTGGACGGCGGCGAAGAGCGCCATGGGCTACACCATCCGCTTCGAAAATGCGGCGGATGCCTCCGCGCCCGCCCAACAGGTGGTGATCACACAGCAACTGGATGACGATCTCGACTGGCGCACTTTCCGGATTGATGACTTCGGCTTCGGCGATCAGGTCATCGAGCTGGGCGGCAGGAGCGCCTTCTATCAGACGCGTTTGGACTACACCGGGGATCCTGAGCGAGGCTATTTTCTGGATGTCGCGGCAGCGATCGATGTCGGCACCGGCATCGTGACCTGGACGCTGACGACGATAGACCCGGACACGGGCGATACGCCTCAGGACGCCCAGATCGGCTTCCTGCCGGTGAACGACACGGTCTATGACGAGAATCACAATGTGGTAGGGGAGCCGGGCACCGGTCGCGGCGAGGGGTTCGTGTCGTATTCCATCAAGGCCAAGCGCGCGGTGGAAAGCGGCGCTGTGGTGGATGCCGAGGCGCGCATCGTGTTCGATACCGAAGAGCCCATTGACACGCCGTTCATCTTCAACACCCTGGACGCGGGCTTGCCCGAGAGCCACGTCACGGCTTTTGCCAGCGCCACTACGCCACTCAGCGAGTTCCTGGTGAGCTGGAGCGGCGAGGACGACGCGGCGGGTTCCGGCGTGCGCGACTACACCGTATATGTCTCGGTGGATGGCGGCGAGTTCGGCATCTGGCAGGCGGATACCATGCTGGCCGAGGCGATTTACCTCGGCGCAGCCGGGCATACCTACGGTTTCTTCAGCACGGCGCGCGACAATGCCGGCAACGAAGAAGCGAGGCCTGTTACTGCCGATGCCAGCATCACTGTTGGCGGAGCTTTCGGTGCATTGTCCGGTGTGAAGTTCGAGGACATGGATGGTGATGGCGTGCGCGATGGCGGTGAAGCGGGGCTGGCCGGCTGGACCCTCTTCCTGGATACCGATAACGATGGTTCACTGGATGCAGGCGAGGCCAGCACAATAAGCGCTGGTGATGGCAGCTATAGTTTCGCCGAGCTGGCGCCCGGCGAATACATCGTACGCGAGGTGCTGCAATCCGGCTGGATGCAGACCCGGCCCAGCGGAGACGGCAGCCAAACGATTGCGGTGGTTTCCGACCAAACCGCGACCGGCGTGGATTTCGGCAACTTCAGGCTGGCGCAGGTTGATGGCCGCAAGATCAATGACCTGAACGCCAATGGCCTGCCGGATGTCGGCGAAACCGGATTGGCCGACTGGGTGATCCAGTTGGACAAGGACGGCGATGGCAGCATCGAAGCCACCGCCACCACGGACCAGAATGGTGACTACCGCTTTGCCAACCTGGGTCCGGGCAGCTACCGGATCACCGAGGTCATGCAGGTGGGCTGGTTGCAAACCGGACCGGTCGGTGGCGCTTACAGCGTCATCACGACCAGCGGTGCCAGTCTCGGCGGCAGGGACTTCGCCAACGTGGAGGCTGCCAGCATCAGCGGTATCAAGTTCGAGGATGTGGATGGTGACGGCCAGCGCGATGTCGGCGAAGCCGGCCTGGCCGGCTGGACCATCTTCCTCGATGCCAACGTCAACGGCAGTCTGGACGGTGGGGAACGTTCCATGGTCACCGGCGCGGACGGCGCCTATCGTTTCGGCGATTTGCTCCCGGGTGCTTATGTGGTTGCCGAAGTCATGCAGGACGGCTGGACCCAGACCTCGCCTGGTGCCGGCGCCAGCGGCGTGACCAGCGCCAGCCTGACCCTGAGCGGCATGGACGTGGTGCTGAGCCTGCCGGAGGATGTTCTGGTCGAGGAAGGTCTCGCCACCCAAGCCGTGTCCGCCAACGAATTGGCCGATAGCCTGGTGGGTCTCGATACCTTCCTGGCCGACGCCCGCTTCGCCGGCATCGACGGTTCCGGTGTCACCACGGTGGTCATCGACACCGGTATCGATCTGAACCATGCCTGGTTCGGACCCGATGCCGACAGCAATGGTGTCGCCGATCGCATTGTCTACAGCTATGACTTCGCCGACAACGATGCCGATGCCAGCGATTACAACGGCCACGGTTCCCATGTGGCCAGCCTGATCGGCGGCACGGATGCGACCTACGGCGGCATCGCCCAAGGCGCCGATCTGATCGCCCTGAAGGTCTTTTCCGATAGCGGCGCAGGTTACTTCAGTTATCTCGAACAAGCACTGCAATGGGTCGCGATTCACGCCGATGAGTACAACGTCGGCGTGATCAACCTGTCCCTGGGAGATGGCGGTAACTGGGATACGGCCATAGGCCGATATGGCCTGGGTGATGAACTGGCCGCACTGGAGGGCATGAACGTGCTGGTTACTGCGGCGGCCGGCAACAACTACTTCCAGTTCGGCGGCAACATGGGGGTGGCCTATCCCGCAGCCGATCCGGCGGTGTTGGCAGTGGGTGCGGTCTGGAGCGGCAGCTTCGGCGGCCCGGTCAACTATGCAAATGGCGCTGTCGACTACACCACTGGCGCCGATCATCTGGCGGCTTTCGTTCAGCGCGACGATGCATTGCTGGATGTCCTGGCCCCTGGCACCCGGATGGTGGGCGCAACCTACAACGGTGGCACCCGCACCATGTTCGGCACCAGCCAGGCCAGCGCCTACATGGCGGGTGTGGCCACACTGGCTCAGGACTTGGCCCTGGATCATCTGGGGCGCCGCCTGAGCCTGGGCGAATTCACCAACCTGCTGGACAATACCTGCGTGTGGGTCAATGATGGCGATAACGAGAACGACAACATCGCCAACACGGGCCTCGATTTTGCCCGCATCGACATGCTTGCCATGGCGAATGCCGTACTCGGTCTGGGCGCGGGCGGTGGTGGTGCGGGTGGCGCCGGGAGTGGTGCGGGCGACACGAGTACCGGCTTCGCCGCCAGCGCGGCGACCCATACTGTCACCTTGGCTGCCGGAGAGAATGTCAGTGGCCAGGACTTCGGCAACTTCAAGCTGATGGATGTCGCGGGCACCGTGTTCGACGACCTCGACGGCGACGGTGTCATGAACGGCGCAGATGTCGGCCTCGTCGGTCGGAGCGTGTTCCTTGATGGAAACGGCAACGGCAGCCTGGATACCGGTGAAACTAGCACCCTGAGCGATGTCGATGGTGCTTACCATTTCGCCGACCTCGGACCTGGCAGCTACCGAGTTTCCGTGCTCGATCAGGGCGGCTGGGTTCATACCACCAGCTTCTTCGATGTCTTCGCCACCAGCGGCGCCGCAGTGACCCGGGACTTCGGCGCCAACCGGACCCCGACCGTCAGCGACGACAGCTACATCGGCGACGAAGACGGGGTCATTGCCGGCAACGTCGCGACCAACGACAGCGATCCGGATGGCCCGGCCTATACGGCGGAAGTTGTGGACGCCGCCGATCACGGCACGCTGGCGCTCAACGCCGACGGCAGTTTCACCTACGCGCCGGACGCCAACTATCATGGTGCCGACAGATTCACCTATCGGGTTTCCGATGGCGTCAGTCAGAGCGGAATCGCTACGGTGATGCTCACGGTTGCGACGGTCAATGATGCGCCGGTTGCCGTCGGCGATATCTTCAGCGGTTTCGAAGACAGCGTCCTTGCGGGCAATGTTCTGGGCAATGACAACGATGTCGATGGCGACAGTCTCAACGCGATGCTGGTCGGCGGGCCTACCCACGGCAGTCTGGCGCTCAACGGCGATGGCAGCTTCACCTACACGCCGGATGCCAACTGGTACGGAGCGGACAGCTTTCTGTACAAGGCCAACGACGGCACGGCGGACAGCAATGTGGCCACGATGACCCTGACGGTGNNCCGAGATCGTGGGCAATGTGCTGGGTAACGATAGTGATGTCGAAGGCGACTACCTGAGCGTGATTCTGGTCGGAGGCACGGCGCACGGTGACTTGGTGCTGAACGCGGATGGCAGCTTCACCTATACGCCGGCGGCGGGCTGGAGCGGGACGGACAGCTTCAGCTACAAGGCCAATGATGGTGATCTGGACAGCAATGTGGTCACGGTTACCCTGACGGTTCGGACGCTCCCGTTCGCCGCTACCGGCTTCTTGCTTGCCGACAGCGGCTTCCACCTTGACTTCAACCGGGTATTCGATCAAAGCGTGCTGAACCTATACAGTTCGGCCGACAACCCGATGGGGGCTGCCGATCTGGTGCTCGGTCGAAGTGGCGACAGCGCAGCAGTGCGGGGTAGCCTGGTGCCGGATGCGGATAGAATGGGTGCGACCTTCATCAAGACCAATGGCGTCCTGGCTGCGGGGAACTACACGCTGACGCTTTCCAGCCGGAGCGATGGTTGGAAGGATATGGCAGGACGTCTGCTGGATGGCAACGGAGATGGGACAGCGGGAGGTGACCATGTGCGGACATTTACCGTCGCCAGCAGCACAAGCGCCATCCTCTCCGCCGCCGAATTCGCCGCCGGTCCCGGCGTCGAGATCAAGGCGACGGGTGCGACCGGTACCGGCTTGCCGGTAAGCATTACCAATGCTGCGGGCGCCACGAGCATTTCCTTCAAGCTGGCATACGATCCGCAGCTCTTCAGCATTACCGGGGTCAATCCGGGCAGCGCGCTGCCCATGGGGAGTTCGCTCGTTGCGGACTACCTGTCGGTTCCCGGCGTAATAAGCGTTTCTGTATCTCTGGGGGCGGCTCTTGGCAGCGGTACCCTGGATGTGGTGCGGATCGTAGGCGCCGTGCCGATGGGTGCCATTGACCACTATGGGTCGAAGCAGGTGCTTGACCTTTACGATGTCAGCCTGAACGGCGGTGGCATGGCGGTGCGCGCGGATGATGGCTTGCATGTGGATGCCTACGTTGGCGATACCACCGGGCTGGCCAACTACACCACGCTGGACCAGCAGCAACTGGACCGGGTCATCCGCCGTCTCGATACGGGATTTGGCGCATTCCCGATGGCTGACCCGATCGTCATTGCAGACGTCAACAATACCAAGGATCTCAACTCGGCCGACAGCCTGCTGCTTGCCCGCAAGGTCGCCGGCTTGGCAAGCGCCATCCCGAGCATTCCCACGGGAATTTCCCCGCTTACGGCTGTCGGCCCCGATCCTTTGGTTGATCTGCCGCGCAACCTCACTGCGGTGGCAGGCGGCATGGTTACGGTGCCGGTGCGCCTGGATACGGCGACCGACCTCGAATCGGCTCAGCTCAGGCTTGCATGGGACGCGGGACAGCTTGAGCTCGTCGATGTGCTGCGCGGAAGCTTGACTGCGGACTTCCAGTGGTTCGTTACCGACCGTCAGGCAGACAGCCTGATGGTTGATATGAGCCGGCTTGCGCAGATGGATGGAGGACAGGGCACGCTGCTCGAACTCGTGTTCAGGGTTGCTCCGGCGGCGAGCGGCACCGTAGGCGTGGACCTGCAATGGGCGCGTCTAAACGATACGCGGCTTACCTTGAACCCCGCCCCTCAGGCTGGCGCCGATCCGACCGACGGTCTCATCCAGGTGACGGCGGCCCAGAGAGGCGCAGGCATCAAGTCCGCTGCTGCAGGCGCTGTGGTAGACTTCGCTGCGCGCTACAGCGGCTTTGCCTTTAGTGACAGCCGTGGTGGCGACAGTTCCTGGTTGTCCGATTGGGTCAAGGACGGCAAGTCCAAGGACAAGGCTGATGCCCTGCGGATCAAGCCGAAAGCGGGGAGTGCCCAGGCCCGGGCGTAGATGTGCAACTGCGTCCCGCACCAGATCCGCGAGGCGACTGCTTGCCTCGCTGGTGTCGGGACGACTGATTGCCAAGAAGACGGATAGAGCAGTATTACGATTTTTCCTAAGTAGTCGTCATTAATTATTTGGAGTTACAACATGGTCAATGCATCCGCCAAGTCATCTGAAGTCAAAAACGAACCGGCAGCTCCCGCTGCAGCGCGAATCAAATGGAATACGCAGGATATCAAGAGCAGCTACGTCAATTTCGCCAACGCCAATTCGACACGCGAAGAAGTGGTAATGAATTTCGGTCTCAATAACAGCTGGGATAGAACTCAGGCCGAAGTCGAGGTGGAGTTGGCCCATCGCCTGGTAATGAGTCCGTTTGCCGCAAAGCGACTGGCGGAGCTTCTTGCCAAGCTTGTCGCCGAGTACGAAGGACGCTATGGCGATCTGAAATGAGGCTCGAACGCCTCTGAGGTGGCAAGCAAGCGCCCTTGGGTACAGGTACGGACGAATATCCAGCATCTCGCGTTGTCAGTTTTTCCGTACCCAAGGGGTGTGCTGTGTGCCAGGAACAGGGCGGGAGCAGCCGTGATTCGCTCGCAGTTCTTTTTTGGTGTGCAGGCTGCCGGCTGTAACACGCCGCAAACAGGGGGGTTGTCCCCGTTGGCTATCCCGATTCCCACATCCGAAAAAGATGGCACTGGCCCGGATATTTCATAAATTGACGCGCGCCCTCGCTGGTCTTTTGTTTCGTATGGAAATCTTGCTTAGTCGGTCGTATGAACCACAACGACACTCCATCTCAACCCCCCCCTGCAAAACAAAATCCTGCGCGATCATCACACGAATTCATGAAACTTCGGGGCTAGTGTCGCAAACCGGAAATAACGGGACAAATGAAACGGATGAATTTTTTTGCCAGGCAAGGCGCAGACCCGCAGCCGTATGGGGTATACGACAAGGGGATGCAACGACGCATGGCGGAAAAAGACGCCATTTCATGTTTTGTTATTTCCGGTTTGCGACACTAGTCCAGGTGCCCCGTTGCCACACGCCCATTTTTCGTGTGGACAAGGCCGTGTGGATGCACGGATCCGCAAATGACTAGTGTGAACTCACCGCCGGATGGGGTGACCCCGGCGCCGCTTTCCGAACAGACTTCCAGTGATTACTGGGACGCCCTGATTGGCGCGAAAAGCGCGGAGCAGCTTTGTACAGCCTGGCTGCCGATCTTGTGCATATTGGTTCCAGCAGCGCAGTGCGGTTTGCTTCTGCTCAAGGACAACGATGGCAGTTTTGTTCCTGCGGCAATGTGGCCGGAAGGATCGGACCTCGCCCACCTGCGCAGTATTGCCGAGGAAGTTCTGAACTCCCGTCGAGGCGCAGTGGGCCGCGACCGGCCCGGACTCACCGAGGTTGCCTATCCCCTGATCAGTGGCGATGAGATTCTCGGAGCGGTGATCCTTGGCCTGCAGTCCGCCGACAATGACGCCGTATCTCAAGCGATGCGTCAGTTGCACTGGGGGGCCGGCTGGTTGATGGACCTCCACAATCGCCGGGAAACGCAACAGCTCGGCATTCGTCTCGAGCGCTCGGCGTTCCTGTTCGACCTCGTCCTGACCGCTTTGGCGGAAACGGATCTGCGCAAGTCGGCATCGGCGATCATCAATCGGCTTGCCCAGCGTTTCAAGTGCCACCAGGTGCAGTTCGGCGTGGAAAAAGGCAAGACGGTTCGGGTCGAGGCGGTTTCGCGATCGGCATGGTTCGATGAGAAGGCGAATTTAATCAATCTTGCCGCCATGGCGATGAACGAGGCCTTCGATCAGCGCTCCCTTGTAGTCTTTCCCGAGCGCGATGGTGGCGGTTCGTTGATCACTCAGGCGCACCAACGCTACGCAGAAGAGTCGCGCAGTGCTGCGCTTTGTTCGATTCCCCTAGTTGCCGGGGTCAAGGTGGTCGGCGTGTGGCTTCTTGAACGGGACGAGCAGTTTTCCGGGGATGAGATGGAGGCGCTGGATGCAATCGGTCTCGCGTTGGCGCCGATCATCGAATTGAAGCAATCGGGCGCGGAAAGCCTGGTGGCGCATGCAAAGCGCTCCATGGAATACAGCCTGCGGCGGATTACCGATACGTCCCGCCCAGGAATAAAACTGATCGCGGCGTCCGTAGCGGTGCTGGCGGTGCTCCTGTCGGTGATCGACCTCGACTATCGGGTCGGCGCACCCGCCGTGATCGAAGGCGCAACCCTAAGAGCCGCGGTCGCCCCGTTCGAGGGATATGTCCAGTCAGCCCCTGCCAGGGCGGGCGATGTCGTGCAGGTGGGTCAAGTTCTCGCCACGCTGGAGGACAAGGATCTCCAACTGGAGCGCGCCCGCTGGCAGGCCGAACACGAGGTTTCGCAGCGCAAGGCGCAGGAGGCCATGGCCAAGGGAGATCGCGTCGAGTTGCGTTTGGCATCGGCCCAGGCGGACCAGGCGCTGGCGCAACTCAACCTGATGCTCGAAAAACTTGGCCGCGTCAAGATCGTCGCCCCCTTTGACGGGATCGTGGTCAAGGGAGATCTTTCGCAGCAGATCGGATCGCCGGTCGAGCAGGGCAAAGTCCTCTTCGAGGTGTCGCCCCTCGCCGCGTGGCGCGTCATCCTGAAGGTGGACGAGCGGGATATCAGTCATATCCGCGAAGGCATGGCCGGCGAATTGATGCTCACCAGTTTGCCGTCCGAATCGTATCCCCTGGTCGTGAGCAAAGTGACGCCGGTCGCAACGGCAGAGGAGGGCCGCAACTACTTCCGTGTCGAAACGACCCTTACAGGTGCGACGCCGGCCCTGCGTCCGAACATGGAAGGGGTCGCGAAGATCGTGGCGGGCGAGCGCAGCGTGCTTTGGATATGGACGCACCGGTTGACGGACTGGATGCGGGTCACGCTGTGGAGGCTGATGCCGTGACCGAAGCCTTGCAGTCCTCGAACTGGTACCGCATCGCCCAACTCAAGCCGCGCTTGAGAGGCCATGTGCGCATCCACAGGCATGCCTACCGCGATCAGATTTGGTTTGTCGTCGAAGATCGCATGGCGGGCAAGTACCATCGCTTCAACCCCGCATCGCATCGGGTAATCAGTTTGCTGGATGGCCGCCGAACGATGGATCAGGTTTGGGGTCGGCTGTCCGAAACGATCGACGACGACACGCCTCCCCAAGACGAGGTACTCAACCTGCTCGGCCAGCTTTTCGCGGCAGATCTGATCCAATGCGATGTCAATCCCGACGTGGCGGAGTTGTTCGAGCGACGACGCAAGCAGGAACGGCAGCGGTTTTCCAGCCGTTACCTGAACCCGATGTCATTGCGCTTTCCGTTGGTTGACCCCGATGCTTTCCTGACTTGGCTTGATCGCTGGTCGCACCTCTACATGGGCGGGGCGGGTGCAGCCATCTGGTTGGCGCTAGTGATTCCGGCGCTGATTCTTGTCCCGATGTATTGGCCGGATCTGAATGAGAATTTCTCGGAACAGCTTCTGGCAATGGACAACCTGCTGGTGATGGCAGTAATTTTTCCATTGCTCAAAGCGTTCCATGAACTGGGCCATGGTCTTGTGACCAAGGCCAAGGGGGGCGAGGTCCACGACATGGGAATCATGCTGATGGTTTTGTTCCCCATTCCCTATGTGGAAGCTTCGAGCGCATCGGCTTTTGTGCGGAAATCTGATCGCATGCTTGTGGGAGCGGCGGGAATGCTTGCCGAACTTTTTCTTGCCGCCATTGCGTTCTATTTCTGGTTGATCCTGGAGCCGGGACTGGCGCGCTCGCTCGCGTACAATGTAATCGTGCTGGCCAGCGTCTCGACGGTGGTATTCAATGCCAATCCCCTGCTTCGATACGACGGATACTACATCCTCGCGGACTGGCTGGAGATTCCAAACCTGGGCACGCGTGCAAACCAGTACTGGCGCTACCTTCTTGAACGCCATGCGTTCGACTTGACCCAAGTCGAGCCACCGGCGGCGACTGTCGGCGAGAGACGCTGGTTCCTTGCCTACATGCCGGCCGCGTTCCTCTATCGGATGAGCGTGATGATAGGCATTGCCCTCTTTATCGCGCAGCAATATTTCTTCGTGGGCGTGGTGCTCGCGCTCTGGTCCCTCGTCGCAGGCATCGGCATTCCCCTGTTCAAAGGGCTGCGCGCGCTGATCACCGACCCCCGCTATGCCCTGCGTGGATCACGCATCCGGCTGATGCTTGGCGGCGCATTCGTGTTTTTTTATCTGCTGTTCTTCGTATTGCCCATGCCCTATCACTCGACGGTCGATGGAGTGCTATGGCTGCCGGAGCAGGCTCTGCTCCGGGCCGAGGCCAACGGGTTCGTTTTGCGCACTGCGGCCAAGCCGGGAGCAGAACTGCACCCCGGAATGCCGGTGATCGAAAGCCACGATCCGGAACTGGCCGCCAAACTGGATGCCCAGTTGGCCAGGCTGGCGGAAGTCCAGGCCCGCTATGACGCCGCTTGGGGAACCAATCCGGCGCAGGCCGCGCAACTGGAAGAGCAGGTCCGGCGCGAACAGGCGGTTGTGGATCGCCTGCGCGATCAGTTCGCGCGCCTGACCCTGCGCTCTGCGGCGCACGGAACATTGCTGCTGGATCGTCCGGACGATCTTCAAGGCCGGTACTTGAAAAAGGGTGAAATCGTCGGTTATGTAGTGGGCGAACACGTGCCCATGATCCGCGTCGTGGTTCACCAGGAAGACGTGGATCAAGTTCGTCTTGCCAGGGGCGACGTGGAAGTCAAGTTAGCCGATGATCTCTCGGTAACCTGGGTCGCCAGTGTGTTGCGGGAAGTGCCGGCTGCGGGCAAGGAACTTCCCAGCCCGGCCCTTGGACAGCGCGGCGGGGGAGAAATTGTCCTTGATCCCAACGACAGCGAGGGGGTCAAGACCGTGCAGTCCCTGTTCGAGTTCGAGCTCGAACTGCCCAAGGACGCGCCCGGCCAGTATCTCGGCAGCCGGGTTCTTGCCCGCTTTGAACATGCGCCAATGCCGATCGGTGTAAGGGGGTGGCATCAAGTACGGCGGCTTTTCCTTTCCCAGTTTCATGTTTAGTTCCCGACAATCCGGCCAGTGTCATCGCGCGGGCGGAAACGCTCGGCATCAATCGTTTGCGGCAGGGCGGATCTGATGGAAGCCGTTACCCTGGCCACTGAGGAAGCCCCCGGTGTCTATCCGGAAAAGGCGGAGCGAAACGAAAATGCCTTCGACCGCTGGACCCGAACGATGTCCGGGCAAGTCCTGCTGCGGTTCCGCCCGTTTCATGCCCGCATCAGGGCTCTGGCCGAGGCGGCAAGGGAATTGGAACCCGGGCTCAAGATCATTGATGACGAACAACTGCGCGCCCGGATGCGCGCGCGCGCGCGCGATGCAATGCGCGGGCATGATCTTGCATCTGCCCTTGCGCTCGTGCGGGAAGCGGCGGTACGGAGCCTTGGCTTGGAACCCTTCGATGCCCAGTTAATGGGCACGGCGACCCTGATGTCCGGAAAACTCGCCGAGATGCAGACAGGCGAAGGGAAAACGCTGACAGCCGCGTTGGCCGCATGTATTGCTGCTGCGGCAAATACCCCGGTTCATGTGGTAACGGTCAATGATTACCTGGCGGAACGGGATGCCGGAGAAATGGGGCCTTTATTCCGCTTTCTCGGGCTTAGCGTGGGCGTCATTGTCACGGGCATGAGCCCGGATGATCGGCGCACTGCCTATGCATGCAATATTACCTACTGCACCAACAAGGAACTGGTCTTCGACTACCTGAAGGATAGGGTGGCAGCTGGAGGGCGCTCGACGCGCGCCCAATTGCAGGTGCAGGCGCTGTTGCGTGGTGGAGAGCAAAACGGAATGTTGCTGCGCGGCCTTCATTTCGCGATCATCGACGAGGCGGACAGCATCATGATCGATGAGGCGCGCACTCCATTGATTCTCGGGGAGAAAGGCCCGGCTGCGAGCGCTCCCGCCATCTACCGGAAGGCGCTAGACATGGCCGGGGGGCTGGAATCCGGTGTTCATTACGAAATTCTCGCCGAGCGCCGCCACCTCCACCTGACACCTGCGGGGAAGACCGCGATAGGCGAACGAAGCCACAACCTCGACCCGGTATGGCAGTCGGCGCGTGCCAGGGAGCATCTGGTATCTCAGGCGCTACGCGCCTTGTACCTGTTTCATCGGGACCAGCAATATCTGGTCGACGCCGAGGACAAAGTACAGATCATCGATGAGTACACGGGGCGCGTCCTGCCGGGGCGCACCTGGGAACAAGGCTTGCACCAGATGATAGAGGTCAAGGAAGGTTGCCCGCTGTCGGAACAGAACCGAACGCTGGCGCGAATAACGTACCAGCGTTTTTTCCCGCGTTACCTGCGCCTTTCCGGCATGACCGGAACGGCGCGGGAAGTGGCCTCGGAGCTCTATGCCGTTTATGGCCTTGAGGTCGTACCCATCCCGACCAACAAGCCCGGTCGGCGCATTCTGCTGCCCAGCGTCTGCCTCCCCGACGAGAATGCCAAGTGGCTTGCCGTTGCTGCGGAGGCGGAGAAGCATAGTGCGCGCGGTGCGCCTGTTCTGGTCGGTACGCGTTCCCTGGAGGCATCGGAACGCCTGTCAGCAGTCTTGACTGCCGCCGGACTCCCTCACAGGTTATTGAATGCCCGCCAGGATGCCGAGGAGGCAGACATCGTAGGCGAGGCCGGACAATGGGGACGAATCACCGTTGCTACCAATATGGCCGGGCGGGGAACCGATATCCGCCTTGGCCGTGGTGTCCATGAGGTCGGCGGCCTGCATGTGATACTGACCGAGTACCATGATTCGCCGCGCATAGATCGCCAGTTGATCGGCCGCTGTGCCCGTCAGGGAGACCAGGGTACGGCTGTCGCCATCGTTGCGCAGGATGACGAATTGTTTGTTCGCAACGGGGGCTGGCTTCTCAGCCTGCTCAAGCTCGCCCGACAGGCGAATTGGTCGGGAAAGCGATTGGCTATGCTGCGCTGGGCCGCACAGCGGAACACCTCGAAAATACAGGCTCGGGAGCGGCAGAACACCTTGAACCAGGATCGTTCTCTCGATACCATGCTTGCCTTTGCAGGAAATCAGATATGAACCGATTATTCGTAGGCCTCATGATGGTATTTGCCGGCAAGGCGGTCGCCGCAGGGGAATCGTGGCACCTTTGCCTGATCGAACCATACCAGCGTATCGAGCTGCGCAGCCCCGCAGAAGCATTGATCGACAAGATCCTGGTGCAGCGGGGGGCGCGCATTCAGCAAGGGCAGTTACTGGTGCAGCTCGACATTGGGGTAGAAGAAGCTGCGCTGGCGGAGGCGAAATATCGCGCCATCATGGAGGGGCGTCTGCGCAGCGCCCAGGAGAAAGTAGAGTTTGCCCGTGAAAAGGCCAGGAGGCGGGACGAGCTCAGCCGGAAAAAATATGTGTCCGCCCAGGATCGCGACGATGCCGTGGGCGAACTCAGGCTTGCCGAAGCCGAACTCATCGCGGCCACAGACGACAGAAATCTTGCGTTGCTCGAAGAAAAACGACTCACCCAAGTCGTGCGCCAGAGACAGCTGCGCAGCCCTTTCATCGGCATCGTAACCGATAGATTGCAGAATCCTGGCGAACTGGCGCAAACCGGCGAGGGCGCCCGCCCCATACTCAAGCTGGCACAGACACACCCTTTGCGTATCGAGGTCGTGCTGCCGGTTTCCAGTTTCGGCAAGGTCAAGCACAAGAGCAAGGCCGAGGTCGTGGCGGAACCTCCGCTTGGCGGGCGGTACGAGGCAGTAGTACAAGTCGTCGATCCGGTCGTAGACTCCGCCAGCAGCACCTTCGGCGTCAGGCTTGAACTGCCCAACCCCAAAGGCGATATTCCTGTTGGTGTCAAATGTCGCGTCAAGTTCGCCGACTAGCCATGGGGCGCAGGCACAAATCCATCACACCGAACGGTGCCCGCGCTGGACCGGCATGCGGGCACGATTCTATTGGGCGCTTCATTCTCATGGCAAAGACGACCCTGGCAGACGTGAGGAAGCGCTTTTCCCCTCCTGGAAGAGGCAGGCAATTGCTGGCATGGTGTGCGATCGCGGCCTGGCCGTTTTCTGCGCATGCCATCGATTTGCTCCAGACCTATCAGGCGGCCCTGGAGAACGATCCAACCTACGCCGCCGCCCGTGCCAGCTTCGACGCCACTGCCGAAAAGCTGGTTCAGGCCAGGGGTGCATTGCTGCCCAGCGCATCGATCAGCGGAAACAGAGCCAAGAATCATCTGAACAACACCAGCGCCGGGTTCCAGTCCGACTACTTTTCGACAGGGTTCACACTGCAACTTTCCCAGCCCCTGTTCAACTGGCCGGCATGGAGTACCTATCGTCAGGGGCAATCCCTAGCCTCGCAAGGCGAGGCGCAATTGGTCGCGGATACCCATGAACTGATGATTCGAGTTGTGGAAACCTACTTTGAGGTGGTGGCTGCACAGGAAGTGCTTGATGCCCAACTGATACTCGAAGAGGCTTCGCTTGAACAGTTGCAGCTCACGGAACAAAGCATCGAGACTGGAACTGTAACCATTACGGAGGTGGATGAAGCCGAGGCACGGCTCAATCTTGCAACGGCCCAGGCCGTAACTGCCCGCAATGATCTGGAGGTGAAAACTTACGCGCTAAAGGAGCTGGCCGGACAGGAGTTCAACAGTGTGCGCCGTTTGCGCAACAAGATCCCGTATGCACGCCCCCAACCTGAAGACATGCGGGCCTGGGTGGACTCTGCGGAAAACGACAATCCATCGGTGAAGGCGAGGCAGTTTGCCCTGGAGGTTGCGGAATACGAGATAGACCGCAGCCGTGGTGGCCACTTGCCTACGCTAGAACTGGTGGCAAATCGCCAGGACGCACGGACCATCAATACTCTGTCCGGAACTCCCAACAACACCACGCAAAATGCGTTCACCCTGCAACTTAACATGCCCTTATTTCAAGGTGGTCGCCAGTTTTCGAAGGATCGCGAGGCGATTGCCTTGAAGGAAAAAACCAAGGCTGAATGGCTTGACACCAAACGCTCTGCCCGTCAGTTGGCGAGACAAAGTTACCTCGGCGTTATAAATGGTTTTTCGCAGTCACTCGCCCTTGAATCCGCCCTGGCATCTTCGCATTCATCGCTCAATGGCAACCGGATGGGATTCGAGGTTGGAACCCGTCGCAATCTTGATGTCCTCAATGCACTTTCACAGGTTGCCGAAAGTCGGCAGCGGCTGACCAAGGTACGCATTGAGGGCATCCTGGCCCAGGTAAAACTGAAAGCCGCAGTTGGGCGCCTGTCCGAAGCAGATATTGCCGAACTGAACGCTTTGTTGGGCAATTGAAACTGCTCAGCTTCCCAACCCCGCGCGCCGACAGGTTACCGCCCAGCAGGGCGCAGGTGGTGCCACAGCACGGCAATAAATATCAACAGCAAACCTGCTACGCCCACTAGGCCAACATAGCCAAACATACTGTGGATACTGGCTTCATGCCGGAAGTTAATAGCATCCGGCGTGTTTAAGAATGCGCGCGTTTTTAATATCAGTTCTCGCTCTGCGGAATTGTCGGTCGCGCTGGTGACATGACCTATCGGGACTTCGCCGCTCGTCGTGTCAAAAACCATGGTGCTGGGATGCACGGTAACAAACCCTGTTTTTGTGCTGGCTTGTCTCGCGGTTCCTGTGCGATAGCCAATGTGCGTGATGTTATTTGCACTAATACTCCGTGTGTATAGCCCCATAGCGAATGACTCGTTAATCGTGCAGGCGGGCAATGCACTTATCGCGGAACGTTGGCAATGAAGCTCAATATCTTTCCAGCCGAAGACAAAGAACGTGACTGGAATGGTAATAATCACGGCCCAGCCAAGAATGATTGCAATAACAGATAGAGAAGTAGAACGCATTCAGTTGCTGCAGCCTAAGGTTTGGCATGAGCGGCATGTCCTGGGTCGCCATGGCATGTCAGTTCGATGGATGGGGTGTGCGCCCAACATGGGTGCGATGTAATGGGGTGAAAGCCCCCTGTGGGAGTACCGACATGGAGTCATCATGAAACTAGTGTCGCAAACCAGAAATAACGGGACAAATGAAACGGATGAATTTTTTTGCCAGGCAAGGCGCAGACCCGCAGCCGTATGGGGTATGGGGTATACGGCAAGGGGGTGCAACGATGCGTGGCGGAAAAATACGCCATTTCATGTTTCGTTATTTCTGGTTTGCGACACTAGGATAACCACTAGCCGATGGTAAGGGCAAGGCCCGAGTGTTGCGATGTCGCGAGCTTTTGATCTGTCCGGTTTTGCAGCACGCAATCTGTCCGGTTGTCCTATTGCCCAGGGAGGGCGCTATGAAGCCGACAAAAGTGTTACAGGAGATACGGAAGATGAGATTCGAGGAAGCGTATGAAAGTAAGGGTGGGCAGATTCCGCCCACCGTCATTTGCAGCACAATCAAAAGGGATGCCCACCCTTCGGTTACAACCTGGCCTGGTGTTAGCCTAGTAGAGCGTTCCGCCAAAAGGATTACATGAAACTGCGTCTTTTTTCGCCATGCGTTGTTGCAGCCCCTTGCCGCACAATAAGTGCGGCTGCGGGTCTGCGCCTAGCCTGGCAAAAAAATCCATCAGTTTTATTGTGTAACCATTTTGGCGGAACGCTCTACTAGTTTTGTGCGCTGTGCCTGTAATTGCATCAGCATGGCGCCGAAATCATCCAGCCTCTTGCGCTCCTGTTCCACCACTTGCGCCGGGGCGCGCTCGACGAAGCTGGCATTGCCCAGCTTGCCTTGCGCTTTGGCGATTTCACCGGACAAACGGGTAATTTCCTTATCCAGGCGCTCGCGTTCGACGGCCACGTCAATTTCGATTTTCAGCATCATTTTGAAGTTGCCTACGATGGCGATTGCCGCATCGGCGCCCGGCAATTCTTCCAGCACGCTGACTTCGCTCAGCTTGCCCAGCGCTTGCAGGTAGGGCGCGCAGGCGTGCAAGGCGGCGGCATCTCCCGATGCCAGCAGCGGCACTCTCTGCGCGGGCGAAAGATTCATCTCGCTGCGCAGCCTGCGGCAGGCGTTGACCATTTCCTGCAGCAGGCGAATGTGACCCAGCGCGGCCTGGTCTATCAGGCCGGGCTGGGCTTGCGGGTAGGGTTGCAGCATGATGCTGTCGCCCTGTTTTCCAGCGAGGGGCGCGACCTTCTGCCACAGCTCTTCGGTGATGAAAGGGATGATGGGGTGCGCCAGGCGCAGCATGGTCTCCAGCACGCGCACCAAGGTGCGCCGCGTGGCGCGCCGCTGGTTCTCGTTGCCGTTAGCGATCTGCACCTTGGCCAGTTCCACATACCAGTCACAGTAGGTATCCCAGACCAGCTCATACAGCGTGCGCGCCGCCATGTCGAAACGGTAGTGATTGAAGTGTTCCGCCATCTCGGCCTCGGCTTGCTGCAACATGCCGATCATCCATTTGTCGGCGGCGGAGAATTCCAGCGGCAGCGATTCGTCCAATCCTGTGTCGTGGCCTTCGCAATTCATCAGCACGAAGCGCGTGGCGTTCCATAGCTTGTTGCAGAAATTGCGGTAGCCTTCGCAGCGGCTGAAGTCGAACTTGATATCGCGCCCGTGCGAGGCCAGGCTGGCGAAGGTGAAGCGCACCGCATCGGTGCCGAAGGCGGGAATGCCATCCGGGAAGTCCTTGCGCGTGAGCTTCGCTATGCTCTCCGCCTGTTTGGGGCTCATCAAATTCTGCGTGCGCTTGGCGACCAGTTGATCCGGCGTGATGCCGTCTATCAGGTCTATCGGGTCTATCACATTGCCCTTGGATTTTGACATCTTGTTGCCGTGCTGGTCGCGGACCAGCCCGTGCACGTACACCTCGTTGAACGGCACCTTGCCGGTGAGGTGCAGGGACATCATCACCATGCGCGCCACCCAGAAGAAGATGATGTCGAAGCCGGTGACCAGCACCGAGGTCGGCAGGAAAGTATCGAGTTCCCTGGTATCGTGCGGCCAGCCTAATGTCGAGAACGGCCACAGCGCGGAAGAGAACCAGGTATCGAGCACGTCCTCGTCTCGCCGGAGGTTCTTGCCACCCGCCAGTTCCTGTGCGTCTGCCGCAGTCCTGGCGACGTAGATATTGCCAGCATCGTCATACCACGCGGGGATGCGATGCCCCCACCACAGTTGGCGCGAGATGCACCAATCCTGAATGTTGGTCAGCCATTGGTTGTAAGTGGAGGTCCAATTTTCCGGCACGAACTTGATCTCACCCTCCGCCACCGCTTGCAGGCCTCGCTCCGCCAGCCCATCCATTTTCACGAACCACTGGTCGGTGAGCATGGGCTCGATCACCGCGTGGCTGCGGTCGCCGCGCGGCGCCATCAGCTTGTGCGGCTTGGTGGCGGCAAGCAGGTTCTGCCCCTCAAGGTCGGCGAGGATTTTGTTGCGCGCGTCGAAGCGATCCAGGCCTTGATAAGCGGCGGGGGCATGTTCGTTGATCTTCGCATCCAGCGTAAAAATGCTGATCGGAGTGAGGCCGTGGCGCTGCCCCATCGCGTAGTCGTTGAAATCGTGCGCCGGGGTGATTTTCACGCAGCCGGAGCCGAATGCCGGGTCAACATATTCGTCGGCAATGATCGGAATGCTGCGGTTGCACAGCGGCAATTTCAATCGCTGGCCGATCAGGTGTTTGTAGCGGTTGTCCTCCGGATGCACTGCCACGGCCACGTCGCCGAGCAGCGTTTCAGGCCGCGTGGTGGCGACGATCAAAGAGCCGATGCCGACTTCCAGCGGATAGGCGATGTGCCACATGGAGCCGTCTTCTTCCTGTGACACTACTTCCAGGTCGGATACCGCAGTGCCCAGCACCGGATCCCAGTTGACCAGCCGCTTGCCGCGATAGATGAGCCCTTGCTCGTAGAGTTTGACGAACACTTCGGTGACGGCCTCGGACAGGCCATCGTCCATGGTGAAGCGTTCGCGCGACCAGTCGCACGAAGCGCCGAGGCGGCGCATCTGGCGCGTGATGGTGGAGCCGGATTCTTCTTTCCATTCCCATACGCGATCGAGGAATTTTTCGCGGCCCAGGTCGTGGCGCGTAATGTTTTGCGCGTCGAGCTGGCGTTCCACCACGATCTGGGTGGCAATACCCGCATGGTCGGTGCCCGGCTGCCACAGCGTATTGTCACCTTTCATGCGGTGGTAGCGGGTCAGCGCATCCATCAGCGTGTCCTGGAAGGCATGGCCCATGTGCAACGTGCCGGTCACGTTGGGCGGCGGCAGCATGATGCAGTAAGCGGGCCGGTCGCTTTCTAATTTGGCCTTGAAATAACCGGAGTTTTCCCACTGCGGATACCAGTGTGCTTCGATGGCTTGAGGTTCAAAACTTTTTGCGAGTTCCATTTTTATCGGGTTCGGCTGGAGGGTTTCCGCCGTTGCTGAAAGGGGCGCGATTATATCAGCAGGCGGCTCACTACCCGTTGGAGCCATGAATGGTGGTGATGCAGGTGGCGCAGCAAGCTGGGCGTGGATCAGGTCGGGAAGGGAGGCTTGCGCCTCGCGCCATGCTTCCTGCCATAGCGCGTCAAACCGGGGTGCGAGTTTATCGCGCAGCAGTGCTTCCAGTTGCGGTGCAATGTGTGCCGCGATGCGCTGGCATTCCATTTCTGATAGAGGAATTGTTTCGGGTGTCGGAGCGGGTGCAGGAGCGTGCGCGACGAGAGATGGGGTTTCCTCGGCAAGAATTTCGGTCAGGATGGGAAATTCGGTGCCTGCATCAATCACTTCGGTCAATACCGGCAGGTCGGTAAATTCAAGGTCTGATCCGGGAGAGTGCGGCATGTCAGTCAGCCTGTTTGCGCAAGTCGAAGTGGCGCATTTCGTAGCCGCGGTCGCGGTAGAAAGCGTAGCGTTCTCGCCCCAGACGCGCATCTTCCGTATCTTCGCCGACGATTTCGATCAGCCGCTCGAAGCGGCTGAAGAAGGGCAGGCAGGCGGTGTGCAGGCTGATCAGCAGTTCGCTGTGCGGGAAGTTTTCGCCCTGATGCCCGACTACTGCCGGCATTTCCTGCGCCGCAGTTTCGTGGCTGCGGCAATGCGGGATAAAGGCGGTGGCGGGATAATGCCACAGCAGCTTGTCCAGCGCCTCGGTGGCGGCTTCGTCCGGCGTGTGCAGCAGCACCCGCACCCCGTTCTGCATCGCCTTGTGGCTCAGCAGGCAAGCGGTGCGCAGCTTGTCGGTGCTGCCGGTGTAGAAATCAACTTTGGTCACGGGTGGAAATGCGGTTGGTGAAAGACTGCGCGATTATAGCAAAGGTGGGGTGTGGTTACGTTGCCGGGAATCGGTGCAGTTGAATCCATAGCTACGCTTTCGCGCATGGTCGCCCAGCTTGGAGAATCCGCCCTCCGATTCGGCAAAGCCCGCCAGACTCAATACGCGCTGCGGCGCAAAATTGGCGCCCACGAAAAGTTTCCGCTGTTTTGCATCAACGCAACAGGCAGCTTGGAACAATGGGGAATACTCCATCCGGTGACGCCCGAAGCCTATCTGGCAGCACCCCGGCGATNNCCCGTGTACGACATGCTGCCCATGTCATTGGCACCGCGCCCGTTCGGGCAAGTCCCCGATGCATTGCCGATGCCCAAGGTGGGAATCAATCTGCCGTTGGCGTTGTTCCGGGCGCAGATGTGACGTTAGCAATTTATCCGCAGTATCCCCATCCACCGGGTTTTCTGCGGCATCCACCAGAGGCTGATCGAAATCGTTCCAGCCACGCACGCCGGTCTTGAGCGAAACTGCGCGGGTGTATCCCATCTGCCGCATCACATCGGCGGCAAGGGCGGAGCGTTTGCCGGAGCGGCAGATCACGATGATTTCCAATTCTCGCCCGGCGGCCAGCAGGGGAACGGTCTCGTCATAATCCCATTCGCAGGACTGTTCCAATATGCCGCGTGGCACGTTGAGCGCGCCGGGGATGCGCAACAGGGCGAACTCATCAGGTTCCCGCACGTCGAGAAGGATGGGTTCCCGCCCCGCGTCGAGCAGCGCCCGCAAATCCCAGGGCTGGATTTCTTTGATGCGGGTGAGCGCATCGGCAACCAGGTCGTCGTAGCGTCTCACTTCATCCTCACGGCTTCTCGAACAATGCGATGGATTCGACATGCGAGGTATGCGGGAACATGTTCATCACTCCCGCCGCCTTGAGCGCATAGCCTTTTTGATGCACCAGCACTTCAACGTCGCGCGCCAGGGTGGAGGGGCTGCATGAGACATATACGATGCGGCGGGGGGCATCGGCGCCCAGCGCCTTGACCAGCTCAATCGCCCCATCTCGCGGCGGGTCAATCAGCATCTTGTCGAAATGGCCGTGCTGCGCCAGGGCTGTCTCGTCAATCTCAAACAAATTCATCGCCATGAACTGCGCGTTTGCCGAAAGCCCGTTATATGCGGCATTTTGCTCCGCACGCCGCACCAGCGCAGCACTGCCTTCGATGCCCACTACCTGCGCGCCGCTGCGCGCGATGGGCAAAGTGAAATTGCCCAGCCCGCAGAAGAAATCGGCGATGCGCTCGCCGGGCTGCGGAGCTAACAGGCGCATGGCGCGGCTGACCATCAGGCGATTCATTTCGCTGTTCACCTGGGTGAATTCGGTTGGTGCAAACGGCATGGTGATGCCGAATTCCGGCAGGCTGTAGGTCAGTGGCGGCGCGTCCAGCGGGTAGAACGGAGCCACCGTTTCCGGCCCTTTGGTTTGCAGCCAGAACTGCACTTTATGCGTGTCGGCAAATTGTTTGATCGCCGCTTCGTCCGCCGGCGAGAGCGCTTGCAGGATGCGCAGCACCAGCACATCCACATGCTCGCCTACCGCCACCTCGATTTGCGGCAGCGCATCGCGGACGGTGAAGCTTTCGTTCAACTCCCCCAGCAGCGGCAACAGGCTGGCGATCTTGGGCGTCAGGATTTCGCAGTGCCGCATGTCCGCCACATATTTGCCGTTTTTCTCGCGGAAGCCGACCAGGGTCTTGCCCTTTTTCAGCACATGGCGCACGGAAAGCCGCGCACGCTGGCGGTAGCCCCAGATCAGCCCGTAGATCGGCGGCAAGATAACCTCGGCCTTTGTCTTGCCGATCCGTTCCATGTTGTCTTCCAGCACGCGCTGTTTGGCCGCGACCTGGGCGCTCGCCTCCAGATGCTGCATGGAACAGCCGCCGCATACGCCGAAATGCGCGCACTTTGGCTCGACGCGCATGAATGACTGTTTCAGGATTTGGCCGACTTGCGCCTTCTCATAGCTGGGTTTTTTGCGATACGAGGAGTAGGTCACGCGCTCGCCCGTCAGCGCGCCTTCGATGAAGATCACTTTGCCGTCGGCGTGCGCGATGCCCCGGCCTTCGTGGTCGAGGGATTCAACCTGCACGGCAAATTCAGCGCTTGCCATGGTGTTCCAGAAGCTCCAGTGCGCGCCCCAGGCGGGTATGCGCCAATGCCCATCCGAGCAGCACACCCGTGCTGTTCGCCAGCATATCGGCATATTCGAAGGTGCGATAAACCGTCATGCCCTGCAATACCTCCAATCCCACACCCATTGCCACGAATGCCACTGCCAGCCGGATGCGCCTGAATCCGCCGAGCTGGCAGAACCACAGCATGAGAAAGCAATAGATCAGCAGGTGTACCAGCTTGTCCGAATTATTGAAGGATACCGGATCGGGAGGGTGCGGCATGAGCGAGAGATAAAAAATCACGGCGACCCAGAGCCAACCCATGGCCAGCCATATGGGGCGAGGTTTCATGTTCAGGGCTTGGCGGATGATGGCCATGCAGCCAGGTATTCGCGCCAATGTGGTTCACCCGATTTGGCGAGCGTGTTGCGCACCAAATCGCATTCCTGTTCATAGCGCGCGCGGGTGAAAATGCCGCGCATCAACTGGAAGCGCGCGAACACCAGCCAGGTGTTTACCACGTCGGTCTCGCAATAGTTGCGTATCTCCGCGAGCTTGCCCTGCTGGTATGCCTGCCAAACCTTGCTGCCGTCCATACCCAGTTTGCCGGGGAAACCGATGAGTTTCGCCAGCTCGTCCAGCGGCGCATTGGCGCGCCCGGTATAGAGCGCAAGCAAGTCCATCAGGTCGAGATGGCGCGTGTGGTAGCGGCTGATATAGTTGTTCCACTTGAAGTCGCGGTCGTCCTCACCCATGTCCCAGTAACGCGGACACTGCACGCCGTGGATCAAGCCGCGGTAATGCAGCACCGGCAGGTCGAAACCGCCGCCGTTCCACGACACCAGTTGCGGCGTGTATTTTTCGATGCCGTCGAAGAAGCGCTGGATGAGCGCGCCCTCGCCATCCTCCAGCCCGCCCAGCGACCACACGCGGAAACTGTCACCCTCGCGCAACGCGCAGGAAATGGCCGCCACGCGATGCAGGTGGTGTTGCAGAAAGTCGCCGCCAGTCTTCTGGCGGCGCATCTGGAAAGCCATTTCCGCCACATCCGCGTCGCTCGCATCGCTGCCTAATTCATGCAGCGTGCGTAATCCGGCGATGTCTGGAATGGTTTCTATGTCAAAAACAAGAGTAGGGTTCATGTGTAAAACGGGCTGTAAAAACCCTGATTTCCAGGCGCAAAGGCCAAACGGCGTGATTGTAGCCCATCGCACGTTTGATCTGGAATTGGAATTAACCTGAAAACGGCTATTAGCCACGGATGAACACTGATTAACACAGATAAAACAATGTGTTGTAATGTGTTGCTGAGAATATCCACCATTCACCAGAAAGGTGCGCCAGATGAGAAGGACAACTCATTGATAATCCGTGTACATCCGTGTTAATCCGTGGCTGAACTGCTTTTATAGGATCAATAGGGGGCCTCTATAAATCCAAAATCCTAAGCGAGGCAAGGCGCGAAAGAAATTTTAGTGCGCAGCATATGTTTGATATGTAAGCGTTAAAATTTCTTGAGCAACGCAGCATCGCGACGGGGTTTGGATTTATAGAGGTCCCCTTAACCAAACAGCGGCACTATTTGATAAACTGCATGCACCATGAAAAAACCAGCCAGCGCCGCCCTGTTGTTTTTGTTTTGCCTCACCATTGCGCTGCCCACGGCCTGGGCAGAGAAGATCACGCTCAAGATAGGCCAACAAACCGTTAAGGCAGAAGTCGCCGATACGCCGGAAAGCCGCGAACACGGCCTGATGCAGCGCACCAGCCTGTGCGCCAATTGCGGCATGCTGTTCGTGTTTGAAAAGGCGGACAGATACAAATTCTGGATGAAGGACACTCCTCTGCCGCTGTCCATCGCCTTCATCGCGGCAGACGGCGGCATAATCAATATCGCGGAAATGCAGCCTTACACCAATAATCCGCACGGCGCGCAGGGCGATGCCTTGTATGCGCTGGAAATGAACCGCGGATGGTTCGCCAGGAACGGCATCAAGCCGAGCGACAAAGTGCATGGGCTCAAAGCTCCCAAGGCGCATCCGTAAATCACCAGATCTTCATCCATGCCCGAATTCTTCGCGCTCGTCCCAGCCGCAGGTTCCGGCTCACGCATGGGCGGTGAGTTGCCCAAGCAATATCTGCCGCTGGCCGGCAGGCCGATGATCTGGCACGCGCTTGCCACCTTGTGCGCCAGCGCCGACATCAGCACCGTATTCGTGGTGCTCGCTCCGGACGATGCGTATTGGCACCGTTATGACTGGTCCCGGTTTGGCGACAAGCTGCAGCCGCTGTTTTGCGGCGGGGCGATGCGCGCGGAAAGCGTGCTGAATGGCCTGATGGCCTCCGAACTGGAGCCGGAGGATTGGGTGCTGGTGCATGATGCGGCGCGCCCATGCCTGAGCCAGGCGCAGCTTGCACGCCTGATAGCCGAACTGCGCGATGATGAGGTGGGCGGCATTCTTGCCGTTCCGGTGGCGGATACCCTGAAGCGCGCCGATGCCTCGCAGCGCATCGCGCGCACCGAAAATCGCGAAGGGCTGTGGCAGGCGCAGACGCCCCAGATGTTCCGCACCGGCTTGCTATTGCAGGCATTGCAGCGCGCCTCAATTTTCACCGACGAGGCTTCCGCGGTGGAAGCGCTGGGGTTGCATCCCAGGCTGGTGGCAAGCGAGACGACTAATTTCAAGGTGACCTATCCGCAGGATATTAAATTGGCGGAGTTGTTGTTGAAAGAAATAATGTAGGGTGGGTTGGCGTAGCCCACCGTTCGAAAATTTCGCGGGAGATGTGTGCAATGAGAATTGGGCAAGGCTTCGATGTCCATCAACTGGTGGAAGGGCGCAAGCTGATTATCGGCGGCGTGGAGATACCCTGCGAAAAAGGGTTGCTCGGCCATTCCGACGCGGATGTGCTGCTACACGCCATCTGCGATGCGCTGCTGGGTGCGGCGGCGCTGGGCGACATCGGTCGCCACTTCGCCGACACCGACGCGCAATACAAGAACATAGACAGCCGCATCCTGCTGCGCGAAGTGGCGCGCAAGGTGGCGAACGAGGGTTTCCGCACCGGCAACGTGGATGCCACCATTATCGCGCAGGCGCCGAAAATGGCGCCGCATATTCCGCAGATGGTGGCGAACATCGCTGCGGATCTGGGCATTGCGATGAATGCCGTGAACGTGAAGGCCACCACCACCGAGAAGCTGGGCTATACCGGGCGCAGCGAGGGCATCGCGGCGCAAGCAGTAGTGTTGCTGCTGGCCGGGTGATTCGGTTTTGTCGGAAATGATGCGCATACTCGCACTGGAAACCTCCACCGAATACTGCTCCGTTGCGTTATGGCGGGATGGCGAGTGCATCAGCCGTTGCGAGTTGGTCGGGCAGAAACATTCCGAAGTGTTGATGGAGATGCTGGACACGCTGTTGAAAAATGTCGGCATCAAACTCCCGCAGCTCGATGGCATCGCTTTTGGCGCCGGTCCCGGCTCGTTCACCGGAGTGCGCATCGCCTGCGGTGTGGCGCAAGGGTTGGCGCTGGGCGCGGATTTGCCGGTGGCGGGGGTATGCACTTTGCAGGCGCTGGCGCAAGCTTCCGGGCACGATAAGGTCATTGCCGCGCTGGATGCGCGGATGGCCGAGGTGTATCACGCCGCTTATGAAAAGCAGTTTGGCGTGTGGGTGGCGGTATGTGAGCCCGGCCTGTGTCTGCCGCAGGATGCGCCGCAGGTGGAGGGCGATGGATGGTTCGGTGCGGGCAGCGGATTTATTGCGCATAGCGAGGCATTGCGCGGGCGCTATGCGGCGAACCTTGCCGGAGTGGATGCGCGGGTTGTGCCGCAGGCCAACGCCATCGCGCAACTGGCCGCAGCGCAGTTCGCGGCAGGGCGCGGAATGGATCCCGCCGAGGCGCTGCCGCTGTATCTGCGCGACAAGGTTGCGTTGAAGACCTGCGAGCGATGAATTTGTTTTTGCGCGAGATGAACCAGGAAGATATGGATGCAATCATGCGCATCGAACAGCAGGTGCATACCCATCCGTGGACGCGCGGCAATTTCACGGGCGCGCTCAACAGCGATTGCATCTGCAAGGTGTATGAAGCGGAGGGCGAGATGATCGGCTATGCGGTGCTGATGCCTGCGGTGGATGAAGTGCAACTGCTTAACATCACTATCGCCGCCGTATATCAACGCAAGGGGCTGGGGCGCGGGTTGCTGGGCGAGATAATGAAAATGGCGCGCGGCCTGGACATGCGGCGCGTGTTGCTGGAAGTGCGCCCCTCCAATACGGCGGCGCTCGGGCTGTATTGCGATGCGGGGTTTCGTGGCATCGGTTTGCGGCGCGGCTATTATCCGGCGGATAATGGGCGCGAAGATGCAATCGTGATGGAATGTGAATTGCAATGAACCGACAAGAAGCTGTCTTGCGTGAACTCAATATTTATCCGCTGTGGCAGCGGCGGGAAAGGGTTGAGCCTCTCTTGCCCAGCCCTTCTGATGGAACTGCCGGTGCAACGTCTGCGCATGCCGGAAGGGAGCGCGGCAATGCGGCAGATGCTGATGCTCCAGCCGGGGGAAACCGCGAACAGCGTATCAGTGAACTTGATTGGCCCGGGCTGAAAGCAATGGTGCGCGACTGCACCGCGTGTAAATTGCGCGCCGGTTGCACGCAGACCGTGTTCGGCGTGGGCGATGAAAAGGCGGGCTGGCTGTTCGTGGGGGAAGGGCCGGGCGCGGACGAAGATGCGCGGGGCGAGCCGTTCGTGGGGCAGGCGGGCAAGCTGCTCGACAACATGCTGGCGGCGATCGGACTGAAGCGCGGCGGGGATGTTTATATAGGCAATATTGCCAAATGCAGGCCGCCCGGCAACCGTACGCCGGAAGCGGATGAGATCGCGCAATGCCTGCCTTATCTGCAACGGCAAATTGAACTTGTCCAGCCCAGGCTCATCGTGGCGCTGGGCAAAACTGCCGCCACTTCTTTGCTGCAATCAGGTGATGTCTCGCTGGGCAGCCTGCGCGGCAAGCTGCACGATTACCACGGCATTCCGCTGATCATCACTTACCATCCGTCCTATCTGCTGCGCAGCCCGATGGAAAAAGCCAAGGCGTGGCAGGATTTGTGCCTGGCAGTGGAAACGATGAATGCAACGGCAAGGAATTAGTTCATGGCGAAAAATGGTAACGACCTGAAAGTGCTGGTAGTGGATGACAGCAAGGTGACCCTGAAGGCGCTGTGCAATTACCTTGAGAATATGGGCGTCCCTCATCCGCTGACGGCGGCGACCGGCAAGGCCGCCATTGAGATTTTCCGCAAAAACCGCCCCGATATTGTTTTGCTGGATGCCATCCTGCCCGATATTGACGGGTTTGACATCGCCCGGCATTTTCGCGCGATGGAAAAAGGCGATGAATGGGCGGCCATCCTCTTTCTGACCAGCATGTCAGATGACGAAGATCTGGCGCGCGGTATCGAAGCGGGCGGCGATGATTACCTGATGAAGCCGGTCAGCGAAGTGGTGCTGAAGGCCAAGATGCGCGCCATGCGCAGGCTGGTGGAGATGCAGCGTTCCCTGGTCAGTGTCACGCAGAAACTGGATAAGGCAAACAGGGAATTGCAGCGCCTTGCCACGACCGACGGATTGACCGGCATAGCCAACCGGCGTGTGTTCGATGACCTGGTGGTGCGCGAATGGCGGCGCTGCATGCGTATAAAGCAGCCGATGTCACTTGTCATGATTGATATTGATTTATTCAAGAGCTACAACGATACCTATGGCCATCAGGCCGGCGACAATTGCCTGAAAGCCGTAGCCGCGCAAGTGGCGCGCGCGGCGCCTCGCGCCAGCGACCTGGCGGCGCGTTACGGCGGTGAGGAATTTGTGCTGGTTCTCGGTGAAACAACTTTGGATGGCGCGAGGTGGGTGGCCAACAATATCCGCCAGCATGTTGAAGACTTGAAGATATCCCACCCCGGGTCCCCGTTACGGCATGTCACCATCAGTTGCGGCGTTTCCTCGATGCACCCGGGCGACGGCCTGTCGCTGGAGGCTTTGCTGGCATCAGCCGATAAAGCGTTGTATATGGCCAAAGCGCAGGGCCGCAATACGGTTGTTTGAACTGGGCGATACAGAACTGCCAGCAGCTTAAATTTTCCCCATATCCTGGTCGTGGCGGTGTTTCCGGTTCAGCGCGGCCATGATGCCTGACAGCAGCAGGCCGAACACCATGATGATGATGTAGATGCTGAACTCCAGTTTTTCCATCAGCGCGTAGATCGAGAGCATGGCGAAGATGCTGAGATTCTCGTTAAAATTCTGCACCGCGATGGAACTGCCCGCGCCCATCAGCAGATGGCCGCGGTGTTGCAGCAGGGCATTCATCGGCACCACGAAGTAACCCCCCATCGCGCCGATGACGATGAGCAGCAGGATGGCGAGCACGGGGCTGGTGACCGGGATCATCGCCAGCACCACCAAGCCCATGGCGATGCCGACCGGCAGCACTTTTACCGAATGCTCCAGTTTCACGAACCGGGCTGCCAGTATCGAGCCGATGGCGATGCCGATGGCGACCCAGGCAGTCAGCCTGGCGGCGGCACCCATATCGTAGTTCAGCGCAACGGCGGCCCATGCCAGCACCAGCAGGCGCAAGGTGGCGCCCGCCCCCCAGAACAGCGTGGTGACGCCCAGAGATACCTGGCCGAGCGGGTCTTTCCACAGCAGCTTGAAGCAGTGGATAAATTCCCTCACCAGGAACACCGGGTTTTTGCTTAACGGCTTATGGTCAATCGGTACGCGCGGGATGTAACAGTTGAACAGCGCCGCGATGAGATAAATGACCACGGTGACCGAGATGGCCAGTTCCGGCGTGGTGTCTATGCCGGTTTCGATCAGCGGCACGTCCCACCATTGCAGCATGGGGGCGGCGATGGCCGGGCTGATGAGTATGCCGCCGACTACCGCACCGAGGATGATGGCGGCGACAGTCAGGCCTTCCATCCAGCTATTGGCCAGAACCAGCTTTGCCGGCGGCAGGTATTCGGTGAGGATACCGTACTTGGCGGGCGAATAGGCTGCCGCGCCGAAGCCCGCCACACCGTAAGCGATGAGCGGGTTGACACCGGCCAGCATGGCAAGACAGCCGCAAAGCTTGATGGTATTGCTGATGAGCATGACACGGCCCTTGGGCAGAGAGTCGGCGAATGCGCCGACGAACGGCGCCAGCACGATGTAGGACACCACGAACGCCTCCTGCAGCACGGGTGTATGCCATGCGGGAGCATGCAGGTTCTTAAGCAGGGCGATGGCAGCGAACAACAGGGCGTTGTCTGCGAGCGCGGAAAAGAATTGCGCCGCGAGGATGATGTAGAAACCGGAGTTCATTAAGGCGGGCGGTTTTTGGCAGCGCGTTTTATAACATGAAAACACGATGCCTGCTATCATTAACGGCAATCCTGCCTTGTTTGAAAAGCCGCATTCATGCCACGTCCGATACGAGCGCGCATTGACCTTTCCGCATTGGAACACAACCTGCAAGTGGCGCGCCGCGCGACAAGCGCGCGCATCATGGCGGTGATCAAGGCCGCAGCTTATGGGCACGGCTTGTTGCGTGCAGCCGAAGCCTTGGGCGCGGCGGACGGGTTTGCCTTGCTGGACCTGCGTGAAGCGGTGCAGTTGCGCGAGGCCGGGTTCCGCCAGGCCATCCTGCTGCTGGAAGGGTTTTTCACCCCCGATGAATTGCCGCTGGTGGACGAACATGATCTTGCCTGCGTGATCCACAGCCCGCGGCAGGTTGCCATGCTGGATAATTTTCCGCGCCGCCGCAGCTTGCAAGTGTGGCTCAAGGTCAACAGCGGCATGAACCGCCTGGGCTTCGCGCCGCACGAGGTTTACGCCGTGATGGAAAAACTCAAGGCGCACCCTGCCGTGCGCGACATCACGCTGATGACGCATTTCTCCCGGGCCGACGAAGCGGCAGGTGTGGCGGCGCAACTGGAAATATTCAATGCGCTGGCGGCGCCGTATCGCGTGGCGCGCTCGCTGGCCAACTCCGCCGCCCTGTTGCGTTACCCCGCAACCCACGCCGATTGGGTGCGCCCCGGCATCATGCTGTATGGCGCCTCACCGTTTGCCCAGGGCGGCGGAGAACAATCCAGCGCGCAACAATTGGGGCTCAGGCCGGTGATGACGCTGCACAGCGAAATCATCTCCGTGCGCGAATTGAAGGCGGGCGAGTGCGTCGGCTATGGCGGATCATTTTGCGCCGGATCGCCCATGCGCATCGGAACGGTTGCCTGCGGCTATGCGGACGGCTATCCGCGCCATGCGCCGACAGGCGCGCCGGTGCTGGTGGAAGGCCGGCGCACGCGCACCCTGGGCCGCGTCTCGATGGATATGCTGAGCGTGGATTTGAGCGCATTGCCCGATGCGGATGCCGGCAGCGGCGTCACACTGTGGGGGGCAGGCATGCCGGTGGAAGAAGTTGCCCATGCAGCGGGCACCATCAGCTACGAGTTGCTGTGCGCGTTGGCCGCGCGCGTGCCGGTGGTGGTTTCCTGATCCGGCACAGCAGTATAGAGGCCCCCTAAAGCATACGTAGCCCGGACGTGGGCCGATGGCCGGAATCCGGGGATTGGCATACATGTCGAAAGTTACCCCGGATTTCATTCCATTCCATCCGGGCTACGCTCGCTAAACAATGTGCTATGTGCGAATGAATTCGCACCTGCAAAACCGCCAACTGTTTTTTTTATAGGACAATGGCGATTGGGAGACGAAGAAATGGAGCCTCAAGGAAGCAGGGATCACAAACTGACGCTGTCAGAGGTGCTCGACATGCTCGTTGCCGATGGCATGGTCGGGCAGGCCGAGGCCGATGCGTTGTCCGCCGAGCGGCGCATCCACCGCAACGATGCCCACCCGCTGGTGGCCGCCGCCGGGCGGAACTGGAAATCGCAATTGCCGCCGCACAAGCCGCTGCATCTGGAGGCGCTGACGGAGTGGCTGGCGGGCCGCGTCGGGCTCGGATATATCCATATTGATCCGCTGAAAATTGATTTCACCACCATCACCGATATCATGTCCAGCGACTATGCCGAACGTTTCGGCATACTGCCGGTTCAGGTGACAGCCAACGAGGTGGTGGTAGCCACATCCGAGCCCTTCCTGCGCGAGTGGGAAAAAGTGCTCAAGCCCATCCTGCGCAAAGACATCCGCCGCGTCATGGCCACTCCGGTGGACATCAGCCGCTACCTGGTCGAATTCTACAACCTGGCGCGTTCGGTAAAAACGGCATCGCGGACCGACCGGCAGGGCGCATCCGGCCAATCCTCGTTCGAGCAATTGGTGGAACTGGGCAAGACCAACCGCCAGTTTGATGCCAACGACCAGCATATCGTCCATATCGTGGACTGGCTGTGGCAGTACGCATTCGAGCAGCGCGCTTCCGACATCCATATCGAGCCGAGGCGCGAAATCGGGATCGTCCGCTTCCGCATTGATGGCGTGCTGCACCAGGTGTACCAGATTCCCATGTCGGTAATGAATGCCATGACCAGCCGGATCAAGGTTCTTGGCCGCATGGACGTGGTCGAGAAGCGCCGCCCCCAGGATGGCCGCATCAAGACACGGACAGCCGACGGGCAGGAAATAGAACTGCGCCTATCCACCTTGCCGACAGCTTTTGGCGAAAAACTGGTGATGCGGATTTTCGACCCGAACGTGCTGGTGCGCGACTTTTCGGAACTCGGTTTTTCCGATGAAGACCGCGCCCGCTGGCAACAGATGACGGCGCAGCCGAACGGCATCATTCTCGTCACCGGCCCGACCGGGTCGGGCAAGACCACCACGCTGTATTCCACGCTCAAGTCCCTGGCTACGCCCGAGGTCAACGTCTGCACCATCGAAGACCCGATCGAGATGGTCGAATCGGCGTTCAACCAGATGCAGGTGCAGCACGGCATCGAACTGGGCTTCGCCGATGGGGTGCGGGCGCTGATGCGCCAGGATCCGGACATTATCATGGTGGGCGAAATCCGCGACATCGAGACTGCCGATATGGCGATCCAGGCGGCGCTGACCGGGCACCTCGTGCTCTCCACGCTGCATACCAACGATGCGTCGTCGGCCATCACCCGCCTGCTCGATCTGGGGGTGGCGCCCTATCTGGTCAATGCCACGCTGCTCGGTGTGATGGGGCAACGCCTGGTGCGCACGCTGTGCCCGCACTGCAAAAAACCGCAGCCGCTACAGGCGGAGGAAATCGAACTGTGGGACTCTCTCGTGGCGCCGTGGAAGGCTAACCGGCCAGCCCAGGTGCAGCGCCAGGCGGGCTGCCTCGAATGCCGGATGACAGGCTACTCGGGGCGCATCGGCATTTATGAGATATTGCTGATGTCACCCGAATTGCGCAAGCTTGTCACCCCCGCTACCGACATTGGGCTCATCCGCGAAATGGCCTGCCGCGAGGGCATGAAGCCGCTGCGCATTTCCGGCGCGATGAAGGTTGCCGCCGGAACCACCACGCTGGAAGAAGTCATCAAGGTGGCGCCGCCGGCGAGCCAGATGTAGCGGGTTTGACGATACTGCGCGCGCCTGGAATACCGGAGCGTTGTTTTCGGTTATCCTGGGAAAAGCAGTCAGCCACGGATTAACACGGATGAAACACGGATTAACCCAGATTGTCCATTAGAATATTCATGTCCTGTAGGAGCCCGATTTATCGGGCGATCCAGTGTAATCGCGCAACAAGTTGCGCTCCTACAACGGCGTTTCCCCTCTAGCGCACCTCTAAGGGGTTTGGAAATTCCAAATATACCAATTGAATGGGGAAGGGATAAGAGGGAATGGAGAAGGGTAAAATCCAACCCCCCTTTATTCGGAGATGAGTTTTTACCCTTCTCCCTTCCCTCTTCCCCACTCACCATAAAAGGTATTTTGGTAATTTCTGTTTCCCTAATGGATTATCTGGGATTACCCTTGCAACTTAATCCGTGGCTGAAGTGCAGTTTTTATGGTTATGTCATACCCAATAGGCGCCCCCTTTGCAGAGGGGTTTTTCCGCGATTGATAACCGCCACGCAGCAGGGCAAGATGCGATAATCGGATATGCATACCNNGAACCCGTTGCGTTGTCTGCACGCACTATGAAGGGGTGGTCTCGCCTCAGCTATGCGCTGCCGTTTCTGGTGCTCGCCTCTGCTCTCGTTGTCACTTACCAGTTGTGGCAGGATGAGCGGCGGGATGCTGCACGGGCGTTGCAAGCCGAGTTTGATTCCCGCGTGCATGAGGCCGGCATCCTCGTCGAGCAGCGCATGAAAACTTACGAGCAGGTGATGCGCGGGGTGGACGGGTTGTTCGCACATGCCGGCAGCGTGACGCGCGAGGAATTCCGCGACTACGTCGCCAGGCTGCGGCTGAAGGAAAACTACCCCGGCATCCAGGGCATCCGTTTTTCCCCCATCGTGCCGCTGGCGCAAAAAACCCAACACATCGCCGCCGTGCGCAAGCAAGGTTTTCCCGAATACACCATCCATCCCGGAGGCGAGCGCGGCTTCTACGCCCCCGTGATCTACGCCGAGCCGTTTGACGAACGCAACCGGCAGATATTCGGCTACGACACCTATTCCGACCATGAGCATCCCCGGCCCGGCGACTCCGGCGCGGGGTTGCGCCGCACCGCCATGGAGCGGGCGCGCGATACCGGCCAGGCCGCCGTTTCCGGCAAGATCAGGCTGCTGTTTGAGACCGACGAGGCGGCACAGGCCGGCTTCCTGATGTTCCTGCCCGTGTATAAACACGGTGCCCCGCACGGCACCGTCGCCGAGCGCCGCACCAACATCATCGGCTGGGTCAGCTCGGTGTTCCGCGTGGATGACCTGATGGACGGCATCCTCG
>CXWL01000838.1_pt1 | contig 40799 bp, 44 predicted proteins | sample 590931 | NCBI WGS metagenome assembly CXWL01 (sample SAMEA3498368, study PRJEB10139) | groundwater metagenome | biome: water well; material: biofilm material | place: Germany | collected 2015-04-27 | reverse complement strand
GCCTGGTAGCTCGTTGGGCTCATAACCCAAAGGTCAGAGGTTCAAATCCTCTCCCCGCAACCACGAAACCGTACTCCTTCCCAGTCTTCGCAATTCCTTCTGGATTCGGTTGAATGCTTAACCGAGCCCGCTTTGTAAAACCAACCTCAGGGTAGCGACGGTAGGCCTCCTGGAAAGTGAGCCGATGCTTGCGGAGATGCTGAACGGTCAGTTTCGGAAAGGACTTCTTGCAGACGGGGCAATTAGGCCGCCCGTTTCCGATCTTGGCAACCCGAACGCTCTTGAGGGTCTCGTTCAGGAATTCACGCCCTATTCTCACGTCCGTCCGTAACGCCGCGGGAAGATCGTTCACAAATGCCTTAATCGCTTCCGGATCGTACTTCGTCACTTCGATTTGTTCTTGTTTCTTCTTCCCCACCCGCTCACTTTCCAATGTGTCTGCACGGCTCCAGAGACGCTGGTACGTGGCCAACGCCTCGTCAAGTGCTCTGCCCTGGAGGCGGCCTTGTCCAATGGCCCCCATGATGGTCTCCGCTTCCTTTCGCAAGGCATCCATTTGAGCACGGGTATCTCGATCATCCTCAGACTGATTGGACATGATTTGACTTGCGGCATCCCGGAGCAATTCGATGTACTGTGGTAAATGTGCTGCAAATTCACGGACGATGATCTCTTCGATCGTCTCTCGATGAATCCTGAGATCATTCTCACAGGTGCCTAGCACCACATGGTTGCGACAGGCATAGTAGTCCTTTGCTGCGATGCCGAGTCGGCCACTACACTGATCACAAACAAGCAAGCCTGAGAGCAAGTGGGTCGTCCGCTGCCGAGCATGTGTGAACAGCTTCTCCCGTGACGCCAGTCGCATCTGCACGGCATCCCAGAGTTCTTGGTCGATAATTCGAAGCTCTTCAATCTCTCGCTTTTCCCATTGCTCGCTAGGCCGCAGTCGGCAAACGCGCCGGCCTGTTTCCGGGTGCTTACGCCATTCCCGTCTATTGAAGTAGAACAGCCCACGATACTTGCAGTTCTGTAGCATCAAATAGATGGTATTCGGCCGCCACACTTTGCCTGTTGTTCGAGCATTTAACTTCTTCGCGATCGCTTTTTCACCTTCTCCATCTCGAAAGCGTGAAAAGATGTCTCGGACTGTTGTTGCTTCATTCGGCTCAATGGCCAGGCGATATCCGACAGGAATTGGCTGCCCACGTGGATCCGTTTTCCCTGATTCGTCAAACACGGGTTCAGAGCGATACCCATACGTCCGCCCACCTGTGGAAAGACCTTTCAAGAACTGCCCATCAAGTCCGCGCTTGGTCGTCTTGCGTAAATCGTCCAAGAACAGCTCATTGACCAAGCTTTTCACGGTCACGCTGATTTTTGTCGTCTCCTCCCCGGTATCGATCCCGTCTGAAACAGCAATGACTCGGACACCGGCAAATTTCAGCCGCTTGATAATGGTGTCGGTGTCGCCAACATCCCGCGACAGCCGGGAAAGCTGATCAACTACAAGCGCCTCAAAGGCCGGGGGGATTGAGTGCGCAGCGTCCAGTGCAGCTTGCAAACCTTCTCGCGTTTTTGCACTAGCACCGGAGACAGCGGCATCAGAAAATTCCCCGATAATTGCATGTCCATTACGTTCCGCCCAGCGTTGAACAACACGATGCTGATCTTCGATCGATGCCTCTCGCTGGTTGTCGGAACTATAGCGACCGTAAAATGCAATTCTCATGATTGCCCCTTTCCGTCACCAATTACCGTCACGGTGCACACGCGTCGCTGGCCCACTTGTCGAGTCTGCCGCTGAAACTTCTCTGGATGAGCAGCGACGTATAAGCGGAGACATTGTATCAGAGCCGGAATCCCCCTCGGAACAGCAGTTATTCGGGCAGATCCCATTGAATGAGGCGTTGTCATGTGGGTTTGGACTTTCTGTACTTCTCGACCTTTTCTCATTTCTTTCCTATGACTACGGCGATCTAGCCCACTTCCATCTCATGAATGCGCAGGTACTGGCTCAGATGGCCCGCATGCGCTCCCGTTCCCCCGTAGGCAACTCTTGTCCCTTCACGGAGCGAAGAAAGAGCTCTTCCATGGTTCGCTCAACGAGTGATGCCAGTCTGGAGGGAGGCAGAGCGTGGTATGCCATGGTGTGGATCTGGCCATATTCTCCAGCACTCTGAACCGCCCACTGAATACAGTCAGGATCGGATGATGGCCAAAAATAGATTCCCGTCGCGTAGTCTTCCAGGCTGATTGCGACATGTGGAAGATCCACATCCAACTCAATAATTGGCGAGGCTGACACACCTTCCAACAAGAGGACATTGGCCACATGGCGGATCATCGGCCCGAGCACCGTCTCGGCCATCGCACGAAAGCGTGGTTTCGCGAGGGCCGGCGCCGTCACCACGTGGCCTTGGGCACGAACCTCACGAATACAGGCACGAAGCGCGTCGAACGGGGGATAGGTTGTCATCGAACACCTCCAGATATAGGGTTCAAGAAGTCTTCAGTGGTGGCCCGGGCCTTCCTTGGCCCGAGCCGTAAGGGCACGGATGAAACGGAACGGACTGTCGAGGTCAGGCATGCAGCGCGAGTTCCTCGATGCGAATCGAGAGGACCACCCGTTCAGTAACCGTCGGGGCGTCGGCGCGGTATAAATAGTCCAAAGACCCGAGGAGCCGCAGGCGGGTGCCGGCCCGCATCGTGGCCAGCCAGTCTGCGATAGGGCTCATGGCAAACGCGTGAACGAAGTAGGTGTGCCGGATCATCGTGCCGGAAGCGCTCGCTTGCAGTTTGCCTTCAATCGCGAGCACCACCACGGCTACTAATTCGCCCGTGGCTCCCACCAGTAAGTCAGGTTCCTGGACAAGCGTACCGGTCACTGAGAGCGCATTGAGATCGGTGAGGGGCCAGGTGTTGGTGGAGTCAACGCTCAGCTGTGTATCCATAAGAACCTCCTGTGGAAAAGGGTTAACGATGGTCAGCAAGCCGCAGTTGGCCCGCGTTGGGGGTGAGGAGCGGGTTATCGTCCTGAGGGAATTGCATGATTCGGTAGGTGTCGAAGCAAATTCTGGAAACGTATGGCGAGGACATCCATGGCGCCGGAGAATCCCTCCGGTCCGGCAGTCACATCAAGGCGCGCGAGCAGTTCGCGCGTCTGCACGTTGATGCAGGAAACGCTCACGCCGGATTGGTTCGCGTCGGAGGAACCAGTGATGAGGACCAGCACCGTGGCCGCGCGCCAATGGCCCGGTCCGATGGCCAGGTCGTCTTCGACGAGGCCAGTGAGGTTCTGTTCAAGTGCTCGCAGGACGAGGGGTTGTTGGGCCTCCGAGGCCACGACGGTCAAACCCTGCTGCACGAGCAAATCTTGCACGGTGCTGACGGGATCGGGCCGCGCCGCAGGCAGAGACTCGGTCGCGATCTTGAATACCGGTGAGCGGGGCCACCGACTGCGAGGCGCCATGACGGGCGTCTCCATCTGTACCGCCGCCTCAAGCTGCTCGGCGGTGACCTCAACAGGCCATCGATGAAGCACCTGATCGTGGTGCCACGCGACCAGTTCGATCCGGCCTCGCGGCACCGTCGTGAACGAGACCTCGTGCTGCTGTAATGCCGTAGCCAGATGACTTAACCGAACGATGGCTCGTCCCTCTGCCGTGACGGGATATGGCACGCTGACCTCACGGGTCCCCTGCCAGGAGAGGGTGATAAGCCCTTCTGTGAGAGGACGAGAATCCGGTTCCAGCTTGTGCTCGACGGCCGTTTCGACATCCTTTACTTTTTGATCAGTACGGACGATCGACAACGCCATCAGGCAACTCGTGAAGGTGAAGTCCACCAAGGCTTTCCGTTGTTCAAGTTGGCGCGTGGGATCTGGGATGGCCGCGACAACGCTCCAGAACCAGCCCCACACGGAAGATGGACAGGCGAACATCCCCGCTGGAATTGCGAAAGGATTGGGGTAGTACGAATGCTGCTCTTTCCGTTCGCTCCGCACGATCTCGACATGACGGTGCAAGGGCTGAGTCAGACTGACAGTCCATCCCTGATGATCTGGATGGATCAGATGGTGAGCTTCAGGTGCTCCCTGTGACGTGACGGCGGATTCCTGCCTGAGGGTCGGACCAGGGATCACCCGATCGGTGACCGTGAGGCAGGATGTCTGATTAAAGAGGAGCCAGCCCAGGAGGAGATAGTAAGGAGCGGGCGTGAAATGCCAGACCTGATGCATGATGGGTTTCTCCCTGTAAGAATGGTCGGATGAGCGGGATCCATTGCCAGAGATGCGGCTGGATCAACCTTCACTGTGGGCCGCGATGGCTCGCAGCGTTTGGAGTGCAGCTATCGACATGCTGCGGTCGGTGGGGCTAACCACTTAGCTCCCCCTGTGTCCGAGTCACGAGGAGGAGAGGCTCAGCATCGCCGAGGAAGGTCCGTCACCAACCCGCCAACAGACTGCGTAGCTGCTGGCTCGAGGCAAGAGGTGGCGGCACGAAGGTCTTCTTCCGACCTGCCACTTCGATAGGAGACGGGTTTGGGAGAACGCTTGCAGTGCGTAAGCTCTCAGATGCCGGAGGGTTGCTGTTGTGAATACCACAATTGACTGTTCTCTTTTCGGCGCATTATAAAGACTCACAATAATCCCGAGCCTCGACGAGTTCGCAATCTTGCGCAGCTTAAAAAGATAAACACATCATGATCCACGTTCTGTTAAACACCACTGTCTTTAGGCAGGACCCTCAGCGAAAGAAAGCATCATTCCATGCCCTCAGCGAACTTGGGAAGTCTCAGCGATTAAGTCTCCATATCCCATACATCGTCCAGAAAGAGTTCATCGGATATTTACAAGACGAATACTTAGAGAACCTAGATCAACTGAAAGGTTCTCTGGCAAAGCTTGTTCGGAAGAACCTTCCCGCCTCAATAACTGAGAGTCTCAAGCAATTTCAATCCAAGACTAAGGGCTTTGACAAGAGGGTGTTCGCACATCTTGAGAAGGAATTCTCCACTTGGACTGACCCTCCCCTGATTTCACAGACACCTCCATAAGTGGGAGAATAATGAAATTGGAGGTCAGCATGGCAACACCTACACGACGTCAATTTACCGATGCCTTCAAGTCCGAGGCCGTTCGGCTCACACGGGAATCGGGTCGGCCGGTGGCCCAGGTGGCGCGGGAGCTCGGGATTTCTGACAATGTGCTGTATCGTTGGCGGAGCGAGCAGCAGCAGGTCGAATCCCAGGGCTGCACACGCCAGTCGATGCGGGCCGCGCAGGACGAACTGTCCCGGCTCAAACGGGAAAATGAGACGCTGACGACGGAGCGGGATTTTTTAAGACGTGCGGCGGCGTTCTTCGCGAGGGAATCGCAATGAGATACCGGGCGATCCAGGAGCATGACCGTCGCTATCCGATCCGACTGATGTGCCGAGCTCTCGCCGTTTCGGCAGCAGGCTATTATGCGTGGCGGTCACGGCCTGAGAGTCCCCGGTCGATCTACGCGCGCACCCTGTTCTCGGCAATTCGAGTGATCCATCAGGAGTCGCGTGAAACCTACGACAGTCCCAGCATCTGGAACGCGCTGGTTAAGCAGGGACATCGCATTGGCGAGCATCGCGTCGCTCGGCTGATGCGCCAGGCGGGCCTCCGGGCCAAGACCGTGAAGAAGTGGCGTGCCACCACCCAGTCCCAACATCCGTTCCCCGTGGCGGCGAACACCCTGGATCGGACCTTCACTGACCCTTCCCTGAAAACTAGACCACGCGGTGCTGGAAATTCGATGCCTCCCGCAGCTCGGTTTGAGCCGCCTGTTCGACAAATTCCTGGGGTGTTAAGTTCCCAAGCGAACCATGCGGCCGGTGCTCATTGTAGTCGATCCGCCACGCTTCAATCTTCTGTCGGGCATCATGCAGCGAGACGAACACCTGCGCGTTCAGACATTCGTCTCGAAAGCGCCCATTGAAACTCTCAATCACCGCATTCTCAACGGGTTTCCCGGGCCGAATGAAATCGAGTTTCACTCCGTGCTCGTATGCCCAGGCGTCAAGTGCCTTCGAGGTAAATTCGCTCCCATAGTTGTCACAATCAAAGCCGCGCAGGGGAAAGGGAAGGGCCCACTCAATGGCGGCGATTTGCGTGATGACGCCGTGCGCCCCCTTGTTCCAGGTCGCTCGGCACTCCGTCCAGCCGGTGTCGATGTCGGAGAGGGTGAGGCTCCACACAAAATCACCGGCCAACGAATGGCCGCAGTGGGCGACGGTATCGGCCTCGACGAACCCAGGCTGTGTGATATCCCATTCGGTACGGATGGGAATTTGCTGTTTGAGTAACGTGCCAGGACGAGTGGCAGAAACGCCTTTGGGATGGTGGAGTCGAACAGGGCGGAGCAGACGGTCCAGCGTCGCCGCCGAGGCGCGGAGCAGCCGCGCTTTGATCTCCGTCTCCACCGTGCCGTACTGCGTCTCGTAGTACGGTAACCACAGCGGGATTGTGGCGACCAATCGCTTGCCGCACATCTGGTCGGTGGCCAGCCAGAGGCGGCGAAGGGCGTCCAGCAGCAGCGGATGGCGATAGGGCGATCGGGGCGTTGCCGGGCCGACGTGGGGACGGCCCCCAGCAAGCGAATGGCATATTTGCGCTGATAGCCGCACACCGCACAGAACTCATCCAGGATCGTGGATTTGCCGACTCGGCCTGCCTGGCGATATCGACTGCGGATCGCTTCCAGATAAATGCGCTTCTCGCCTATGCCCATGTTGGCAACCTCCTTCGCTTCGGTTACCAACAATGTGAGGCAACGATCCTTTGTGACGGCTCCCTTCGGTTACTTTTAGTGTGAGGCAACTCGGCCATCATTGACATGAAGATGGAAGCGGGGGTATGAAGAAAGTGTCTGTACTCTCACCCTCAGAGAGGAGGTCGCTGATGGAAGACCTTGGTCCACCGGACCTGAAGGCCCGCCGGATTGAAGGCGAGTTGCTTGGCTGGGATGTCAGCCATATCCTCGACGGTCACGCCATTCCCGCGTACGGGAACCATACAACAAGACTCGACCGAGCGAGAGACAGAAAGCTGATATACGAAGCGCTCCTCGCATAAGGGGAGTTCACTATCCATGCCGAACAGACTTAAGCCCCTCAGTCCACGCGGGTCTGTCCGGTACCACAACCACATAATAACGGTTGTCGGCGTCATAAGCGCCGGCCACGGGCGGCCTGAAGGAGTTACTGCACTTTCCTCCTTCTCCTCAGGTCGCCCGTGAGTTATTCATTCTGATGTGACCATGGAGTGCGCTGAAGAGGGCACGCAGCACTCGCCTTATCGAGGAAAGTTGCCGCCGCCATGTCGCCCTGACTCATGGAAAGACGGGAGTGCCTGTCTTGATTCGATCAGCCATCCAGCCAAACGCGATCCGTTTCTTATCCGTCCCAGCGCTGGTAGAAATTGGGAAATAAGATGGGGAGGTACGAAATGTTGTGATCCCAGAACCAGAAACTCACATAGGTGACCAGCGCAATAGTCGGAAGAATTAGTATCGCGAGGCCTATCACGTCCTGAATCGTCAATGGGTGAGTCGTCAGGGAACAGGAGTCCTCTTCCCCGTGTTTGACGGCACGAAGAATGAGGGCGGTATTCACTGCGTTACTTTTGAAATAGAAGGAGTAGGCGTCTCCGGCGAAAGGCACCGAACCGAACAGACCGTTCTTGAACAGATTGTAGGCCATTTGGACCAGCAAATTCCATGGCAGATGGAGTTGTCGTGCCATCACCAGGATGGCCGCTCCACCGACGGTGGCGATGGCGTCGCCAACGACCGGTATGAGTCCAAGCAGCGGGTCTACCCCTATTCTCATGCGGATTCCCGGCAGGTGCAACACGTCGTCGAGCATGTGCGCAAGACGCTCGGCTTGCTGCTCTTTTGAGCGAACACCACTCATTAATAAATTATAAGTCACGCGGATCTGAAAAAGAAAACGGCGTGATCTCCCCTGGATCCGTGGACACCGAGTTGCGGCCTCCCGCTGGTTTCACACTGCCCCAGGAAGTTACACGGGGACCTCCCCGCAGGTCTTGAAATTGCCGATGGAGAAGAGGCGAATCACTCCTGATATTCTTCGCCGGCATCTTTCTCCTCCCGGTCCAGAGACCGTCATCTTCCTGTGCGGCCCACCCACTAACGATGGACCTTTTGCAAGAAATTCTCCGAAGGCTCGGTTATCCGCAAGAGTCTGTGACCCTCCCGTCAATCGGCATCGCTGGGACAGCATCGAACAACTCGTGACGGATGTTCCCCTGGAAAAGAAGACCCCATAGACACAAGAGCATCACTGGCAGACATACATTGAACGTTGTCTGGCGCTGTTCTTCTCTCATTCCTCCCAAAAGAACTTCTCCCACTCCACGGTCTTGTCCCACCACTGCTTATGCCGCTTCACGTCATGCAACGCCGGTGGGGTGGCCTCATAGCAGAAATCCCAGATCGCATCGGCGGCTTTGGCGCTAATGCCGCCGTCCCGACTTTCCAACATGTCCATGAAGCGATTCATCGCCATATAGGAGCCTTTCCAGTCACCCCGGTCGTACAGGCTTCGCACCAGGGTGATCTGGCCGACATAGGGATCGAACGATCCCGGCTCGCCTTTGGCAGAGGCCATCCCTTCTTGCACGATGACGAACCCGGTCAACTGATCCACCCAGCCCTCTGAACCGGTATACATGGCGACCAACGTATTGACTCTCCACGTGACATCACTCTGCCGATCCACCCCACGCTCCGGGCCGGTATACCTGGCGATGGCGGCCCATGGGACCAGCGCCACAAAGAGCACGCACAGCAGTAGGACGATCGTCTTTCGTGAGATGATCACCTGTTTCATGATTCCCCCCTTGTTCGGTTTGTGGTTGACAGGCAGCGGTCTGCGCATGTCGACAGCCATCCCGTGTACTCCCGCCACCTGTCGTTAGGGCACCACCCGAATCGTACTCCGCAAGGCCTCATCGGCCCCATGCAACGGACAGAAGAACGGGCAGGTCTGCGCTCCCGACTCATCCCTTCCTGGTTCACGCTCCAACTGTGCTGTGCTGACCTGGACCCGCACGGTCTCACCTGGGGCGACATAGACCCGTAAGGGCTTCACGGTCGGAGCCTCGGGTCCCTCCACAATCTGCTCGAACAGGCCTGGGGATTCAAACACATGGGTGCGAGGTGTCGGATTCTCCAGGATGAAGATCAGTCCCCCTTCGAGATCGGTGCGCTTGTGAATGACCACCTCACGCGGCAACCAAGCGGCTCCGTCACCGTCCACATCATGGATGACAAAGTGGAACTCTCTGGCGAGACTCGTGGACGGACTCGCACCGCTCGCCGCGATCAACAGGAGCAGGCCGAGCGCTGAAANNGCAAACGCGGTTCATGCTGTTCCTTTCTCTTGAATCCTCGTTCGTCCGGCCCCGCACGGACCGAGCCTACGGCACGACACGAATCGTCCCGCCCAGATGGGCATCCCCCTTGTGCAGGGGGCAGAAAAACGGAAACTCTTCGCGCGTCTCATCTGTACGTCGCTCAAATTGCGCCGTGCTGATCTGGATGCGCACCGTATCGTCTGCTGTCACATTGACGCGTAACGGTTTCCTGGTGAGTTCCCCGCCCGCACTCATGCCCTCTTCAAACAGCCCATACGCGGCAAAGGCATGGGTCCGGTCCGTCGGATTCTCCAGCACGAACACCAGGCCGTCCTGCATCTCCGTGCCGCGATGAATGACCACCTCCTGCGGCACCCACAGAGCCCGCTTCTCCCCCAGATCTTGCACCACAAAATGAAACTCCGCCGCCCCGGCCGGGCTCCAGAGACCCAGAGCGCCGACCAGGGCAACGGTCGCCAGACCACTCACACAATGGGATGACCTCAGGCTACTCATGATGTGAGCCCTTCTGGCCTCAGGCACACGGCGCGATCAGCCGCCGCCGAGCTCGCCTCTGGTTTCAATGACATACACTTCCCCCTTCACCTCCGGATGGATGTCACACCAGAGCGCATAACGCAGACTCTCCGCACCGCCCGTCACGGGGTCAACCTTCGATGGCGCGGTCGCGAAATGGAGCGTCATCGTCTGCCCCTGATCCACGTGGTAGGATTTGAAGTGCTTCCCCTGGACCTCAATCCCGCCTTCTACGCGAACCGGGATCCCTTTAAACAGGTTCGAGGCGAACCCGTGCGTGACGCTGTCCTTATTATGGATCACGATCACTGTCTCGTGTGACGGCATCGTGAGCCCCACGGTCTCATACCCGTGCTGCCGATCATGAATGGTGATCTCCACCTTGGACGGCGGTGCCCCCATTCCCTTGGCCTGCGCATACGCTGTGCCTGTGCCCGTACTCAGCAGCATCGCAGCCGCCACGGCGATGGGAACCGCTAGCAATGTGGCTGAATGTCCTCTGCTCTTCATGATGGACCTCCTTTGCCTCGATGCATGGACTGTCTTCGATGAAGAACAGAGTCTTCTCTCATTCTTCATCGTTTCACCGCATTCTCTCCCTCTCACCTCCTTCCTCCTGCTGCATAGCATTAGTCGGCTGGTTCCCCGTATTGATGCTCAATAAACCGGTCGAGATGCCGGGACACATCGTGATACTTCGCCGGCGTCACCACATAGCAGTAATCGAACAACCGGTCCGCGATCTCCTCCGCAATCCCGTTCTCCCGCTCTTCGAGCATATCCATCAGCCGATTCATCGCCTGATACACCGCTGCGGTATCCTCGTTCAGCAGATGTCCGCGCACGATCTCCAGCTGCGCGACATAGGGAGCAAACGTTCCCCAGAACGGGCCTTCGTTCGCTTGCTCGACCAGCACCGCTTGCATCATGGCCCCAAGCCAGTCGTCTTGTACCGCCGGCGCCCACACCGGCCCTCCCAACGCCACCACCATGAGACCGCTCCACGCGAGGAGGACCGTCGCCGTCCACCTGATGTCCTCGATGACCCACATGGTGCACCTCCGATTGTCCGCGGCCACCACCATCCTGAGCCCGAATTTCCGACACCCACCTCCCAGCCCATCTCCCGAAATGATGTTCTGATTCCATAGTCACAAGTTAAGCCGCCACGGCTCGATGAACAATGAGCCGGCTGCGTCATTTTGGAGGATGAGGCAGATGCACTACGGCGAGAACGGTGTGAGTTCATGTGACCGAGGACGGATGCACCCACTCAGACAGGGAGGATTTAGGCAGAGGACGTTTTGTGATGGAAAGCGATCGCGAGGGCTTCAAGGCGGCTGTGCGCCCCGAGTTTGTCGCAGATGTGCTGGACGTGATTGCGCACGGTAGCGGGACTGATGCAGAGCACATCCGCAATGCGCACGGTGCGCTCGCCCAGCGCCAGGTGCTGGAGCACTTCTCGCTCCCGTTGGCTCAACGGCAGTGTGGCCGGAATGTCCGGAACTGTGTCTGACGGGGGGGCTGGGGAGGAGGAGGGCTTCGCCCCAGGAGCCGGTCGCTCGTCGGAAGTGGACAGCACGGAGTGCAGTTCATTCACCAATTGCCGCACGGTCGCTTGTCTGCCGATATCCCTGAACAGATGGACAAACAGGAATCGATCCTTCTTTTTTGAGGGCACGGGCAGGGAGCTGACATTCAGCCAGATGACCTTGCCACCTTTGGTATGCGTCTGGATATCGAAGTTGCGCACCCCGCTCCCGCAACCGAGCCGGTGTCCGACGGCGCACGAGAGGGAACAGAACGGATGGCCGGAGAGGGTTTCGCCTCGCATCACCTCATAACACGGACGGCCTAACACATCGTCGGCTCGGAAACCCAGCAAACGCTCCGCCGCTTTGTTCCACAACACGACAGTGCCCTGCTCATCGGCCAGCATGGCGCCGTCGGCGGTCCTGCTCAGCATGGTGGTGATGGAGCGTTCCATCAAACAAAGAGCCTCGTGAAAGCCGTATGGAAACCCAGCTAGCTATTGAGACACTCACGTATTGTGCCGACCGCCCGCAAAACGTCACATGCAATTTCACCAGGCCATGGTTCCTGTTCACTTGGGACATACTATACGCTGTACTCCCATGAACAGGGAAGGAACGTGGCGATAATTGCGACAGGACTGTCTAAAACATTGGATAGTCGATCCCGTCGCCGGTCGTAAGCTCCCCCTAGATCGAGACAGTCATCAGGAGAACGTTCTGGCACAATTGACCCTTTCCCTGAAAACTAGACCACTGGGAGCTGGAAATTCTGGCTAAAGTAACGTCCCATACTGTAAGCCGCCTCACAGATCTGCAGGAGGAGCATCGTTTAGTATGGCGTCATGATCCGTCTTGACATTCTGGTGCACGGAGACTGCCTCTCTGAGAGGCCAGCTCGTGAATTGGCTCATGATGTTCAGCACGAATTTCCCCACTGGAAAGTCGACATTCGTGTCACCCTGCCGAATGACAAGGATCAGTTCGGGGTACTAGTCTTTCCAGCCTTCCTACTGAACGGTCACCTTTTCGTCACCGGGGTCCCCAGGAAGGATTGGCTCATCGCCAAACTGCGCGCCTGGGAGAAGGGGGAGAAATGAAGGGGAACACAGGCGTCTTTCCCGTGACGCACACACCAGCAATACATACCCTGGCCGTCGATGAAGATGCCTCTTGCACTACCGTCAAACAAAAACGCCACGCTGCCACGCAGGCAGTTTTCTCTGATATCTCTCGGACGTTCGATATCTCATTTGTGCCCGACTTGTTTGAGGGCATGCGCGATCGGCCAGCCTATCTGGAAACGGCCTGGGAACTGTTCAAGGAAGAGATGAATCTCGAACGTCTGGATCGGAGAACCAAGCTGATCATCGCCTTAGCCATCACGACGGACGAGGCCGGAACTTATTTCATCGCGGCATTGCCACATGCGTTCCGTCTGGACGCGCTCGACCAGGCAACATATGACAAGATCATGTCGACCATTCGTTTCTTCATTGCCTTTGAGCGATATCTGTCCGGAATCATGCCGGCCCTTACTCCAAATACTGTCAAATTCGTGAACAGTTGTTTGCGTGAAGAATATCGCAGTTACGAAACGACGCGAGCAGGCCAGTTCGCACTATCACGGGAAGAGCACCATGGTGCGGTCTGTGGGATCGGGAGGATGATCATCATGCTTGTCGTACTGTCGTGCGTTGTGGGCATCTACTGGCTCATCTGATGAGCGCTCCGCAGCCGGATTTCTTTCCTGAGACGGTTTCTCGCGCTACGTTCCGCAAGCGCATCACTTCCCCGCAATGGCGATGGACCTTGTTCATTGCCGCCAGCGCGATCCTCATTCTTGCGGCCTGGCTAGGACTTGGGAAAACCCCGACGACAACATTCGATCTGACTCGCCACAGCGTGCCGCTCGATCAGATTGTTGACGGCGGACCCGGCAAAGATGGGATTCCGGCCCTCCTGGCTCCTCGCTTCGTCTCGGCCTCGCAGGCAACGTTCCTTCAAGTCGACGACCGCATTCTAGGACTCATGCTCAGAGGAGAGGCCAAGGCCTATCCGATCAAGATCCTAAATTGGCACGAAATCGTCAACGACAAGGTCGGAGGTACGACAGTAGTCGTCACCTATTGCCCGCTCTGTGGTACGGGGATCGCGTTCAATGCGGAGGTAGCGGGAGGCCGGCACACGTTCGGTGTCTCCGGGCTCCTGTATCAAAGCGATCTCCTCATGTATGACCATCAAACGGCAAGTCTCTGGTCACAAATCGGTATGCATGCGGTAGCGGGGCCGTTGACCGGCGAGAAGCTCACCCCTATCTTTCTGGAGCATACGACCTGGGCGGAGTGACGCACGGCCCATCCTGCAACACATGTGCTCTCGACAAAAACAGGCTCGTTCCGCAACTACGATCGAGATCCCTATACAGGATATGCCGAAAGCGGTGACCTGTTTTTCGACACCACGCACGTCGATCCACGCTACCATCCCAAAGAATGGGTAGTGGGGATCGAGCACAAGGGCGTAGTCAAAGCCTATCCCTTTAGCGAGCTCAAGAAGGGCGAGTCTCCCATCACCGATGAACTCGGCGGAGACACGGTTACGATACAGGTTAATCACCGTGCACGCAGCGTGTCGGTGACTGATATGGAAGGGAGACCGATCCCGTCCGTGACGGCCTTCTGGTTTGCCTGGTATGCCTTTCATCCCGACACACAGGTGTTCAAATGGCCAGAACAGAGGTCCCCATGACCCTAGTGATCCGCTGGTTCCTCGAACGGCGTCTCCGTGCAGTTGAACGGGCGCAGGGGATCTCACTCGCCTATCTGCGCTGCATACTTCGCGTCTCGCTTCCGCACTTTCTCGCATTCATAAAGGTCATGCCTCTCGCACGGTTTCGGCGGGCCCTTCCGCCTGAGGCGTATCATCTGGCGCGAATCGTCACAGCTCGACATGAAGATTGCGGCACGTGGATGACGATGGAAGTGCACCTGGCAACACGAGCCGGCGTCAGCGCGGCTCTGATTCATACCATTCTCGATGAAGCCCCCTGTGCGTTGCCCTCAGATTTAGCAGAGGTGTATTTCTTTGCCCAAGCGGTGGCGACCGGCAGTGGTGAAGAGGATATCTGGCGCGAGGCCATTTTTCGTCGCTACGGTGAAATCGGCATCGTCGAGCTTTCCATGGCGATCGCCGTCTCCCGCCTGTTCCCGACCGTCTCGCATGCCATGGGCTATGCCGCTCCCTGTGTGCCCGGTAACACGCCGTTCAGTGCGTCGGATCGTGACCGGCAAGGCTAGAACACGCTCGACAACCTCCGTCATCTCCTCTCATTCTCCAACAACCGGAGATCCCATTCTCCTTCGGCCGTCTCCGCCAGATATTTGTTCAGTCGTTTGTAAGATACGTCACAGACCCGTGCCATGAACGTGACATAGCATGGCATCATCCAATGATGGATGAGAAAGTTGAAGAAACGAGCCATGCGAATGAAGGACACGCAAGACGGTCGACACGATAGACTCATTGAGCAGAAACCTCTGGGAGCTCGAATAGACGAAGGACGACGTCGAGGTTGTGCCTCACTCTTCGCATCACTGGTTATAGGTGTCACGATCTGGCTCGATGGCGGTGTGGCGGTGGCAGAGTCGTCGTTTGCCGCGCGCGACGCGATGACCAAGGGGACGGTCGAACTCGGCGGGACCGCAGGGTACGCTCAGGCCACCACGGCGTTAGGGAATGCCTCCTCGGCCAATCGAAGCGCCGCCTTTATCATGCCGCGAGTCGGTGTAGTACTGACAGATCCGTTGGGAACCGGCTGGTGGCAAGGGAATGTCGAATTCGTGGTGCAGCCGGTGTTTGCCCGATTCACCAAACCGTTTGCGGCCGAAGCCGCAGGCGGATCATTCCTTATTCAGTATAACTTTCTCTCCTTCGGCCGATGGATGCCGTTCTGGGATGCCGGCGCAGGCATGATCTGGACCAACCTGGCGCCACGGATTTCTGAACAGAGTACGCAGTTCGAGTTCACATTGGAAACGGGGCCTGGCGTCCACTATTTCGTGACGGATCGCCTGACCTGGACGATGGGGGTGCGACTGCACCACATTTCAAACGGTGGTCTGGGCGACCGGAATACTGGGATCAACGGAGCGCTTCCCTATGTCGGGATTTCATTCTTCACGCCGGGATTGTTCTGAACTCTGGGGAATCGTGCCGTGAGCACGCTGCTCGTGCAGGCGCTTTGGGGCCGGCAAGTTCTCGGAAAGATTCGGCAGAGGAAGGCAATATGACCAGGGAACTGCCGACCAAGACGGGAAATCTCACGAATCGCACGCGTGTTCAATAACACGGACTTCGATTGGAGGGGGATACGCGACAGGATACCGAAGGAAAGGAGAATGTTATGACACACGAGATGCAGTGGAAATGTTTGTCCGCAGGGAATGCGTGGACGTTTATCAAGCTCTCCGCGATCATGCTGGTGATCGGCGTAGGAATAGACGGCTATCTTCTCCTCGCACATGGGGCAGATACGCTCGGGGGGTATATTCGACTCCTCTTTCTGGCGTTCTGGAGCAGCATTATCGGAATCGCGAGTTTCGCGCTGGCGACAGTGTGGTTGCTGATGCGGGCCATGACGACATGCCGCTGAGGCGGCATCAATGGTGCGAACGCCCATATGGTGTTTCTCCGGTACAATGATCCGTAAATGGCTAAGGGAGCGATATGACTTACATGCCTGCTTGGAGTGCAGCCGCGGTGGTGCTCACTATGACGTTTGGGTGCGCCGTCTCTCACGCAGAGCCGTCTTTCGAAGCAGCATCAGAGCCGACGATTCGTGCCGCACAGGATGAGTCTCTACTTCATATTAACGCCGGAGGGCGGTTGTTCGAGCAAAGTGACCTGGAGGGTGCGGCCCGGGAGTATCGTGAAGCAATCCGGCTCAGTCCTCTGAATCCTGTGCCCCATAACAACCTTGGCATGATTCTTCATCTCCAGAGGCAGCCCGAAGCCGCGCTCGTAGAGTTCCGAGAATCCGTTGCGCTCAATCCCGGCTATGCGCCGGCCTGGAGCAATCTTGGTTTTGCCTTCTTTGAGTTGGAGCAGCTGGTCTCTGCAATGGAGGCCTGGCGGATTGCCGTGGACCTCAACCAGCAGATGGCCGGCACCTGGGCCGGTTTGGCGCTCGGCCTCTTCGCCGGCGGCCACGGAGACCAAGCAAGCGAGAGCTATCGGAAGGCGATTCACCTGGATCCGCACTATGCGGACCTCGCCTATCTTCAAACGGTTCGACATTGGAGCGCACGGGCCCTCAATCATGCCGATATGATTCTGAGAGCGCTTGCAGCACGGCAGCAGGCGTCCCTTCCGGATTCATTGATATAAGGGTGCCGATGAGGACGTCGTGCCCATTGATCGTCCTGGCCGGAGACGTATTCGCTGTACTGCACCCTGGGGGGGATTATTCGATGCCGATCACGAAGCCGCCCATCGCGCGCCTTCGTAGAAGCCTTATATTCGGACAGGTTCTTAGAATCGCAGCTCGATCCCCATCTCATACTTGAGTGCCGTATCCGCGAAGGGGGCGTAAATCCGTCCTGGGATAAACATACCGAAGTATGAGAACACACGGGCATGCGGATTGACGAAATAGTCCATCAACACGTCAAACTCTTGTCCCACATCCTTGGTCGCTCCGCCGACTGCTGTGGTGTTGAAAGCGAGTGCTTGGCTCAAGACGGGTTGAGGACCGAGCGCGCCCGTCCCAGCCGGCTGGGCGACCGAAGCTCGGAGATAGGTCCAAGCCACCTTCGCCTGGAATTTTTCCGTCGGCTTCACGATCACATAAGGCTGGAGAAAAGTGATATTTGAGAAGCCGCTGCCGCGGCGGGTGTCGAATCCGCGCCCGTTGAAGCCATGGATGTCGTCGGAGAACAAAAAGTTGTACCGGAAGCTGGTCTCGTCGACGAACAGGCTGTCGAAGTTGGTGTTCTTACCGTCGTTCGGCTTGTTGTCACCGCTGCCGAACCCAAAGGTCGCGCCCAAGGACAAGAAGTCTTCCTTGTTGACGCGCAAGATCTCCGAGGGAAGTGTATACCGGAGGTCCAGATATGCCAGATAGGCCCGGTTCTCTTCGCGCGTGCCGGGATTGCCGCCTGCGGTTCCCGAGATTACGGGCGTAGTCCCGCTCAGGTGAGCCAATTCAAACGCATAGTCCATGCGGCCTAGTCGGCCTGAGCCGTTCACATCAATGTATTGGTTTTGCTTGTTGACTCCCTCAGCGGTCGTGTCGAACATCTTCCACAGAAAGAACTGGAGCCGGTTCATAGGCAGGGGGGTATAGTTGAAGATCAGCATCACCCCTTCCAGGCTTTCTTCTTTCCCGGTCACGTCGTTGACCTTATTCTGAGTCGTCTGACTAATGGCGTTTACCCCTGAACCTTGTGGCTGGAAGACCGGGCCGGCTTGATTAGGAATCGATCGGCCTGTCGAGCCGTATACGTATGAGACTTGGGTGCTGAACCGCTCAGTCCAGTGCCTGGACGCTGTAAGCATATCCCGCGGGATGTGACCCACGATTCCATTGCCGATATGGGCATACTGGCGACCGAGTCTCACCTGAGCCCAGCCGTCATATTGGAGGTAATAGAGCTGAGGGTTGACGATCCATTGCCGCTGACCCGCTGCTCCAAGGGAGCCGGAATCGTTTCCGAGCAGGACCCCCTCGTTAAACTGGTCGCCGGCGTAGTCGATGGACGCCACAGCCATGAAAGGGCCGCTCTTGATCGCACTGGTGACGTAGCCGCGCATAGTCGAGAAGCGGAGGCGAGTGTCGTCTTTGCACGACGTGTTGAAGGAGCAGGATGAGCCGTTTGCAAACGTTCGATTCGCGGCGGTGCTGCCTGGAGCGTTCCGCGTATCCGAAAAATTATCGTAGAGGTTGAAGCGGAAGCGGTTATAAGCCTGGAGTTCTAATTCCCATCCCGGGCCAGTCGTCGGTTTCGGCGCCTCCAATTGGAGTTGGGGCTCCGGCAAACACTCCATAAAGCCGGGGCATACGACCGGGTGATACGGCCGCAGCTCTTCCGGTTTCCGCATGCGGACGCGAAAGCGCGGCTCTGGGGCAGGAGGCGGCTCGGCCCCCTGCTCCAAGCGCTCAAGGCGCCGCCGCATCTCCTCCCGTTGCCGCTCATGCCGCTGCTCCATTTGGTCCATCGCCTGTTTCAGCTCTTCAACGGACTGGGCAAAGCTCGACTCCCCCACTGTCAGGCAGAGCAGGATCCAGAGCTCGATGATACAGAACTTGACAGAGAACCGGCTCACGCGCAGTCCCATAGAATCCCTGAATTGACAAGACCGCACGTGGTAACCCGTCATGTGGGCTTTGGCCGTTAGGACTCGAAAGTATAACCGCAAGGCCCTCCCAGTCAGTGAGGTTGCTTACAGATTCAGGATCGGCTTGTATGCGAAAGTCCCAGGCTATAGTCGTGAAGATCGTCTGTTGTCTTCTCGCCGTTCTCAAAAAACCGATGAAGTGCGACGACCAGGATTATCATGAATGAGACTACACGACCAAAACGTCTAACCAGGACCTATCTGCTTAAAGCCGGCACCCTGCTCTTCTTGCTGTTCGGAACCTATGGTCTGATCCAATGGCTCGACGTGGGCAAACTGCTGCATCCTGACCGGATCACCGACTGGCTGCGCGCAGCCGGCCCCTTCGGGCCAATCCTGTTCATGGCCCTCATGGCCACCGCCGTCGTGATCAGTCCGATCCCAAGTCTGCCGCTGGATATCGCCGCCGGCGCGGCCTTCGGCACCGTCCTGGGAACCACCTATGCCGTAATCGGCGCAGAGATTGGAGCGATCGCGAGTTTTCTCATCGGGAGAGCATTGGGACGCGACATTCTCACCAAGATTCTGCGCACCGACATCAACTTCTGCGAGCGCTGTTCGGATCGGCACTTGGTCATCTTCGTATTCTTGTCTCGATTGATCCCACTGTTTTCTTTTGATCTGATCAGCTACGGTGCCGGCTTGACGAACATGTCGCTTATAGCCTTTGCTGTGGCGACGTTGCTGGGGATGATTATTCCGACCTACGCACTGACCTATGCAGGCAGCCAAATCGTCTCAGGAGAGTGGCTGTTGATCGTGCTGGGGCTGGTCATGGTCGCATTGTTTCTTCTGATCCCCAGGCTTGTCGTCCGGTATCCATCAGCGTGGTGGGTCAGGCTCCTTCGAGGAGAGGCCCCGGTCATGGCGGGCCAGCAAGCCATCCCAGTTGAGCCAGGCGTTGAGACTAGTGGAGCAGTCCCTCGTTGTTCGTCGTGCGGCGAGCCGATGGGATAATCAGTTCCTGATCGAGAGCGGCGACGGCAGGGCGACTTAACGGTGACGCAGTAATCCATAATCGAGGACTTTGATCATTATGCCCAAAGATATTCCGACAGGGAACGGGGCCTTGCTGGTCGCGTTCGATCGCGAGTACCGCATCCGCGATCTCTTTTTTCCTCACGTCGGCTTGGAGAACCATGCCATCGGCCATGCTTTCGAATTCGGTATCTGGGTGGACGGGCAGTGGGGAGCGATGGGTCCGGAGTGGCGGAAGGATCTCCAATACCTGTCCGACACCTTGGTCACCGAAGTCAAGGCGACGCACGAGCGCCTGCAAGTGGAACTCATCTGCCACGATGCGGTGGACTTCCATGAGAACGTCTATCTGAAAAAGATCATCGTGAAGAACCCCCTTGATCGCGCGCGAGAGGTGCGCCTCTTCTTCAGCCAGGATTTCCATCTCTCCGGGACGGAGGCTGGCGATACCGCCTATTACGATCCTCGGCTTCAGGCGCTGATTCACTACAAGGGCAAGCGGTATTTCCTCATTAACTGCTGCGATGCCACCAAGTGCGGTGTGGAACACTTCGCCTGCGGACTCAAAGAGACGCAGGGACTCGAGGGCACCTGGAAAGATGCGGAAGACGGGAGCCTCTCGGGCAATGCGATTGCTCATGGCTCCGTGGATTCCACCGTCGGAATAACGCTCCATGTGCCGCCACAGGGGGAGACGATCGCCTATTATTGGATCTGTGCCGGCACAACCTGTCACGAGGTGGCGAGCCTCAATCGGGTCGTCTTGGACAAGACGCCGGAGAAGCTGCTCAGGCGAACCGCCGATTACTGGAAACTTTGGGTGAACAAGGAAAGTGGCGTAGGATGGGCGAGCCTGCCTCCCAAGGTGTTCCGTTTGCTGAAGCAGAGCCTGCTCATCCTGCGCACACAGATCGACAATGACGGAGCCATCATCGCCGCCAATGACACTGATACCTACCAATTTGTCCATGATACGTACTCGTATCTGTGGCCGCGTGATGGAGCGCTTGTCGCCTCGGCATTGATCAGCGCCGGTTACTCCGAACTTTCGCGACGCTTCTTCAACTTCTGCGCCCGCATCATCGAGCCGGAGGGCTATTTTCTGCATAAGTTCGGCCCGGATGGCTCAGTGGGCAGTTCCTGGCATCCGTGGTGGCGCGAGGGGCACCCCGAACTTCCGATCCAGGAAGATGAGACCGCACTCGTCGTCTGGGCGCTCTGGCGACATTTCGAACGGTTTCACGATGTGGAATTCATCAAGCCCCTCTACCGCGACCTCATCATTCGTGCTGCCGAGTTTCTTGTGCAATTCCGGAATCAGGACACAACACTCCCGGAACCGTCCTACGACTTGTGGGAGGAACGCCGTGGTGTCCATACATTCACGGTCTCGACGGTCATCGCGGGGCTTCGCGCCGCAGCGAACTTTGCCGCCGCTTTTGGGGAAGGCGATGTGGCCGCCAAGTATCGCTCCACGGCGGACGATATGGCACAGGCGTTGCGCCGGCATCTCTTCCATCTCGACCTGAACCGATTCGCCCGTGGGGCTACCCTCAAACCGTCAGGCGGCTACGAATTGGATACCACTATTGATGCCAGCCTGGTGGCCCTCTGGTACTTCGAGGTCTTCCCCCCGGAGGACGCGTTAGTCGAATCCACGATGCAGGCAGTCCTCGATCGGTTATGGGTGGATACGCCCATCGGCGGGCTCGCCCGGTACGAAAACGATTATTACCATCAGGTGGAGCACAGCAACCTGCAAGCAGTGCCCGGGAATCCATGGTTCATCTGCACCCTCTGGTGGGCTCAGTATCTGATTGCTTGTGCCGAGGAGACCTCCGACCTCCAGGAGCCCCTGATGCTCCTGGAGTCGGTCGCCGATCACGCGCTTCCGTCAGGGGTGCTTGCAGAACAAGTGAATCCCTACACCGGAGAGCCGCTGTCCGTCTCGCCGTTAACGTGGAGCCATGCCGAATATGTCATGACAGCGCACACATGGCTGGAGAAGCATCAAGCACTCGAGCGGGCGAGTGGGGTGCGGTCCCCGTCTACCGGCTGAAGCCGCAGGGCCTGATCTTGAGCCGATCGACGATGCCGGTGAGAGCGGCAGGCCTGACTGTGCTCGCCCCAGTCGCCATCGTCGGCACTTCCTCGCTCTGCCGGCATTCTCCGACCGCCTACAGCCATCGATTCGGGAAGTGCTTCCGGCATCCTCCTCGCCTCGGACAATGGACCATACCCTTGGTGAAATCTTTTGATGGTTGTGAGGCACCTTACAGCCGGCAGATTGAGAAGGCTGGTAAAAGGACGGGTAATAGGGAATGTCCTGGTCATCTTACATAAAGGGGGAGGGATTATGAGCAAAGAGAAAAAAGAAGCCAAGAAAGGGAACCCGTCCGGGACGGGCCGTGAGGTGGATCAAGAAGAAATCCGCGCTCTAGCCTATCAGCTTTTCTGTGAGTGCGGATGTGCACATGGGCACGATGTGGAGCATTGGTTGGAGGCAGAACGACGGGGTTTTGAACGGTACCAGAGATAACGCAAGACGAGCAGGGCACTTTGCCATGTTCGGTATCCGGTCTCTTGTGATTCTCGCGCGGAGGCACGAGTGAGAAGGATTTCCCCCGCAATCCTGCTCGCCGCAGCGTTCATCGCCTGGCCTCCCGCCTCGTACGGTTGCGACGATGGGACGATCGGCCCTTGCGCACCTGACAGACCGAGGGGTGAATCGGCGTCCTGGTCGGGAGACCGCAGTGGGTCGGCGACCTCCGATGGAGCGGTCGCCGTCGCCGGGTTGCTCGCCAAGACGGCCATCGACGATGCCGAGTACATCCTCACGTCGCCGCTGCGGATCGATGGGAAGAGCGCGCTCGTTCTGGGCGGCGTCGCGGCGGGGATCGGCGGACTCATGGCAGTGGACAAGACCATTCAGCGGGCGTTTCAGGAGAACCGGACCAACACAAATGATGACATCGCGGACAGCTTGGAGACGATCGGCTTCGGAAGGAATGTGTTGATGGCGAATGTCGGATTGATCGGCGCGGGCTGGCTGTTCCGCTCGCATGATGAGGGCAACAAGCTGATGCAGACGGCCATGGTCAGTTTGGAAGCGCAACTATTCACCGAAGGGTTGGCTGGCCTGACCAAGTTTGCCGTCGGCAGGGCCAGACCCGACCCGGGGGAAGGCGCGCAGTCGTACGACCCGTTCGAAGGGTTCGACAAATCGTTCCCGTCGAGCCATGCCGCCAGAAGCTTCGCTGTGGCCGCCGTGTTTGCGGATGCCTATCCTCAGCCGATCCCCTTTTTGGCCTACACCGGCGCGGCGTTGATTTCGCTGTCGCGCATTCACGTAAACGAACATTTCGCGTCCGATGTCTTCGCGGGCGCAGCGCTCGGATTCGTCGTCGGCAAGGTCTTAAGCTGGCGGCATCTGCATCCGGACTCGCTCCGTGGGTGGAGTGTGCTGCCGTTCGTGCCGGAGGCGCGAGGGGGAGTGGGCCTGACCGTGGAATACCGCTTTTAATTCTGATCATCAGATGATGCGGAACTTGCAGAAAACACATCCGGCGCCCACAGCCAACTGCCAGGCGCGCGCCTTCGCCCGGCCGATCTCCTGGACGGTCGGCCCTTTCTTGGTCCTCATGCTGCTGCACCAAGTCGCCTGTGCAACTGTGGCCCTTCAGCCGGACCCACCGCCGGAAGCCCCTCGGCAGGCCGCGTCCGGCGAGCCACCGCAGGAAGAGCCCACACCACAGCGCGACGATCGAACCAAGGCACACGCGCCGAAGGACGAAGAAAACGCGTGGGTCAGTCGGCTCCTAGCAACGCCGGAATATGCCTGGGCGGGATTCACCTACCCGTTCAAGAAACTCGCAATCGCCTACGAACAGCACGATCTGATGAACCGGGCGCTGGATGTATTTCTCAACGACGAGCGCACCGGCGGCGTCTTTCCAAAGTTCGCGATCGGCGGCACCTTGAGCAGCGGCATCGGGTTCACCGCCTTCGACAACAATCTGTTTCGCCAAGGGAAAGAGGCGAGGCTGTCGTACATACTGGCGACACGAGACAATCAAGCCGGCGAACTGTCCTTTCGAGACCCCTCGCTCTTCGGTTCGCAGTGGACCCTCGAAACCAGCGCCTTCTGGCTGAATTTCGACGAGAGCCATTTTTTCCCGGGCGGCAACCGGGCACGGGAACAGGATGAGACGAACTTTGAACTGCAGCAACTCGCCTGGGATCTGAAGATGGGCCGCAAGCTGGCCGGTGATTTCAGCGTGGCGCTCACCGGACGATTGTTGATCGCCGACGCCAAACCGTCGAGCCAACTGCCAGCCACACCGGCCTCCGTCACGGGAAACAACAGCTCCATGACGGCGCTGGCCATCGAACCCAGTCTCAGTTACGACTCACGGGACAATCCCTTCCGTCCGACCATAGGGTGGTTCGCCGAGGGCGCCTTTACCTACACGGACCAAGTGGACCGCAATCAGTTCCGCTACCTCGGCTACCGGATGGAGGCCCAACGGTACATTCCCGTCTTCCACGACGACCGGGTGCTCCTGCTGCGCGGGTATGTGGCGAAGCAGGACAGCCTGGGCGGGGGCTCCATCCCCTTTTATGAGTTGAATCTCTTGGACCTGAACAACGGCCTGCGGGGCTTCGACCGCGGGCGCTGGCAAGATAAGGGCGCGCTGCTCTTCAACGCCGAATGGCGCTTTCCCCTCTGGCAAGATGTCGAAGGCGACATCTTTCTGGACGAAGGACAAGTCTTCAGCAACTACAAGGACGTGCAATTCAAGCAGTTTCGCTATTCCGCCGGCGCCGGTCTCCGATTCGTGACCAACCGGAAGTTTGGCTTTCGGATTCAGGTCGCCGCGAGCGAAGACGGCGTCTTGACGCTGATCCGCGGCGATCTGGAGTTTATCCGGCGGCGTGCGGCGATGCTCGGGTTCTGACGGGGACCAGACGATGACGACACCGAGAACAGGCTCAAATCTATTAGCACGATCAGCGCGCACCTTCACATGGTGGGGCATTGCTTCTTGTGTGCTCGCGACATCAGGCTGCTACAGTACGCTGGCCGTGGACCGGCCGATCCTCAGGCAGGCCGACGACCGGCGGCCGATCCCCGAGCCGCAAGAGGAAACCGAAGGACAGTGGGCGCTGTGGGACGGCACGGACAAGATGATCTTTCACCGAATCGGACAGGTCTTCAACCTGGGCCGCTCGGTCCGGACAATCGGAACCTGGCTTGGGCTCGCCGATCCGATCGAAGCCCAAAACGTTGATGCCTTCGACGAGGCCCCGAATTCGACCTGGTTCACCAACCGGCACCGCGTCACCCGGCTTTCGCAAGATGAATTAGCCCGGGGGCCTGCGCTCGGATCAGGGCCGGATCTCACAGGCATCTGGACAGCGATCAGCGCGAAAGAAAGCCTGGGTTCCACCCCCGGTTTTGTGATCCGGGACGGGAAGAACGACGTGTACCTCATCAAATTCGATCCTCCGTTGCATCCGGAAATGACGACTGCGCCGGAAATAATCTCTTCGCGGTTCCTGCATGCCGCCGGATACTACGTCCCTGAACATTATCTCGTCGAAGTCGATCCCGCACGCATCGTCGTCGGCCCGAAGGCGAAGTTTCGAGGACGGTATCACGTCCCGCGACCGATGACCGAAGACGATATCAAGACCATCATGGAGCGCGTCCCGCATCGGCCCGACGGGAAGATTCGCGCAATGGCCAGCAAGTTCCTGCCCGGGATTCCCAAAGGCCCGTTTCTCTATGTCGGTCAGAGGACGGATGACGCGAACGACCGCATCCGCCACGAAAACCGCCGTGAGCTGCGAGGTCTTCGGACCGTCGCGGCCTTCCTGAATCACACGGACACCAAGGCCGCGAACGCCCTCGATATGTACGATCCCAAGGAGCAATACCTGAAACATTATCTCATCGACTTCTCCTCGACGCTTGGAGCTGACAACGCCGATCCTCAGCTGACGCGCTTCGGCAACGAATATTTTCTCGATTTCGGCACGATCGGCCGCTCCATGATCGAAGCGGGCTTCTATGTGAAGCCGTGGGAAGTCCCGATCAAGATGGAGTATCCGGCCGTGGGATACTTCGAATCGGTCTATTTCGATCCCGAGCGCTGGCGTCCGACTTATCCGAATCCGGCCTTTCTCCGGGCGACGTTGCGGGATGGCTATTGGGGAGCCAAGATCGTCACGTCGTTCACCGATGAGGATATCGACACGATCGTCCACACCGGTGACTTCACCGATCCGCGAGCCGAACGGTATGTGGCGGAGGTGTTGAAGGCCCGCCGCGATAAGATCGGCCGCTATTATTTCAACCTCGTCAACCCGCTCGACCGATTCTCGTTGGTGGACACCGCGTCAGGCGACCAAGCGTTGGCGTTTGAAAATCTGGCACTGTCGCGAGGCTACGCTCCGTCCGATACCGCAACCTATCGGTACCGCGTCCAGCGATATGTCGCCAATGGATTCGATCCGGAAGTGGTTCCGGCGCAGATCATCGACGCGCCACGAATACCCTTGAGCCGCTCGCTCGTTGAGACGCTGCGGTCGCAGGCGGATCGCATCGAAAAGCCGGCAAACGGCGAGCCGATCGCCGAGATCGAGATCCAGACAAGCTACGACGGCGGCGCGCAGTGGAGTCAACGGGCGACGGCTTATCTGCGATACGCCCCTGAGACCGGACGATTCCGTCTGATCGGTCTCGACCGGGAAACCTGACCGGACAGCGGAGGTGGGAGACGGATGACACACTTCTTCACCAGGGCCATCGACGTTCGGACGGGCGAGTATGGCCGCACCGGTCTGATGTTTTCCTGTATGTTCCTGCTGATCGCGGCCTACGTCGTGATGAAGGCAGTTCGCGATTCGTTGTTCCTATACAAGTTCGGCGTGGGGCAGCTCCCGCTCGTCTACATCCTCGTCGCGCTCTTCAGCGGGCTGGTGGCCTGGTTGTACGCGCGGGGCTTTCGCCGCTTTCCCATCAGCGCGCAGCTCCACACGACCTTCCTCGCCGGCGCAGCCGTCCTGCTCGCGTTCCGGCTGGCCCTCTCCAGCGGCGCCCCCTGGCTGTTTTATGCGCTGTACCTCTGGGTGAGCGGCTATGGCCTGCTGACGGTGGCCCAGTCATGGTTGCTCGCCAATCACATCTTCACGATGCGCGAAGCTAAGCGGCTGTTCGGTGTCATCGGCGCCGGTGCAATCCTCGGCGGAACACTGGGCGGACTCCTGACCACGGTGTTGGCCGCTCTCGTCGGCACGGAAGGACTCCTGGTGGTGGCGGCATGCGGCTATGCTGCCTGCAGTGGCATCGTGGCCTTGTTGGATCGCATGACTCGGGCCTCCGTCCCCACACAAGCCGCCGTGGCGTCATCCACGGACGCCGCGGATCCACAAGAGGGCAAGCCTTCTCTCAGCGGATTCGGAGGCTATAGGGGGCACCTCGCGATGATTGCCGGCTTGATCGCGCTCGGTGAGATCGTGGCGACGCTCGTCGATTACCAATTCAAGGCGATCGTCCGGGAAGCCTATCCCTCGAAGGACGCGCTCACGGCGTTTCTCGGCACGTTCTACGCGAGTCTGGGTATGGTCTCGTTTTTTGTGCAACTGCTCACGACCGGCCTTGTCGTCCAAACCCTTGGACTCAGCGCCGTATTGCTCTCCCTTCCCGTCACACTGTTGGCCGGATCGCTTGCTGTCGTCGTTTCCCCGGGATTCATCCCGGTCGCCCTCTTGAAGTTGAGCGAAGGTAGCTTTCGCTATTCCATCAATAAGGCCGGGCTCGAGCTGCTGTACGTCCCCCTTCCGTGGACGATCAAAACCAAGGCCAAGGCCTTCGTCGACAGCGTGACGGAACGCACGGCCGGTGGAATAGGAGGCCTGATTCTGCTCGTCGGCACCGGGGTGTTCTCCTTGACGGTGTCCCAGCTCAGCGTGGTGGCCATCGTCCTGCTGGCCCTCTGGATTCCCTTGGCGGCTCTGAGCCAGAAGCGGTATCTGCTGGCCCTTCGCGCTGGCCTCCAGGCGAAGCAACTGGACTCCTGGCCCGCCCCAGTGAATCTCTCCGAGGCGCGGACCGTGTCCCTCCTGACCCGCCACCTGCTCGATGCCGATGAAGCCGGGGCGCTGGCTGTCCTGAAGATCCTCGAACGGACGGATGTGACTCCCTATCTCCCCGCGCTCATGGAACTGGCCGGACGTCCTGGATCGGTGGCGAGAGCCGCGGCGATGCATCTTGTCGCTGAAAGCCGGGATGAGCGTGCGCTTCCCTTGATGAAAGCAGCAATCCGAGATTCCGATCTGGCGATTCGTGTCAACGCGATGCGCTTCGTCTGCGCAGCCAAGGGCTGTCCGGATCCGTTGATCGAAGGGTGGCTCGCTAGCGAAGAGCCGCGCATCATGGGCGGCGCGGTGGTCTGCGCGCTGAGTCACGCGGGTGAGCCTCTCCAGCGACAAGGCGAACAGGTGTTAGCGGCCATGGCGTCGGCCGGCGGACCGGACGGGAAGCAGCTTCGCTTGGAAGCAGCCCTGGCCCTGGCCTGGATCGAGCCTCCGTCATCCATCCACACCAACCTTCTGATATCCCTGTTGCGCGACGCCGACCCGACGATCGCGCAAGCCGCCTTGCGGAGCGCGGCTCAGGTGAAGCCGATGGAGGCGCTGCCCACGATCATCTCGGCGCTCCTACGCAACGAGATCGCCGGCGAGGCCGGCGACACCCTGGCGCAATATGGTCCGTCCGTGCTTCCGGTACTCGATCACGCCTACGCCGATCCCACGCAGCCTGTAGAACTGCGCCGGCGGTTGTCCAGAGTGGTTGCAGCGATCGGCGGACCAGAGGCTGTCGTCTGGCTGATGAGCCGGCTCGACGAGCCGGATCGCGTGGCGCGCTATCACATTGTCAAAGCGCTGAATAAACTCCGGGCCAAAGACGAATCCCTCCGTTTCGATCCATCCCGAGTCGAGCGGCGGCTCCTGATCGAGATCCGTGAGCACGATCAGCTCCTGACCATGCGGCAGTACCCCTTGCCGGCAGAAACCGCTCCCAGCAGCCGGTTGTTCAGGCAGGCGTTAACGGAGCGGATGGAAGACAACCTTAAATTGATCTTCCGCCTCCTGGGACTCCTGTTTCCGATCAAGGACATCCACGCCGCCTACTATGGCGTGAGGTCCGACGACGCGCGAGTGCGAGACCACGCCGTGGAATTTCTCGACTCGTTACTCCCGGAGACCTTGAAGCGATCCCTGATTCCACTGATCGACCGGCGAGCCTCGACAACGGGGCCGGAGGCGAAGGCCGCCGTGTTCCCATCGGATCGGACCACCCTCATCGACTTGCTTGCCGCGGTCGTGAAGGATCCTGATCCGTGGCTCGCTTGCTGCGCGCTCTATCTCATCGGTGAACAGCAGATGGAGGTGCTCGCGGAGGTGGTGCATGAGGTATCGGGCGCTTCGGACCCCCTGGTTCGTGAAACCGCCGGGCTGGCATGGCGCCGGCTGACCGGGCAGGCCGTGCCATTGTGAGCGAGGGAGGCTCCGTGTTGACGACGATCGAAAAAGTGCTGCTGTTACAGGGCGTGGATATCTTCCTCGAAACGGAGACCGAGCACCTCGCCAAGGTGGCGGCCATTGCGCAGGAAGTCCGCTTTGCGCCAGGAACGGTCATTTTTCTGGAAGGTGAACCGTCTGATGCCCTCTATGTTGTGCTAGAGGGCACAGTGTCTCTGCGCAAAGCCGAGCTGGAAAAGACCGCGGTACGAGAAAAAGAGACTTTCGGCATGTGGGCGTTGTTGGACGAGAGTCCCAGGCTGGTCACCGCCGTGGCGGTGACCGAGACCAAGACCCTCAAGATCGAACGGGAATACCTGTACGACGTGCTGGCGAGCCATTTCGATATCGTGCGCGGGATTCTGAAGTGTCTGGTCAGGATGATTCGACGATCGCTGGAGAAATGACGATGCGTAATCCCGTCAAAGTCTTTTGCCGCTCCTGTCTTTTCGCCGTCGGTCTCTTCGCGGTGGGACCTCTGCTTGTGGGATGCGAGATCCGTCCCAAGCCGTTCGTGCATTTGGTGGAATATCACTCGAGCTCCGCCTGCGCATCGGGACCAGCCGAATGCCCTTGGGAGAAGCTGCAGCGCGAAGCCGAATTCTCCGCGCTGGTCGACTGCCTGTTGGCCGGGGCCAACGTGCTGGAAATTGTCGAAGAAAGCGCCAGGCCGGCCGGTGACACAGCGCGTCACATCGTGGCGCCGCTTCCACCTCGGTACGGCTATGAGCGCGTCGCCATGGCGGGCCATGAAGGGGCCTTGTGTCCTGCCGAGCGCACCTCCTGTTCGGTAGCCAGCCGCTATGATCGCGCGTTTACCCGGGTGACCTGCGGGACCCGCCCGCTCGTCGACGCAGAGCTCCGTGGCGGGGAAGATCTCGCCCATGCGGACCGGATCACGGACAGTGTTGTGCTTACGGGGACGCTGGCGCAGGCGAACGATGACTACCGGCCCCCTGATAGGTTGGACGGACCCGATCATGTCTATCGTTTCACCCTGATCGAACGGACGCGGATCGAAGCCGCGGTCGCGGCAAACCGCGCTACCTGGTCCGGCGTCGTCGGCTTGGTCCGATCAGCCTGGCAGCCAGCGCTCTCGCTCCTGTCCTCCGACGGTGCCCGCTTGCAGCAGGGCTATGTGCTGCGCGCCGGCGTCACCGCGTTGTTTCCTTCCGAACTGGACCCGGGGACCTACTATCTCGTGGTGGACAGCTCGATGCCTGAATGGAAGCGAGGGGATGGGCTGTATCGCTTGTATGTGGGGTTCAATCAGACACGTATGGGCCCAGCGGTCCCGCACACAATCGATCCGGCAATACCGAGCCAACAATGAGATGCGCCGTGAATTTTCTTCGTTCTATACCCGAGGTCTCGTTGATCGATGTCTTTCGCACCTATCCCGTAACCACAAGGCCGCGTCATGAATTCGCCCGCGGCTGATGCAAGGCCTCCCGCCCTAAGTCACCGGGCCGGTACGAACCTTCGCAGTCGATCCGAAAGGCTGGAGCCTGCGGCGAGCAACATTCCTCCCCAGTGTGCACCACGTTCGAGGTAAGCCGTTGCGAACTGGAGACCGGCATCATTTGTGAGCGGCGCGTCAGGGGTGGCACGCCACATGCTTTATTAACGAGAGAGGAGCGCATCGTGATCCCCGAAATGAAATATCAGACAGTCAAACAACGGTTTACCTCGGCGATGGCAATACAAGACGCAAGCGCCTGTGTGGCCCATCAGGATTGCGCGCGGGAATCAGGCTGGACGGCCGCGCCCTGGGCGCTCTCGGTGGGATTGCTCATAGCGAGCGGGGGATGCAGCTCGGCTCCCGTCCCGATTCAACCGGTTGACTCGCCGGTTTTATCCACTGCGCTACGAACAGTACCCGAGCCTGCAATGGCATATCCGCGTGAGGAAGCCGCCGGTGCGGTGGCGAGTGGGTCATCCGACCGTGACGAGTTCTTCGATCCCTTTGCCAAGTCGGAAGGATCGGCAGGCGACGAGTACGACCCATGGGAACCGTTCAACAGCACGATGTTCGAGTTTAACCGCAAGGTGGACCGGTTTGCGTTGAAACCGCTCGCCCAGGGCTACAACTTTATCGTGCCTTATACGGCGCAAGTCGGCGTCAGCAACTTTTTCTACAATCTTCGCTTCGTGCCGCGCTTTATGAACAATAGCTTTCAAGGCAAGGTCAAGGGGACTGGCGTGGAGATGGCCCGGTTCCTCGTGAACTCGACGCTCGGCGTTGCCGGCTTCCTGGATGTCGCCGCACACATGGATTTGCAGACGCCGGAAGAGGACACCGGCCAGACGCTCGGCTTTTACGGCGTCGCACCGGGTCCCTACCTGGTCCTTCCGCTTATGCCGCCGTTCAGTCTCCGCGACGGGTTCGGATACACCGTGGACCTCTTCCTGGATCCTATCAATTGGCTGGTCTTGCCCTTGATCGAGGCCAACGGAGTGCCGTCGGCGATCGCCCATAAGAACCGAACAACGACGTTCATGATCCGGCTCGGAAGGCAGGTCGGAGAAGTCACCAACGACCGCTCTCTCAATCTGGAGAAGTTCCAAGGCGTGGAAGAAGCGACGCTCGACCTCTATGCGGCGGTCCGTAACGCGTATTTGCAGAAGCGGGCGAAGGCGGTTCGGGAATGAAAGAGTACATAGCAAGGCTCGAACAGCATGGGGTCATGCACAAGAGGAATGGATGACTTGCTCTTCCCAACACTCTTCTGCAGTACCGATGCAGGGTCGTTACGGAAATTTACCTGCGATCAAATTGTAATTGACGTCGAACTGTAATCCATCTCACAGTTATTCTTCTCCAACCTTTATAGAACCATAGCGGACAGTACGGCGGCCTGAGCAAATCCGTTAACGTGATATTGCATCTAATGCGAGGCGCTTTTTCGCTTATGCACCCTAGCGTCACATATCATCTGGTCATCGCGTTGGCGTGGGTGTTTTTTGTCCAGACAGGACTTGCGTTTCCTCAGGTTGTCGCCCACGAGTTTGAGCATGGGCACCATCAATCCCGCACCCATTCGAGCCCGCTCTGTGCCTGGTTCTGCGCGGCGGGCCAGGCCATCGACACCTTCCCTCAGCACGACGCCGCATACTTCAGGGCTGAAGAGGCAATCGATTCGGACCCTCCTTCTCCCCGGCGGACTCCTCCCCCTTCTCAACTATTCGCGCGCGGGCCGCCAAGCAAAGTCTGATCTGCTTCCAGCCATCAGCTCGCCCCTCATTCCGGCGTGACCGCTTAGAGGCTTGTGGCCTCATGCAGTGGTCGTGTCAGTCGCTTGAAGAGGGAGTGGCAACCGGACGTCAGGCATCCATAGCAGGGCATGGGCTTCGTACCGTCAAAATACGCGGGATCTTTCATTGCAGGAGACAACATTATGCGATTCGCTTCTCGAACATCCGCCTTCATACTTGTCGTTCTCTGTGTTCTATCTTTGCACCGAGAAGTCCGTGCCTCCTGTGGGGCTGTAAGTTGCTTCGTTGTGATCGGCGCACAGCAGCAAATTCCCCAGCAAGGCGTGTTGACCGTCAACAGCATTTATAACTATACGCCGATGCGATTACTCAGCGGCACGACCGGCGTCATTCCTGCCGCAGACCAAGCCCGGCAACGACTGATTCTTGATCATCATCAGGAAGTGCGGACCATCACGCAGACCTACACACTCGATCTCAATTACGGCGTAACAGATCGGCTGGCTGTCGAATTCACCCTGCCGTATCTCAAGCGCAAACATCAGCACATTGATGGGCTCGGCGAATCCGCTAGCGAGGCCGGCGAGCCGGTCAACTTTTCCGACAACGGAATCGGCGATATGCGAGTGACGGCGAAATACAACATGTTGCCGGCTCTTCGGTACAATGTCGTCATGGGATTTGGCCTTGAGCTTCCCACTGGAGATACGAGGGCCAGAGATAGCTCAGGGCAGATCTTGGAGTCTTCCGGACAATTGGGACGCGGGAATGTGGGACTGATCGGATCGATCTATCAGACCTTCGAATTGATTCCCCACCGACTGAGCCAATTTGCCTTTGCGAGCTATCGCCACAGCTTCCGCAATCGGGATGGGTATCAGTTCGGAGACGAGTACCAGCTTAATGTTGGCTTGAATCTGGTCACGACTCCCTGGCTCGTGTTGACCAACCAATTCAACTACCGCTATCTCACGCATGACAACGTCACGGCAAACTTGGAGCAGTCGGCGGCGCCGCTTGGGGGGGAGGAACCGGCTGTGATCGACCCCCGTGTGCTTGATCGTCGAGTCCCGAATACCGGATCAACGTACTTCGCCTACACCCCCGGTGTTCCAACTCGACCTGGGGCAGCTCGTCAAGTCCCCGTTCACGGAAGCGACCTCCATGTACTTCATGGCCCAAATACCCTTGGCGCGGGAGTCGAACAACAATCTTGCGCAGGGGACGAGTTTTATCTTCGGTTTCACCCGCTCGTTTCAACTTGTGAAACATCGGACATAAGTCGGAGGCTTGGGCCAAACCGTATCGTCGGCGATGGGATCCGTTCACGGATCTCATCGCACTTGCGTTGGAAGGTGTTTGAATATTGAAGTGAAGCGGTCAGGATATCAGGCGCGAAAGCCCGTCTGGCTTGAGGATCGTAATCGTCCGGCCGTCAATCTGAAGGAGGCCGTCGTCCCGGAACTGCCCCATGGTCGTGCTGACGGTTTCACGGCTGCAGCCGATCAGGTTGGCCATTTCTTGATGGGTCAACTTGACCTTCAAACGGATACCCTGCTTCTCAGCAACTCCTTCGGTCTTGCCCAGCTCCGAGAGCAAGTGGGCCAGACGGGCCGGCACCTCGCGAAAGACGAGATCTTCGACGCGGCTCTGGATTTTTTTGAGCCGGAGGCCGATGAGCTTGGTCAGCTTGAACATCACGGTCGGGTGCATGGCTAAATATTGATCGAAATCTTTTCGTGGGATGACACAGATGACCGCGTCATCAAGGGTTTCCGCCGAGGTCGAGCGGGGGGCGTCTTCCAATACGTCAAGTTCACCAAAGACTTCTCCCGGCTCCAGAATGTCGAAGGTGACTTCCTTTCCGCTGGGCGCCGTATTGGCAATTTTCACGCGCCCCTTTTTAAGAAGATACACATTACTGCTCGGATCGCCCGTGAGATACAAGGGCTGCCGCTTCTTGACCTCCTCCATGCGAGTGATCTTCTCCATCTCCTGCATCTCGGATGGAGAAATACCGTCAAACAATCGAATGTGCTTTAGAAACCAAAGTTTGTTGGGAGCGGTTTGTGGTTGGTTCATAAGAATTGGCTCGCTGAGATAGTATCAGCCTACTCGGTTGCCTGCATGAAGGCAACCGCAGCATCTTTCACCCCAGATTGTCTTCGCTCTGGCCCAGAACAAACTGTGAGGTAACTTACAGTTCCAGCCGACCGGCAATGATAGGGTACCAGGCTATCTGTCACTCTGGACTGGCCCGTTGCCTCCTCAGTCATCTCTCGTAACCGAGGCTTCAATCCCGCTATAGTCAGCCACTCCGTCCGTAGGTGCTGTATGCGACCTCAACTTGGAGCATAAGGGCCATGGCCTCACCAGCCTCTCGCGGCAAGAGACGGGCGACGGTTGCGTCGCTGGCCTGTATCGTGATCCTCGCGATTGCGGGTGGCGCCTGGTTCGCCGACCGTTATAACGACCGGCCTCAGCAAACTGTTGCCCTTACGGCATTTTCGAAAGACGCCTATCCCGAAAATCCGGAGAAGACGAGTCAGGTCTTCGGCACGTATTCTCACCGACAATTGATCGTCGAGCAACTGGACGGCACTCGCTTCCGCTTCCTCCTCGAACCCGCTTCGCCGAAATCCGCAGCCATCGAACTGACCGATGTCGATCTCGCGCATGTCGTTGCGGCAGTTCCCCCTTGGGCCAAAGGCGATCTGGATTTGACGAAAATCGGGTTGATCGACCGGGAATGGAACCGGCAACAGATCCGATTCACTCGCCCCTCACCCTATCTTGACGTACGCGAAGGCGGAGACGGGTTCGAGCAACGAGCGCTGACCGGTGTGGATCTCGCGCGTAACTGTTTGAACGCGGGCTTGTGGGAATTGTTGCTGTTCACCACGGAAGATGGCGAAGAGCGCGTGTACGAACACCTCTGGTTCACGTTCCCGCTCGGACTCTACAAGCAGGTGTTCGAACGGGTGAACGACCTGTCCTATTGGTCCTACTGGTGGTCGCTGGAGCACTGGGTCGATCCGTCAGGCACGGCTATCCGATTAGACCGACTCAGGACAATCGAACGGGAGTGGCCAATCCAGGCCACGGCACGGTGGGATGAACCAGTGGCTGCGAATGGCGAACAACGTCGGAAGCAAACAAACATTCTCACGCCGGTCGCCGCCACCTATCGTGATTGGTACAGCGGACCGGTTCGGTTCGCGAGTTTTATTCCGCCTGGACGCTACTCCCGTGCCCATCCACGAGAGACCCAATTGCATTATCTTGCCGAGTTGACTGGGACCCTGATGCGGCAGGTGAAACTATCTGGAGGCATTAAGTCGCTCTTCGAGATTGAACTCGCCTTTCGCAGTTCACAGACCGGCGAACCGACGCGCCTGATTCTCGGCGGGCTCGATTGGGCCACGATTCCGGTCGCGTCCCCGGAACAGTACGACCGTGGCTGGCAGGTTCCCCTTGGCATCGGCAACCCCAGCTTCTTCGAGTCCTATGACACCGTAGCAGCAAGTCCCCCAACGCAACGCACCTTTTATGGGTTTCATCTCGACGCTCAGAATCACTGGATCGACCACCACGCAGTCGGCGTGGATGGGCCGTTGCTACATTGGGATGCCAGCGATCCTTCTCTGCTGCACCTTTATCTTCTGAGTTACGAACGTCACGCGCTCTTGAATCACTTCCTGATCACCTGCCCGTCGGACATCTGTCCAGGGGGTGAGCATGACTCAATTCGATGATTCATCAGATCGCCAGTCAATTGGACTGTTGATTCCGTTTCAGGATTTCGATCCCGAATTGGACCGGCACCCCCATGTTCGCGCCCCCGAATCGCCGGAGAACCATGCTGTTAACGGCAATGACCTCTCCTCGCAGATTGAACACCGGCCCTCCGCTGCCACCTTGTGTGGTTTGTGCATCATAGAGCAGCCGATCTGGGAGCAGGTCTCCCACATGGCCTTGCGTCGCGAGCGGACGAATCAGTTTGTGTTCTGCCAGATCTTGTGCCAGGCGATCGGCGTCCGTACCGGCCCGTTGCATGATCTCTGAACTCACATGTTGATCAGCTCGGGCCAGGAGTGCATCGAATCCTGTCGGATACCCCAACACGAGAATCGACTCTCCAACTGTGACGCCGGTGGGGTTTGAGGCCAATCGGAGTGCCGGGATCTTCAGTCCGCCAGGATCGAATCCCAGCAGCGCTAGATCGGCTTGTTCCGAGACTGACACGACGGTGAGGTCAAACGGAGCGGGCACACCGGGGAAGAAAGCTCGGAACCTGAGGAGCCTCGGTTCAAGGTCCGGTCCGATCAGCTGCCGGGTGGCTGGATCCATCTCCCAGGGATGAGCCAGGTGGCGGTTGGTCATGAGCACTCCGCGTGCATGCACCAAGAATCCCGTCCCGGTGAAGCTGACTGTCGCTGGCGGGGTCTCGCCGCCGAATGTGAAGAGTGGGCGGCCGTCTGTATCCCTGAAAGGCTCACCGGTGGGATGCACTCCCTGAAAACGGAGGGGGCGGCCGGAACTTTTTTCAACAAAGCCAAACGTGCCTTGGAGAAAGGCCACGCTGCCGCCATAGGTACGGATAATCCGCTCTGCCGCCACATGACCGCTCTCGACCGCCCGGAGTTGCTGCTTGAGTGTCGCGACCTCAGCCTCTGTTCCCATTTCTTTTTCTTTGCGGCGCACAAGGGCAGTCAGCGTGTCGGCCTGTTGTTTGTGCTCGTCGAGCAATTCAGTCGCCCGCTGCCGCTCCTCCCGCACTCTCTTCTCTAACTCCCGCTGGGAAACCCGGCTCGTCTCGATCTGCTCCAGAAGGCTGCGGATCTGACGCTCATCAGCCTGTCGCGTCGCGTACTCGTATGAGAATAGGCCGAGGACCAGCGCGAATGGCAGCAGAACGAGGGCGCCCGCAAGCAGCCTGATGGGCACAGTTGCGTGGAAGACGAGATCGCTCAGGAGATGCCGGAAGAAGAGGGCGGCGCCGACCACCCACCCGCGCTGAGCGGCTCCAGCAATATCGCGACAGTCGCAGACGATATCCCAGACCGGTTTGCAACTCGCATAGGCTTCGGGCCTGATCCGGATACGGACCTGAGGCCCGCCGATCCCGAACCTCAGCAGGTCGTTGTCCTGCAGAATGATTTCGGTGACGCACTGGTGGTTGACGAACGTACTACTGTGATTCCCCTTATGCCGGAGCACGACTTCACAGTTCTCCACTGTAATCTCAGCATGAAACAGAGACACTGCCGCGTCACAAAGAGGGTCGAAAGCAAGGTCGTTGGTAGGGTCCGTCCCCATTGTCAGGCGGTCTACGGCAAACTCTTGCGTCAGCCCCCGCCGGCTGCCCGACAGGTGGACGAGGGCGAACGTCCCAACGTCTTGAGCGCGTCCGATCTTGCCGTCTGATTCAGAGAGTGCCTTGCTCACAGAAAGCTCCTCTCGCTTCGCTTCTTTTCTGGCCGATATGGCAACAAACTCTGCCTTATTACACCATACTGTTCGCTTCGGAACTGTCACCTAGCCTACATGTGCGCCATTTTATGAGCCTCTCGCTGAATAGTGGGAATCCTGTTTCATAAAAGACGCCGCCCTTCCTAATCTTCCTTCCACTGTGCTTTGTGAATTGGCTCACAGATTCAAATCAGGAATTGAGTTACCGTGGAGCCATGACGAGAGAACATTCCCCATTAACAGACCGATCTAAGGCAGACCAGATGCTCGGCCTCAATCTGCCGATCGAAGGGAGCCTCATGAAGGAAATATCGTGTGCTGTAGAACATCCGTGCACGTGTGAGTTGATACATCAGAAACAATCATCTCATCCGGGCTCGTTTCCCTCCGAATCAGCGAACGGGCCACGCTCCGGCAAATTCATCATCGCCGCAGCGATCGGGCTCGCCATCGGCGCATTCTTCTGGTTTGACCTGGATACGTATCTCACGCTGGAGACGGTGAAAGCGAACCGTGACCAGCTCTTGGCCTTCACTGACGAACATCGCACCGCCGCCGCGGTGAGTTTTATCGCTGTCTACAGCCTGGTGGCCGGCATGTCTCTTCCCGGTGCCACGATTCTGACTCTTGTTGGAGGCTTTCTGTTCGGGAGTGTCATGGGAACGGTTTTCGTCAATCTCGGCGCGACCAGCGGGGCCACGCTCGCGTTCTTGACCGCCCGCTATCTATTACGTGGGTGGGTTGAGCAGACGTTCGGGCAGAAGCTGAGTCCGATTCAAGAGGGGTTTGCAAAGAACGCCTTTAGCTACCTCGTGACGCTCCGGCTCGTTCCCTTGTTCCCGTTCTTCCTGGTCAATCTGGTGTCTGGCTTAACCCGGGTCCGCCTCGGGACCTATGTGCTCGCGACGGCCTTGGGCATTGTGCCCGGCAGCTTCGTCTATGCCTACGCCGGACGACAGTTGGGCACGATCAACTCTCTTAAGGAAATTGCCTCGCCCAACGTGATCCTGGCGTTCACCTTGCTGGGACTGCTCGCTCTGGTGCCGATGCTCTACCGGCGATTCGCCGGCAAGCCGGTTGAACCGGTGCATCGTACGGAGGTTCCCTTTCACCCATGAACGAGAATTGATGTCCCCTCAGCAACCCGAAAGGACCCCGCCCATGAGCGCGCCTGAAAAGACGGTTGTTTCCAATCTGATGCTACCCGACGACGAACATAATCAACGCTTGATCAACCATGTCCATCCGCCTCATTGGGCGAACCCGACTCCGACCGGTCAATATAACCTGGTGGTCATTGGTGGCGGAACAGCCGGGCTGGTGACGGCGGCTATCGCGGCCGGCCTAGGCGCAAAAGTCGCGCTGATCGAACGGCACCTGATGGGTGGCGATTGCTTGAACGTCGGCTGTGTGCCCTCCAAAGCCTTGATCCGGGCCTCGCGTGCCTGGGTCGATGTACGGCGAGGTGAGGAGTTCGGCCTCCACTCCTCCGGCGAGGCGAAGAAGGATTTCCCCGCCGTCATGACGCGCATGCGGACATTGCGCGCCCAACTCAGCCGGACAGATTCGGCCCAACGGTTTAGCGGCCTGGGTGTCGATGTGTACTTGGGCCAGGCGCAATTCACGAGCGCGCAAACGGTTCAGGTCGGCAGCGCTACGTTAGACTTTGCCAAGGCCGCCATCTGCACCGGCGCGCGGGCCTCTGCTCCACCCATATCAGGACTACAAGATACAGGCTATCTGACCAACGAAACGATCTTTTCGCTGACCGAGTTGCCGGCGAGACTGGCGATCATCGGAGCAGGACCCATCGGCTGTGAGCTGGCACAGGCCTTCGCCCGGTTCGGTAGTCAGGTGTATCTGATTGAGGCGTTGCACGGGATCATGCCGAACGAAGACCGCGATGCGGCGGAGATTGTCGAGAAAGCCCTGGTTCGCGACGGTGTGACCTTATTCTGTTGCGGGAAGGAGTTGAGCATCCAGAAGACGGAGACCGCCAAGCGGCTGACGGGTGGCTCGCATGGCCGGACGTACGATATTACGGTCGACGACATTCTCGTGGGCGCCGGGCGTAAGCCGAACATGGACGGTCTTGGCTTGGAGGCCGCCGGTGTCGAATATGACAAGACGGGCGTCACGGTCGACGACCAACTCCGCACGACCAATCCGAATATCTATGCGGCCGGCGACATTTGCTCCCGCTATAAGTTCACGCATGCGGCGGACGCCATGGCTCAGATCGTCATTCAAAACGCGCTCTTTCCCCATCCCTTCGGGCTTGGCACCGCTCAGGTCGGTTCGCTGGTCATTCCCTGGGCGACCTACACCGATCCGGAGATCGCCCACGTCGGCCTATACGAAGCTGAGGCGAAGGAGAAGGGACACAAGGTGGAGACGTTCACGCATCGCTTAGACGAGGTGGACCGGGCGGTGCTCGACGGTGAAGCAGAGGGCTTTGCAAAGGTCCATGTGGAGGCAGGGACGGATCGCATTTTGGGGGCCACGATCGTCGCGGCCCATGCCGGCGATTTGATCAATGAGTTCACGCTTGCCATGAAAGCCGGACTGGGCTTGAAGACCCTGGCGTCGACGATCCATCCCTATCCCACGCAAGGTGAGGTTGTGAAGAAGGTCGCCAATGCCTGGCGGAAGACCACCTTCACCTCA